>Ga0265297_10001507_pt1 | contig 54125 bp, 50 predicted proteins | sample Munlanlwell13791_FD_192502 | JGI IMG/M metagenome (GOLD analysis project Ga0265297, IMG submission 192502) | Leachate microbial communities from a municipal landfill in Southern Ontario, Canada - Leachate well 137-91 | ecosystem: Engineered > Solid waste > Landfill > Unclassified | place...
ACCATATGGAATCATACTTGTTACGGGGCCGACGGGTTCGGGAAAAACAACAACACTATACTCAGTTCTGACTAAACTAAACAAACCAACAGTAAACATTGTAACGCTTGAGGATCCTGTCGAATACCAGATTGTCGGAATTAACCAGGTGCAGGTAAATCCACAGGCCGGCTTAACGTTTGCAGCCGGGCTTCGTTCTTTTCTTCGACAGGACCCAAATATAATACTTGTCGGAGAAATACGCGATAAAGAGACAACGCAACTTGCAATACAAGCTGCACTAACGGGCCACCTTGTGTTTTCAACACTTCACACCAATGATGCAGCAACAGCAATACCCAGACTTATTGATCTGGGTGGAGAACCGTTTCTTATATCTTCTGTCCTGAATGCCTCAGTTGCACAAAGAATCGCCCGCAGAGTATGTGACAGCTGCAAAGAAACATATGAACCGACTCCTCTTATAAAAAACAGTATTATAAATATTTTAGGACCGCTACTGCCTTCCAAGTACACCAAAGGAGAGAAAATCATGCTGACCAGAGGCAAGGGATGTATCGAATGCAATTTTTCCGGGTATCTCGGAAGAATTGCAATTTTTGAGGTTCTCAAAATAACCTCTACAGTTAATAAAATGATCCTCAGATCAGCCTCGGCAAAAGAGATTGAAGAACAGGCTCGCTCTGAAAGCCTCATTATTATGAAGCAGGACGGGTATCTGAAAGCGTTGGAGGGTATTACCACTATTGAAGAAGTTTTGCGGATAGCTGAAGTATAAATTTAAACATAATATGGATATCAATCGCTTGTTACAGATTACCATTGATAAAAAAGCTTCTGATTTGCATATCATTCCTGGATTTTTTGCCAGCGTGAGGATAAACAACGAGCTTCTATTTCTTCGTGATCTTGGCGTGATTGAAAACACCGATACAGAAAAAATTCTCATTCCGATTTTATCTCCTGCTCAAAAAACCTATTTTTTGGAAAACAAAGAAATCGACATTGGCATCGACTATGCAGGACACAGATTTAGGGTAAATTTATATACCAATAAAAGAAACATCGCCGCTGCGTTTAGACTTATACCAGATAAAATTAAAACTATTGAAGAGCTTGGTCTTCCGTCCCAGTTTCATTTCTTTTCCGATTATAGACAGGGTTTGATTTTATTTACCGGACCGACCGGCGAGGGTAAGTCAACTTCAATGGCATCAATCATAAATGAGATAAACCAAAAACATTCACGCCATATCATAACCATTGAAGATCCGATTGAATTTACCTATCCGCAGGGCAGGTCAATTGTCTCACAACGCGAACTTCACCAGGATACTCTGTCATGGACAATTGCACTGAGATCTGCACTGCGGGAAGATCCGGATGTTGTTCTATTGGGTGAAATGAGAGATTTTGAGACTATACAGTTGGCACTAACTGTGGCAGAAACCGGACACTTAGTCTTTTCAACTCTTCACACCGGCTCAACAAAAGAGGCAATTGATAGAATTGTGGATGTTTTTCCTGCAAGTCAGCAAAACCAGATCAGAAATACGCTGTCAACAACACTTCTTGCAGTTGTTTCACAAAGACTTGTTTTGGACAGTACCGGATCGGCTCGGATTCCTGCGTTTGAGATTCTAATGAATACATCCTCAGTTGGAGCAATCATACGCGACGGTAAGAACTTTATGCTTGATAATGTCCTTGAAACCAGTGAAGACCAAGGAATGATACTTTTTGAAAAATATTTGTCAAAAATGTATAAACAAGGACTTATAACCAAAGAAACAGCTATAAGCCATGCAATACGACGAAATCTTATTGAAAAATTTATATAGCGCATGCATTACTGGTACAAGGCCCTAAAAAATAACAAGGTTATGACTGCCACGATTGACTCCCGCAATGAAGGCGATGTTATCCTCTTCTTAAAAAAAAACGGTTATCTGCCCATTGAGATAAAAAAAGCTGATTCATTACTTCCACGTTTGGAAGTTCTTTTTAACAAAGTAACGTTTACCGACGTTGTTGATTTCACGAGACAGCTTGCAATTATGTTAAATGCAGGCCTTACCCTAGTTGACTGCTTCAATATACTTGAAAAGCAGATGAAAAAACCAGGCATGCTTTCGCTTATTCAAGATATAAATAAACAGGTTATGGCAGGAAACACGTTCTCGTCAGCGCTTCAAAGATATCCATCCTATTTTTCAAATCTTTATATCTCGCTTGTAAAATCAGGTGAAGCCTCAGGAAAACTCAGCGATATATTGCTGAAGCTTGCTGAAAATCTTGAAAAACAGCGCGAGTTCCAGTCCAAGATTAAAAGCGCTCTGGCATATCCGGTCATAGTTATCATCGGCATGGTTGCTGTCATGTTTGTCATGGTTACTTTTGTTATACCAAAACTCCTTGGCTTATATGAAGATTTTAATGTCGAGCTTCCGATAACTACGAAAATTTTGATTGCAGTGTCAAACTTTTCGGCAACATTTTGGCCACTTATTTTAATCGGCGCTGTAATAGCTGGAGTACTGATCAAAAAATACACATCGACAAAGCAGGGAAGATTGTTTATTGATACGTTTATACTCAAGCTGCCTTTATTTGGTCCGCTTATCCAGATATCATCCCTTGTTGACGCAACACGAACCCTTGCCATACTGATCGGAGCCGGTGTGTCCATACTTGACGGATTGAGTATCATCATTGAAACCACAGGTAATATAGTTTTCCGTAACTCATTCAAAAACATATATAAACAGGTTGAAAAAGGATTTTCGCTGGGTACAGCGCTTGCTGATGAAAACATCTATCCTCCGATTCTGGTCCAGATGACAACCGTGGGTGAACAAACAGGCAAACTTGATGATACACTTCTGCGCATATCGCATTATTTTGAAATGGAGTCTGAAATGACGGTCAAAACCCTGACAACATTAATTGAACCGCTTATCCTTGTTATTCTTGGAGTCGGGGTCGGTTTTCTGGTAATTTCTGTTATAACCCCGATTTATAATCTGACATCATCCTTCTAATGACGCATTTCTATACATAAATATGCTATTGACAATTATCAACGGTTTGGATTAGTATTAATATATTATGAAAAACCTAACTAAAAGGCTTGTTTTATCCAAATCAAAGGGTTTTACCCTTATCGAGCTTTTGATCGTGATTGCTCTTCTTGGTGCTTTAGCAGTTGCTCTTCTTGCAGCGTTGGATCCGCTTGAGCAAATCAAAAAAGGAACTGATACAGGAATACGAAATACAGTCGCGGAAATCGGTTCATCTTTTACGCGCTATGCATCAGTTAAAGGTGGCTCAATGCCGTTTTCAACCATTGCATGGCAAGCAGCAACTTCTGCCGAATCATCTGCCGCCATACAGTCAGTGATTGATGCCGGAGAATTAAAGCAGGATTTCTTTACACTATCACAAGGTCAACTTGATAAAATTTATATCACAGCACTTGACAGTGACGGTACACAAAAAGCATATGTATGTTTTCAACCCACCTCAAAATCATTCAGGGTTGACGCTAATACGAAATTCGGAATAGTTGCCGGAACAAACGGAACTATGCAGGAAGTTACAGGATGTGACGCAAGCGGAGTAGGAACAAATCCAGCCGGAGCCACATGCTATTGGTGCGTTCAATAAAGTAAAAATTTTATTATATAAACCCGCCTGAAAAGGCGGGTTTTTGGTATAATCTTCAAACATGATATCAATCATATTCGCACTGCTATTTGCATTTCTTTCTTTTCACCAATCTTTATACATATTCGGAGGAGACAGTGCGGAATTTTCATTTGTAGCACGATCTTTCAGCATTGCACACCCACCAGGCTATCCCTTGTACAGTATTCTTGCAATAGGTGCAAATCTGCTAATTCCCTTTTTAACAACTCCTTGGAGAGTTGCCTTTATTTCAAACATTGCAACGGTTGCAACAAGCTATATATTATTTCATCTTTTGATAAAATTGAGAATTACAAAAAAAGTGGCTCTTTTTTCTTCAATTCTGTATGTATTTCTTTTTCCTGTATGGCAATATTCTTTAATTCCTGAAGTTTTTACACTCAACAATCTTCTTACTGTCTCTATAACATATCTTCTATTTACTATGAACCATAAAGATTTCAATAAACTTGTGCTTGTTTTTTTACTTCTTGGTCTTTCAATAAGCCATCATCATATTTTTGTTTTGTATCTGCCTTGTTGGATTTATCTTGCTTTCCGGAAAAATCTCCTATCCATGTTTAGCATGTTACCTAATCAAAAAAAGGCAATACTTCTACTTGTTTTTATTGTCGGGATATTATTTTACCTTTATGCACCTGTTGCAAGTTTTTTTAATCCGCCTCTCGATTGGGAAAATCCAAAAACACTGTCCGGCTTTGTACGGCTCATTACCAGACAGTCATATGGTACGTTTAAGGCATATAGCGGCTCATCGGGTAATATTTTGAATCAGTTTTTTGATGTTGCATCGCTTGCAATATTTCTTCTTCATGATTTCCGTATCATAGGTATTTTACTGATAATCGTAGGCGCTATATTCTTATATCGCCGTGATAGAAAACTTTTTGTCGCATTTGGTATCCTTACACTTAGTCATATCTTTTTTTTATTTTATACTAACTTTACGCTTGCCTCTTCCTTTACAACCGCAATGTATGAACGCTTCTTAATTTCCGTATATATGGTACTTATCATATATTTGGCACATGGCACTGATTTTGCATATTTGTGGACAAAAAAATCCATAAAAAAATTGGTGAAAAATCCTTTTTTATACTCAATATCCATCTATGCAGTCACGCTTTTTTTTATCGGGTACCTTGCCATAATTTTTTTTCAGAATTACAAGGTCATGAAGCAGATAAGAAACCTGGATGTGTTTGCTGTTTATGCCAAGGACCTTTTATCAACAGTACCGAAAAATTCCATCTTTTTTGTAGGGACAGATAACAGTCATTTTACAACCATTTACTATCATTTTGCAGAAAAGTACAGAAGCGATATCAAATATGTATTTGTAAATGCGCTGGAAAAACCATATTACAGAAAAGAGCTGAAAAAAAAATATCCGGAACTCTATATACCCGATAACTATCAAAGAAATAAAGACCTGAAAGCATTCTTTGAAAAAAATAACAAACATGGTATCTTTTTGGAAACTCCTCTCAGTAATCATGCGTGGAAGCCGTATGGCCTTCTTTGGAAATTCTATGAGTCTGAAAAACACGCCGCATCAGACAGCGCCAAACTAATTCAGGCTAACAAGGATTTATGGAAGAATTTATATACATTACCGCAGCTTGATAGACAATTACGCAAAATACTACACATCAATGTCGTAGAAGAGCATTATGTTAATTCATATGTGAACTTCAGCAAATTGCTTTACTGGTCAGGTGATATAGACGCTGCACAAAGTGTAATGGAAGAAATTGTCAACAAGTACAGACCGAATGACCTCAAAAACAGTCTGATTCTGGTTAATTTATACGTTGCAGATAAAAAATGTGAGAAAGCAAAACATCTTATGTCTCGGATTCAACCCAATGTTTTGACTGAGAATAACCAGCTTCTTCCGTCATATGGTGAGTATCTCATAGAGTGCGATCCCGAAAACCCGAATTTGGACAGCGTTGTACAAAAAATAAAAAAGATTGAAAAAAACAAAAAAATTCCGATTCATAAACTGTAATATTTTCTTAGATAAAAAAACAAAAAAATCAAGTAGCAAAGCGATATTGCAGTGCCTATAACAAAATATTTTGGATAATAGTAAAGGGTAATTTTGTGTCTTCCGTCAGGTACCCAAACGCCCATATGTACAAGATTTATTCTTTCGGGATCAACTGATTTTCCGTCGACCATTACAATCCATTCAGGATATATATTTTTTCTGAACACAATCAACGATTTTTGATCCGCATCAACAACCACATTACTATATGTGTCACTATCGGTTGTTGATAAAGTACGGATTGTACCAAGTCTGTCTGGGCTTTCACTGCTTTCGATAAGAGCGCTTGTTGTAGAAAGCCAGTCGTTTTCAAGAGAATCCGCAAGTTCGGACGTATATTCAATTTTTCTCAAGCGTTGTGGTATATAAAAAGTCCGCGGTTTGGATGTGTGGAAAGAATAGACAAAAAAATCATTGGTCTTCGCTTTCAAATTACCCGCCACTTCAAGTCCGTCCATATCTATTTGAGACGGCAATATAACACGTGTTATACCGACAAGATCAAGCAAGATATGTGCCGATCTTGTAGCCTCATACTCCAGTGCCGTCTCAATCAGAGTCCTCAAATATTCAGGTCTTCTCAGTTTCAGTCCTCCTGTATTAACATCATATACCGATAGGCCGTAAACTAGATTTGAGTTGGGAATTAGAAAGTTATTCATTGTTCTGTATCTTTGGATAGACCCGGATTTGGACCAGCCTTCCACATATGCTTTATTCCATTCCTTTCCATAATCCAATGTTATATATTTTGATGTTTTATCCATAAAGCTGACTATATATGGTTTTTGCATTACCTGGGTTGCGTTTTCAAATAAATGGTACTTGTTGGCATAAAATAAGAGAATGATGATGTTGATTATTAGAGCAGTATAGATAAGTATTTTTATACCTTCACTTGCATGAGTTACAAGGTACTTTTTTATAAGTAAATATGAAAAAACTATCAAAAAAAATACCGCTATCAAAAGATATTTGGGAGGAGTCCTGAAGGCACTAAATGGAAATATGTCAAAAATAAAATAAAAAGGCGAGTTGTGTCCAAGCGCAAACAAGAGAAATACAGCAGACAAAAAGAAATAGCCATATGTTTTTTTCCGAATTTCTTTTTTAAGTAAAAGAATAAAAAATAATGATAGTGTGCAGATACAAAATAAGGCTCCCACATGAGGAGTATTTTCCCAAAAAATACCCCATGAAGAAAGCATAAAAGGATAAGTACCATCATGGGGATTCCCAAAAGGATAGGGCAGGACAAAGGATATCAGATGCTTAAATGGTAACGAGTAGGATATTGCTGTCAAATAGCCCCCTAGAGCGCTTCTTGAAGCATAAGTGGATAATATATAGGTGGGTAATAGTTGCGGTAATGTTAATATAAATGAACTCAATATCATACCTACAAAACCTAATATTTTTTTCTTTTTACCGACTCGTTCCCTATCGGAGAAGGTCAGAAAAATAAACCAAAACACCAAACCCAACAAAACTATGAAAGCCGCCTGAAAATGACCTGCGAAAATCATTTGGGTCATAAAAAAAATTGTACTCGTAGTCTGCCATAATCCCGGACTGTTTCTCCATTTAGTGACTGTATAAAAAAGAAAGAGTCCGATTGAAACGGTTTGCAATAAATTGAGATGCACTAAACGATAGGTAATGACGCCGCTAAAAGTAAATGTCAACGCTAAAAGTAAAGCCAATAATCTGAAAGAGCCAAGTGTTATGAGAAATAAATAAGTAGCAAATGAGAGAAAAAATAATGAGAAGATAATCAATAAGTTATATGCAGGAATAAATTCAAAGAGTTTAAATATAACAATATTCGGAAGATAGAGAGAACCTGTCTGTCCCTCGGCAAACAGAGGAAATCCCCCTTGTAGTTTATCCGTCCAGAAAGGAAGGGTATTATTTTGTAAAGACTGCCATAAATGATGTTTTAATGATATGTTAAAATGGAACGAATCGCTTCGATCAAAATCAGGAGTGATAAGGAACTTATCTTTAAATAGAAAAAAAAGAATAATATAAAAAGAAATGAGGAAAACAATCGGAACATATCTGTTGATTTTGGTTGTGCTTATTTTCAGTATCGTTCCTAACTTAGGTTTTTTTACCTTTACTTCGTTTCTTGGTATTCTGTTCATTTTATTTCTTCTTATCTTTCAACAGAAATGGATTGAAAATGTTTTCCTAACAACAAAATCCGTGCAAAAAAACGTTTCATTTTGTTTCTTCATGTTACTTTTTTATTCAGGCTTATCTTACGGTGGATTATATCAAAATCCTGCCTCACTTACATGGTATCTCATAAGTTTTTTTTCCTTGCTTTTTGTCTTTCTTGCGTACTTTTTTGCAAATTGCAAACAACACCGGTTTTATTTGATATTAATACTTTTTTTTTATATAGCAAGCTCATTTTGGACTCTGATTCAGTCCCCAAACCCAATCTGCGACTGCTTTACTACGGTAAAAGAAAGTTCGATTTTTTTTCTTAAAGGAATCAACCCATATACTTCACGGTTTTCCCAAGTTTATCCAAACGTAATACCGGATTACTTTCCTCATTTACCGCTCAGTTTTATTATTGTTGCGCCCTTCACAATCCTATTTCAGGATCCGCGTGTCTCTATAGTTTTTTTTAATTTGATAATTTCCTATATTTTTTATAGCCTGTATACCGAAAAGAGTCAGCATGACAAATTTCTTAATCTCTTTATTTTTTGCTATCTGTTTCTGCCGAGATCAAGTTATATGCTTGAACATATGTATCAGGAAACAGCAATATTTTTATTTTTTATGTTGTTTTTTTATTTTTTTCATAGAAAAAAATTCTTTTTTGCTTTGATGTCTCTGTCATTCTTTTTTGCCATCAAACAGCATTTAATCGTACTTATTCCATTTTTAATAAAACAGAACAAAATCTTAAAAAATGTTAAAGCTAATATCCTGGCTTTTGTACCTGCGATAACAATCACCCTAGTTTTTTTCTTCATCGATACTTCTGCTTTTTTGAGAAACACAATTTACACCTTTTTTCGTGGAGATCTTGCAGCACCGGTACGTAATAGTCTATCTGTTCCTACTTTTCTTTCAGTTTTTATAACTGGCAGGATACCTATACTTTTTTCGGCTGTTTTGTTTTGTTTTGTGTATCTTTTCTACGTCAAAAAAAGGCTTGACTTCTTGGCGTCCACCATCACAGTTCTTTTTTTCCTTCATTTTTTTGCCTTTTATAGTTTTTTTAATCATTATTTTCTTGTCATTCTGATTCTTTACTTTTATATTTTTCTTCTGTTTATTAAGCACCCGATTCTTCGGGAATTTACAGAACACGAAAATGCCGATTAGGTTTTTCTTTACTTTTTCTGATATCTTCATTAGAATGATGATATGTCAGCACGAAGAAAGGTATGGAAAACACAGGGATTTACTTTGATTGAGCTTATACTGATCATGGTAATCCTAGGTATTTTAACCGGACTTATATCAGGGAATGTTCTCAACTCCCTGCAAAAGGGAAGAGACGCAAGACGCAAAAACGACCTTTCGCAAGTGCAGAAAGCACTTGAGTTGTATTATGAAGATAAAAAAGTATACCCAACCTCGGTTCCTTTTGGCGGAAAATTTTGCTCATCCCCATCCTGTTTGACTAATGATAAAGTTTATATGACCAAGCTCCCCAGTGATCCAAACACTTCATATTCGTATGCATTAACCGCGGATACGGTAAACGGTCAGTATTATTATCTTTTTTCCTGTATTGAGAACTATGTAAATGACAAAGGACCGGGTGTCAGTATGTCAGGATTCTGCGCAGAACCTGCCCCAGCCCCTTGTGTTGCCAAAACATGTACGGGTTGCGGTGTCTGTAAGTATGTTTTGGGGAGTCCCAATTCAACTCCCTTAACTCCATTCCCGACGCCTGAAGAATAAACAAAGTCGGTCTTATTTCAGCGTCTCAAGCTCCTTCATTATTTCCGCGTTGTTTGGACTTAGTGTTTTCAGGATATATGAAAGCGTTTCTCTTGCTTCTTTGTTTTTTCCGTATTTTTTTAAAAGTTGTGCTTTCAGATAATAGCTTTCATAATAGTCGTTTTTAAGATGAATTGAAGTATCAATAGCATCAAGAGATGATACCTGGTATTCGGATTTTTTCTTGGCATCTTTTTCTTCATCATATAACAAAGAATAATACGTTGAAAGAAAATACGGTAGTTTCGGATCAGTTGGTGATAATTTCCGTGCTTGATGAAGTACTTCTATGCCTTGAACAAGGTATTTCTTATCAAGCGTTATCTGATAATAAATGTACAGATTTTTTATACGTGTTTTCAAATACAGGATGTTTTGTGGTGATTGGTTAAGGCTGCTTGTATTATATGAATCAGACGCATTTGAATATTCTTGAACCAGGCGGGTATCTTTTTGATATGATGCTAAAAAAGCCAAATTTGCCAGATAAAAAGAAAGCTTGTCTTCATATACATGTTCGGGATGAAGCTCCATTGCCCGTGTCAAATGCACAACCGCACTTTGATAGTCCTGATTTATTTTTGCATGATTTTCAGCAAGAGCGTATTTAATATCAGCATACCAGTATGATGCGAAATACTGTATGAGGTACAAGGTAACAAGAAATGTTATACCAAACCCAACAACATTTGAAGGACTTTTCGTGTTTGCTTTATATGATATTTCCGATGCATTTTTTTTATCTTTTTGCAGTTGAAGTATATAAATTATGGCAGGTAGTGAAAAAAAATATAGATTTATGGTTGTTGTTGAAAATCCAAAAAAATTTGTGACAAGTATGGTGACCCAAGAGGCAAACAGGCACAGCTGAAGAAAGGACGCAAACAATCCGTCTGAATCCGGCTTACTTTTAAAACTACGCATACTTCCATAAAGACTCAATATGCTTATTGCTGCAAGCAGCATAAGATAAGAACCTAATCCAAGAAAGCCTGTAGTTGCAAAATAATTCAGGTACTCATTATGTGCCTTATTATAAAGATAATCCCATTCGGATGTTAGATTGTGTTCAGCAGGTCTTACAAAATAATACGAATAGGCAAATGTTTCAACACCTGTGCCAAAAAGTGGATAGTCCATGCCAAGTTGCACTGCTCCCTTCCAGACAATTTGTCTAATATCGAATGACTCGGTTATTTTCAAAGGAGGGTTTTGCACTGCGTCAGCTGTTTTACCTGCCATTTGAACTTGACTGTTATTTTCTTTGTTTAAAACCTGCTTGTAGGTATCCAAAAGCAGGTACTTATCAATTGATGCAATACCTGTCTTGAAAATCATTACACAAATCAATAGACCGAATATAAACACAAGCACTTTTTTCCTTGCATGAGGTAAGCTAACTTTTTTTCTGTTTAAAAGAAACCAAACCAAAAACAATGCAGATGAGACAGCTATGGATAAATTAGTGGACCGGGAGTTTGTAAAATAGATTGCAATAAGGTTGATAAAAAGCAATACATAATAAAATATCGGATGGCTTCCTATGCGCAGAATAAGAGATTTATTATCTTGATTCCAATTATTTGATGATGTAAAAAACAGATATAAAATGAAAAAAAATACTATCGACAAGTATGCTCCAAGCCAATTCGGTTGACCAAGGGTTGAAAACATGCGTGCGGCCGGATCAAATTGCGCAGTCCAACAGGCATTGTCAAAAACTCCGGTAAACACAAGGCATGACAAATCATGCCCGATTCTTCCCGGTAAACCCCATAGAATAACAAGAAATGAAGAAAGCAGGGTAATGTTCAGAAACTTACGGATAAATGATACAGCCCTTGACATATCATGATGAAGAAACTCGACAAGACTGTAAAACAAAACTATATAGGTAATAAGAGAAAGCATTCCTCCGTTGAAGCGGCCATAATAACCGAAAATTGAGGTATGCCTATCTATTGAAAAGATAGTGGATACGATCTGCGACAGGAAAAACACACCGATAAACAGATCGATGGGAGTTTTTTTAAATAAAAATCTTTCAGCTTGTATCATGCGCAAGATCCACAAACCTGCAATGAGAGTCACTAGAATATATATAAAAATCATTTTGTTGAACTCAAAAAGCTCAGAAGTGTTTTTGAACATGACAAAAGGAGTAATAAAAAAAAGCACGTAGTATAAATATCTCTGTATTTTCATCATATACGTTATTGTATCAAATCCGGAACTGATGCAGGAGTTCCAAAAAAACAGTAATCTGGCCGGTAATCAAGTTTGCATAAGTCAAACCCTCTCTGTCAACCATACGCACCCGATCAAAATAAAACTGCACAAGAAGAAGAGCATTCCAAACCATACAAAACATGCTAAACAAGCGCACATTCTTCTCATATGATTTAAACATGTGTGCCAAGCCAATTGTCATAAAGGGAAGTACTGAAATGAAAAAACGATTTCCGAAACCGACAGGGGCAATAGCACTCCAAGAAGCTACAAAAAAAGAATATCCGGTAAAGGATAAAAGATAAACTTTGCTTTGTCCAGACAATTTCCTGCTGCGGGTAAGTTTGACTAACCCAACTATTGCTGCCCCTAACAAGGGGGACCAGATAAACAAACCGCCACCTACCCCAAATAAATGATTGTATAAGGCTTTGGTAGTCGCTATTTTGATTTGTGTTGTTTCATCCAACAAATACGGAGATTGCATAAAATTACCATACATAAGCTGTTGAAAAATCAGTTGGGGAAGTGCTGCCAATGAAAAAGCCAAAAGAAATAAAAGGATCCCTTTGTATTTCCTCAGTTTATATAAAAAAACGATCTTCAGAAAAACAAACGGCAACAACAAGACAACATCACCTATCCTGGTGATAAAAATCAATCCTGCAGATAATCCCAAAATAAGACAGGATCTTATTGTTTTTTGTGTCTTTTGCAAAGTAAAAAGAAAAAGGGAGAAAAGAAAAAATGTAACCTGGTGAGAAAGAGCTGGTTCAAATGAAGCATAGTACAAAAGTTGAGTTGATACATAAGTAGCAATGACAGTTTGCGAAGCTGCTTTGGAATCAAACATACTGATAAGGATTTTTTCGATAAGGATGAGGCCGATTATTACTAGGATAATTCCTGTCATGCCGCAGCCGAATTCATACGCGGGATGAAACATGTCTGTGCTGATTTGAAAAAATCCGGTGAATATATCAATCAGAGCAAAGGACGGAAACCAAAAAAGTGCTGTCCCGATAAGCCATGGACAGTTTATATTACCGGTTTGTGTTTTTCCCGTATCCCAAAAAATCCTGCTAAACGTATAAGAGGATCCTTTAAATTGCGATAGGTGTCTGTATATGGGTTCAAAATGCAAATCTTTTTGAAAATAAAATGTATGAGCCAATGAAAAATAACCATTACCATCACCATATACCCCATGCTTTGTTTTGGCAAAATGGTAAGAGAAAATAAGAAGCGAGATGATAAAGAATGCAAGATATTTTTTCATATCTTTCGGTTATAATAATAACATATATGACTTCATTGTTTGATACCTTGCGAAATATTTCATTACCGTTTTTTACAGGATTTAAGGTATATTTTGATTTGGGTACTACAACTACCAGAATTGCCATAAAAGATAAAGGAATCGTGCTTAAGGAACCAAGCTTTCTTGCATATAACACCGAAGTCAAAGACTATATCTTTTTCGGAACCGAAGCAAAAAATATCATGGGAAAAACACCTGAGTTTCTAAAAATTATACGTCCTATAATCAGTGGTATAGTCTCGGATTTTGATGCAGAAGTTGCCCTTATTAAAAAATTTATCGAGCGATCGGTTTCGCCTTATTTACAAAGCAGGATTTTTATACAACCTCCTCTTGAGGCATTGGCAGTTTTTCCCGTGATCACAACCGAAATCGAACAAAAAGCAGTTGAGGAAGCCATATTAAAAGCACAATGCAATTCTGTTACGCTCATCAAAAAACCTCTTGCATCAGCTGCCGGGTGTGATATAAACATATTCTCTCATAAACCAAATCTAATTCTTGATATGGGAGGAGGTCTTATTGAAATAAGCATTATAAGCGGTGGTGGTATAGTCACAAACAAAACACTTAAAAATGCGGGTGAACATATGGATAAACTTATCGCAAACTATGTATATCTGAAACACGGTGTTGTTTTGGGTGAAGCGACATGTGAAAGACTGAAACTTGAATGCTTTAATTTTACCGGAGAAGAAAAGATACAGCTTGTCCGGGGAAAATCACTGGAAAACGGATTACCCAAATCAGTTAAAATAAAAACAAGCGATGTCAGGGAGGCTTTATATAACAACTTTATCCAGATAACGGATGCAATTAAAGAACTTATTGAACTCTCGCCTCCCGAAGTCGTTGATGAAGTGTTTGACACCGGCATTTTTCTTACAGGAAAGCTCGCGGCAATTGAAGGGCTTGATACTTTTTTAAATCAGGAAGTAAAAATCGAGGTAAACAAAACACCGCATTTTAGTGATGCGGCTATATATGGACTGGCTGTTTTAGATAAGGAGAAAGGCGTGGTACAAAAAATAGCCTCTTACACCAGGAATTAGTATTAATCAGTTTACTGATCTATTAACTCTCGCTTGACAATTTAATCCTCACAGGATACAATGGTATGAGCTTCAAAATAAGCACTTTCTTTTTTGTTCTTTGAAAATCAGTTTCAGCAGCAATGAATATTTTAGTTCGTTAAACGGGTTAGGATCCGGATACCAAACGGTATCTGGTTTCTAAATATCAGGTACAGAATGTGCCTGATTTTTTAAGAGTTTGATCCTGGCTCAGGATGAATGCTAGCGGCGTGCTTGAGATATGCAAGTCGTGCGTTCCCTTTTTGCCGCAAGGCGGAAAGGGGAGCGGCGGACGGCTGAGTAATATACAGGAACCTGCCCCTAGGTAGAGGATAGTCCCGCGAAAGCGGGAGTAATACTTTATGGTGTCCCGCTCTGCGGGACTAAAGAACATAACTGTTCGCCAAGGGATGGGCCTGTATCCTATCAGGTAGTTGGTAAGGTAATGGCTTACCAAGCCTATGACGGGTAGCTGATCTTAGAGGATGATCAGCCAGAGGGGGACTGAGACACGGCCCCCACTCCTACGGGAGGCAGCAATCAGGAATAGTCGGCAATGGACGAAAGTCTGACCGCGCGACGCCGCGTGTAGGAATAAGCTTTTCGGAGTGTAAACTACTGTGGCAGGGGAAGAAAGGCCAGCTCAGCTGGCTTTGACGGTACCCTGCTAGAAAGGAGCCGCTAACTGCGTGCCAGAAGCGTCGGTAATACGTGGGCTCCAAGCATTATCCGGTTTTATTGGGCGTAAAGGGTCGTGTAGGCGTCCCGTTAAGTTTTTATTTAAATCTCTATGCTTAACATAGAAATGTGTAAAAAAACTGGCGGGATTGAGTTTTCTTTAGGGAGACTGGAACTCAAGGAGGAGTAGTGAAATGCGTTGATACCTTGGGGAACACCAATGGCGAAGGCAAGTCTCTGGGAGAAAACTGACGCTGAGACACGAAAGCTAGGGGAGCGAAGCAGATTAGAGACCTGCGTAGTCCTGGCCCTAAACGAATGTCTGCTACCTGCATCCACGCATTTATGCGGGGGTGTGGGAAAGGTAACCCGTTAAGCAGACCGCCTGGGGAGTACGACCGCAAGGTTAAAACTCAAAGGAATTGGCGGGGAGGCACACAACCAGTGGAACATGTGGTTCAATTCGATACGAACCGAAGAACCTCACCAAGGTTTGACATGCTAGCGTCCAACCCTGCAGAAATGTAGGGCGTTCGCAAGAAGGTTAGCACAGGTGCTGCATGGCTGTCGTCAGCTCGTTCCGTGAGGAGTGCCCTTAAGTGGGACAACGAGCGCAACCCCTATCTTGTGTTAAATCTGTCACAAGAAACGGTCCCAGCTTTGCTGGGAAGGAAGGAGGGGCAGACGTCAAGTCAGCATGGTCCTTATACCTTGGGCTACACACATGTTACAATGGAGGAGACAATGGGTTCTGCCACGTCGTAAGACGGAGCAAATCCTTATAAACTCATCCTCAGTGGGGATTGAGGTCTGCAACTCGACCTCATGAACGCGGAATTGGTAGTAATCGTGGGTCAGTCACACCACGGTGAATACGTTCTTGCCTCTTGCACACACCGCCCGTCAAGCCAACAAAGTCGTTGATATCTGAATCTCGCCTTGGTGGGAGAAGATACTTTCGGCGATGGGGGTTAAGTCGTAACAAGGTATCCGTTCTGGAAGGAGCGGATGGATCACCTCCTTTCTTTTTTATTTTTTTTGATTTTAGGATCAAAAAGAATAAATATCCGTTTTTGTGAGAACAAAGGCGGATTCCGTTAACGCAAACGGAAATTGTTTGACTGTACCATATAAACAGTCATATTCCTAGCCCGTTTAGTGAACTAAATTCGCTGCAAATCAACTACATACTTAATACTTAGCCCATTAAATTAATCAGGTAGAGTATTTTTTTTATTACGTATTAACGCATATAGGGCAGACTAAAAGGAGATTTAAGATGCTTTTGATATAGTACAATCGTTTCTCTATGATCAAATGCCATGTTTTCTTCATCGGGTATCGCATTAAGATCAAACCATGAGACATCGGTCGATTCTGTATCTTCTTTCTGCTTTTTGTCAAGGGAATCCAGTATATAAACAAAGTCAACATTTTGTCTATCTTCTTTAGGCCTATTCGGATTGTCGTTTATGCGAAATAAAGATACTATGCGTGCCGTATACCCTGTTTCCTCAAGGGTTTCTCGCAGTATACACTTAGTAGTTGTTTCATCACGATCCAAAAAACCACCAGGTAGTGCATATTTACCGGGGTTTATCAGGTGCTTGGCTCTTTTCACTAAAATAATTTGTCTCTTTTGATTCAGAACTATTCCGGTCACGGTTACATGACGCAAGCTCGCTTTACCACCATCCTCAAATCTGCAAAGTATCATAGTTTCAAACCTTTCAGGAATTTTGTGAAGTCACCGTTTAGTTCTTTATGTTGAAGGGCAAATTCGACCATTGTTTTAAGATACTCGAATTTATTACCCGTATCATAATATTTCCCGTCTTTGATGACAACCGTATAGACCGGAACACCTTCTTTTTTCAGAAGATTAATCGCATCGACTAACCAAATTTCTCCGCCTTTTCCGGGTTTAAGTCGTTTTAATGCGCCAAAAACTTCGGGTGGTAAGATATAGCCTCCATGGGTTGCGATATTTGACGGAGCTTCTTCCGGACCTGGTTTTTCTACAATCCGGATAATTTTATGTATGTTGCCCTCTACATGCTCAAGTTCTGCTATACCATACCTCTTCAGATCTTCTTTTTTTTCAATCTTTACCCCGGATATCACAACTCCTCCATATTTTTCATGCACCTCTATCATCTGTTTTAAACGAGGCGGATTAGAGTAGATAAACTCATCTCCCCACAGTACGGCAAAAGGCTCATCTTCGATAACGGGCTCAACCGTCAAAACAGGCGTACCATTACCATACGGTCCCTTTTGACGAACATATATGAAATTTGCCATGTCGGATATCCGTTTTATCTCTGCCAGAACTTTTTCTTTGTTTCCGGCCATAAGATTTTTTACCAAATCTTCATTTGGAACATCAAAATGATCCTCAATCGCGCGTTTATTCGCTCCGGTTACAATAATAATGTTATTTATACCTGAATTTACAGCTTCCTCAACAACATACTGTATAACAGGCTTATCTACAATCGGCAGCATTTCCTTAGGCAGAGCTTTTGTCTGCGGAAGAAACCTTGTGCCAAATCCAGCAGCCGGTACAACAACTTTGGTAATTTTTTTTGTCGTCATAGGTTAATTAAATTTAATGGATAATTTCTGATCTAACTTTAGCGAACCACCGATATATGCTTCAATCTGCGCAACACCCTCAGTTGCTGAAACTACATGAAAGCTTGCCTTCCCCTGATCGTCAGTTACTACCTCAGGCTCTTTTATCCGTCCGATTGATGAGGTAATAGTGATTCTCTGCTCTTTGACAGGCATGCCTTTTTCACTGCGCACAAACACGTTTATTGTACTTTCAGAAGTATTATCAGCCTTTACGGTCAAAGGATAGGCAAATATGAGCGACGATGTAGCTGAAGGAAGAAAGTCCTCCTTTGCGCGCGTAAATTTAGCTAACGGCTGGTTAAAAAAAAGAGCAGTAATAAATATTGAAAATGACAAGAAGAATATTAATAGTAATGCACCCAATTTTTTGTCCATCCTCTCTATTATAACATCAAAAATGTAATAGGAATATAAAACATAATGTATGAAATAAGTAAATAGAATCATTTTTTAACTTGAACATTAAATATTCAACGTGTACTATGGAATCATGCTTTATTTTTCCGAATTGGAAGGAAAAAGAATATATACTGAGGATCGGATCGAAGTAGGGGCACTTGAAGATATCATATTTGTTGCATCTGCAAACCCCGTTGTATCCAAGCTCGTAATCCGCACATTGAAAAAAACCAAATTGATTCTTCCTTTTTCCTATGTTTTACATATCGGGATAACCATTGTGATCAAAAAAGCCTATCTTATAGGAGAATTGACTGAAAACGAACTTTTTATCAAAAAAAATCTTCTTGATAAACAAATAATAGATATCGGAGGAAATAAGATAGTACGGGTAAACGATGTATCCATACAGGAAAAGGTGACAACAAACCTATATGAACTGTATATAACCGGAGTAGATGTGGGACTCCTTGGAGTTCTTAGGAGGCTGGGAATCGAATCGCTTGTGCTGAGATTCTTGCGTATTTTTAATTATAATCTGACTTCTGATTTTCTTCCTTGGGGAGATATTCAACCTCTTGAACTCTCACGGGGCAAAGTGAAGTTAAAAATCACCGATAATAAACTGCAAAATATTCGTCCTGAAGATCTTGCAGACTACCTTGAACAGACAAATGAAAAAAATGTCCGCAAATTTCTCAATATACTTGACAAAAATTTCTCATCTGAAGTTGTAGAAAACCTTAACATCAATTACCAGCGGGACCTCATCCAATACTGGGAGCCGAAAAAGTCGGCATCCGTTATTGAAAGCATACAGCCTGATGAGGCGGTTGATATACTTTTGGCTATTTCCAAAAAGAAAAGAGACGAGATTTTAAGCCTTGTAAATGAAAAAACAAAAAAGGAGCTTATGCATCTTATTGGCTTATCCCGTACATCTATCGGACGCTTTATCACCTCGGAATATCTTACTGTTTCGCCTATTGACACTACACGTAAAGTAATCGACCAAATCAAAAAAGAAACCCGTGAATTTTCTTTTATAGCAGCCATCTATGTGGTAAATACTGATAAACAACTCGTCGGTGTTTTTAATCTGCATGACCTATTGTTGAATGAATGGGACACACCGGTGTATAAATTCATGGTTCAAAATCTTATTGAAATACGGATAACAACACCTATTGAAATTGCAATACGCAAAATATTGAGGTATAGACTGCCAGCGCTCCCGGTTGTTGATAAAGACAAACATATTCTAGGTATACTAACTTTTGACCATATTACCGAATATATGACAAAACGATTGGATAATTAGTATGAATACATTATTTGATAAACGTGTGGTTTCGTTTTTTTATCGTTTCAGAACAAGCTTCCTTATTTCTTTAAGTATTTTTGGACCTGCAACTATCACTGCCATGGCAGATAATGACGCAGCGGGTGTAGCAACGTATTCCCTGGTTGGTGCCAAATTCGGCTACTCCATACTCTTTGTTTTGCTTATTATCACGTTTCTTCTTGCCATAACCCAAGAAATGGGCGTACGCATTGCAATTGTAACCGGTAAGGGACTTGGGGACATCATAAGGGAGCGCTTTGGCGTAAAAATGGCCGTTCTTGTCTTTACCAGTTTGTTTATAGCCAATACGGGCACTCTTATCGCAAACTTTGCTGCTATAAAAATAACAGGGTCGCTTTTTAATCTCCCCGCCCTTGTACTAATTCTTTTGATCATCATAGCCTCTTTTTTATTTGTAGTAAAAGGGAACTACCGCACAAATCAGAATATTTTTCTTATTTCTGCACTTTTCTATATATGTTATATTGTGTCGGCGTTCAAAGCCAAGCCCGATTGGGGGCTTGCTCTAACAAGTGTTGTCATTCCTAGAAACCTGACTTTTTCAAGGGATTTTGTTTTCGCTTCAATTGCGGTTTTGGGAACAACTATCACTCCGTGGGGGCAGTTTTTTGTACAAAGCTATGTTCTTGATAAAAAACTTACCATCAAGAATCTGCGGTTTTCTCAAGTTGAGACGTATTTTGGTGCATTTATAACGAATTTTTTTTCCTTTTTCATGATAGTTGCAACCGCCGCAACGCTTTTTGCGTATAAAATCCCGCTTGTATCCGGAGAACAGGCAGCCCTTGCCATCAAGCCTTTTGCTGGTGAACTTGCTTCAACCCTATTTGGATTCGGTATTTTTAATGCGGGCTTCATGGGAATTGTTGTCATATCACTCACAACCGCTTATGCATTTTCTGAATTTTTCGGATTTGAAGGAAGCCTTGATGCCCCTTTTACAAAGGGTGGGCTTTTTTACGGTATATTTCTTTTCCAGTTGATTATACCTGCGTTAATTGTTATGTCGCCTTCAATCTCGCTTTTTACCATTGTCTTTTTTACTCAATCATTAAACGGGATTCTCTTACCTGTTATGTTCTTTTTTTTACTGCAGACATCAAATAACAAAGAGATCATGGGGAAATATATCAATAAACGCTGGTATAATTATTTCGCAGTTATCGCGTCAGCGGTGATTGTGGTTGCTGTTATTTTTACCATTGTTGCTAATTTATTTTTTTGAATTACTATTATGAAAAAACTTATTGTTATTGCAGACTGGGGGTTTGACCATTTAAATTGTCAAGAAGTCAGAAGTGCGGTTGAAGGTTTTTTAAAAGATCCACATGGTGCTAGAATATCTTTTGTTGGAAGTACCCCTTCAACTATTCATACCGGTTTCTTACTACAACAAGTTACACTTACCGAAGAAAGATACGGCGATCCAAACAATACGGTAATTTTCCAAAACACCGATCCCAGAATCCAGACTCAAGAGGGAGTTGAAGCCGCAAAAGGAGCAGAGTTTCTTCTTATTAAGCTGCTTTCGGGTATATGGATTTGTGGCCCAAATGCCGGCTATGATTTTTCTTTTATTCGTAAACAAATTGAAAAAGTATATTTATACCCCGGACTTGATAAAGGAAGCCAGTTCAGATCGCGCGACCTTTACTCAAGAATTTCCGCACATCTTATGGATGAAATGGAGGATGAGCTTGAACTTGAAGAGACACCTGCAAATAATATTGCTGGTATTCAGGACTTTTATATCGGCCATATTGACAATCACGGAAACATAAAAACAACCATTACTCATGAAGACCTAAAAGGAAAATATGAACTTGGAGAACTGGTACCTCTTACTATAAACGGCGTGGAAAAAAAAGCAAAGTACACATCAAATCTGTTTGGTGGTACCCCGGGAGAATTGGTGCTGTATCCTGGTTCATCCGGTGCAAAAGATAATCGATATCTTGAAATATCAGTATGGCGCCATTTTACTGAAAAAGACCCGACAACAGGCATATTTGCATTCAATTACCCAAAACCCGGACAGAAAATTGAATTAAAGTGAGTAGGGAACTTCATGCTTGAATGCGTTTTGTTTTACACGTTCTTCAATCTTTCGAATTATTTCTTGTGATACACCTTTTAAGTTTCCAGATAAAACGCTATCTGCATCTTTGTAGGTAAATCCAAACTCACCCTCATCTGTCTGCCCATCCCATAGATTTGCTGAAGGTTTTCTATTAATGAAATTCTCCGGCACTCCTAGATACTTAGCCAATTCAAATACTTCTGTTTTATAAAGAGATCGAATCGGCTCAATATCAGAAGCTTCATCTCCATATCTCGTAAAATAACCCAGAAGTTGTTCAGTCTTGTTTTCTGTGCCGCAAACCAATCCGTTTGTCTTTTTTGAAAAATCAAATAATATAATCATTCGTACACGCGCAATTATATTCCCTTTGCGTACTCTATCAATCTTTTCCGTTAAAGCGACGCTCTTGCCGGTGATAGTGGGCATTGAAACAGTGCCCCACACTTGATCAACAGTGTTTCGTATAGATATCTCATGTATTTGTATGTCGTGTAAAAAACTATGGGTTTTTATAAGTTCTTGCAAATCGTTTATTTGAGTTTCAAAATACGGCATATGTAAAAGATGTATTTGACGGGCAGGGACAGCTTTGGTAAGTAAATACAAACAAACCGTTGAATCAATTCCTCCGGACCAACCAATGATGTATTTTTTTAAACCTGTTTTTTTAAGAGTGGATTTAAGCAAACGAACGATTTTTTCTGTCTCTTTTTTGGGATCTATTTCAAGCATATATATAGATTGTTTTTTAAGATATATTCTGTAATGTGTTTTGGCACAAAAGAGTCAATCGGTAAATTTGCACGAATGCGTTTTCGTATATGGGTTGATGCAATATTGCTTACGATTGGTTCTCCTTTGGCAATCAATATATTTTTCGGTATGCGCTGAAGCTTAAAAAAATGCTTTACACGAGTCTCAAGAGTGGAAAGATCAGTGTCCCGGGGAAAAATGATGAAATTATACTTTTGTATCAATTCTTCCCATCTGTCCCATAAATGAAACGAGGCAAGAATATCTGATCCGATAATCCAATAAAATTTATGCTGGGGGTTTTTCTGAGTAAGAAGAGCTAATGTATCTATTGTTCTGCTTGCCTTATTGTATCTGTATTCAAAATCAGACACTTTAATCTGTTTTTTTTGTAAGAAGGATGCCATTTTATATCTTTTTTTATAGGAAGTAATACGGCTGTATTTGATCGGAAACTCGGGAAAATACGTATAACAGACCATAAGCCAAACCTCATCCATCGCAAATTTTTCCAGGACTTGGGACGCAACCCACTGGTGACCTATATGAGGAGGATCAAATGCACCGCCTAATATTGCTATTTTCATACCTCATATTGTAACACTTGTAATTTACTCTTTACAACATAAAAAAATACATATATAATGTGTATAAATAGTTTTATTATCTTGCCATATGACTGATAAAGAGGTCAAAAAATTACGCAATCAGTTAAGGATGATACAAAAACTCGGTCTTCCTGCCGATATCAATATTTACAAAAAAGTGGCAGAAAAAAAGGATAAATCTAGATAACGCCTTTTGAATTTCTTTCTCTTGCAAAAATACCACAGCGCTGTTACAATGTAATACCACTTCGCAAGTGTTGTAATAAAGAAGCTTCGCGGTTGCGTAATGATGACATGCTGACCCGTAGCACTTTTATTTATATTGAAAAAGAGCGAAGGGATAAAAAGTATATGAAAGATCAAGAAAACAAAACTGCCGAAATTGAACGGTTATTCAATGCTGGAGTACATTTGGGTCATAAAAAAAACCGCTTACATCCGAAAGCCCGAAAATATGTCTACAAGATTGTAAACGGTACCGCAATCATTGATCTTACCCAAACACTTTCCCAAATTGAAGCTGCTCAAAAGTTTCTGAAAGAACAGGCCGCTGAAGGAAAAAGCCTCCTTGTCGTTGCTACAAAAAAAACAGTAAGCTCTTTTGTTGAGGGTCTCTGCAAGGAATATGGGATCCCTTTTATCACTGTCAAGTGGATGCCTGGGTTACTTACGAATTTTGAAACCCTCATGAAAAATGTTAAAAAGATGAATGAACTTGAAGACGCCAAAACAAGAGGGGAGTGGGATAAGTTTGTTAAACACGAAAGAACAAAGCTGAATAAAGAACTGAATCGTCTTAAAAAATTGTATTTTGGATTAGCTCAATTGAAAAAAAAGCCCGATCTTATGATTTTGGCAGATGTGCGCAAAGAAAAAAACGCCCTAAATGAAGCACAAAAAAACTCTATACCTGTTGTAGCTCTTCTTGACACAAATGCAAATCCAGACCAAATCGCATATCCTATTGTTGGCAATGACGATTCTTCATCCTCTGCACAGCTTGTTATCAAAGACATCATTGATTCCTATGCCCACGCAAAGTAATGTAAAGGTTGATTATCCCAAACTTAAAACTCTCCGTGAAGAAACAGGTGTTTCCTTCTCCTTATGCAAAAAAGCGCTTGAAGAAACTCAAAACAATATTGAAAAAGCAAAAAAACTTCTTATACAGTGGGGTGCGGAAAAAGTAAGTGAAAAAGCTGGAAGATCTACCCATCAGGGAGCAATTTTTTCTTATGTGCATCATAATAAACAGATTGCAACACTCATTGAAATTCTTTGTGAAACCGATTTTGTTTCAGGAAACAGTGAGTTTCAAAAAATAGGATCTGAGTTTGCGATGCAACTTGCTTCAATGCCTGCAGAAACTGTTGAGGAACTTATGAAGCAGGTTTATATTCGAGATCCGTCAAAAAAACTGGAAGATCTTTTCAATGAAATGGTCTTGAAATTTGGGGAAAATATCAAGGTAAAAAGAATCTTACGATGGACTCTTGGTAAATAACCCTGTACTATATCTGTAGTCATTAAAAACTTTTTTTTAATATGGATCTCACCGAATTTAAAAAACAACTTCTTCAAACCGTTTTATCATTAAAAGAAGATTTAAAATCAATCCGCACCGGTACCGCAAATCCATCAATTATTGAACAACTAGTGGTTGATGCCTACGGTGGCTCAACAAAACTTAAACTTACTGAACTGGCAACTATCACAACTGAAGGTCCTTCGGCCCTTCTTATTGTTCCTTTTGACCCAAATACTATTACTGATATTGAAAAGGCAATTCTTAAATCTCCTCTTGGACTATCCCCTCAGGTTCAGGGAACAAAAATAGTTATCCGTATTCCGGCACTTTCTGAGGAACAAAGGGAGAAATACGTAAAGCTGGTCGCCCAAAAAGTTGAAGAGAAAAAAAACGTTGTACGCAATCATCGTGATGATGTAAGAAAAAAAATAAAGATATCGTTTGATGCAAAGGATATGACCGAAGATGACAAATACAGACTTGAAAAAGAAATTGATATACATACACAAAAAATCAACGGCGAGCTTCTTGAGATAAAAGAGGCAAAAGAAGGCGAGATCAGAAAAATATAATTTGTTAAAATCTAAGCTCCATGTCACTAATACTGTTTGTAATTATTATAGCCGTCCTTGTCCTTATCCATGAACTCGGTCATTTTATTGCAGCCAAAAAAAGCGGCATACTAGTTGAAGAGTTTGGATTTGGTTTTCCTCCCCGTATTTGGGGGAAAAAAATTGGTGAAACTACTTACAGTATAAATGCTATTCCCCTTGGTGGTTTTGTCAAACTGTTTGGAGAAGAATATGAAGAAATTGAAAATGTTCCTACAAAACAGTCACTAAGCGTTTCTCTAAAAAAAAGAGCCTTCATATACAAAAAACCTATTGTTAAAACCGTTGTTATTCTGGCCGGTGTAATCATGAATACAGTACTTGGAGTAACCATATATTATACATTGTTGGGGTTTAACCGTTTCCAATCAGACCCAATTCCTCTCATTTCTCCTTATAATTTCCGTTTTGGAACCCAGGAAGGAAGAGTTATTGCCATACACATAGCGCCCGAATCTCCTGCCGCAAAAGCCGGAATATCAGTTGAGGACACTATACTACGCTATAGATTAAATGGTATCAAACAAGAAGCCAAATGGCATTCAATTACCTCAGCATCAAGCCTTATCGACACAATCAAATCTTCGGCAGACAGCGAAGTACTTCTTGAAACTGAAAATGTCAGAAACGGAGTCAAAAAAATTGTACCGGTCGTCCCATACTATAATAAAGAATTAAAACGGGCAATAATCGGAGTAAACCTGCTTGACGCTGTTGTCTTAAAATACCAGACACCACGACAGAAAATCCTGTCGGGCTTTATGCATTCGTACAATCTTCTCGCATACAACTATACAACTATCGGAAGGCTGTTTCAGATAGCAGTCAAGGATAAAACACTTGAACCTGTTTCCCAAACCGTATCCGGCCCTGTCGGAATATACAGCATTGTGAATGAAATTATACAAACCTCTGGAGAAAAACTGGTAAAAAACATACTCAATGTTGTCGGACTTCTCAGCCTATCTCTTGCTGCAATGAACATTCTTCCGCTTCCAGCCCTTGACGGTGGAAGACTGGTATTTATCATATATGAATGGATTGCGGGAAAACCAGTAAACAAAAATTTCGAACGGTACGTAAACCTTATAGGATTTTTTGCTCTTATATCAATCGGTATTCTCGTCTCGATAAATGATATCATGCGTCTTTTGCGTCTCTGAGAAACATTTGCTGAAAGCGTTCTTGTCTGTATAATGATATGATATGAAACTTAAATTCGATAACATAACAGTCTCCGGAAAAATCGCAGTCGGTACGACGACTTTATCAAAACATCTTCAAGATATTCTTGGCTGGAAACACATCAATGCGGGTTTTATCCAACGCGAGTATGACCGTACACACAATATTGACGAAAATAAACAGGGCGCATTATCACGATCTGACAATCATGAAAAAGAAATTGACGGCATGACTAAGGAAATATTATCAACTCAAAAAGGGTTAATATATGAAGCGTGGCTCTCCGGCTTTATGGCTCAGAACATCCAAAGAGTGTGCAAAGTTCTTCTTATATGTTCTGAAGAAGCTGTCCGCATCGACCGGGTCGTTAACAGGGAAAACATAACAGTTGAAGAAGCAAAAAATCGTATCAAACAAAGAGAAATGGAAAATATCGCAAAATGGAAAAAACTCTACGGAGATTATGATTTTTGGAGTCCCCATTTTTATGATCTTGTAATTGATACATATTCAAGCGGTCAAATGGAAACGGTTGGAAAGGTATTAGACAAATTAGGCCATAAAATCCATATCACACGATGAGTTATTCAAAAATAACCATCTCGGGTAAAATATGTACGGGAAAATCGACACTGATTGGCCGCCTTCAGAAAATACTTGGATGGCCGATAATACACTCAGGTTCCATATTCAGAGATATCGCAAAGAAAAAAAAACTTGACCTCTTGTCAGCAGAAGAACAAAATTCCCAAATTACACGCAAGGTAGATGATACAGTAAAAAAAGCCATGGGTAAACCGGGGAATCTGTTGGTTGATGCATGGCTTGGAGGTATATTGGCAATTGATATACCCGATGTCCTTACCGTTCTTCTGACAGCCGAAAGCAAAACACGATACGAACGGTTTGCCAAGAGAGAGCAAATATCTATTGCAAAAGCGCGGGAGCAGGTTATGGAAAGAGATAAAAGCTGGCTTGAAAAAGTAAGTGTGATTTATGGGAGAAACGATTTTTTTAAGCCAAGCCATTATAAGCTTATACTCGACACAACCCGCATGTCTCCTGAGATGATGGCTGACTGCATCATACAAAAAATCCGAAAATAATAACGTCTAACGAAGACAAGACTTCTTGATGTATAATGACCGTATGTATTATTCAAAATTGTTTGGAAAAACACTACGAAAAGCACCCTCTGATGCTACAACCTCGTCCCATAAACTTTTATTTCAGGCCGGATTTGTCCGTGAATCAACAGCCGGACGCTATTTTTTTCTCCCGTTAGGTCAAAAAGTTCAACAAAAAATAATGAAAGTAATAAAAGAAGAGATAGACGCAACAGGTGCGCAGGAAATGACCTCGCCTGTTCTTCATCCACTTGAACTCTGGAAGGAAACTAATCGTACTAATACAACGGGATTTGAACTCATGAAAGTAAAAGATCGCCGAGATACAGAATTTGCCTTAGGTGGTACTGCTGAGGAAATGTTTGTCGATGTGGTACGTAAATTTCGCTTAAGCTATAAAGACCTACCCTTTTGTATTTATCAATTTTCAACGAAATTCCGTGACGAATTGCGTGCACGGGGAGGGCTGCTGCGTGTACGCGAATTTATAATGAAAGATGCATACTCGTTTGATGCTGATGAGGCAACGTTTAAAGCTGAGTATGAAAAAATGGCACAAACATATAAACGTATCTTTGATCTTCTTGGGATACCTGTTCAAATTGTTGAGGCAGACAATGGATATATCGGAGGAGAATATTGCCATGAGTTTGTTTTGGAATCGCCGGTCGGTGAAACCTCATATTTAACAACGGAAGATGGTACGTATTGTGCTCATGTTGATGTTGCTCAATTTACAAGAGGGTTTATTAATCAACATAGTAAATCTGAACCATTTGCAATAGTAGAACAACCTGAATGGGTCAAGACAATGGATGATAATGTGACCCACTATAAAAAACCTGCTTCGCATTTTCTGAAAAATGTGGTGTATAAAAACAGAGTATCTGGTGATATATATATTGCCGTAATACGAGGCGATCTTGATGTAAACAAAACTAAACTCGAAAGAGCAACCAATTCGATCGGTCAGCTGGACGAAGCAACGGATGATGACTTGAGAAAAATTGGCACAAAACGCGGTTATGTCCACTCGTGGGGACACAAAGGAGCAATATATATAGGAGATATCTCTCTTGAAACAGTCACGAATTTTATCGGCGGACAAAAAATGGAAAAAACCGATTCAGTGAATGTAAATTATGGTCGGGATTTTACCTGTAAACTTCTTGTCGATATAGCTGAGGCAAAAGACGGATATATAAGCGTTGACGGAAAACAAAAACTTATCAAAAAAACAGGTATTGAAGTTGGTAATATATTTCAGCTCGGATATCACTATACACGTCTAATGAAAAATGCAACTTTTATTGACCGGGATGGTAAACAAAAGCCATACTATATGGGTTGCTACGGGATAGGTATCGGACGAACTATGGCTGCAATTGTGGAAAAACATCATGATGAAAAAGGTATTGTCTGGCCCAAAAGCATCGCGCCATATCAAATCCATTTAGTCGGTCTTAATCTTGAGGATAATGGGATAAGAAAAAAGGTTTTAGATCTATATCATCTACTAACTACCAACTACAAACTTGAGATTCTCTTTGACGACCGAAACGTATCACCGGGTGAAAAATTTGCTGATGCAGATCTTATCGGTATTCCTGTCCGTCTTGTCGTCTCAAAAAAAACCGGGGAGAAAATTGAATATAAACAAAGAACAAGCAAAGAGACATACCTTTTAAGTGTTGAAGAACTTATAGAAAGGTTCCAAATTTGACCTATGAAAACGATTGTAACTCATCTCTCGGTCGACCTTGACTGTATTACGGCAGTATGGTTGATCAAACGTTTTTTTCCTGGATGGCAACAGGCTACGGTTGTTTACACTCCTCAACAAACCGAGTGGAATAACGTTCCAGTTGACAGTAATCCGGAAATAATATATGTTGATACAGGTTTTGGTAGATTTGACCATCACCAACTGCAGGAAAAAACAAGCGCTTCAAAACGGGTTTTTGAAAGCATAATGAAAAATCAGATGGCTCATGGTAAAAAAAACGAGGCACTTACACGCATTATCGATCATGTAAATGATATTGATCACTTTGGGGAAGTCCACTATCCTGAACCAACGCACGACAGATATGATTTTTGTCTGCATCAGATCATTTCCGGATTAAAGAAAAATAGCGAAAAAGATGACGATGTCATGAGTATCATACATAAGCTTTTGGATGGAATTTTGGTATTATTTCTGTCAAAAATCAATGCAGAAAAAGAAATAGAAAAAGGGTATGTTTTCCATTCAAAATGGGGTAAAACTCTTGCAATGAATACGGCAAACGATGAGGCATCACGCCTCGCTCAAAAACAGGGTTATCAGCTGGTTATCACTAAAGATCCTGAACGAGGTTCAGTCCGTATAAAAACACCACCCAATCCCGACCTTGATCTTACACCATTATATACAAAAATACGTCAAGCGGATACACAAGGATACTGGTACCTTCATGTCCTTAAAAACATGCTTTTAAATGGATCTTCTGTTACACCTGACGCAAAACCAACCGCTCTCACTCTTAAACAATTAATTGAAATAATCAAAAAAATATAATACAATCAAAGTGTATTATCATACTATCGCATCTGCAAAAAGCGATTTATTCTAAGGAGGTGTATATTTAATGGTGGTTATAACAAGAAAAAAAGGCGAAACAAAAGACAGTATGTTCCGTAAATTCTCTAGGCTTTTTATGGAGGAAAACGTGGTTGATGAACTACGGAAAAAACAGTTTTACCGAAAACCGTCACTCAAGAAAAAAGAGGAAGAAAAAGAACGTATAAAAATGAGGGCAAAAAGAAAAAGAAATCGCACCAGTTTTTTTCACATCCGGCGTGATAAATAATTATGGTCCATATTATCACATCTTCCCGATATAAAATTGACCGGAAGCGGATAAAAAATACCGTCGCCACACTTCTTGAGGCATATGGTTTATCTGATTATCAATTAAACTGTATTTTTGTCGGTAAGACAAAAATGAAGGCAATTGCATTGACTTATAAAAAAGAAAATGCTGCCCTTCCAGTCCTATCTTTTTCCTACAAAGAGACCATTGAAGACGGAGAAAGGCTTTTGGGCGAAATTTTTCTTTGTTATCCTCAGATAGTCCTGCTTGCAGCAGAACGGAACAAAAAAGTTGAAGTCATGGTTGACGAGTTACTTAAACACGGTGTTGAAAATCTAACTAGGTAGATGTATAAAGAATGTCAAATATGATATTGTCAATTTGAAATTTTCATGATGTATTATTTGACCTATCGGCCAAAAACTATTGAGGAAATTGATAACGGTGAACCACGGGAAATAATAAGAAAAATACTGGAAAGCGGATCAATTCCACATGCAATGTTGTTTGTCGGACAAAAAGGAACCGGTAAGACATCAACCGCGCGTATTTTTGCCAAAGCAATCAATTGCCTTTCAAACAAATTTGAATCCAGCAGTAAAAGCGTTGAACCATGCAATACATGCCCCAATTGCAAAAGCATCGACAAGTCTTCTTTTCCTGATGTTGTTGAGCTGGATGCTGCGTCAAACCGTGGAATAAACGAGATCAAAAATCTTATAAGGGAGTCTTCTTTTCTTCCTATTTCAGGCCGTTACAGAATTTTTATCATTGATGAGGCACATATGATAACAACGGATGGCTTCAATGCGCTTCTTAAAACTCTGGAAGAACCTCCGGAAACCGTTATCTTTATACTCGCAACAACGAATATTGAAAAAGTTCCTAAAACCATACAATCACGCTGTATACCGGTTACTTTCGGAAAAGGAAAGAAAAAAGAACTTGTCCATATGCTTTCTCGTATATGCAAACAGGAGAAAATTCAAATACAGCAAGACTGCCTTGAGCTTATTGCCGATCATAGCGAAGGATCGTTTCGTGATGCTGCAAAACTTCTGGAAGAACTTGTGATGCTTCATAAGTTAAGTTATAACGAAATACAACAATACGTGGGGCTTCGATCAAATAACAACCTGCTTTCAATTTATAACAACAAACCCTTGTCCGCTGCTCTTAAGTGGATTGATGAATTTTCAGAGTCGGGAGGAAGTGTAAAAAGCCTTATTGAAGAACTACTGGTCGAACTTCATAACTATCTCATGCTTAAGCACAATATTGCAAGAGAAAGCAATAGAAATATTACGCTCTCTTTGTCTGAAACAACGCTTCTGATGAAGCTGCTGAGTGAAGCGTATACAAATCTAAGACATAGCCCTCTTGAATCAATTCCGCTTGAGATTGCAACGGTTGAGTTCTATAATAAGAAAGCATCCGGATAATAACGAATTAACAAATTAGCGGATTAACCATTTAACTCGTTAACCCGTTAACTCGTTAACACATTACAATAACTGTATGTTTAATCCACTAGGAGGATTGGGAGATATCCAAAAATTACAGCAACAAGCTCAGAAAATGCAAAGCGCTCTGCAGCAGGAAGAGATTACTGTTGAAAAAAACGGAGTGCGCATAGTTATGAGGGGAGATCAGCAAATTATTGAGATTACGGTTGATGGTGTTATCGAAAACCGTATTGCTGAGGCAATAAATGAAGCGGTAAAAAAAACTCAGGAACTTGCCGCAAAAAAACTGATCGAGATTTCACAACAGCAAGGATAAATAAGATTGCATAGCTAATCCTATATGATTAAGCTTTTCTCTGGAACTGCAAATAAACCTTTGAGCGATAAAATCGCAGCTCTTATTAATATCCCTATTGCACAATCGGAAATCGTCAGATTTGAAAACTCTGAGATACGCATACGGATAGAAGAAGACGTAAGATATAAAACATGTGTTTTACTCCAGTCAACATCAAATCCGACAGACACCCATCTTATGGAGCTTTTTTTCTTTTGTGATGCTCTGCGGCGCCAGGAAGCACAAAAAGTCATAGGCGTGATTCCGTATTTCGGGTATGCGCGTCAGGATATTCAACACAGGCCAGGTGAATGCATATCCGCAAATGTGATCATCAAATTTCTTGAATCAATCGGCTTTTATAAGGTTTATACGATAAACCTGCATGATGAAGCAACCGAAGGAGTATTTTCCATTCCTTTTAAAAATATGGATGCTTTTCCTTTACTTGCAAGGGAAATACAAACATATCTCGGAAAAAATACGGCAACCGTTGACCAGGTTGCTGTGGTGTCTCCTGATCATGGGGGGGTAGAAAGAGCGCGTAAATTCAGCGATACTTTTTTTGGATCAAACCGCCATACAATTGCGGTTGTTGAAAAAAAGCGGGACCTGCAACATATTCATGAAAGTCATGCGCTTGACCTTTATGGTGATGTAAATGGGAAAATCGCCATACTTGTTGATGATATGACAACATCAGGTAAAACACTTGTCAATGCGTCACGGCTTTGTCTTGAAAGGGGAGCCAAGCGTGTTTTGACCGCAGTTGTACACCACGACTTTGCACCAGATATAACTGCCCGCTTGCAGGATTCACCGATTGAAGCGTTTTTTACAACTGATACCATACTGTTGCAAGATGATCAGAGGTTTAATAAACTGCATGAAGTATCTGTTGCTCAACTTATTGCTGACGAGTTAAGACATCTTACAAAATAAAACCCTACCTAATAGTCTCTTCTTCCTTCAATGGCTTTTCCGAGTGTTCCGTAGTCTGCATATTCAAGGTTTGCTCCCATTGGTAGACCATAGGCAAGTCTTGTTATTTTAAGGATTGGGCCATGCGTGACAGCAGGCGCGCTCTGGGATTTAAGTTTTTTCATAATATAAAGCGCGGTTGCTTCCCCTTCCATATCCGGATTAGTTGCAAGAATAACTTCTTTTAATGTATGAGTGCGTGAACTCATTAATCTATCAATTCTTTTTAGCAGTGCCTCAATATATATCTCATCAGGTCCGATCGAATTCAAAGGATCAATCCTTCCGTGAAGAACATGATACAGTCCGTTATAGATATTCCCTGTTTCAAATGAAAGAAGATCAAGGGGTGACTCAACGACAGTTATGGTACTATGGTCACGCCGTGAATCACTGCAGATACCACACACATCCTCTTCGGTCAGGTTCATACACTCTCTGCACAGCTTTGTACGGGATTTGAGATTGGATATGAGTACCGCGAATTCCTTTAGTTCTGACTCAGGCATACGAAGAAAATACATTGCCAGTCTGTTTGCGGTTTTTTCACCGATCCCGGGAAGACGCTCCAAAAAAAAAGCTATTTTTTTTAAACTTGCAGGTAATGTCGCCATATGATAGATAATTTTTGACTTTTTTATACTTCAATCGTCTCAACCACAATAAGAGGTCTGCGGCCTGTTTCCTTATAAAAAAATTCTTCCAAAGCGGATATGACCTCTCGCTTTACAGCAATGGCATCAAGCTTTTCTCCACCGCGGGGTTTTAGCCTTTTTTCGATAAGTACGACTGACCTCTCAAACAATTCAACTCCTACTTTTTCAAAAACAAAACCTTTTGACAGGATCTTTGGTTTGCTTGTTAATCTTCCTGATGAATCAAATGGCAAAACAGCCACGACAACACCTTCATTTGAAAGTGTTTTCCTGTCCCGCAAAACTATATTACCCACATCCCCAATGCCATACGCATCAACATATATATTTTTTGTATCAATCTGTTCACCGGCAACAGCCTGATTTTTGGTAAACCAAACAGTATTTCCTTCCTCAAGAAGCAACACAGACTCCGGTTTGTGTCCCAAACCTTCGGCAAGTTTTCTGTATTGCTGCTGATGCCTGACAGTTCCACCAATCGGTATAAAATATTTCGGGTTGGTAAAACGGATAAGATACTTGAGGTCTTCCCTGTTACCATGACCTGAAGCATGAAGCTGATCCTGGATATCCGAATAAACGACATCCGCCCCTTGTTTAGTCAGATCTTCAATAAGGGCATACACTTCGTTTTCATTACCCGGTATCGGATCAGAGGATATAATCACCCTGTCTCCTGTTTTTATTTTTACGAACTTATTCATCTTATTGGCAAGTTTGGAAAGGGCAGATCCGTATTGTCCTTGAGACCCCGCAACAATAAGACATACTTTGTTTGGCGGGATCTTCATGGTTTCTTCTTCTTTACCGAGAAGATTATAAGGTATTGGTAAATAATTGATTTCCTGGGCAATGCGTGTGTTTTCTCTCATTGAACGACCTAAAAATATGATCTTTCTGTTAAACTTGACAGCTGCATCAACGCACTGCCTTATACGTGATATATTTGAGGAAAAAGTGGTCATGATAAATTTTCCTCTTGTCTTGCGCATACTGTCTTCAAAGGTCGCACCAACTATATCCTCGGATAAGGTAAGACCATCTCGTTCAGCCCCCAATGCGTCAGATAAAAGACAAAGTACACCATCGTGTCCCGCCTTTGTTATCTCATAAAAATCCGGTGGTGAATCATAAGGCGGAGTAAGATCAAACTTAAAATCTGCGCCGTGATACAAAGCACCAACAGGTGTCTTGAGAAGAATATGTGCGGTATCGGGGATGGAATGCGTTACATGGATAAACTGAATACGAAAATCTCCAAATACATATTCCTTGTTGTATGCGATCCTCTCAACGCGTGAAGATATATCAAATTCCTTGAATTTGTTTTCGATAAAAGAAGCGGTGAGGTTCGTTGTATATATCGGTGGACTGCCTAAATCACGATAATGATAAGGAAGAGCTGAAGTATGATCTTCATGGCCGTGAGACACAAGGATTGCGCGTATTTTATCTGTTTTATCCCGCAGGTAAGAGATATCCGGGATAACAAAGTCCACGCCCAATTCTTTCTCCATAGGAAATCCTATACCACAATCCACGATGACAATATCCTTAAGCATATACTCATCCTTATCAACTTCTTGACTTTTGAGATTTGAATTTTGAGATTTGACATATAATTCATACACGTACATATTTTTTGTTACCCCGACAATACCACCAAGCGGAATAAACCGTAGTTTGTACATATCCATGTTTTAAAGTTTAAATATTAACAATCAAATAATTTAACACATTATACTGTTTTATTGATTGTTTTGATGTTTATTTCAGCAGAAGTTTTGAGCTTTATATTATTATAACACTTGCTATACTTTAAGAATGGAAATTACAAAGAAAGATGTCATGGAATCGCTTTCAAACGTGATGGATCCCGAAATGCACATGTCAATTGTAGATATGGGTCTTATCTACAATGTTAAAGTATCAAAAAAAGGCGTTCATATTCTTATGACACTCACCACAATCGGTTGTCCTTTATACTCGGTTATTGAGGAAGATATAAGAAATAAGCTTGCAGATCTGGGCTTTTTGCATAAGAATATAAATCTTGAGCTTACTTTTGATCCGCCATGGAGTTTGGATCGGATGAGTAAAAAAGGTAAAGCAATGCTTGGTATTTAATAGTCGCAGCTAACGACTAATTTCTACTATGAAAAAAGGCACTATCTGGAATGATGCATTCGAACAACTGGCTGAGCTGGGAAAATCAACAACAAAACATACGATTAAGTCCGTAGGACAAACCTTTGCTCCGGGAAAACTGCTTGAACATGCTGTCGGCAAAACTGAAAGCTCTGGGGCAAACATGAGTACAAAGTCCGAGCAAATGACAAAAGGAAAACAGGGAAGTACTCCGCTTGATTTTGAGAAACTGCAAAAAAATTATACACAGCAGGATAAGATCAAAAGCGATGCCTTACGCAATAGATTGTTTCAATTGGTTAAGTCAGGAGATGAACGGGTGCTGATGGAAAAAAAGCAGAAAAAGGAAGAACAAGAAAAACAGGCAATATATGAAGAACACGAGAGAAGAAGGCAGGAGGATGAAAAAAGAAGACAGACGCAGGAGGCGACCGTACCTCAGGGAAAAGAAAGGACCAGTGTCCTGAGCAAAAAAAAGAAAAAACCCGTTCAGGCATCTGTTGTTGAAACAAAGCCTTCAAAAGGAAAACAATAAAAAAATGGTCGGAGTGGCGGGACTTGAACCCACGACCTCACGGTCCCGAACCGTGTGTTCTACCATCTGAACTACACTCCGTTTTTTTAATTATACCTTATTTGTGTTTATACCCCCTGTTAGGTACAATTGCAGTATGGATTTTTCGCTTCTTACGTACAATACGCTTTTTAGTAATGCGCTTTTAGGTTTAAAGAAAGTTCACGCTTCCCAACACCCGGATATCATCTGTCTTCAGGAGATTGATACATCGGAGACTACGTTTAAACAGGTTGAAGCTCTGGGATATAAACTTGCCGACTATGCCAATGCGTTTATCAAATTCGGAAAGATCTATGGAGTTGCAACGTTTTATAATCCTAAAAAATTTGTTTTTATACGCTCCAAAGTAATCTTTTTACCGAAAGGTTTTCTTGAGATTGTTATGTATCTGATGCGTGTATTTCGAACAGGACGAAAAAACAGGACCATCCTCAAAACAGAGTTTGCATGCAATAAAACAGGACATAAACTCGTGATCTACAATGTCCACCTGACACCCAACGGCACAAACAGTTTGCGGCAAAGGCAGATCCAGCTTATGCTTGATGACGTAAAACTCACAAAGGTTAATAAACCAACCATCATGACCGGAGACTTTAATTATCCGTATAGAAGAAAACAACTGGAGACTCTGATGCATGCATATGGATTAAAAGAAGCGACAAATAGTATTTTTTTTACCATGCATGCAAACGCCCCCTTTTCAACATGGCTTGAAAGGTTTGCATCAAAGATCTTTACGCGCTTTATGCGTAACCGTGTGAAGCTTGATTATGTTTTTTACAAAAACTGTATATCGCTTCTTGCGAAAAAAATTAATGTCGAATATTCCGACCATTATCCCATCTATACTGTCTTTAAACTGGAAAAAACTCTGGATTGTTGATTTATCGGGCCTCTGTATCTGCTATACTAACACTATGAAACTCTATAATACTCTTACAAGAAAACTTGAGGAGTTTGAAGCAATTGAACAGAATAAAATCCGTTTTTATCATTGCGGACCCACGGTATATTGGGTTCAACATATTGGCAATCTCCGCGCCATGATCTGGGCTGATTTTATCAGGCGCTCCCTGATATATCTCGGGTATGAAGTCACGTTTGTACGCAATTACACCGATGTCGGTCATCTGACAAGTGATGCAGATGAGGGGCAAGACAAAATGGAAAAAGGAGTCAAACGTGAAGGACTGTTACCCAAAGAAATTGCTGACAAATATATAGGCATATTTGAGGATGATTGTAAAAAACTGAATATTCTTGATCCAAATCACACACCAAGGGCAACGGATTACATCAGACAGATTATTGCGATGATACAAACACTGATCGAAAAAAAGCATGCCTATATTACGGAAAGTGCGATTTACTTTGATATAAGCACATTTAAAAACTACAATGCACTGAATAAACAAAATATTGAACTTTTATATAAAGGATCCGGAAAAGGAACTGTTGAGGATCCGAAAAAAAAGCATTTTGCAGACTTTGCTTTATGGTTTTTTAAAACCGGAGCTCATAAAAATGCACTGCAAACCTGGGATTCACCATGGGGAGTTGGGTTCCCGGGGTGGCATATTGAGTGCTCGGTTATGGCTAAGGAACTTCTTGGAAAAACAATTGATATACATATGGGCGGGATTGAACACATATCGGTTCATCATACCAATGAGATTGCGCAAAGTGAGTCGGCGAACGGAGTCCCCTTTGTCCATTATTGGCTCCACAACGAACATCTTGATATAAACAACGAGAAAATGGCAAAATCAAAAGGATCGGGATTTACATTAAAAGAGATTGTTGAGGCTGGTTTTGATCCGCTTGACCTCCGTTATTTTTTTATGCAGGCGCATTACCGGTCCAAGCAGAATTTTACCTGGGATGCGCTAGAAGCGGCACAAAATGCAAGAAAAAAACTAAACAGCATTGTCTCTCAAATGAAACAACCAAGAATTCTAAACATCGCCTCAACTCAAGCACAAGCTTATATAAAACAATTCAAAGAAACCGCAATTTCACACGATTTTCAAATTCCTCAAGCGCTTGCACTAATCTGGGATCTGATTAGACCTTCCGTTAAGATACCTGACGATGAAAAATACTTGCTTTTGATTGATTTTGACCGTATTCTTGGATTAAAATTAGATCAAATAAAAAAAGATACTATTCCTGCTATGATAATCAGTCTAGCTGAGAAAAGAGCTAAGTCAAAAAAAGAGGGAGACTTTAAAACTGCCGACGTCCTAAGAAAGGACATTGAAGAAAAGGGCTACTTGATTGAGGATAAAAAAGAAGGATATCAGATTAGAAAAAAATGATGACTTATCAGCCAACCTTTTTCAAACAGCTTTTTCACTCATCCCGCAGGTTGCTTGCGGAAAGATGGCTTTCGCTTATGCCGACAACTCAGATTGCCATAACAGGATCACAAGGTAAGACAAATACATCTTCAACTCTATACCAATTGCTTAGTTCTATTGCGCCTGTAGTCCGTACTGATATTGATCTTGATACTGTCTATAATGTCCCCATCACTGCATTAAAAACGAATCCATGGATAAAATATACGATTTTTGAACTTGGTATTGACCGACCTGGCGAGATGGACAGGCATCTTGAGATAGTAAACCCTAAAATTACAGTCATAACAGGCATCTCACCGGTACACACCGATACCCAACATCTGGGTTCACTGGACGCCCTTATTAAAGAAAAACGTAAACTTATTGAAATACTTTCTCGCGATGGTTTTGCCGTATTAAATGGAGATGATAAAAATACCGTCGCAATGGCTCCTTTTACAAAAGCCCGTGTTATTATGTATGGTAAAAATGATAATAATGATATACAGGCATCAAAGATCACTGTCTCACTTGAAGGTATACAGTTTGACATGTATGACAAAATCAAAAATGTATCATTTCAGATCAAATCACCATTAATTGGTCTACATCATATCTACACAATTATGGCATGTTTTTCTGTTTACCGTGCCTTAGGCTTTACCGATTTCAACCGATTTCAACAGATTGTATCAAAGCTCACTCCATTAAAAGGCCGCATGAGTCTTGAAAAAGGACCTATGGGAACTATGCTTTTGGATGACTCACTGCGCGCCAATCCTGCATCAACCGTCTCTGGACTTGAAACCTTGTCAGAAATTTATTACAAAAAGGGCAGCAAAATCGCAGTACTTGCCGAAATGGGAGAACTGGCAGAACCTGAGGCCGAGCATGCTACTCTCGGAAAACATATTGCCGGACTCAAAATCGATTTTGTCGTAACTATCGGAGCACTACACAAATATACAGTTGATCATGCGATTAAGAATAAATTCCCGGAAAAAAATATATATGTTGCCGATGATGTAATTGATGCATCTACACTCTTGAATAAAATTATCAAAAAAAACGACCTTCTTTACTTGAAAGGTTCATTTCTCAGAAAGGTTGAACGCATCCCCATGATTCTTAACGCTGAGAAAGTAGGCTGTAAAATACTTGTTTGCCCATTCTATCATCATTGCAATGATTGTAAATACAAAGAAATTGGATTTAAAAAGTAAATTTTTGACTTTTTTCAAAAAAATTATATAATAAGTATGTATTTTTGCTGAAGGATTATTTCACCAATCATAAAAAACCCGTACATTTTGTGCGGGTTTTTTATATCTTTTAGTCACAATTCCCTATGTTCAGCCACGAATCAACCCCCAGGGTTAAAATTGAAAGTCATTGACGCTGTGTTATAATCGTAATATGTCAAAAATCAAACCTCAAACCCTTAAAGGGTTCCGTGATTTTTTACCGGATGATATGCGGATCAGACAAAAAGTTATTAATATCTTTAAAAACGGCTTTGAAAAATACAGTTATGAACCTCTTGAAACACCGGTTCTTGAATATGGAGAAATACTTTTAGGTAAGTATGGAGAAGAAGCTGAAAAACTTATATATAAATTCGAAGACAGAGGAGGAAGAAAAGTAGCAATGAAATATGACCTTACAGTTCCTGCGTGCCGTGTCCTAGCGCAATATCATGAAAAAATACCTCTTCCGTTCAAACGTTACCAGATTCAACCTGTTTGGCGTGCGGATAATACACAAAAAGGGCGATTTCGCGAATTCTATCAATGCGATGCGGACACATTCGGTTCAAGCTCAATGATTGCGGATGCAGAGTTTATACAAATGGGACTTGAGATACTAGAAAGCCTGGGATTTACCGGATACGAAGCAAAAATAAATAACAGAAAATTTATTGACGGATTAACGCAATATGCAGGCGCCAATACTGATCAATTCTACACTATATGTACTGCCGTTGATAAACTTGAAAAAATCGGTATTGATGGTGTTATTGAAGAAATGAGTTTAAAGGGGTTGGATAAAACTATAATAAACAGGATTATTGAGATCATTTCACTTCAAGGAACCCCTGAAAAGCTTATCTCTGATTTATCTCATATCCTTGCAGATTATGATGCGGCAATGGAAGGATTGAGAGAACTTGAAAGTCTATTTGCATATCTAAAAGCAGCGGGTGTCAATACAAAAAATTACCGATTTGACCTTTCAATAATACGCGGTTTAGCTTACTATACAGGTCCTGTATGGGAGTTTGTCATACATGATGGAGCGGTAGGATCAGTTGCTGGTTGCGGTAGATATGACAATTTAGTTGGATTATATCTTGGAAAAAATATTCCAGCAACAGGCGGGTCATTTGGCATTGAGAGGATAATTGAAATAATCAAAGATAGGAATTTGGTATCCGGACAAAGCACCATGCAAGTACTTGTATCCATTTTTGATCCATCTCTATCATTGCAAGCAGTATTAAACGCTAGTTCCTTAAGAAGAGAAGGTATTAACAGTCTGTTATATCCGGATGAAAATACAAAGCTTGAAAAACAGCTCAAATACGCGGACAAGAAAGGAATCCGTTATGTACTGATCCAGGGACCGGAAGAGCTGAAAAACAACGTTTTCAGGCTCAAAGACATGAAAACAGGGGAACAAAAAGCAGTTACTATCTCAGAAGCAATAACAGAATTAAAAATCTAAATTTCTTTTTTTCACTTATCAATTATCAAACTATGTCCGATTGATCATTGAACCAGTGAAGAATTGGTTGAAAATTATGCTCATAAACCCTAATATTGCGCTTATCGAGGCTATACCCGGAGTCGGAGGCGATGAATCAAAAATCTGGATGAGTGATCTGCTCTTGTCTTATATCAAATACTCGCAAAGGCATGGCTACAAAACAGCTTTTCTTGACGAAAACACCCTTCGTGTAAAAGGGGAGGCTGTATACGCACGATTTAAGCACGAAACAGGTGTACACCGGGTACAGCGAATTCCTCATACCGAAAGAAAGGGCAGGATACATACATCAACTGCCATTATCGTGGTTTTACCCTCAATTATTCAGTCAAATCAGCGTATACATCCATCTGAGCTTGAATGGCAGTTTTATCGCAGCGGGGGAAAAGGAGGGCAAAATGTCAACAAAGTATCAACTGCTGTGCGTTTGACTCATAAACCCACGGGTATCGTAGTTACGGCAAGCCAGGAGCGGTATCAGGAGGCAAACAGACAGATAGCCATGGAAGTCCTTCAAGGCAAGCTCTATCAGCTTGAAGAAGAGAAAAAAAGAGGTATTATGCAGTCTTATGTGCGTAATATCGGGTCAGGTGAGCGCTCCGACAAGATACGTACCTATAATTTCCCTCAAAACAGACTGACAGACCACCGTATCAACAAAAGCTTTCACAATCTTGAGGATATTATCGCACAAGGAAAGTGGGAAAAGGTCTTTGACGCTCAAGTTTAGATTTTAGTTTAGATTGTTACAACGCTCTATATAAAACCTTAACAACATTTAGCAGAAAAGCTGCCATTCTGCTAATATATAACTTATTGTTATCTCGACAATCTAAAATATACTTATCGTTCAATTTAATTGATTAAACCTACCCTATTGCACTATATTTTTAACCTGTTATTTATATCCTTTAAAATCCCTTGGCAATATGATATCTTTGTGCTATAATCTATTTTTACTTTATATGAAACAAAAGATACACCCACAATTTTTTACAACTACAACAGTAGTTTGCGCATGCGGTAATAGGTTCCAAACCGGATCAACCAAAGAAAGCATCGCGGTTGAAGTCTGCAGTAAATGCCATCCGTTGTATACTGGAGAGCAGCGATTTGTAGACACCCAAGGAAAGGTTGAAAAGTTTAAAAACAAGCAAAAACTTGCTGTTGAAATGCAGAAAAAACTGGGAGGTTCAAAAAACAAAAAGGAAATTAAAAACGAAAAGAAAACCAAATCACTAAGAGAACTATTGGCTGAGTAATTCTGTTCTTGTAGTTTTACGGTCTTTAGGATATAATAAATAAGAAAGTTCGCCAAAACTTGAGGTTTTGCGGCATGCGCCGCATAGAAAAGGCATTACTAATTCCTCAAATAGAGTCCGCATAGCGGGCCAAGCGATAAAATAATGGTAAGCCAAAAAAAAACAACACAGCTTGAAAAAATCACTTCCTTTTTAGACAAATCACCAAACTTCGTACTTCTTAAATTTGAGAAAACAACGCATAGTGCACTTGAATCTTTGAGAAAAGAGCTTAAAAAAAACAATGCGAGAGTTATGGTTATAAAAAACACTGTTTTACAAAAAGCAATTAATAAACTTGCCGCAAGTGAAAAAAATAAGCACCTTCGGGACGTACAAAAAGTAACACGTACCCTCCGGGATAATACGGCTCTTCTTGGATTGGGAGTCGACTGGAATAGCGGCATGAATACTTTTTATACGTTTGCCAAATCCGATAAGACGGTGAGCTTCAAGACCGGGTATCTTGATAAAAAAACCTACGCAGAAGGTGAGCTAATTCGTATTGCAGCGCTTCCTGGTAAATCTGTTCTTATGGGACAAATCATTGGAAGCATGAAATCTCCGATTTCCCATTTTACCAATGCTCTCAAATACAATAGCCAAAAATTCGTATATATTTTGAACGCAAAAGTCGGCTCTAACCAAAAAAATTGACGAATTAATGTATTAACGAATTGTGCAATTCGTTAACTCGTTAACCCGTTAATCGGGAAATTATTATTTGATATATGTTGAGGAGGTGACTATACAAATGACAGAAGTAACATTACCGGAAAAATTGGAAAAAATTGCAAAAGAAATCGAAAGCTTAACCGTTATTGAGATGGCTGATTTGGCCAAATATCTTGAAGAAAAATTCGGTGTATCAGCGATGCCTGTGGCAGCCTCAGCAGCTCCAGCCGCCTCAGCAGCTCCAGTCGAGGAAAAGACAGCATTCACCGTTACACTGACTGATGCCGGTGCAAACAAGCTTGCAGTCATCAAGGCAGTCCGTGAAATCCTTCCGACACTCGGTCTTATGGACGCAAAGAAACTTGTTGAATCCACACCAAAAGAACTGCTAAAAGACGTAAAAAAAGATGTAGCAGATGACGCAAAGAAAAAAGTTGAGACAGCAGGAGGAAAGGTTGATTTGAAGTAACTTAATCCAAAAAGAAAAAATTAAAGTCCCCCCGATCGGGGGGATTTTAGTTTAATACAAACATTGATACAGTAATACATCTTTACTAAAACCGATTATTTAGCTATAATATATTTTTATGCCAAAAAATAATGAGTACGGTGCTGATTCTATTGTGGTCCTTGAAGGACTTGAACCCGTCCGCAAACGGCCGGGTATGTACATAGGGACAACTTCGCAAGCAGGTATCAATCATTGCCTTAATGAAATTGTCGACAACGCAATTGACGAATCACTCGCCGGATTTTGTAAAAACATACATGTGACTATAGAGGAAAACGGTTATATGACCGTTTTTGATGACGGCCGCGGTATACCGGTTGATGATGTGCCCAAATATAAAACAAGCGCACTTGAACTGGTCATGACCAAACTTCACGCAGGAGGAAAATTCAATCAAGGAGCTTACAAGATCTCAGGAGGACTGCATGGCGTAGGTGCATCTGTTGTTAACGCACTTTCCGATCATTTTATCGTTGAAGTAAAACGCGATAACAAATTATACCGTCAGGAATACAAAAAAGGCTCAGCTCAATATAAAGTAGCGCGGGTAAAAGAGTCTATCCTTCAATTTCCTTTTGAAAATGGAACAGGAATCTCATTTCTGCCTGATAAAACTATTTTCACTGAAGGCATAGAACCCAACTATCTTATTTTGAAAAAACAACTTAAAGAACGGGCATATCTTATCAAAAACGTATTGTTCAAGATAACTAATCATAAGATAAAAGATCGTCTTGCCTATTTTTTTGACGGTGGAATTCTATCACTCATAAATGATCTTAACCGAGGTAAAAAAACCCTTCACCAACCTATACATATTATAAAACAAATTGATGACAAGGAGGTTGAAGTTGCTATCCAGTACAATGATTCGATAAATGAAAATGTACACTCATTTGTCAATGTCATAAACACACATGAAGGAGGTACTCATCTGACCGGTTTCCGAATAGCCCTCACCAAATCCATAAATACTTATGCAAAAAAAGAGTTAAGCGAGAAAGAGCAAGGAGAACCCCTGACAGGCGAGGACACAAAGGAAGGACTGACCGCAATTGTCTACGTGAAAATGCCATCAACGAATCTGCAATTTGAAGGTCAGACAAAAACAAAACTCGGAAACTCAGAAGTACAGGCAATAGTTCAGCAGGCGGTTTCCGAATACCTTGATGTATATTTTGAAGAAAATCCCAAGGTTGGTCGTGAGATATTAGGACGAATCTTGCTTGCACAAAAAGCGCGACTTGCCGCTAAGGCTGCAAAAGAAGCAGTTCTCCGTAAAGGAGCACTTGAAGGAGCAACTCTTCCCGGAAAACTGGCTGATTGTTCGGAAAAAGATCCGGCCTTATCTGAGCTGTTTCTTGTTGAGGGTAATTCTGCAGGAGGCACAGCAAAACAAGGACGGGACCGCAAATTCCAGGCTATTTTGCCTTTACGAGGAAAAGTGCTCAATACTGAACGTGCTTACCTTGACAAAGTACTTGCATTCAAGGAAATAAAGGATCTGGTTATTGCCCTTGGCATGGGAATAGGGGAGACTATTGACTATAAAAAACTGCGTTATCATAAAGTAGCAATCATGACTGATGCAGATGTTGATGGTGAACACATCAGGACATTGCTTTTGACTTTTTTTTTCCGTCATATGCCATCAATCATTCAACAAGGTCATCTCTATGTTGCGCAACCACCGCTATACAAAATTCAGCAAGGCAAAAAAGTGAAATACGCATACTCTGATGAAGAAAAAGATAAGGTAATGGCCGGTTTACAGAAAGAGTCAACTATGACTATTAACCTCCAAAGATATAAGGGATTGGGAGAGATGAATCCTGAGCAGCTTTGGGAAACGACTATGAACCCAAAAAATCGTATACTTAAGCAGGTTACAATTGCCGATATGCAGGAAACCGATTATGTATTCTCCATGCTTATGGGTGATGAAGTACCGCCAAGAAAAAAATTTATCGTAACACACGCACGACTTGCGAATCTGGATATATAATTTTTTATTATGCAATTATCAGTTTTAAATATCCAATAAATTTAAGGAATTAATTATTGTTAATTGATACTTGAAAATTGGATGTACATTTTTTTTATATGAACCTACAAAAACTTTCTATCGGTAAAAATCCGCCTGATGAGGTAAACGTAGTCATCGAGATACCACAAGGCTCAGCCGTTAAATATGAGATGGACAAAGAATCAGGCTGTATTATGGTTGACCGTTTTGCTTTTACTACCATGGTATATCCATTTAATTATGGATATATACCGCATACAAAGTCGGAAGACGGAGACCCAGCAGATGTACTGGTTATCTCAACATACCCAGTGTATCCCGGATCTGTGATTGCGGTACGAGCAATCGGTATGCTTGAGATGGAAGATGAAGCGGGGGTTGATACGAAGATTTTGGCAGTACCCACAACAAAAATCGATCCTTTTTATGCGGATATCAACGATATAGACGATCTGAATGAGACAGTAAAGAAAAAAATACAGCATTTTTTTAATCATTATAAGGAGTTGGAAAAAGGAAAATGGGTAAAAACCAAGAATTTCCTTCCAAAAAAAGAAGCACTTGACGCTATACGAAAATCCATGAAATGACAATATTAATATAAACGTATGACAGATACTGAGTCTAAAACACAATCACAACCTATTGATCCCAAAAACGTAACAACAGAGATAACACAGGAGATGAAGCGTGCTTACCTGGATTATGCCATGTCTGTCATCGTACAACGTGCATTGCCTGATGTGGCTGATGGTCTCAAACCTGTCCACCGAAGAATCTTATATGCAATGCACAAGATGGGTCTCACATCAAGTGCTCGTTTTTCAAAATCAGCAAAAGTAGTCGGTGAGGTTCTGGGAAAATACCATCCGCATGGCGACTCATCTGTATATGAGGCTATGGCACGTATGGCGCAGGATTTTACCATGCGTTACCCCCTTGTAAAGGGACAGGGAAACTTTGGCTCCGTTGATGGAGATCCACCGGCTGCCATGCGTTATACTGAGGCTAAACTGGCAAAGATCGCCGATGAACTTTTACAGGACATTGATAAAGAAACTGTTGACTGGACGGATAATTTTGATGGGACATTAAAAGAACCGGCGTTTCTCCCCGGAAAATTACCCAACCTGCTTCTTATGGGCGCTGAAGGTATTGCAGTCGGTATGGCAACGAAGATACCGCCGCATAATTTGACTGAGCTTGTTGACGCAATCTGTTTTACAATTGATAAAGCAAAGATAGAGAATGGTCAAAAGGAAACAAAAGAAAAAGACGACCACAAAAATCAACCAAAGAGCAAGCGTCTTTTTTATGATGTAACAACCGATGATCTTTTGGAGTTTATCAAAGGACCTGACTTTCCTACCAAAGGAATCATATACGGAGTATCGGACATAAAACAGGCATATGTGACCGGAAAAGGTAAGGTGCTTATTCGTGCCAAAATAAACGAGGAAGATATGGGTAAAGGCAAAATGGCAATTATAGTAAACGAGCTACCTTATCAGGTAAATAAAGCAAACCTTGTTGAAAAAATAGCCCGTCTGGTAACAGATAAGAAAATCGTCGGCATCTCGGATCTTAGAGACGAGTCCGACCGCGATGGTATCCGGGTGGTGATCGAACTGAAACGTGACGCATCATATAAAAAAGTCCTGAATAATTTGTTCAAATTCACCGAACTTCAGACATCTTTTCCGGTTAATATGGTGGCGCTTGTTGATGGAATACCCCAAACATTATCGCTCAAAACTATCCTGGAGCTCTATCTTAAACATAGGGTGAATATGGTAACCAAGCGCTCAGAATACGAACTGAAAGAAGCAAAAAGACGGGCACATATCCTGGAAGGATATCTTATTGCACTTGACCATATTGACGAAGTCATTGCAATCATAAAAAAGTCAAAAGATGAGCCAGAAGCCAAAAATAAACTCATGAAAAAATTCGGCTTATCTGATGCGCAGACACAAGCGATTCTTGAGATGCAGCTGAGACGCCTTACCGGACTTGAGAGATCAAAAATTGAAGATGAACTGGCAATGCTTAAGGAAACTATAGCATATCTTGAATCCTTGCTAAAAGACGTGTTTAAAGTATTGAAAGTCATCAAAGAAGAACTCCTGTATCTGAAAAGTAAATACGGCGATGATCGTAAAACAAAGGTAATCAAATCGCGACCCGGCGAAATCACGGATGAACAACTTATAGAAAACAAGGAAGTGATTGTCGTCCTCACCAAGGAAGGATATATCAAGCAAGTACCCAGAGAAACCTTCAGAGTACAGAGAAGAGGCGGCAAAGGCGTATCGGGTATTGAAACAAAAGAAACAGACAATGTTTATCATATAACAACGGCCATGACTCATGATCATGTGCTTTTTTTCACGAATCAGGGACGTATTTTCCAAAACAGAGTCTGGGATATTCCACAGGGTTCACGTATCTCAAAAGGAAAGGCTATCGTAAATATGTTGACACTGCGGCCTGAAGAAAAAGTCACGTCCCTTTTAACCTTTCAATCTGAAAACGGCTCTCAGGCAACATCCTCTGATATCAAAAAGATTGACCTTAAAAAATCATTTATATTCATGGCAACAAAGCACGGCACTGTCAAAAAGACGCAGTTTATCGACTTTGCCAATATCAGATCAAACGGTATAATCGCAATCCGTCTAGAAAAAGATGATGAGCTTCTTTGGGTAAAAATAACCGACGGCAACATGAATATCCTTCTTACCACCAAAAACGGAAAAGCCATCATTTTCAAAGAAGGGGAAGTACGCCCAACCGGCAGGGCTTCAATAGGAGTCAGGGGTATTGATCTGGAAAAGGATGATGAGGTTGCATCAGCTGATGTCTTTGCAAATACCGAGTTTAAGAAAAATATTTTTGTCATAGGCAAAAAGGGAGTAGGTAAAAAAACAAATCTCTCTCTTTTTAAAGGCCAGCATAGGGGAGGAAAAGGAGTAAAAGTAGCGTCAGTTGATGAAAAAATCGGTAAAATCGTATTTGTACAGATTATTAATCCCGAAGATACAACAGTAATCATAACAAGCCTGCACGGTCAGGTAGTAAAGATCCCATTAGCTGCAATCCCTCCCAGATCCCGTTCAGCAAAAGGAGTCATTCTTATGCGCTTTTCCGTAAAGGGAGATGAGGTTGTAAGTGCCACTTTAGTTTGATATAATAGGTGATCTGAAAATTTGGGATTTCTTTATGCATATTCCCTGCACAAAAATAGCGCAAGCCCTTGAAAAAGAACTGAAAAAAGAGGTTGCGCACCTCAAAAAAAAGAAACAGGCACTTACCCTTGCCGTATTTCTAGTAGGCACATCAACCCAACAACTCTCATTTGTCAAAATAAAAAAACAGACAGCACACCGTATCGGAGTAAAATTTGAGTTTATCCATATAAAAACAACTCCCCCATTTGAAAAACTCGTGCGCCTCATTAGAGAAAAATCCCATAACCCATCAATAACTGGGATTATCATCCAACAACCCCTGCCAGCGCAGCTTTCCACAGACAGTATCTATGACTTTATTGATATTCAAAAAGAGATTGAAGGTCATAGGAGAAAAACACAGTTCTACCCTCCTCTTGGCCTTGCCGCTTTGACAGTACTCAAATATATTTTTATTCATCCCAAAATTGACAGTAAACTATTTGTTGATATCAAAAAAGATATCCCATTGTTGAAAAAAGCATTAAAACATAAAAAAATCGTCATCATAGGACGCGGACCGACAGGTGGCAAACCAATCGGCAAAATACTGACTGAGGCCAAGATAAACTTCGTATCAACCAACAGACAAACAATCAACCCAGAAGAGTATTACCGTGAAGCTGACATCATCTTTACGGCTGTCGGTCAAAAGATATTGAACGATCAAAATATAAAAAACGGGGCAATCCTTATCAATATCGGTATGCGTAAGGAAAACGGAAGGATAAAAGGGGATTATGACGAAAAAGATATCAAAAATAAGGCGTCATTCTATACGCTAACACCGGGGGGGATTGGTCCGCTTGACGTACTTTATCTCTACAAAAACCTGATTGATGCAGCAAAAATGCAGGGATCATGAAAATTATCATAATAACCGGCCAGACCGCAACCGGAAAGACTGAGCTTGCCCTGGAAAAGGCAGTGTATCAAAACGGTGAGATCGTGAATTTTGACTCACGCCAAATATACCGGCATCTTGATATCATAACCGGAAAAGATTTGCAAAAAGATGCCAAATTACAAATACCGCACCTTCGTCAAGACTACGGTAGGCAAGCAAAAATAAAATCTGACAATGATTTTAAAATAGGATATTATCCGTTTTTCCGTACTGATTCTAACGGATTTAAACCAGTTGCAACCACCTCATCCATCAAACTTTGGCTTTACGATATTGTTGACCCGAAGCAATATTTTTCATCGTATGACTATGCATCATGCGCCATAAAGGTAATAAAAGATATTATCAAACGCGGCAAAACACCGATTCTTGTGGGCGGTACATATCTTTATCTTTATCATCTTTTATACCATGTAAATACAGCCCATATTCCTCCTAATCACGATATACGAAAAAGATTAAATAAGTCCACGGTAAAGGAAATTCAAAATGAGTTAAAAAAAGTTAATAATCAATTATTCTGCAATCTAAATGAAAGTGACCAAAAAAACCCGCAGCGTCTTATACGAAAATTGGAAATTGCCCTTCACTACAAAAAAATCAATAAAAAAGTACCGGTTAAAATGCAGTATAAGTACACTCCATTTTTTAAAAAGGCTGATATTGAATACTTGGGGTTTGTATATAAAGATAAGAATGATGCATATACAGCCGTTTCAAAACGGGTTGAAAAACGCGTAAGAGTTGGTGCATTTGATGAGGTTAAGAAATTGTTTAAAGCAGGATATGATGAAAAGGACCCGGGTATGAAAACAATAGGATATCAGGAAATTTATGCGTATATAAAAGGTAAGATAACTAAAAAACAAGCGCTTTATCTCTGGGCACTGCACGAAATCCAATATATGAAGCGTCAGCTTACATTCATGAAGAAAGACCCGAATATAAAATGGAGAGAGATATAAATTATCAATTGTTCTTTTTAAACATCTTCACAAAGGCATCTTTTGGTATCTCTACACGACCGACTGATTTCATAAGCTTTTTTCCTTCTTTTTGCTTTTGAAGAAGCTTTTTTTTCCGGCCGACATCTCCGGCTCCTATCACTTTGCCCGACTTGATAAGCACATCCTTTCTAAAAGGAGATATACGCTCAGACGCGATGATCTTGCCTCTGTAGCGGGCCTGTATTCGTACTTCATATTGCTGACGGGGAATTGCGCTTCTGAGTTTTTTCGCAAGCTCGGCACCCCGTTTCTGGGCGCGCTCCTCAACAACAACTTCCGAAAACTCTTCAATCGGCTCCATATTCAGAAGAAGTTCGAGTTTTGCAGCTTTTACATGCTGATATCGGCTTAACTCCCAGTCAAGCGAAGCATATCCGCTTGTAACGCTTTTTAAATTATCAAAAAAATCCGATATCATCTCGGACATGGGTATTTCATAAATAAGGGATATCTGATTTTTATTATCCATAGTGACAAAAGTCGCGCGATAATCATCGCAAAGCTTCATGACCGCCCCGATATATTCCTCTGGTGTTATGATAAGGATTTTGGCATACGGCTCATAAAATTCAGTGTTCTCAATTTTATACTCCACCTGCGGAGGAGTCAGAACTATTGAGAGTTCATATTCGCGCTCAAGTCTTTCCCTTACTACATCGGCATGCAGTAAACCCAAAAATCCTACACGAAATCCCGCGCCAAGCGCACTGCTGTAGATTGCTGAAAAATGCAAGGCCGAATCATTCAGATACAGCTTTTCAAAAGCCTTTTTCAAGTTCATATAGTCTTTTGTCTCGGTTGGAAAAACAGATGCATACACCATAGGTTTTACTTTTTTATATCCGGGAAGCGCAGGAGTATCTTTTTTATACTCAACTATCGTATCGCCTATTTCCACCGAATGTATGTCTTTCAGGTTGGTTGCTACATACCTATATCACCGGATAAAAGCTTGTCTTGTGCAACAAGATCAGGCTTGAAAATCCCGGTTTCAAGAACTTTGAATGATACGTCAGTATGAACCAGTCTGACTTCTCTTCCTTTTTCCAAGGTCCCGCCAAAAACACGGATAAAAGCAATAACACCCTTGTGGACATCATAATATGAATCAAAAATAAGAGCACGAAGCGGATTTTCAATTTTCAATGCATTGGTAGTTGGTTCATTGATAGTTGCCTGAAAATTGGAATTTGGTTCTTGATAATTATGTTTTGGTGCTGGTATTTTTTCGACAACAGCATGCAGCAATTGTCCGACATTTTGGCCTGTTTTTGCCGAAATCTCAAATATGGTATTATGATCAATTCCAAGAAAGCCCGACAGTTGATCCTTGGTTTTCTGGATCTGTGCATTTGCCATATCAACCTTATTTACAACAGGTATGATTATCAGGTTTTTCTCAATTGCCTTATATGCATTAGCTATCGTCTGCGCCTGCACTCCTTGTGTAGCATCAACAAGAAGTATGACTCCCTCAACACATGATAAGGTCCTGTCAACCTCATAAGAAAAATCCACATGTCCGGGAGTATCAATCAAATTTAATATATATTCTGTTGAATGTGAAGAAATGATTTTTTTTGAAAAGTCAGTTGTTTGAGCAAATGAGGACTGAAACGATTCTTCACTATGTGAAGATGAGTGAAGTCCGAGTGGTTCCGCTTTGCGGGATGCGAGTTGATCTTTGATAAAAAAATTATTTCGAACCACATATTTCATCGTAACCGGTGCCAACTTTATAGTTATCCCTCGTTCGCGTGATATGGGATTGCGGTCAAGCAACTGTTCTTCATGACCGCCGACCGGAACCACACCTGTTATCTCAAGAAATCTATCGGCAAGTGTAGACTTCCCGTGATCAACGTGTGCGATGATTGCAAAATTTCTGATATGTGACCTTGTCATAGTATAAAAGTTAACTTCTCGTCCCCGCAGGATATGATAATCAATACACTTTTAATATCTTGATTGTTGAAGTTTTGCCCCGCTCAGCCCAGTTTTCGCCGTGCATAACAATAAGGATATCATCGGTACGGATCAAGCGTTTTTTTTTGAGATAGGCAACTGCCTCAAGAATGTCTCCTTTATCAACCATCTTTTTTTTCGCGATCTGGCTGAAAGAAAACGGGATTACCCCATACTGTAGAGTCAGACTTTCATTTACCGCCTCATCAGGATTAAATGCAAATATTGGAACAAGCGGCCTGTAGCGTGAAAGCAAACGGACAGTTTTTCCTGTGTGGGTAAATGTCAAAAAGCCTGCAATCTGTTTTCCCCTAGCCCTATAGGCACAGTATAGCCCATATGCGCTGTCGCACATGATCGCATCCTGTCCCTCAATCTCAAAATCAAAGCGCTTTCTGCTGTCAACCATGTTTTTTTGTTCATTGAACGCAACGGTTTTTGCCATCATGGAAACCGACTCAACCGGGTGCTTGCCCAGTGCTGTCTCACCTGACAACATCACCGCATCAGTCAGATCATATGTTGCATTTGCGATGTCTGATACTTCTGCGCGGGACGGATATGTATTTTCCATCATGCTTTCAAGCATCTGTGTTGCGGTTATGACAGGTATGCCTTTTTTTATGCTTTTTTTTATGATGATTTTTTGATAAAACGGCACTTCCTCAATCGGCAACTCCACACCTAGATCTCCTCGGGCAACCATGATGCCATCGCTTTCTTCAATTATCTCATCCAGATGTTTGAGTGATTTTTCTGTTTCGATTTTAGCAATCAGTTTTGCCTTCAGCTTGTATTTATTCATCTCAGTACGTACGACACGTATGTCATCCACACATCTGACAAATGACAGTGCTACAAAATCAATAGTTGCTCTTTGTGCAAGACGAAGACCTTCAAAATCACGGTCAACAAGCACGGGAAACGGGAAATCAGCCCCAGGTATATTAAGGGCTTTTTTGTTTTTGAGAATACCTGTTGTATGGGATCTAAGATATGTATTGTCTGATTCACGCTCAAAAGTAAAATGGA
>Ga0265297_10001508_pt1 | contig 54098 bp, 49 predicted proteins | sample Munlanlwell13791_FD_192502 | JGI IMG/M metagenome (GOLD analysis project Ga0265297, IMG submission 192502) | Leachate microbial communities from a municipal landfill in Southern Ontario, Canada - Leachate well 137-91 | ecosystem: Engineered > Solid waste > Landfill > Unclassified | place...
TTTTTGCGGGGTGGCGAGGTTTCCGAGCGACGGCGGGGCTGGCTTCCTTATTGGGGGTTTTGCTCAAAAAATATTCGAACTTCGTTCAAAAAACACCGCCAGTTAATTTAGCAACTCAATTTACTGATGTCTGGTCAAGTTGAAGAAATTAAGGCCCGGGTGGATATTGTCGATCTAATCTCCGAATATATCCGTTTAAAACCAGCCGGTCCGAACAATTGGAAGGCGCTTTGTCCGTTTCATAACGAAAAGTCGCCGTCTTTTATGGTTTCCAAAGATAAACAAATTTGGCATTGTTTTGGTTGCTCTGAAGGTGGTGATATTTTTACTTTTATTCAAAAAATTGAAGGCTTGGAATTTCCCGAAGCTTTGCGGGTCTTGGCCCAAAAAGCCGGAGTTAAGTTGGTAGCAGAAAATCCTCAGGTGGCCAGCCAGCGCAATCGGTTGCTTGACGTGACTGAATTAGCCGCTTACTTTTGGCATAAGACTTTATTAGAATCTCATCAAGCCCAAAAAGCCAGGGACTATTTGCGTAAGCGCCAGGTTAACGAACGAACGATTGAGGATTTTAAAATTGGTTATGCGCCAGATTCCTGGGATCATTTGAATAAATTTTTGAAAAGTCGGGGTTTTACTGATCAAGAAATATTTTTAGCCGGCTTGGCCGTTAAAAAAGAACGCGGTCAAGATTTTTATGATCGCTTCCGTGACCGGTTGATGTTTCCGATCAATGATTTGCACGGTAGTCCGATTGGTTTTTCCGGCCGGACTTTGAAAGTTGATGAGCAAGGCGGCAAATATATTAATACACCCCAAACATTGATTTATAACAAAAGCCTGGTGATTTTTAATTTAGACCGGGCCAAGACGGAAATTAAAAAAGAAAATTTGGCCATTGTGGTTGAGGGTCAAATGGATGTGGTTTCGGCAGTTCAAGCCGGTACCGGTAATGTCATTGCCACTTCCGGTACGGCCTTTACGCCCGATCAAATTAAGATTTTGAAACGTTACACTAATAATTTGGCGATTGCCTTTGATATGGATTTGGCCGGCGAAACAGCGGCTAAGCGCGGTATTGATTTGGCCCTAAATGAAGAAATGAATGTTAAGGTTATTGTTTTGCCTAACGGTTGCAAAGATCCGGACGAATGCATTAAAACCAATCCCAGCCTTTGGTTTGATGCGGTTAAAAATGCCAAATCAATCATGGAATTTTATTTTCAAAAAACCTTTTCCCAACTTGATTTGAATCAACCCGAAGGTAAAACCAAAGCCGCCAAAATACTTTTGCCCTTGATTTACCGCCTGACCAACAAAATTGAGCAGACTCATTGGCTGCAGAAGCTGGCTGAAGCCTTGAAAGTTTCAGAGCGGACTTTGTTGGAATCATTGCCCAAGGTGGCTAGTCAAAGATCTTCAATCGGTACTGCCACCACCACTTTGGTGGCTAAAGACCGTAATATTATGCTTTATGAACAAATTTTAGCCTTAGCGCTGAAATTTCCCGAAAATATCGCCAATGTAATTGATAGTTTGGCCCCGGAGATTATTACGGATAATGACTTAAATAATCTTTACAAAAAGTTGATTATCTATTATACTGAAAATATTAACAAGAATAGCAAAGACTTTGCTTACCAGGATTTTCACAATAAAATTAAGGAACAAGGTTTAGGTATTTTGGCTGACCGTTTAATTCTTCTTAGCGAGAGGGATTTTTTTGATTATGACTTGGACGCAGCTAGAACGGAATTGGCCACGGCTATTAATTTTACCAAAAGAAATTATTATAATTTGCAACTCAAAGAACTTGAGCGAAAAATTAATGAAGCTGAAAAGCAAAATTTAAAAGAAGAAGGGGAAAGATTAGGCCAGGAGTTTAATAATATTGTAATTAAATTAAGTACTTTAGACTAAAATTATGGCTAAAAAGAAAAAAGTAACTAGCCAGAAAAAAGTCAAAAAAACATCGGGCAGCAAATCGGTTAAGAAGGTTAGCAAAGCTAAAGCGACCAAAAAAAAATCAGTTGGCCGTAAAAAAAGCAAAGTTGAACTTAAGCCGAAAGTTTTTTTTAATCCTGCCAATGTTGATCATTTGATCAGTAAGGGTAAAACCCGTGGTTTCATTACTGAAACCGAAATTTTGCATATTTTTCCCGAAGTTGAGGAATATGTTGAAGAGTACGAGAAATTTTTATATCGGCTTGACCAGCTTGGTTTGGCCACCGTTGACTCCGAAACCGGGCTTTTGGACAGCAAAGAAAAAAGAAATGAAATTTTAGAAAAAATCGGTTTAAGTTCCAATTCAAAAAAGAAAATTGATATTTCCGATATTTCGGCCGATTCAATTCAAATGTATCTGCGCGAAATCGGTAAGGTGCCATTACTTAAAGCCGATGAAGAAATAATGCTAGCCAAGAAGTCCGAGCGCGGGGATAAAGAAGCTAAGCGGCGGCTAATTGAAGCTAACTTGCGTTTAGTGGTTTCAATTGCCAAGCGCTTTACCGGCAAAAGCCTTTCCTTGCTTGATTTAATTCAGGAAGGCAATATTGGTCTTTTTCGAGCCGTGGAAAAGTTTGACTATCGTCGGGGCTATAAGTTTTCTACTTATGCCACTTGGTGGATTCGTCAGGCTATTACCCGGGCTTTGGCTGATCAATCGCGAACGATTCGGATTCCGGTTCATATGGTGGAAACGATTAATAAATTTAAACAAGCCGAACGGCAGTTAATCCAGGATTTGGGCCGTGAACCGTTGCCCGAAGAAATTGCTGCGGAAATGAGCGAACCGTTGGATAAAGTTTTACATATTATTAAAATCAGCCAGGAAACAATTTCAATTGAAACTTCGGTTGGTGAAGATGACGAAGATAGCACGTTGGAGGATTTCATTGAGGATGTCAGAACCGTTACCCCTGACCGGGCCGCAGCTTTGCAGCTGTTGCGTGATTATGTGATTGAAGTAATTAAGGATTTAACCCCAAGAGAGCAAAAGATTTTAGAGATGCGGTTTGGCTTGGAAGATGGTGTATCTCATACCTTAGAAGAAGTCGGCCAAGAGTTTGATGTCACCCGTGAGCGTATTCGGCAAATTGAAGCCAAAGCTTTGGAAAAGATTGAAAAGCATCACCTTATTGACAAACTTAGGGATTACTAGTATTTTATATAAATTAATAGATATAGCCTTAATGGCTCCGCGGTAGCTCAATGGTAGAGCAGTTGACTGTTAATCAATTGGTTGCAGGTTCGAATCCTGCCCGCGGAGCCATTAAGGCTATTAGATAAATTACCATTTTAAAAGATGGTAATTTTTTGTTTGGTCTTTTTTGGGAAACGGCAGTTGACCGTTAATCAATTGGTTGGCCTGACTTTACATCGGGGCCCGCGAAGTTAAGGGATTTTTTATTAATTATCTAAGCTTTGTTTAATATAAATTTTTTGTTATAATTAGTATTATCCCTTTAACAAACCAACTTAGCTAGGTGAAGCCGGTGAAATTCCGGCGCTGTGCCGCAACGGTTAAAGTCCGGTCCTTGGCTAAGATGCAAATTTAGGTTTTCGAGCAAAAACGCCCAATCAATAATACCTCGGGATGTGCTCGAGGTGTTTTTGTTTATCAGCGTTTTGAAATAAGGAGGAATACAGATGACGCGCAGAGAGTGGTTGTTTTGTTTGTTCTTTGGCTCCGCGGTGGTTAGTTTAGCCCCGCAGGCGCTGGCCGCGACTTTTCGGTTTACGGTCAATGCTACCGGTTCGGTACTTAGTCAGACTACTAGTCGGTTAAGAACTAATACCCGGTCCTATGCTTGGGGTTTGATGGTGGTGGCGCTTAATGGTCAAGGTGGCAACTGGGTTTATACCATCAATGGCAGTCGAGTGGCTTGTCCGGCGGCGAACAAGACCGTTTATAAAGGTGATGTGGTGGAGTGGCAAACAATTTGACATGAATTCGTTGATTGTTTCCATAATTACGGCCTGTTTCACTAATAAAAAGCAGGCCTTTTTATTTAAATTAGTTGTCTAATCTCCATCGTTTTTGTTTTATACCCATAATGGTATAATGAGTGTATGAAAAAACTTAAACCAACAATTTTAACGTCAGTTTTTTGTGCGGTAGTTTTTTTAGTAATTAGCTCTTGGGTTTTTAATTATGGCTTATCAATTCTGCCTTACCTGATTTTAGCCGGCTGTTTTATAGTTTGGGTCCAAAAGGAAACTGTTACTCATAAGTTTTTAATTAAGCTATTAGTCGGGTCATTAATATTTGGTTTTATCAGTGCCATTTTGATTTTTTTAAGAATGTATGTAATGTCTAATTTTATTTATGACAACCCAATACCTATTTTTGAATTTTGGGATCAAGATACCTGGCTGATGGCTTCGGTTTTTTCTTTTGTTAGTTTTTTGGGCGGGCTTTTGGGCATAGTCTTAAAAGGTTTTTATTCTTTATACAAAAATAAACTTATCTGGGTAATTGTTTTTCTTGGTCCGTTGTTAGTGACTGTATCTTCATTGGCGATTTTTAAAGTCAAAATTGGCGGAACGATTATGAACAGTCTGCATGGCTGGCCTTATCCATTCTTGACTCACCAAATCAAAGATGTCTTGGATGGTTTTTCAATAGACAAATGGCGCTTTTCGCCCGGCAGTTTTTATCATTACGTTATTTTTGACTACCTGTTATATTTGGTATTATTTTTGGCCGTCTATTTCGCCATCAAATTGATTAACAAAAAGTTAAAAATAAAAAAGATAAACAGCACCATATTTTTATTTGGCTTTATGGTTCTGCTGACGCTAAAGTGCACCTCTATTATGTCGGCCAAAGAATCATATATCTCTTATCAAATCGCCAATGCTGGGTATTGCCAGCAAAATTCCGACTGCATGATTATTGCTAACCGTTGGCCTTTCAGCTGCGCGATTATCAGCAATAAAGATAATGCCGACAGAATTTTGAAATTGGTTAGCTCATATCCTTCAACCGGTGAATTGCAATGTTTGGGCAGTGAAGAAGCGGTGTGCATCAGCAATAAATGTCGGATTGCCATTAATCAAATGCCAGAAAATAATAGCAATGACCAGCTGGCTACAATTTTGCCGCCCTCCGAAGTGCCGCCTGGTTGGTATGTTCATCGTTTAAGCAATTCGCGCATAATTTTAACCAAACAAAAAATACTAACGGATATTGTTAATACTGAAGGCTACGCTTATGGTGATCAGATTAATATTAGTGTCCTCAAATTTGACGGAGATCCAAAACGTCCCGAAGATTGGCCTCAACTTGCCTGGACAGAAGACCAAGTTTTAGTTAAGGAAAAGTCTTGGACAAATGTCAGCGGTATGATAGCGCTTCGGGTGCGGCACGAGCCGGGCGGCGCCAGCGGCGGACAGATAACCTGGTATCTTTTTAGTAATGACAGAGTATATGAATTGTCACTATATCTGCCAAATGATCTACCAAATGATGAAACCTTTAGCAAATTTGTGTATCATTATGGCGAGCAGATTAGTCGCCCAGACGCAACAACACAGAGTATAAATTCGGGTTCATTAGGCAGTTTAGCAGAAACCCAAATACAAGAAACAATCAGAAATTTTATGGCTGAACCGGACTTGACGCTAAAGCATGTCAGCACCGAGAAGAATCCGTCTAATTTTACCGTCGGAAAAGTTACCGTAATCCGCGAGGGTGCGTGGAATATTGAAACGCCCAAAGAGTGGGAAAGGCCAACTTATGTTTTTCAGCAAACTAAATATATTGATAACCTCTGTGAAGTATATGAATATGAAATTGACGCTCGCAATGGCCAGTTAGTCGAAGTCCATGTCAAATACCCGCAAAGCGATATGGAACTGAGTCAAGAAGCTAAATCAAAGAAGTGCAAAGATTACGGGTCGCTTTATACGCCATTAAAAACCAAAGTTCAAATTGAAACAGTTGCCATGGATTATCTAAGCCGGGCCATTGCAAACTTTGATCAAATCAAATCCCGGTTTGTTTATAAGCCCAGTGCGAAAAATGCCGTGAATGCACCGGCTGCAAATGAATGGTTTTGGCAGGACACCAATTACAAGTTGCCCGAAGGCTTAAGTGGTGATGTTTATAATTATCCGACTATTAGGATTATTGTTAGTAGTGGAGGAAAACTGATTCATTATTTTAACAGTGTTGAGCTTTTTAATTAAGTTTTAACCGGAGAAATTGAACTTATTAATTTAAACCGTTTATAATTTATCCACAGGGTTATTATATTCAAAATTTGTCAAAAATATGGTATAATATATAAAAGGATTTTAAATAATTTTAAAAATTCAATGAAAATCATCAATTATGAAAAAACTTAGACTCAATACAGTAGTAATCTTGTCGGTTACTTTTTTTATGCTCATTGCGCTTTGTTTTAGTGGGCCAATTGCCGTGCAGGCGGCCACCGCGCCAACACTAGGCGCTACGGAAAGCTTTGCGGTTTTAGGTGCCTCAACGGTAACAAATACTGGACCTACCGTTCTTTACGGTGATCTCGGACTCAGTCCAGGCACTTCAATTACCGGTTTTTTTGGAACTGTTGAAAATGACGGTCCGGGAATTTTTACCGGATATGCAGTTCACCAAACCGATGCGACCGCTGGTTTGGCAAAGACTGCTGCCACTAGCGCCTACGGTGATCTTAACCAGGGGTGCGACTTTGGACCATTTGGTCCGACTGATTTGGCGGGGCAAACGCTTGTTCCGGGCGTTTATTGCTATTCATCGTCGGTTCAGATATCCTCGGGAGGAGTGCTCACTCTTAATGCCCAGGGCAACCCCAATGCTGTCTGGGTCTTTAAAATTGGCAGCACGCTCACAACCGTTTCCGGCGCTTCCGTTGTTTTTAGTAATCCCGGCGTAGGTACTCCGGGTTGTAATGTATATTGGCAAGTCGGCAGTTCCGCGACTCTCGGTACAACCACGACATTTGTCGGAACCATTATCGCGGCTAACGACATTACGCTAAATACCGGCGCAACCGTGAACGGCAGAGTCTTGGCGCGCGGTGTATCTGCTGATGGCGCCGTGACTTTGGATACCAACACCATTACCGTGCCGACTTGCGCGACTATTACCCATATAATTGTTAAAAAGAACGTAGTTAATGATAACGGCGGCGCTAAAGTCGCCGGGGATTTCTCCACTACGATTACCGGCGTAACAACGGCGGTGCCAACAGCTGTTGGTTTGGAAGCCGGAGTAGATAATGTTTTGACTTCAGTCGGCGCTTATAGCGTTGATGAGGGCGCCCACATTGGTTATGCCAAAACCCTTTCGGCTGATTGCTCGGGAACAATTGCGGCGGGTGATACCAAAATTTGTACGATTACTAATGACGATATCGCGCCCCAGCTAACCGTGACTAAAGTTGTCGTGGGCGGGTCTAAAGGACCTTCTGATTTCCCTCTTTTTATTGACGGCAATAATGTGACTTCGGGTGTAGCGAGTACAACTTTGGCAGGATTCCACACAATTTCCGAGACCTCTAATTCCAATTATGATTCCGTCATTACCGGTGATTGTGTTTCGGATGGTACAATTACGCTTTTGCCAGGTGAAGTGAAAATTTGTACCATAACTAATAATTACATAGCTGTAGCCCCGCCCGTCAGATCGGGTGGCGGTGGCTTGTACGTTCCACCCGTACCGCCTTTAATTGACGTAGTAAAAGTACCAAGTCCTTTAGCCCTGCCGGCCGGCCCCGGTGTAATAGCATATACTTATACCCTCCATAATATTGGAACAGTCCCGGTAACCGATGTAACGATGGTTGATGATACCTGCAGTCCACTCACCATGGTTTCCAGCGACACTAATGCCGACGCTAATCTTGATTTAACTGAAACTTGGACATACACCTGCTCCATGACGCTTTCGGAAACTCGTACTAATACCATCGTCGCGACCGGCTGGGCCAACGGCATCAGTACAACTGATATTGCCAGAGCTACGGTCGTTGTCGGCGCACCCGTAGTGCCACCTTTAATCCATGTGACAAAAATTCCCAACCCGCTGGCATTGCCGGCTGGAGGTGGAATGGTTACCTATACTGAAAAAGTCACCAACCCTGGAACAGTCGCTTTAAGCAATATCCGTCTGACTGATGATAAATGTGCAGATGTAAAATATATTTTTGGTGACACTAATAGTGATTCAAAACTTGACCCCAATGAAACCTGGACCTACACTTGTCAATCTAAGCTTATTAGAACCACAACCAACACCGTTACCGCCAAAGGCGATGCCAATGGTCTGACGGCGACGGATTTCGCGATCGCCACTGTTGTTGTAGCTCCCACCGTTCCAAAACTGCCTAATACCGGCTTGCCGCCTGAGAGGAATAATACCTTATGGACTATCCTTATACTCTCTGGCATCATAATATTAGTATCAGCTTTATTGGTTGTAGCTCTAAAAAAACGTTCAATTTAGTCTAGATCTGGGTAGAACTAAGAAATAATTAGCAGTAATTGTATGCTTCTAAATATCGGAATCATCCTCATTATCCTGTGGTTTATTGGGCTAATTGCTTTTCCGGTGTTAGGCTGGTTTATCCATCTCTTGCTTATTATCGCCATTATAATAATTCTGTTGCGGATTATTAGAAGGAAATAAAGCCATATCTTTAAATGCGTTTGAAAATTTGTTTTATCTAAGGCAGTAAAGGCTCCGTCTTAGCGGAGCCTTTACTTTATGATTTTTTTTGGAAGACCCATGCAATCAAAAATTGTGCTAAAATTTAAAAACGTGGGAGTTATTTTCTTTTTAGCTATTACTCTGTCTGGCCAGATTATTTGTGCAAAAGCCGCTCCGTTCATCAGCGGTCAGTTTGGGCAAAATTTTATTGATGGTAAGTCAGTTGAATCTATCTGGAGTATTACTTTTTTTAAACCAGCAAGCCCAACTAATCGGTTGACAGATTTAGAACTTACGGTTCCTTTAAAAATTCTTAGGAATAATTATAATGCGGCTCCGCCAGCTTCCACTGCCAGTATTCAGTCTTTTCAAAATCAGACTAACGATGAATCGTTTAAACTAATCCGGACTATCGCATTGGGTCAGCAAGTTAATTTAGGATTTCCGATTCGTCTCAAAATTCCAAAGATTAATGTTGATACCGCTCTGGAGCATGTTGGCCTTACGTCTCAGGGTGCGGTGGATGTGCCAAAGGATCCCGCTAACGTGGCTTGGTACGACCTTGGCCCACGACCCGGACAAAATGGCAGTGCCGTTATTACCGGTCACTATGGTTGGTGGAAAGATGGCCGAGTTGGGGTATTTAATAATTTGTCTAAATTAAAAAAGGGGGACAAAGTATATGTCCAAGATGAAAAGGGAGTGACGACTACTTTTGTGGTGCAGGAATTTAGGTCATATGACCAGAATGCAGACGCTTGGGATGTGTTTGGTTCAAGTGACGGCAAATCACATCTTAACCTCATTACCTGCGAAGGAGTTTGGAATGAAGTTTTTAAAAGTTATACCAAACGACTAGTCGTATTTACTGATAAAGAATAAATTTGAATGTATTTTTTCAGGTCTGATTAGATTAATATTTTTATAACACGCTATAATAATTCAGTTTAGCCAAATGAGACACGCTTTTTTTGGGTCTCCTTTTTCCTTTTTATAGGGATTTTTTTGTTTGACTTTTTTGTTGGCAGCGAAGAGATAATTGTTAGTTATAAGGTAAATATTGCAAATATGGAAAAATTAGTAGAATTTTTGACTATACCTCTGTAAAGTTTTATAATATTAGTATAGGCTAAGCCGATTTTTATTGAATAATAAGCGTTTATTTTGAGTTTGATTAAAGTTCGGGATTTAATAAAATAATTGAATTATAAAAAGGTTTAGGATAAAGAAAGGTTAATCTATTTCAAAAAATTATTCTATGATTGAAACTAAAAAAATAAGAAAGTTTTTTCCGGCAATAAAAGCAGGCAGAATTGTCTCTAATAACGCCGCGAGCACCCAAGTCCCAATTCAATTGGTAGATTTATTAAAAAAACTTATCGTACGATATGATAATGTTCATCGAGGTCAATCAGAATCTTCAATTTTAACTACGAAAGAATTTGAGTCTTCTTATGATACGGTTGCCCAGTTTGTTGGTGCGCCAAGCCGAAAAAATATTATTTTTTACCGAAACACTACCGAAGCGATTAATTCTGTTATGTATTCTTTATTGACTGAATTTAGAGATGGAGACAATGTGGTAACGACATTTATGGAACATAACTCAAACTATATTCCTTGGTACGGATTATGCAAAGAAATATTGCCTAATTTTGGGATTAAGGTTGAATGTCGGCTGGCAAAATTTGACAAAGAAACCGGGGAGCTTGATTTGGACCATTTGAAATCATTAGTCAATGAAAAAACCAAATTGGTATGTTGCGTTGGGGCATCAAATTTTTTAGGCACAAAAAATCCAATTAAGGAAATAAGAAAAATTGCTGATGCCAGCGGTTATGTCCAGCCAAGCGGCGAAAAAAAATCCTATCTTTTAATTGATGGCGCGCAGTTTGTGCCAAACGTTTTTGTTGACGTCAAGGAGCTGGGCGTAGATTTTTTGGCTTGGTCTTTTCATAAAATGCTTGCCCCCTTTGGCGTCGGCGCTTTGTATGCTAGAGAAGAGCTGCTTGAGAAAATGAAGCCTTTTCTTTATGGTGGTGATATGATTGCCGAAGGAATGGTTAGTCCGGAAAAAGTAGAATACAACTCGCTGCCTTGGAAATTTACCGCCGGAACGCCTAATATTTTAGGAACAATTTTATCCGCTCAAGCAGTAAGATTATTAATGGATTTTTCTTTAAATCCTGGAAAATCTGTTTATTTTATGACCGACAAAAAGTTAGAGCCGCCAGATGTTAAAAAAGCAATGGATAATATTGAATCTCAGGAAAAATTTTTAATTGACCAAGCACTAAAAATATTAGGTGAAATTCCATCACTAAAAATCTATGGGCCAAAGGATCCTGCCCGGCGGACTTCTTTAGTTGCTTTTGGCTGCCAAGACAAAAGTCCATTTGCTATTGCTGAGGAATTAAACAAATTTGGTGTCGAGTCCAGAGCTGGTTGTCATTGTGCGACTTTAGCGCATCATTATTACGAATTAAATCCTCCAGCCAGTTGCCGCTTAAGTTTTTATATATATAACGACATTGAAGATGTCAGAAAGGCGTGTTTCGCCGTTAAAAAAATCGTCCAATCTGTAGGGCAAAAATAATGCCCTATTTTTTTAGCCAAAATTAATTATTAAAAATTAATCTATGCAACAATGTCAAATCCATGATGATTCTTTAAAATTTTCTCGGGCAGTTTACGGAATTTTAGTTTTAATCGCTGTTTTAACTCGTAATCAATGGTTGGTTTTAATAACTAGCCTTTTGATGACTTTGGGAATTTTTTCCTTAAAGCTCAATATTCCTTATCAATTTCACGCCCTAGTTGTAAAAAAATTCAAAAAGGAAAATCCACTGCCAATTCAGAAGGAGTCAGCTGAATTAAATTTTGTTTCCGGTATGACAGCGGCCCTTCTTCTTATTGGCTTTCTGTTCCTTTATTTTAACAAATTCGTTAATTTTGCCTGGATTTATATTTTAGTAGTGGATCTGCTAATATTTTTGGCTTGTTTTGTCGGTTTTTGCGTGGCGACTTTAATGTATGTTTTTTTTAAGAAGATTTTTAAACTGTGAATAATCCCAAAAACGAAAGATTCCAAAGAGAAACAATAGGTAGGCCTGGCTGCCTTAATAAAAATTGCTGGTTGGCCAAAACCCTTAATTATTCTCCATATAGTCGTTGTCAATTTTGTGAATTAAAATTTCATCAATGTATTTTTTTGCATTATCAAATAATCAGCATAGTCCTGATTTCTCTTTTTCTTGTCCTCTTTTTTATATTTGAAGGCAGAATTTCGGAATTAGTAGTCGTCTGTATTTTTACTTTGGTTATTGTTTACGGTTACTTTTTAAATAAAAGTACAGACAAAATCATCAAAGCTAATTTTGCCCAAAGAGAAGCCAAAATGGCATTAGAAAAATTGACGGAAAAACTTGAAGAAAGAGTTGAGGAGCAAACCAAAGCTATTGGTGAAAAAAATAAATATCTGCAGGAGTTGATTGATATGAAAACTGATTTTTTACGGGTGGTTAACCACCAACTTAATACTCCATTGACGGTTATGAAAGGATATTTTTCTATGATGGAAGAAGGGTCATATCCGCCCAATAAGGCCACTCCAGCGATCAAAAGCGGTTTGGAAAGAATTAGTTCAACAGTTTCTGATTTTTGGGACGCTTATGAATTGGAAGGTGAAAAAATGAAAATGGAGCCACAAAAGACTGATATTGCCGAAGTTGTTTCTCGTTTAATCCCGGAAAAACAAAATTTACAATTAGCCCAGGAAAGAAAATTAAAAATTGAGGTTCAAAAGCCGGATTTTAAAATTCCTTTGGTCTGGTGTGACTATAAAAAAACCGCTCACGTCATATCCAATCTTTTGGACAATGCTGTTTATTATACTCGCCAAGGCGGTGTTACGGTTTTTTATGAGTTAGTCGGTAAGGATTATCTTAAGATTAACATTAAAGATACTGGATCGGGGATTTCTAGCCAGGACAAGAAAAAATTATTTCAAAAGTTTTCTCGGTTAACAAATGCCACTGATCTTCGTCCTGATGGCTCTGGCTTAGGACTTTTCATTGCTAAAAAAATTATTGAAGGTAATGACGGCCAGATAAATTGTTGCAGCGACGGAATTAATAAAGGTTCAACATTTAGTTTTACTTTACCGGTTTACAAAAATCAAAAATCTATTCCGGCAGGGGATAAATCAGTACTTAGAGAAGAAAAAATTGTTATTTTTGGCAAAAAATAATTAATTTTGAACCAATCTATGAAAACTACTAATGTAATGAAATCAAGTAAAGGCCGAATTCTTCTAGTGGAGGACGAAAAGCAATTGGTTGATATTTATCATGATTTTTTAGAGATGAATGGTTATGATTTTTTATCCACCAAAGACATTGCCGAAGCTTTGCAACTTACAGAATTTGAACAACCTGATTTAGTTTTGTTAGATATCATCATTCCGAAACCAGAAAATACCATTGCCGAACAGGGTTGGGAGTATTTAGCTGCGGTTAAAAAAAATCCCAAGACTAAAGATATTCCAATTGTTGTTTTTACCAACTTGGAAACGCACCGCGACCGGGTTAAAAGTGAAAGCATGGGAGCGGCGGCATACATTTTTAAGCGTGACTGTTCACCCAGAGAGGTAATGCAAGCAATTGCCGAGATTATTAGAAAAGATAAGGAAAAGAAAAATCAGAAATAATTTTGCTTCAGGATTTCTTATTAGACTAAAAATGCAACAAAGTGATTCAATCCAACTACCCGTATGGTCCAGGGATTTTTTTGTTTGACTTTTTGGCTAAAACATGATAAAATTTAAATAGTTGATTAAATTAACCAAACAAAAATTATGAAAAATTTTAATAGAGGCGGCCAAAAACATGATTTTAGTGGCAATCAGGGCTCAAGACCTGGTATGCATCAAGCAATTTGCAGTGAATGTGGCAAGGAATGCGAAGTGCCTTTTAGGCCAACTGGCGATCGGCCGGTCTTTTGTAACACCTGTTTTGGCAAACACAGCAACACCGGTTCGGCCAGGCCAGAAAGAAACAATTTTCGAAAACCAAATTTTGACAATAAACGAATGTTTGAAGCAGTTTGTGATAAATGTGGTAATAAATGTGAAGTCCCTTTCAAACCAACCAGTGGCAAGCCGGTTTATTGCAGCCAATGTTTTGACAAGAATGCTAGTCCTTTGGTCAAAAGTCCTGACCAATTTAAGCAACAATTTGAAATTTTAAATTCCAAATTGGATAAAATTTTAAAAGTTTTAAATCCAACAACGGATGCTTTAATACCAAAATCAGTCAAGTCTGAAAAGGAAACCAAAAAGGTAAAAGCAAAAAAAGAGCCGGTTAAACCAGCCAGCAAAAAAGCCAAGGCCAAGAAGAAATAGATAGCCTGGCTGCCCAGTGCTTAAAAAATTAGCGATCTAAAAATATGGAGAAAATGAAGACAACAAAAAATGTTAAGCGGTTTGGGGTAAGAAAATTCATCACCGGCGAATCAAGGTATTGTCAAAACTGCGGCAAAGAATCGTACGAGTTATATGAAATAATTCAAGATGATAAAACCAAAAACAAATTGCAATATTGCAAAAAATGTTTTAGTCTAAAGAAAAATCCATAATAAAATAACCGTTTGTCTCTGGCCCTGACTTTACGTCGGGGTTTTTGTTTTGGCTAATTAAAGCTGAATCATTTTTTGCTTGCTGGGTTTTGTGTTATAATAAAGGAGTAGTGAAAACCCGCTGATTATTAGTATTTTTTAGGTAATATGGCTAAAAAAGGAAAAAGAATTTTAATTGCTGAAGATGAAAAACCATTGTCAAGAGCTTTGGAACTAAAATTAACCAGCGCTGGTTATCAGCCCAAGGTAGCTAATAACGGCCAAGAAGCAATTGAGTTTATAACTAAAGAAAATTTTGACTTGGTTGTACTTGATTTAATCATGCCCAAGGTAGATGGCTTTGGAGTTTTGGAGGAAATAAAGAAAGCCGGGAAGAAAATAAAGATAATAGTTTTGTCTAATTTAAACCAGGCAGGAGATTCAAAACGAGCCAAACAGTTAGGCGCGCTTGGCTATTTTGTTAAATCCAATACGCCAATTGGTGAGATTGTAGGGTTTATCAAAAGAACCATTTAAAATTTTTTAAAACAAAAATTATGGAGGTTAGTCAACAAAAAATAAATGAGATTTTAATTAAAAAAAGCCACTTAGGTTCTGCTATTGCTAATTCCTCCAAACAATTAATCAAAGATCTAATTTTAGAATTCTTAAGCTACCACCCAAATCTCTAGGGTGGTTTTTAGTCAATAATAAAAACCATAAGATGAGCTCAGTCACTGAAAAATATTATTTTGAGAGAGATTTGGAAACAATTTTTGATAAAGTTAGTGATGGCATTTTAATCGTTAGCTTGGATGCAAAAATCTTAAGGATCAATAAAGCCTTGCTTGACCTAGGAGGTTATCGGCAAGAAGAATTAGTCGGTAAAAACGTACTAAAGCTTTCTAAAATTTTAACAGCTCAAAGCCTAAAAAAAATTGCCAAGTCATTTTTAGATGCGGCCAAAGGTGTACCTAATGATTTGTACCAAATTCAAGCTAAAGACAGGGATGGTAAAATTCATGATTTAGAAATTAGCAATACTTTAATTCGTCAAAATAATAAAAGTTTGGGTGTTGTGGTTATGTTTAGAGATGTCACTAGTCGAAATATAATGGCTAATAAAATTGAGGAAGCCGATCAGTTTTTAAATAATATAATTAATACTGTTTCCGATCCGATTTTTGTTAAAGACAATCAGCATCGCTGGATTGTTTTAAATGATGCTTTTTGCAAGTTTATTGGTCAATCACGGGAGAAATTAATTGGTAAGTCGGATTACGATTTTTTTCCAAAAAAGGAAGCAGATATTTTTTGGCAAAAAGATGAAGAAGTTTTTCAAAAAGGGAAGGAAAATATTAATGAAGAAAATTTTACCGACGCCAAAGGTGTTACTCACATAATCTCTACCAAAAAAAATATTTATTTTAATAACCAAAAAGAGAAATTTTTAGTTGGCATTATTAGGGATATAACAACAAACAAGATGGTTGAGCAAGCAGTTAATGAATCAGAAGAAAAATTTCGTAATCTGTTTGAAAGTTCTTTAGACTCAATAGTGATTTTGGAGCCACCGGCCTGGAAGTTCATTGCCGGCAACCCAATGGCAATTAAAATGTTTGCGGTCAAAAGTGAAAAAGAATTTACTGCCTTAGGCCCCTGGAATGTTTCTCCAAAAAATCAGCCCGATGGTCAATTGTCAGAACGAAAATCTAAAATGATGATTGAAAAAGCAATGAAGGAAGGTTCAAATTCTTTTGAATGGGTGCATAAGAAATTAAATGGTGAGGAATTCCTGGCCGTAGTTTTACTCAGTAAAATTAAAATTAAGGGTAAAGATTTATTGCAAGCAACGATCCGCGACATTACCCAACAAAGACAAGTGGAAGAAAAATTGAAAGAACGGGCCAAAGAGTTGGCAAAAATGAACAAATTGATGGTTGGCCGAGAATTAAAGATGATTGAATTAAAAGAAAAATTAGAAAAATTGGCTAAATAATTTTATGAAAAAAACAATAATCATATTTTTTATCAGCCTTTTACTGGTGACTGCTGTCGGGGGATATTTTTTATATCAAAATAATCTAAAAAAATCTTTGGAGAAAATCAACTATGGTTATGAAATTTGGATTGGTACTTTTCCGTACTTAGTTGCTTATGAAAAAGGATTTTTTAAAGAGCAGGGTTTGGAAGTGCAATTAGTCAAGGCTGAAAGTTATGCCCAAGAGATAGCTGACTTATTGTCTGGTAAAACAGATTTTATGGGTGATTTTGCGCTGGTAGACGTGGTAAAGAATATTAGCTTAGGTAATAAATTAAAGGTAGTTTTATCAACTGATTATTCAAACGGCGGTGATGGTATTGTGGCCAAAAAAAATATTAAAAGTATTGGTGAAATTAAAGGTAAAAAAGTAGCTGTAGAAAAAGATACCTTGGGCGAATATTTACTTTACGATGCTCTTAAGAAAAATAATCTTACCCTAGCCGATATCCAAGAGATAGATTTAACTGCTCAAGAATCAGCTCAAGCTTTCATCCGAGGTGATGTTGAAGTGGCAGTGACTTATGAACCAGATCTTACTTTGGCAGTTAATCAAGGCGATGGCTGGCGTTTGTATACTTCAGCTCAGTCTCTGGGTTTAATTGCCGATGCTTTAACTTTCAGAGCTGATTTTTTAAAGCAAAATCCAAAAAAGGTGGCAGCAGTAGTCAAGGCTTATGTTAAAGCCGTGGATTTTATTTCAACTAATCCCAAAGAAGCATATGCTATATGTGCTAAATATTTTAATATTACGCCAGGGCAGCTTGAGGAGCAATTGGCTGGTATTAAACTAATGACTAAGGATGATAATTTAAATGCTTTCTTCTACAAGACCAGCATTGACTCCTTGCATGGAGCTATTATTCAAGCTAACAATTTTTTGCAAGAAAAAGGAACAATAAAAACAAGAGTTGATTCGACAGAGATTCTAGATACTAGTTTTATCAAAGGTTTAAACTAAGGAGTTATGTCAATTAAATTAAGATTAAGTTTAATTATTGGTGGACTGTTGATAATAATTGGAGCAGGCTCATTTTATTTTGTAGTTCAAAGAAGTAGTAATGTTTTAACCAAGTACGCTAAAATTAAAAATCAAGATGAAATTAATTATACTAAGCAGATAATCAATTTGTATATTAATCGGGCCCAGGAAGATATAACTAATTTAAGTAATGATCCAGATATTGCCCAAGCCCTTGAGGTTAATGACCAAAAAATTTCAGCTCGGGTAGCTGATAAATTAACTTTGACTAAAAGAACCATTGGTATTTTGGAAAGTATTGGCTTGCATAAGGTCAGTGGCTCAAATTGTTTAATGGTCTCGGCCAGCCAGGATTCCTTAGCCTTGGTTGGTCGTGATTTTTCTGATCGTGATTTTTGCCAAGGAATCGTAAAAACTAAGGCTCCTTATATATCAGGGGTTTTTATTAGTGCGATAACGGGTAATTCTATTTTGGGTGTTGCTGTGCCAGTAAAAAATAATTCAGACGAATTGTTTGGTTATGTCGTGGGAATTCTGGATTTAAACCAATTACGTGGATACCTTTGGGATTTGCAAGGTAACGGTAGCTTTGCCATTTTGCTTGATCGCTATGGCCAAAAATTTTTGGATACCAGAGATCAAGAAGAACAAAAGAGTATGGTGGTTACCGAATTAATTGATCAGGTTAATCAGACTAAGGCTCAATCTGGGTTTTTAAATTATCAAGGCTATCTGGTTAATTTTAGCCGTTTAGATTTTGCTACGGTAGTCTCTTTTGAACCAGCGAATAAAGTTTTTGAAGTGGTCAACGAGATTTCTTCAATTATTATTATTGCCAATGTTTTAATTATAATTCTGTTATTGTTTGTTACTTTCTTTTCCATTACTTATTATACTAATCGTTTAAAGATAATGGCCGAGGTGGCTAAAGAGAATTCAGTTGGGGATAAAATCATTAAAATTGATAAAAAGTATCTGAAGTCCAACGATGATATTAGTGTTTTGGCCAAAGCTTTCAATCAGATGCTTGACACTTTGCAAGATTTACATTTTGATCTAGAAAAAAAAGTCAAAGAAAGGACAGATAAGCTAGAAAAATCAGAAGCGGAATTAAGAAAGGCCCTAAAAACGGCTGAAAAAACTAACAAATTAATGGTTGGTCGGGAGTTAAAAATGATTGAGTTAAAGAAACAATTAGGAAAAAATAAAAATGAAAATTAGAACAAAAATCATTTTACTTTTTACAATCCTTTCATTGATTGGCATTGGAGTTATTTTTGTTTTTGTTAATTATTTTTTAAGGGGAATAATGATTGAGACTATCGGTAATTATAATGTTTTATTGGCTAAAGAAAATGTCGGGGCAATTGACCGTATAATCTATCGTCGACTCGAGCGCTGGTATTCTTACTCTAAAAGTGATTCTGATTTAATTGAAGCGATAAAAAATTCTAATCAAGAATTTGAAAAATTTGAAAATATTGATCAATATATTAAAGAGGCTGATCAACAATGGCTAGCAGCCGCTAAAACTGAGATAACGCCGTTTATGAAAGCTCTGATTGATTCTAAGCTGTCCGATAACCTAAGGGCCCAAACCAATTTCTATAATGACCAGTATAATTATGCTATTTTTCCAGAATTTTTTGTTACCAATAAATATGGGGCTAATATTGCCCAAACGGGTAAAACCACTGATTATTACCAGGCTGATGAAGATTGGTGGCAAAAAGCTAGGGACGAGGGACTGTACGTAGGTGATGTCAAATTTGATGAAAGCTCCGGGGTTTATTCATTGGATTTGGCCATTAGAGTTGATGATGAAAATAGTGATTTTTTGGGAATTATTAAAATAGTCTATGATATTAAAGACATTTTTGGTATTATTGATGAGCTAAAAAATCAGTCAAACTTAAATGTTAATGCTTATCTATTAACCAATGATGGCAGATTAATTTATTCTATCCTGGATGGTTTTGGTAATTTAAAGGATGCTAATAATATCTTGGCGCCACTCAAGATCAATGGCGAATATGTGTTTGAATATTATCTTGGTTCACAAGACGGTATGGGTAAACTTTTTTCGTACGCCCATGATTACGGCTACAAGGATTTTAAAGGTTTGGGTTGGTCAATGGTAATTGTGCGGGATTCGGCTGAAGTGTTGTCGCCATTGAATCGGTTGGTTTATTACAATTTATTGGCCGTAGCTTTAATTATGTTTTTAATTTTTATATTAGGAGTTTTTATATCTAATATAATCATTAAACCGATTAAAAAATTGGGTGAAGATATTTTAGCAATTAAAGGCGGTAATTTAGATCATCGGATTACCGCTAAGTCAAAAGATGAAATTGGTGATCTGGCCCGCTCTTTTTCTTTAATGGTTCAGACTGTTAAACAATCGCAGGCTGATGTAGAGATAAAAGTTAAAGAACAGACTAAAGAAATTTCTAGTAAAGCTAGGGATCTAGATGACCAAAAAAGGGCAATTTTGAATATTTTGGAAGATGTGGCCGAAGAAAAAAATAAAACTGAATTATTGGCCAAAGATTTGGAAAAATTTAAAATGGCAGTTGATAATGCTTCTGACCATATTGTTATTACAGATCAGGATGGAATTATCTTGTATGCCAATAAAAGTGTTGAAAGAATCACTGGTTTTTCCCTTAAAGAAATTATTGGTCATAAAGCTGGTAGCAAAGATAATTGGGGCGGCTTAATGGATTCAAAGTTTTATCAAAATTTTTGGGATACCATCAAAGAAAATAGGAAAGTTTTTATTGGGGAGCTTAATAACCGGCGTAAAAATGGCCAAGCTTATGAGGCAATCGCCAGCATCTCGCCAATTTTAGGGGCTAATGGTAATGTTTTATTCTTTGTTGGGATTGAACGCGATATTACTAAAGAAAAACAAATTGATAAAGCTAAAACTGAATTTGTTTCCTTGGCTTCGCATCAGCTTCGGACGCCACTTTCAGCTATTAATTGGTATGCCGAAATGCTTTTAGCTGGGGATGCCGGCAAAATCAATAAGGAGCAAAAAAAATACTTAGACGAAATTTATCGAGGCAATCAGCGCATGGTTGAATTAGTTAATGCTTTATTAAATGTTTCCAGGATTGATTTAGGCACTTTTGCCATTGAACCTCAGCCAACGGATATTATTGAGGTGGCCAAAAGTGTAGTTAATGAACTAAAACAGCAAATAAAAATTAAAAAGTTGAATTTAAAAGAAGATTATGATAAAACTTTGCCGATCATGAAAGTTGATCCTAAGTTAATTAGGATTATTTTTCAGAATTTACTTTCTAATTCGGTTAAGTACACGCCAAGTAAGGGCCAAATTGATTTTATCATTCAAAAAGAAAAAAATTCAGTTCTGGTCAAAGTTAAAGACAATGGTTATGGCATAACTAAATCACAACAAAATAAAATATTTACCAAGCTCTTCCGGGCTGATAATGTTAGGGAAAAAGATACTGAAGGTACTGGTCTAGGGCTCTATGTTGTTAAGGCAATCGTTGACCAATCTAAGGGTAAAATTTGGTTTGAATCCGAGGAGGGCAAGGGTACGACATTTTATGTAACTTTGCCACTAGTTGGCATGCCTAAGAAAGAGGGGACAAAAGAATTAAGTTAACTTATTTATAATTAATAAAACTTTAAATTCATGCTAAAAAAATCAAATATTTTAGTGGTTGAAGATGAGCGACCTTTGGTTGAGGCAATTAAAAGTAAGCTGGAACGCTGTGGCCTTGAGGTGGTAACTGCCCAAACAACCAAGGCGGCATTAGAATTTTTAAAGGCGGGGGTTAAGATTGATATTGTTTGGTTAGATCATTATCTTTTGGGTAAAGAAAATGGTTTAGATTTAGTTGTTGCCATGAAACAAGAAAATTCAGCCTGGAAAAAAATTCCAATTTTTGTTGTCTCTAATACTGCCAGCCCGGATAAAATTAAGGCTTACCTTCAATTAGGAGTTAATAAATATTATACCAAGGCAAACTTTAGGCTAGAACATATTTGTCAGGATATTATCAGTGCTTTGGCCAAAAAAGAAGAGTAACTTATTAACTATTAAGTTTGTGTATATGAAAAAGTTAGCCAAAAAGATTTTGATTATTGAGGATGAAGTTTCACTTTTGCAAGCGTTGGTTGATAAATTCAAAATTGAAAAATTTTTAGTTATCTCGGCCAAAAATGGCCAAGATGGCTTAGAGCTAGCCAAGGAGGAAAAACCGGATTTAATCCTTTTGGATATCATTATGCCGATTACTGATGGTATTAATATGCTTGAGCAGCTGCGACAAGATCAATGGGGTAAAGAGGTACCAGTTATTATCTTGACTAATTTAAATGACATCAAAAAGACTTCCGAAGCAATGGCAAGTGGTGTCCACGATTATCTTCTTAAAACTGATTGGAAACTAGATGATGTTGTTAAAAAAGTTAAGGAAAGATTGAAAGATTAGGATTATTTATTCGGTAGTTACTATTTTTTTGGAAACCTAAAAGTTAGATTAAAAAAAATAGACGGTCAGGCAAAAAGCTAACCGTCTTTTGGTAAAAACTCTCATGGAATCCAGATATTGAGAAACTCCATTGATTTATTCTCAATCAGCAGGACGCTGCCATCAACTGGTGTTTCCCAAAACCCTCGTTTTATAGTCAGAGTCTTACCAGTAGTGGTAAAGTCACTCATTTTTTCAAAGAGCAGTACCTCTCTGACCCCTTTTGGTTCTTTGGAACTTGGATCCAAGAAGTAAACGGCGACTCGAGTAAGTGCTCCCTTAGGTCGTTCAACTTTTTTGGTTGGGCCAAAGGCCTGTTCAATGTTTTGACATCTTGATATGAACCTTGCGCCTACGTTGGCGCTTTCCAATTTGCTGATGTCGTTATCGCTGATAGCTTTGCCGTCATTAACGCGGTTAGCGATGCTGCCCAGAACCAGGTTAGGGACGGCAATCGCCGCTATGATTGCGATAATGGCAACCACAAGCATCAGTTCAATCAACGTAAAACCAAAGTTTCGTTTCATGATACATCTCCTTTGCAGTGTTGTGGGGCAATTTTACCCCGGGGTTGTTCTCTGCAATGATATTAGTAATTTTGTCATTTTTTGTCAATTTTTTAAGTTTGCTAAGTAGGTCTTTTTTTGGTATAATACAATTATTATAAAAATTATTGACGACCAAATGAATAAGCAAAGTGAAAATTGGTTTGAGTCTGGTGGTAGTGCGGTTTTAGAGTCAGACGATCAATTAGCCCAACAAACTTTAGAAAGGCCTGATCAGAACCAGGTTGACAAGGTAAGTTTGGACCAGCCCATTTTTCAATCTTTGAACTCTGGTGTGGCCAAATCTGAAGTTAAACCTAATACTTTTGAGCGGCAAGGCAATTTTAAATTAACTCGGGCCATGATTGAAAGCGCTGGCAGCATTGCTCAACTGCAAGAAATTCTTAACCAAGCAGTTGAAGTTGGAGCAATGGTTCCGGGTAATAAGGAAATAAATGAGGACGACAATTACTCTCCGGCTGATGTAAAAAAAAGAATTAAAAATTTTGCTGATTTTTATAATTTGAATAAAGAGAATTTAGCCATTTCAGCCTTAAACGGTAAAAAAGGTCAGGCTAATATATATTTAAACATGCATTTGATTAACATTCCTTCAGGTTTAGGTTTGCGCGACAAGGCTTTTGCACTAATGGCGGAGGAATGGAAAAAATATTTTCAGGAAAACAAAGTGGAATTAAACACTTGGGCAATTCAGCAATCAACAACGGTTAGTGAATTATGCACGGTTATTGAACATTGGCAAAAAATTATTAAATACCAAGACAAGGAATATTCCCGCGACGGTATAATTGGAATTATTAAAAATGCCGAAAAAATGTTGGAAATAACGGCTGATATCGGTCAATTTTCTAAAGACAAAGAAGAATTAGCGAAAGAATTAAACAAAGAAATACGTTCAGTTTTACCCCAGGGGAGCGTGCCTAACGAGTTAGGCATCTATCAAAAAGCTTTCAGTTTAATATTTACCATGATGAATGGCAGAATCAATGCTAAGAAAGAAACGAAAATTCAAAACTACATCTCCAAAGTTTCCGGTAGCAGTGAAGAAGGAAAGTCCAGGGGTTGGTTTAGTAGAATTACTAATTCTCGAGGTTGGTTTTCAAGAAAATAATTTATAATAAAAATATTTATGGATAGAAATTTAGCCTTAGAATTTATCCGGGTGACTGAAGCAGCAGCAGTGGCCGCCGCCAAATGGATGGGTAAGGGTGATCGACATGCGGCTGATGGCGCAGCAGTTGATGAAATGAGAGCCAGATTTAATCAAATTTATTTTCAGGGTCGGGTAGTAATTGGTGAGGGCGAAAAAGATGAAGCACCAAAACTTTACACCGGTGAAATAGTTGGTCGGGGAGACAAACCCTTAATGGATTTAGCCATTGATCCCTTAGAATGCACTGACAGCGTTGCTTGGGGCCGGTATAATGCCATTTCGGTAATTGCCGCCGGACCAAAAGGCAGCTTGTTGCATGCGCCCGATACTTATATGGATAAAATTGCCGCCGGACCGATGGCCGCGCCGGTAATTAATTTAGATTTATCAGTCAAGGCAAATTTAAAATTAGTGGCCAAAGCTTTGGATAAGCCTATCGGTGAAGTGACCGTTGTAGTTTTGGATCGGCCGCGTCATGAAAAATTGATTAAAGAAATCAGACAGGCTGGTGCCCGCGTTCGTCTAATTACTGATGGTGATGTGGCCGCGGCCGTGGCAACCTGTCTGCCAGAATCCGGTATTGATCTTTTAATGGGTATTGGTGGTAGCACTGAAGCGGTTTTGGCGGCGGTACCGATTAAAATTTTTGGCGGCGGTATTGTTTGTCGCTTCAAGCCCAGAAGTGAAAAAGATCAAATTGAGATCAAAAAATATTTGAAAAAGATTGGCGTTAAAAATATTAATCATGTTTTTCATGCCAAAGATTTAGCTAAAGGTAAACAGTTAACTTTTACCGCTACCGGTGTGATTGATGGCCCAATGCTTAATGGTGTGGTTTTCAAGCATGATCAAATTATTACTCATTCAATCGTGGTCCGTGGTCAGTCGGGAACCGTCCGATACATTACCACTTATCATAATGACCACCCTTATCAGTATTTAAAAAGTAAGAAATAATTTAATTTTATGATTGTTTCAACTAAACTTTTATTCCAGCACGCTTATGGCAAATATGCCATTGGTGCTTATAATATCAATAACGCCGAACAAGTTATGGGTTTGTTTCGCGGCAATTTAGACAGTCAGGCACCTTTTATTATTCAGCTTTCTAAGGGAGCGAGGAAATATACTGACAAGCGGTTGCTTGAAGCTATGATTCGGGCCGCTGACCAAATTTTTCCTCAGGCAATCTTTGCCGTTCACTTAGACCATGGCGATGAAGAAACTTGTTTAGATTGTATTAATAGCGGATTTTACAGTTCGGTTATGATTGATGCCAGCGATAAACCATTTGAAGAAAATATCGCCATTACCAAAAGAATAGTTGAGGCTGCTCATGCTAAGGCAATTACCGTTGAAGCAGAGCTTGGTCAGTTGGGCGGAGTTGAAGAAGATATTTCAGTGGCCGAAAGTGATACAAAATTAACCGACCCGGTGCAAGCCAAGGAATTTATTGAAAAAACCGGTTGTGACAGCTTGGCCTGCGCCATTGGCACCAGTCATGGCGCTTATAAATTTAGCGGCAACCAGGGCCTTCATTTTGAAGTTATTGAAGCAATTCAAAAGTTAGTGCCCGGTTTTCCTTTGGTAATGCACGGTTCTAGCTCGGTGCCTAAAGATGAGGTTGACCGGATTAATGCCGCTGGTGGTGCGCTTAAAGGGGCCAAAGGGGTTGATGAAAAACAGTTTGCCAAAGCGGCAAAAATGGGGGTAGTAAAAGTCAATATTGATACTGACGGCCGGTTAGTTTGGTGCCGGGTCCATCGTGAACTGTTTCGAGATAAACCGGAAGCTTTTGATTTGCGTGATCCGGGTAAAATCTTTATGGCTGAATATGCCAAATATATTGTTCATAAAAATGAAGTTTTGGGTAGTAGTGGCCAACTTGAAGCAGTTAGAAAATTCTTAAAGAAAAATAGTTAAATACATCAGTATGAAAAAAATAGTCTTGAGCCAATTCATTGTTTTATTGGTCGGAACAGTATTTGCTTGGACCAATTTTAGTGTTGAGTTGTTTAGCTGGTTAAACCAAAAAAAGTGTGCTTTTTCCTGCACTTCAACACTTGCGACTAATCCATTTTTAACGCCTTGTTTTTACGGCGCAATCTTTTTTACCCTGGCTTTTGTTTTAAGCATTATTATTGTCAAAAGTTATTGTAAAAAATCGTAAATCAGTACCGGTAAGTTTTACCATAGGTGACAGTGAGGTGATTTTTTTATTTGAATTTTTATGAAGGATAATACCAAAAAAACCCTACAAATTTTTTGGCAATTCAGTTTAAAATACAAATTTGCCCTCTTTTTGGTTATTATTACAATTTCAGCGGCTTCGGCTTTAAATGTTGTTGTGCCTTTGTATTTTAAAGACTTTTTTGATATTTTAGCTAGCGGCCAAAGCCAGGGCGTGGTAACTCAAGCCCTGATTTCAATTTTAATTTCAATCGCCGTTTTAGAATTGATTCAATGGGTATTTTGGAGAACTTCCACTTTTTTCTCCAATCATTTTCAATCAAGGGTGATGACCGATTTAGCCAATTATTGTTTTGCTTACTTGCACCGGCATTCGTTTAGTTTCTTTAACAATAATTTTTCCGGGTCACTGGTCAAAAAAGTAAAATGGTTTAGCCGGTCTTTTGAACAAATTGCCGATCGTTTTTTGTGGAATTTATTGACTTTGGTTGTTAACATTGGTGCGATTATTGTTGTTTTAGCCCAGCGAAATTTTTATTTAAGTTTGGGAATTTTTATTTGGTTAGTAGTTTTTTTGGTCGTGAATGGGGTTTTTACCAAATATAAATTGAAATATGATATCTTGCGAAGCGCGGTGGAAACTGAAACTACCGGATTTCTGGCCGATACCATTACCAACAACACCACGGTTAAACTTTTTAACGGTTATCAGCGTGAATTGAATGGTTTTGCTTTGGTCAATGACAAGCTGCGTCGTTTGCGCAAATTTACCTGGGATTTGGACTCTTTTTTTGAAGCGGTCCAGGGCGGTTTAATGATTTTTTTGGAAGTTGGGATTTTCTATATGGCAATAAAACTTTGGCAAAAGGGACTTTTGACGCTTGGTGATTTTGTTTTAATCCAAACTTACGTGGTAAATATTGTCAATCGGGTCTGGGATTTTGGTAAAATTATTCGGCAAATTTATGAAAATTTAGCTGATGCCGAAGAAATGACTGAAATTTTGCAAACGCCGTTGGAAATTAAGGATATTGCTGGAGCCAAGAATTTAGCCGTTAAATCCGGAAAAATTGAGTTTAAAAAAGTTGATTTTTATTATTACCCAAACCAAAAGATTTTAAATAATTTCAGTCTGACAGTTAAGGCCAACGAGAATCTGGCTTTTATTGGACCGTCGGGGGCCGGCAAGAGTACGGTTGTTAGGCTTTTGCTAAGAATGCATGACATTGTCTCAGGAAAAATTTTAATTGATGGTCAGGATATTTCTCAAGTAACTCAAGAAAGTCTTTGGCAAAACGTCAGCTTGGTGCCGCAGGATCCAATTTTATTTCATCGGACTTTGAAAGAAAATATCCGTTACGGTAAACCCGAAGCGACTGATGAGCAAGTTTATGCCGCCGCTAAAGCCGCCCACTGCCATGAGTTTATCATCGGTTTTAGTGATGGTTACGATACTTACGTTGGTGAACGGGGAGTTAAACTGTCCGGTGGCGAACGCCAACGGGTAGCAATTGCCAGAGCTATTTTACGCAATTGTCCAATTTTGGTTTTAGACGAAGCCACCTCTAGCCTTGATTCGGAATCAGAGCTTTTGATTCAAGACGCTTTGGACAAATTAATGGCCGGCAAAACGGTTATAGTTATTGCCCACCGTCTCTCAACTATTCGTAAAATGGATCGAATTGTCGTTTTGGATACTGGTGGCATTATTGAACAAGGCACCCACTCCGAATTACTGGAAAGCGACAGTGGCTTATATCGGCGCTTGTGGCAGCTGCAAGCTGGCGGTTTTATTAAATAGTTTATTCAATGAGGAAAACTAGGAGATAATCAATTCTATCTTTATCGTTCTTTATCGTTTGCGGCCAGGCTTTAAGCTAGATAAAGTTTTTTTGGACTGGTTAAATTCTTTCTAAGGGGTAAATAAAAAAAATAGGCAATCAGCCTGTTTTTAGTCTGCTTGAATTATTTTAGAATTCTAACTTCCGGGATTGGTTTAATAAAATTTTGAGCTAAGGTGTAGGTGTAAGCACCTTGGTTAGGCACGACAATTATATCACCCTCTTTAATTTTTTTGGTGTAGCAGTAATAGCCCCAAATATCATCGGGCGTGCAAAGAGAACCATATAATTTATAATCCATTTCTTTTAAGGCCGGCCTAGTTAGATTAATAACCGGAAAGTAGTTTGACTCAAATTGTTCCCAGCCAACAATATTAATTCCGCCGTCCATAATCGCCATACCTGGCCGTTTGATATCAAGAACTTTTAAAACTATGCTCAGTGCCGGCGTGGAAATGACTCGACCTGGTTCAATGTAGTAAGTGCAGTTTTTTAAAATTGGTACAAAATGAGTTTTTATTGCCTTGGCAATACCTTTAGCGTAATCGTTAATCGGAACTGACGGGCAGAGGTAGTAGCGGTTATTGAATTTAGTCTCTTTGCCAAAATAGTCATTAGTTGTTTTTATTAATTCACCTTGAGGCAAATCCCAAGGATAATAGCCGTCAACCTGGTAAGGTAAAAATCCGCCGCCAATATCAACAAATTGCAGATCTTGCCTCATGGCTTCGGTAAAATCATTTTTTAAATACCCCGCGATTTCGGCAATCATTTTTTGGTAAGGAGCAGCCGATTCATTTAAACTTTTATGGCATTGGATGCCTGCTAAATTTAAGAAAGGATATTTTTTTGCTTCTTTGAAGAAATGGTTTAGTTCAACCAAAGGGATACCAAATTTTATTGCCCAATTGTCGTGATATTTTGTAAAGACTCTGACGCCGACTTTTATTTTGGTTTTTCGTTTTCCGGCCAGCTGACCCAATCTTTTAAGTTCACCAAAACTATCCAAATGGATTGTTATTTTTTTTGAATTGTTTAAAGCCAGGTTTAATTCCCAGTCCATTTTACCTGGACCGCTGAAAATAATCTTTTTAGCCTTGTGAACTAAGGCAATTTCTAATTCCCGGCCAGAAGACACATCTAAACCTAAATTGTTTTTCAAAACTGATTTGATTAGGTAGGAATGGGGATTGGACTTTACGGCGTAGAAGGCTTCATAATTTGGCAGATGCCTGTTAAAAGCAGTTTTGAATGAATCAATGGCTTGCTGCAAGGCGGCTGGGTCAAAGGCATAAAAGGGGGTTGGGTACTTTTTAGTCAATTTCAGGATTTTTTGTTTTTTGCTTAAAACATTTTTTACCACCGGCAAAAGTTTACCGGTTTTCGGTTTTGATTTTTCCTTTAGGAGCTTGAGGATTAGTTTTTTTTCTTGGGAGTAATTTTTAGTCAACATAGTCGGTCTATGATTTTAACACCGCCAAAAAATCTTGAACGGCTGCATCATTTTCTTTGGCTTTTAAGTCTTTAGCAAAATCAGTGGCTTTTTTCGGCGTCATTTCGGGGTCAGAATAAATTTGTAGTATTTCGTTACCAATTTGGGCAATAGTAGCAATACCGGCTTGCGGGTCAGCGATTTCATAGTGATTTCCAGTTTTACGAATAATGCCGCTTTCTAGAAGTCTAGATATAATGGTAATGCCGGTATAATAATACCTAGCGCCCATAGTATTTTTTTCCTTGGAATTATTGGCAATATAACCGCAGACTACACCCATCTCGGTTAGAAATTGGGTTTTGGGATCAAGGTCGCTTTTTTCGGATTTCAAATGTCGGTTTAAAATCTCGGCACCAACTGCTTCCGCTTTTAATTCTTCCAAAATCCAAGCTTCATTGCTTTTGCCAATTCGCTTAATAATTCGGCTTTTACTGTTTTGCAAAATGGCATGGGCCAGCTCATGCAAATTAGTGGTTAGGGTGGCTGCTTGGCGATATTGTTGGGTATTAATTTTTTGGCCAAAAACTTTTTGGACCAAGGGACTTTCAACTGCCATGGCTAAATCTTCAACGGCATTAGTATGCGAAGTTATTATTTCCTCACCGCTTTCGGCCGGCGTAAAGTAATATAAGTTTGGACCAAAGGCAAAGGGTTGGTAGTTTAAAAGTACCTTTGGCACTTCGTCGGGGCTTTTAGTCGCGGTTTGAACTTCACTTAAAATCTGTTCGGCTATTTGTTTAAATTGATCAAAATATTTTTCTAGCTCAATGGCTTTTTTAGTCCTAAAGCCCAAACGCAGCTCGGCGTCAACTTTTGCCGCATCCCCAGCGACGGCATCGCAACCTTGGGGGATTAGCATGATTGGGCAGCTTGAAGTAGCTAATTCTCTGCAAGCGGCGTACAAGTCTTCCCATTTTTCATCCAAACTTTCGGGTGTAATATCCTGAGAGCCATAGGTATTGGCCATTTGTCTTAAATAAGCCGGCAGGCCCTGGTAGCTTTCGGGCAATTTTCCTTCGCTCAGTAAAGCTTCTGTCCGTTTCGCCAAGCCTTCAAAGCGAGTGACAATCTTTGGCCATTCAAAAGGAAAAACGTCAGTGTAAGGTTTTACCTCAATATCATTACCTTCTTTGGATCGATAAACATCATAAACATAACCAGCGCCGGTTTTATCGCCCAAGGCGGTCTTACTTTTTCCGCCCGCTTGGTCAGCTAGCTCAATTTGTTTAACGTAGGCAGAATCAACGTACTTACCTAAGATTCCCGCCGCGCTTAAAAAAAGTTTTAGTTCCTCGCGATTCACTCCCAGGGCTTGAATTGATTCAGCCGACATACTCTCGGCCCAATGGTTTAATAAAACGACTGAAGCCAACTGTCTTTCTGAGGCGGCATAAACTAATGACCGCCAAGCTTGGGGTGCTACTTCCCTTAATCCTTCCAGGACTGTAAATTGATTTATTTTTAATTTCTCTTCAAGTAAAGCTGGATTGGACAACAGTTTTAAAATCTCCTCAGTCTCTTCGGTTCTAGGAATGTCTTTGGACCACTGGGCGCAATTTTGCTCAATTAGCTGGCTAACGTGCTGAGACCAGCGTTGATCAACAGCTTCTTTGGCTTGAGTAAATAAATCCGCTGTGTCATTAATCCCTGATGGCACCTCGGGCCAGCCGACAGTTTCAACCGATTGTTTTAGTTCAGCTCTGGCTTGTTTTCCCAAGGCTAAATATTCCGGCAAATCTTTTTCTTTGGCAAACGGGTTGAGTCGATTGGTATCATCAATATTAAATTCTTGCCCAAATCGTGGGGTATTTTCAGTTTTTCTAGGCATAGTTTTTAAATGTGTTTAATAATTTTTTTCCGGCCTGATTTATTTTACCATCATTAGTGAATAAAGAGTAGTTAGAAATTATTGAACCAATATTAGTTTTGTGGCTATATTTTTCACCTTTTTTCGTCATTGACATAAAAATAAATTCCATTTGGTTCATGTCTAATTTTTTAATGTCAGAAGTTTTGAATTCAATTTTACCTTTAGTCAGTTTATATACTCCTTTGGTAAATTCTTTATTTATGGTCAAAGTTTTTTTTGGTAAAAGATCAATGTTTAAAACCGAGCCGGTAAAATTTATTTTTGGCATTGGATAAAATTTGTACTGTTTTGGGTATTTATTTTGATTTAAAAAACTGGTTACAAATAGCTGGCCAGTGGGCACACCGGATATGAGTTGGGGAAACTTAATTAGTTGAACCGTGGCGCTGGAAAATCTGGGATTGCATTCTAAGATAAAAATTTTGCCTTTTTTGTCTACTATGAAATCAACATTGGCAAAGCCCAGGAATTTTTCCTCATATAGCTTCTGACCAAGTTGGCTAAAAATTTTGTTAATATCTTTTTTATTTATTTTAAGCCTGCTGGTTGGCAGCCATTGAATCCCTTTAAACATTTTTTCCTTGGCAGAATCGGAATTTTGATAACATTGCAGCCTTAGGGCTGATAAAGCAATAATTTTTGGGGCAACAAAGATTGTAATACCAAAAGGTTTACCTTGAATTAATTGGCGCAATAAATATTTTTTATTTAAAATTATTTTTTTAGCTTTGATTAAGCTGGCAATTTCTTTTTTGTTATTTAAAAAGAAGGTACCTTCGCCGCCGGCGGAATTTGAACTCTGAAGTACCAGTTTAGACTTTAATTTTACTTTGTCGGTTTTGGGTTGATAAATTTGGCTGGCTGGTTTGGGTAATTGGTTTCTTGTCAAGAATAAATCAAACCAAATTTTATTTTCTAAGTTACTTTGTAAGTTAAATTCCGGACCGACAATCTTAACTTTATTTTTTTGGGCCCATTTTTTTAGGTAGCTTCGGTCGTCATTATTTACGGTTAGCCAAAGAAATTTCAGTTTATTATTTTTTATCACCGTTGCAACATTGGAGGAAGAAAAAATATCAGTGAAGCTATTTTTTTCCAAAGCGCTTTTATTTTTGGCTAAGTTGTAATAAACAATATTTTTTTTACTGACAAAACTTTTTACCCAATTTTCTTCAACGGAATTTTTGGCGGTTAGATAAACAAATTCAAAGTTTAAATTTTTTTTGTCAGCTAAAACTGCCTCTAAGTCACAAGGGAAGATTCCAATTCTTATTTTAATCATTGAGTTTTAAATCGTGTTAGTTCGCAGATGGTAATAAGGCGGCCGGTCTTTATATCTTCTAATCGCTAAATGAATAATTTCTTCCAAAAAGTCGCCATAATCTAAACCGGTTAGCTTGGCAACTGAAGAAACGCAATCATTGGTATTAATTGACGGGTTGGGATTAAGTTCCAAAACATAAGGATTGTCGTCTTTATCAACCCTGATTTCCACTCGACCATAATCGTGACAATCCAAAATATTGTAAGTATCTAAGGCAATTTCGGTCAGCAGCGTTTCCAGTTTTTTGCTGATATTTTTTGGCGGTCGTTGGACAGTAATACCAAACTTATCTAAAGAGTCTGGGCCAAATTTAGTCTCATGAGTATAAATATGCCACATACCTTCTGGCATATCTTGGAATAACGATCTGGATAAAGGCAAGACCCGTAAATCGTCTTCCTCACTGCCTAAAATTGAAACATCATACTCGTCGCCTTCAATGTATTCTTCAATTAAAGCCGGGCTGCCGATGTCGTTAATAATTTTCTTTAGCTGTTTTTGCAGTTGTTCTTTGTTGGTAACTACCGAATCGTTATTGATGCCGATTGAATTATCGGTATTGGCTGGTTTGATGATTAGTGGATATTGTAGTTCTTCGTTGATATCATCGTCTAAAGTATAGGCATAATCCCATTTTGGTGTTGGGATATTATGGTAGGTTAAAAGTTTTTTAACCCTAATTTTATCAATGCATAAGCTTAAGGTTGATGGATTGGAGCCGGTGTAGGGGATTTGTAAAATATCAAGTAAGGAAGCGGCATGTGGCTCAAGCAGGCTGGAATCATTTATTCTTTCGCAAACATTAAAAACAATATCAACATCACTATTTTTTAATTCCTGGTAAACCTTTTCAATATTATTAAAATTAAAAAAGGTAACTTTATAGCCTCGATCCCTTAAGGTTTGTTCAATATGTTTACCAACCGACATCAATTCCTCTTCTACCAAATTGTCGCCCTCTTCATAAATATTGCAAGCAATACCGATATGTAGATTGCGCTGCTCTTCTTTGGTTACCTTTCGGATTTTTTCAAATTTAGCCGCTTGGATTAGCAGGTTGGTAGTTAAGGCAGCATGGGAGAAGCTATTCTTTCTTGAGGTTTTGCCAATTGATGACTCCGGGGCAAATTTAGCCACTTCGTAGCGGATATATTTTAAAGCATCCTTAAGATTATCTTGGGCATCAGGCAAACTATAGCCAGAAACTGTAAGCCAGCCCATGTAATCGTAGCCTTCTGGCGGGACCAGAATCGGATCGCCGATTTTTTTGAAAAAATGCATTTCTTCCAAATATTCCTTTTTATTTAATTCCTCATTAATATCAAGTTTTGATAAAACCCCGGAATAATCAGACAGAAAATAGATGCCAGTGATATATTTATGGGGTACTTCCGATTTTTGAATTTGTGGAATATAAATGCCCAGAGAAATTTTAACTGCGCATTCTATCAAATCAACATTCCAAGCGCCTTTGACAAATGAATGGACTTCATCACCGCCCATGCGTAAATTGATTTCAATCGGCACGGTATTTTCCTGGTTTGATTTGGCTTCAAAATGAATTACTCCGTTTTGGACGCCAATTTTTTCCAAAGTTTCTTCGGCCAAAGCAATCAATTTTTCTTTGTGCTTTGAGGATAAACTGGACGGTATTGATTGACCGGTTTCAACAAAAAATGGTTCTTTGGTTTGGTAATTGTCCGAGATTGAATAAAATTTTATTTTGCCATTTTGCAAAACAATATCAACGTCAACTTCATCACCATTAATATATTCTTCAATAAAAATATCCAAGCCTTCATTCAAGGCGCTTTCGGTATTGATTGAAATATTTTTTTTGATGTAATTATAGGTATTGATTAATTCTTCCTTACTGTCAACTTTGATAACATAAGCGCTGCTGGCGCCAAAAACCGGTTTGATTACCATTGGAAAAGAAAAAGTTTCCGGCAGATTCTTGATATCATCAAGTGATTTTACTAAAGTGTGTTTGGGAGCCGCAATGCCATTTTCCAAACAAAATTCTCGGAATAAATATTTATTTCTAACCTTTTTGGCCACGCCAAACGGAATTCCAATAAGATTAAATTTGTCAGCGATTTTTGAAGTTAGCAAAACGTCATCTTCCCAAAAAGTGACTACGCCATTGATTTTTATTTCCGGATTGCTGGCGATAAATTCTTTAATGGCGGCAATGGCCTCAGTATGGTTGGTGTTATCGGTAATGATCCAGTGATCAACATAAGTTTGAGCCCAGTTTTTTTCTTTATTTAAGCAGACGATTTTTAAACCAAGTTTTTTTAATCGTTGGAGAATAAATCTTTTTTTGATAGAACCGGTGTTAACTAACAAAATTGTTTTGTTAGCTAGATTGGTGTCATTTTTCATATTAAATCCTTTAACTCTTGTTGATAAATTTTTATCACTTTACTTTTTAATTCATTAGGAATATTTTTAGCCGGATAAATTGCAAAATATTTTTTTCGCAATTTTCTTTCTTGTTTTTTTGCTTGATTTAAGAATTTCTTTTTAAACAGTTCAATCAATGGTCCTTGACTGCCATTACGGTAAGCCAACAAAAATGCCAATAATTGTTCTTCTTTAACTTCGGGTGGTTTTTCATAGCTGCGTTTAATTGTTTTGGCAAAGAGAGGATAAAGTTCTTGGTATTTGGCCTCAAAAAAGTTACGGTTAAAGCCAATCAGCTTGGGATCACCGCCAACTGCCACTGAATAGAGATAAGCCTTGGCGCACATCGGGCAAGAATAACACCATTTTTCTTTTAAGCCTTTTTTGGGCGAGCAAGACATCAGATATTGGAGCAAATGTGGATAGCGATGATACAAAATTTGCATTTCGGCAATATTATAGATTGGTTCAACCAAACTAATGATTTGAATTTGTCCTTCAGTTAGTTTATTTAAATAACGGTTTAAAGTTTTGGAATAAATTGATGTTTGGTCAAATGACGGGTAGGCTTTAACTCCATATTTATTAGTAAAAGAATCGTCAAAATTTCTTTCGTTGCCAAAGATTACATATTTGGCGCGGTGGTAAAAAGCTAAAGGAATAAGCTCCAGTAAGAAGGTTAGCATGCCATTAGTATTTTCCAGTTCGGCAATTTTTTTGTCTAATTTTTTGTGATAAAAAATTTCGTCAACATTGTCTTGTAAAAAATCAATTGGTTTTTTTTCTTGGCTGCTAAATTTTTTGGCAATTAGCCTTTTTAATTTGTGTTCAACTGGGTTTAGCTCATCAACGACTGCAATTTGGCAATCTAAACCAATCTCTTTAGCCAAGCCATAAGAGAGTAAGCTATCCTTGCCAAACGAAAGTGACATTATTACCCGGTTTTTTAAAGTCGGATTTTTAGCCGATAATTTCTGGGACTGATTAGTAGTTTTGGTAAATGAATTTTTGCCGTCCTTGCAAGCATTATAGGCGTTGGCTAACTCTTTTGTTCTAATTGATATCTCTTCACTGAATCTTGGCAAATCATTGGCTACGCCAAAATCAACAAATTTTTTAAGAGCCGGTACTTGATTTTTGTAAGTCAACTTATTTTTTATTGTTAAGGTAAGTGGCGCTAGACGGCAGTAAGCAAAATTTTCCAAAAGGATTTGTTTAGCTTCTTGGTCTAGGCTGGCTAAAACTCCTTTAGGATAATTAATTTTATAATTAGAGCGGTTAAAAATTTTTATCCCTAAACTATCTTTGCCGACTTGGTAAGAAATATTTGTGTTTAGTGACTTTCCTGTTTGGCTAAAGCCAATATTTTTTTTCATTTGTTTGGCGGCGGCTGCTACTGCCACTTTTGTCAACTGTTAAAATTTAAATTTTATCTGGTATATTGATAATATATATCTTTTTGGCTAATTGTCAATAGTTTTTTAATTGCCTGTGGGCTTTTAGTAGAATAGAATTTACCCTTAGTTGTCAAATTTTAGTATTTCTACTTAATTTTGATTTATGCTATAATATAACAAGTAGTAATTATTTGATAATGAAAAGTAAAATCGTTATAATCCTAGCCTTGTCAATTGAATTTATCCTACTTTTGGTGGTTGGCTTGTTTTTCTTGATGGCTTTACTGGGCGCTATTTTACCGGTTATACCGGGAGTACTTTTTCTTGGTTTAGGTATTGGCTTGTACCTCTTGATTCTTAGGAGTGGTCATGGTCATATCACCAAAGCGGTTCACCCGCACCTTCTTGGTATTAAAGATAAAATATTTAATTTAAAGGTAACACAAAAAATTATGGGGTTAATTAAGGAAATTAAAAGAAAAAAACAAGAAAGGGTCAAAGAGGAAATTTTAAAAAATGGTATGATTTTATTGGGTTTTAATATTGCTTTGATCTTGGCCTTTATTTTTGGTTTTATTTCTTTGTCTTTTTTGGCCGACGCTTTAAATCTCTCGGTTTTGTTTTTTGCTTTTATTCCGTTGATTGCAATTTTTGTTTTTGCCGGTGCCTCTTCGGTAGTCTGGTATCGTTTCGGGCAAATTATTGGTGCCCGGTTCAAGGATCGTAAAGCAGTTAATGCGTCTTTGGTTGTTTTAATTTCTATTTTGCCATTATGGGTAATTTTGTTAGTGCTTTCAACCCTGGTTAATCTAACCGGTGCTTTTAATAATGATTTGGTTGTAATTTCTTTCATTAGCCTGATTTTGATGTCGATTTTCTCTGCTGCCTTTGAATTAATCGTTGTTAGCTTGGGTTCTATAATGGTCAAGTAATGATTGTCCTAAAGGGTAAAGTTAAGGTTGGCAGAAAACAAGGTCAGAGACTTGGTTTTCCGACAATCAATATTGCTGTTTCCCGGCTGATCAAAAAGGACCAGTGGGGAATTTATTTTTCTTTAGTAAAAATTGGCAGCAAAATTTATCCCGGTGTTACTCATTTAGGTCCGCCCAAAACTTTTAGTTTAACTCATGCAACCTGTGAAACCCATCTTTTTACTGTCGGTGGTGATTTTTACGGCAAAACAGTTGAGAAGAGATTAATTTTAAAATTTCGTGAAGTTAAAAAATTTGATAAAATTTCTGAATTAAAAAAACAAATTAAAGAAGATATTAAAGACGCTAAAAAATTTTTTGGTTTATGAATAAATTAAAATTTCTTGGGCCATTGTTTATTATTATTGCTGCTAGTCTTTGGGGTTTGGATGGCGTAGTTTTACGGCCAACACTTTATGCTTTACCAGTGCCATTAGTAGTTTTTTTGGAGCATGGCTTAGCATTTTTATTTATGCTGCCGTTTTTCATTTGGGAGTTTAAAGAGATAAAAAAATTAAAGCTGGGAGATTGGGGTGCATTTTTTTGGGTCGCAATTTTTGGCGGTGCTTTGGGTACTATGTTCATTACCAAAGCCTTGTTCTATGTTAATTTTGTTAATTTATCAATCGTAGTTTTAATTCAAAAATTGCAACCCCTTTTTGCTTTGCTTTTAGCCCGTTTGGTTTTAAAAGAGAAACTACCAAAGCAGTTTTTTGGCTGGGCGGTTTTGGCAATTGTGGCGATTTACTTTGTTACCTTTGCCGACTTTGTGCCCAATTTCGCTACGGGTGAAAAAACAATTGTGGCCGCTTTGTTTTCTCTGGGAGCAGCTTTTGCTTTTGGTTCATCAACGGTTTTTTCCAAGCGGGCTTTGCAGAAGGTCAGCTATCGGATGGGTACTTATCTTCGTTTTGGCTTAACAACAGTTTTGATGTTTTTTATTGCCGCCAGCTTTGGTAATTTTTCAGCCGTTGGTCAAATAACTCTTAAACAATTTTTAACTTTTCTGCTAATTGTCTTTTCTTCCGGCGCCGCGGCGATGTTTTTGTATTATTATGGTTTAAAATGGGTAACCGCATCGGTTTCTACGATTTGCGAATTGGCTTTTCCGCTTTCAGCTATTTTGTTTGAATTTTTGTTGCGCGGCCATTGGCTAACCTGGTCACAATGGCTTGGAGCGATTGTTTTGTTTGCCGCGATTTATAAAGTATCAACGTCATCTCAAGAATTGAATTCTAAAATTTAGAAGGCTTTAAATTGCAGTTAATTTTGATTATCTATTTCAACCTAGCTTATTATTTGGCTAGGTGGCTTAAAATATGTTATAATTTTAAGTAAAGGAACCGAATTAATTAACTTTAAATTTTTATATTTTATGCCAAATGGTGATAAAAAGATCTTAATTATTGAAGATGATAAGTTTTTGGCCAAAATGCTAGCTAGAATGCTTGAATCTTACAAATATCAAACAATTTTAGCGGCCAGCGGCAGTGAAGGTTTGGCCAAAGCTGAAACCGGTGAAGCCAATTTGATATTATTAGACATTATGTTGCCCGATTTGGACGGTTTTGACGTTTTGCAAAAAATTAAAAATAACGCTAAATCAAAAGATACGCCGGTGATTATAATGTCTAATTTAGGTCAGCCAGAAGATGTGGCCCAGGGTAAAAAATTAGGCGCCAAGGATTATTTAGTCAAAAGTGATTTAAGTCTAGATGAAGTCGCCAAAAAAGTCAGCGATTCTTTAAAGTGAATTTGAGTTTAAACAAAAAACATAAAATTAAAAATCAATATGGAAATTTCTAACGAAAAACTCAAGCTTTTAATTGAACAGTTAGATTTGATCCCTAAAGATCGTTTAGAAACTGCTTACCAAACTGCCACTGAAGAAAAAGAACCTCTGGCTAAAGTTTTAGTCAAAAGTGATTTAATTTCTGATGACCATGTCGGAAAAATTATTGCCGATGAGTTAGGGTATGAGTTTGTTGATTTAAGTAAAATTGTTATTGATGACAGTGTTTTGCAACTGATTCCCAGGGTCATGGCAAAGACTCAGCAAGTTATTCCCTTTGAAAGAAATGAGAAAGGAATTAAATTGGCCATGCTTGATCCCAATGATTTGAAGATTGTTAATCTGTTGGAGAAAAAGACCGGTGAAAAAGTTGTTCCTTTTTATACCACGGCAGCCAACATTGAGAATGCTTTAGTTCTGTACCAAAAGGGGATTCAAAAGGAATTTTCTGATATTATCCAGGAAAACATTAGCCAGGCCAAGGCCGGAGCCAAGGCCGAAGATCTGCCGGTAATTAAAATTGTTGATACAATTATTGAATACGCTTATGAAAATAAGGCTTCCGATATCCATATTGAACCAACCGAAGAAAAAACCCTGGTCCGTTATCGGATTGACGGAATTTTACATGACATTATTGAATTGCCAAAAAGCATCCATGACTTGGTTGTTACCCGGCTTAAAATCCTTTCTAAATTACGTACGGATGAACATTTCAGCGCTCAGGACGGAAAAATTAGGGTCAAAATTGACAGCAATAAACTTGATGTCAGAATTTCTATTGTGCCAATAGTTGAAGGTGAAAAAATCGTGATGCGTTTGCTTTCTGAGCGCAATCGCCAGTTTAGTTTGGAAGAATTGGGTTTTTCCAACGAAGATTTAATTAAACTGAGAAAAGAATATACTAAGCCTTACGGCATGATTTTATCAACTGGACCGACCGGTTCGGGTAAAACCACTACGCTTTATGGAATTTTAAAGATTTTAAACAAGCGAGAAGTAAATATTTCAACAATTGAAGATCCGGTTGAATACGATATGGAGGGGGTAAACCAAATTCAAGTTAATCCCAAAACCAATTTAACCTTTGCCAATGGCTTGCGTTCAATTTTGCGTCAGGATCCAAACATTATTATGGTGGGCGAAATTCGTGATGAAGAAACCGCCGAAATTGCGATTAATTCCGCCATGACCGGCCATTTGGTTTTATCAACTTTACATACCAATGATGCCCCAACCGCTTTACCGCGGTTTTTAGAAATGAAAATTGAGCCGTTTTTGATTGCTTCAACGGTTAATATTATTGTTGCCCAAAGATTGGTTAGAAAGATTTGCAGCCAATGTGTTGCTAGTGAACAGGTAACGATTGAAGAATTAAAAACTAAATTTTCAGCCGCTTTGATTAATAAATACTTTGCGCCCGAGATAAAAACTATTCGTCTTTATCATGGCAAGGGCTGCAAGCTTTGCAGCAATACCGGCTATAGCGGCCGGATTGGCATTTTTGAAGTTTTGGCTATAACTGAACCAATCCGCGAATTGATTATGAACCGGGCTAATGCCGATGAAATCAGGAATCAAGCCGCCAAAGAAGGTATGAAAACCATGATTGAGGATGGTATTAAAAAGGCAATGGCTGGTTTGACTACTATTGAAGAAGTATTGCGGGCAACTCGAGAATAATTTTGAATTAAAAATCAAAACTAAATATTATGAAATTTGTCTACCAAGTTTTTGATTCTTCAAACAAAACCCAAAAAGGGGTGATTGACGCTCAAAATTTAAAAGAGGCGAATAAATTGCTGATTAGTCAGGGTTGGTACATAAAAAAAATTGCGCCCAAAGGAATTTTTAAAAGTGTTTTTTCGGAATTTAGTTTGGGCGGCGTGTCATTGATTGATAAGGTTCTAATGGTCAAACATTTAGGGACGATGATCAAGTCCGGTATTAATTTGAATGAGGCCTTGGAAGTTATTGCCGATCAAACTACTTCTAAAAAATTCAAGCGCATCGTCAACGATATTTTAGATAAAATAAAAGCCGGGCAAAGTTTAGCTAATGCCCTGGCGCGGTATCCGCGGGTATTTGATCCTTTAATTGTCAATATCATAAAAGTTGGCGAAGAAAGCGGTACCTTGGAAGCCAACCTGGAATATTTAGCTAGCGAGCTTGAGGATCGGTTGGAGTTAAGGCGTAACATTAAAGCGGCGGCTTTTTATCCGGTTATTGTTTTAAGCGCAACTTTAGGGTTAGGTTTGGTTTTGGCTTATTTTGTTTTACCCAAAATTACCCAACTTTTTAAAACCTTAGACTTTGATTTACCCTTGCAGACTAAAATTTTGCTTTGGGTCGCTGACGTAATGGATCATTACGGCCTTTATATAATTGCTGGCGTGATTTTTGGCATAATTGGTTTTAGGATTTTAACTAAACAAAATTTTTTCAAACCGACCTGGCATTGGCTTATAATAAAATTTCCGATTGTTGGGACAATTATTATTAATTATAATTTGGTTTTAATTAACCGGACGCTAGGCATTTTGTTGAAAAGCGGTTTAACTATTGACCAGGCAATAGTGATTACTTCGGATACTACTGCTAATTTTGTTTATCAAAAAAAACTTAAAGAGTCTTTGCCTCAAATCCAAAAAGGTAAGAGACTGTCTGATATTTTTTCAGAATTTAAGCAGTCTCGGCGCAGTCCGATATTTCCGTTGCTGGTAATTAAAATGATTGGGGTTGGCGAAAGAAGCGGCCGGTTGGATGAATCAATGACTTACTTGGCTGATTATTATGAAAAAGAAGTTGACCATACGACTAAAAATTTAACAACGGTTTTAGAACCAATCCTTTTGATTTTTGTCGGTTTAATGGTTGGGTTTATAGCCGTTTCTGTCATCACTCCAATTTATCAGATAACTGGCAAGTTTAACCAACAATAACAAATGAAGGGATTCACTCTGATTGAATTAATAATTGTTATGGGGATGCTGGTAATCGTAGCAACCCTTAGTGTTCCTTTTTTTCAATCATTTCAAGTTTCTTCGGATCTATATACTCACGCCAATACTATTACTAAAACTCTTCAGCGCGCCCAACAACAAGCGATTACCGGACAAAACAATGATGCTTGGGGGGTTTATTTTGATATTGCCGCAAAAAAAATTATTTTGTTCAAAGGCAATAATTATGCCAGTCGGCAAACTGATTTTGACGAGATAATTAGTTATCCTCAAACTTTTAGTGTTACAACTGATTTTGGCAATGAGATTTATTTTTCTTTATACTCCGGACAAACTGCCAAAACTGGTACGGTCAATATTACCAGTCAAAATAATCAAACTAGAACTATTAAAATTGAAAGCAACGGCTTAATCCAACTTAATGGTTAATTTCAATAAAACAAAAAAAATTAGATTTGGCTTTTCGCTAGTTGAGGTAATTTTAGCAGTGGCCTTATTTGGTTTATTTGCTACCGCCTTAATCGGTTTGTTGATGAACTCTTATGGCAGTAACTATCAATCAGCTGAGCGCGACTTGGCCACTCTTTACGCCCAGCAAGGTTTAGAAGCAACTAGATCAATTCGCCGGCAAGCCTGGAATTTTTTGGTCAATGGTGATCATGGCGTCAGCGATGCGGCTGGTCGCTGGGAATTTTTGGGCTCAGTAGACACTTTGGGTGACAAATATACTCGGGTAATATCAATTTCAAATGTTTGTCGTGACAGCAGCTCTAATATTGTTGATTGCATTCAGGCTGGTGCAATTGTTGATCTTTACACTAAAAAAGCCGTTTCCAAGGTTCTTTATACTTCAATTAATCATTTTCCAAACGTTGTTGAACTAGCCACTTATTTGACTGATTGGCAAAGCAAAGATTGGGTGCAAAATAATTGGCTGGGCGGGCCGGGACAGAGCTATTGGTCTAGTCCGGTAAAATATGATTCCGATGACGGTAATATTGATTATCAAACTGCGGGCCAAATTAAATTAGCTCAAACGGCTGGTTTGAAAGAACAGAGTTGGAATTTTGATGTGCCAACTGATTATTTGTATAATCCAGATAAAATTGAATTAGTTGGCGGGGTAGCAACCTTAAAAGCAATTGGTGTGTCAATGTCAGATCAGTCGCAAAACAGTAGTTTTGATAGCACTACTGGTTGGTCTTTTCATACCTGGAGCCGAGATTTCAATGACGTTAGGCCGTCTGGCAGCCGGGTGAACTCTGGCGGTAATCCGGGACGTTATTGTCGATTGACTGTTCCCAGGGGCCGAAATGATAATGTCGGTGGTTGGGTAGAAAGGAGTTTTATTGTTACTCCTCAAAATTTGGCCAGTGTCAAATTGAATTTTGATTGGCGGATAGAACAAAAGGGAGCCGCGGTGCCCGATACTTTTCGGTTATATGTTTTTATTGATAAAAATGTCGGTATTGAGCCAACTATTGGCAGCCAGGTTTGGGCCAGTGACGAACTAAAGAGCTGGTCGCCGATTCCAACTAATTGGAACAGTATTAATGACATTGATGTCAGCTCGGTTGTGACTGAGCCAGGAACTTATTATTTGAAATTGGCAATTTGGGTCCAAACGCCTAATCAAAATAGCGGACCATTTGTCATTGGTTATGATAATGCCAAAGTGGTTTGGACCTGGAACGGTTCAGGCTATCCAACTGATCGGCCAACCATTGAACCAGTCTCTTCTTTTGCGGCTAATCAGTTACAATCTTGGCATGGTTTTTCTGAGCAGGCGAGCAAAAATAGTGGTGAAATTTATTATCAGTTATCCAATGACGATGGTAGCACCTGGCTTTATTGGAATGGGACTAATTGGTCAAATGCTGGGTCGTCTAATTATAATACCGCCAACCAAATCAATGTTCATTTAAAAGATTTTCCAACCGATAATAACACTTTAAAGTTTAAAGCTTTTTTAGCGGCTACCAGCACTCAGCCTATCAGCTTGGATTCAGTTAGTGTTTATTACGCCACGGCTGAGGGTAAATATTGGGGTAATGAATTTTTAGTCTCACAAACCGGCCAAACCAACGAGATTGATAACAACAATAAAAAATTGGATTTTCGTTTTACAGCCAAAGAGACTAAACCGGTTAACCAAATTCAACTTTATCAAACTAGCGCTGCCACCGGCCGGGTTCGAGTTGGTCTTTCGGCCGATAATGGCAGCGGTAACCCCAGCGGTACTTATTTAGCTTCTGGTACCTTTACCAGCACTGGCCGCAATGCTTGGCAAGCAATTACCATCTCGCCGGTAGTTTCTTTAACTAAAGATAAAATTTACCATATCGTAATCCAGCGGGACAACAATTCCGGCCGCCGGACTTTTCGTTATGATTTGCCAAAAAATACTTTTTGGCCTTATGACAATCTGGCTGACCCGAACCTTGATATTCTATGGACAACTAACGGCGGTACTAGTTGGTCGGCCCTAGCCCAAACGCCAGTCTTTATTTTGCGTTACACCGATGGTGCCTATGCCGGCATTTCCTATCATAATTTTATTACCGCCAACAGCACTTGGTCGCGAATTTATGGCACCCGCCAACGGGGTCAACAATTTGTTTATTCTGGGGATGATTTGGAAGTCTCCGGCTTGGCTTTTTATGTCCATAAGCGAGAAGCTCAAGCACCAGAAGATGACTTGTATGTTAGTCTTTATGATTTAAGTTCTAATATTGAAATTGCCAGCAGTACTTTAGTTACCGCTGCTCAGATAAGTCAGACTTATTCTTGGCAAAGTGCCAATTTCGCCACAACTAAAAAATTACTTAATGGGCATGAGTATCGAGCTTCAATTTATTCGCCAAAAACTTCTCAGAATTTGGCTTATGAAATTTATGTTATGGAAAATGCTAATAACACCGCAGCTAATAGTGTTAATTTTTTAGGCACTGACTCTCGGTTTGGCACCAGTAATAACAGTGGCAACACTTGGAATTACTATGGTCAATATGACACAATTTTTAGAATAATATATTTTCCGACCAGTACCGGTTATGCGCCTTTTGGCTCTTTTGTTTCTTCAGCTTTCAATACGGGCGGGCCAAGCAGTTTTAATTTAATTTCCTGGGAACAGACAATCCCTAGCTGCAGCCCGGCTTGTCAAATCAAATTGCAGCTGCGTACTGCGCCAGATAATCAGGGAGCGCCCGGCAGCTGGACCCCTTGGTTTGGGCCAAGTGGCAGTGGCAGTTATTTTATAAATCCTAGTGAGACTTTGATTCCCCTAGATTCAAATTTTAATCAATGGCTGCAATACCGAGCGGAATTGATTGGTGACAGCAATGACACGCCAATATTGAAAAAAGTTAAGATTAATTATACGCCATGAAAAAAACCAAAAACCAAAAACCAAAAACCAAAAACCAAAAAGCCAACAATTTTTTTGGTTTTAAGTTTTGGTTTTTAAGTTTTAAACAAAGGCCAGGCGGTTTTACCTTAATTGAGGCTATTATCTATTTAGGTATTGTTAGTATAATTTTAGTTAGTATTTCATATTTAATGTTAGATATTTTAGCCGGTCAAACTAAAAATTACGGTACTCAAGAAGTTAGTCAGAATTTAAGATTTATTAGTAATAATTTAATTCGCGATATTGAGTCGGCTCAAGATATAACTAGTTTAAGTTCAGACACTTTAGTTTTAGTCAAAGGTGGTCAAAGTCTTACTTACAGTTTTGATCTGGTTAACGATAATTTGACTCGTCAGCTAGGCGCTGGTCAGCCAGAGATTCTAAATAGCAATCGGCTAGAAGTAACTGGCAGTTTTTCGGATTTGTCATATTTAGGCCGGACAAAAAATGTTGGCGTTTCACTATTTTTAAATTATAAAAACCCCGGTAATTTGCCAGACTATAATGCCAGCACCACCTTTAATTTTTCAGTGGAGCTGAAAGGACGAAGGTAATTGATTAATAATGATTAAATCAAATTCTAAGCACTAAACCCTAAATTTGAAACAAATGACAAACTCTAAATCACAAAATACAAAGAAGTTTGGGATTTGGAATTTTAATAATTTAGAATTTAGAATTTCGAATTTTCGTCAACGTCAAGGCGGTTACATCGCGCTGATTGCCTTGCTGATTGTCGCGGCCGCTGGTTTAACTATCGGTTTGGCCGTTAGTTTTTCGGGAATTGACGAAATTAAGACCAGTTTTTCGTTAACCCAGGCAGCTAAAGCTAAAAGTTTGGCCTCGGCTTGCGCCGAAGATGGTTTGGAACGTTTACGCCAGAATTGGAATAATTATTCCGCTTCATTGTCAATTAACGGTAATTCTTGTATAATAAATACGGTAGCTGATATTAATAATGCTACTATTTCCGCTCTTGGTACCGTTGATATTTATACTCAAAAAATACAAGTCCAGGTAGATAACAATTTTAATGTTATTTCTTGGCAGGAGGAATAAAAACAAAATGCTTGGAAAAAAAATCTTTGGTTTGGACATTTCTGATCATTCAATTGAAGCCTTAGTTTTATCAAAAACCAAACCAATCTTTGGTAAACCAAAAATCACTGCTTATGCTCGGACAATTTTGAAAGGTGAAATTGTTCGTAATGGAATTATTAAAAATCCGGTCAAATTGGCCGACAGCATTGCTAAACTGCTTAAATCGGCCCAACCGCAGCCGATTGATACGCCTTATTGTATCTTATCGTTGCCGGAGTCGCAGGTATTTACCGCTATTTTTAAATTACCGGCTGGTTTGAAACACGAGGAGGTTAGAAATACCATTCCTTATAAAGCTGAAGAAGTAATTCCTTTTCAATCATCCGAAATTTATTTTGATTTTAAAACAATCTCCCGCCAAGGCTCAACGCAGGAGGTTTTTTATGTTGCCGTACCAACTAAAGTTGTTGATGCTTATGTTGAAGTTTTAAAAACTGCTGGTTTAAAACCTTTGGCGTTGGATTTAGAATCAATTAGTTCAGCCCGGGCTTTGATTGATTTAAGGAAAAAGAGCAGCAAAGCTAAACTAATTATGGATATTGGTGCCCGGACGACTAATCTTAATGTTTTTGATCAAAATGGTATCAGACAAAGCCTAACTATTAAAGCCGCTGGCAACTCTTTTACCAAAGCTTTGGCTAAAAATTTAAGCATTACTGACAAGGAAGCTGAAAATTTAAAAATGAAAACCGGATTTGCTGCTGCTGGATCGGATAATAAAAATGTAACTATTTTGCAAAATGAATTTAAAAAAGTTATCGTTGGAACTAAAAAGTTTATTGATTATTATCAAGCCGAAACTCAACGGCCAATTAGTGAAGTTATTTTGGTCGGTGGTTCTTCGCTTTTACCCCAAATTGATCAGTACTTGGCCGATAACTTAAAGATTTCGGTCAATCGCGGTCAACCCTTGGAAAAAATACAAGATCCTCAGAGCTTAGTTAAGCTAAAAACCAAAGCGGTTTTGTTTACTAATGTAATTGGCTTGGCTTTGCGCGGATTTTATCGAAATCCTAGCGAAGGTGATATAAATCTTTTACCCGTTAAATTTAAATTATTTGCCGTCAAACCACTGAAAGATGACAAAAAGGCTTGGAAAAAAGTTTACATTCGTTTGGCGATTTTGATTTTTTTAATTTTGACCTTTGCAATAATTATTGTCCTAAAACAACGTGGTAATGATTTTTACCAAACATTTTTTCCTATTCCTAAATATGAAACCAGTATTGATTCTGACGTTGATCCTGAAGTATTAGAACAGATTCGGGCGGCCTTATTGGTGCCGGTCCAAACAGCAACCACTACGCCGGCTTTGACCGCCAAAGTAAAAATCAAAGAGATTAGTAGTGGTTTTGTTAATGTCAGAGATGGGGCTGGTTCTAGTTTCAAAAAAATTGGCCAAGCCGATTCGGGCCAGGAGTATCTGATTATTGAAGAGCAAACTGATTGGATAAAGATTCAATTGGATGATAAGACTGCTGGTTGGGTGAACGCTACTTATGTTGATAAGTTAGAGTAAGAGATAACATTTTTGTGCTATAATTATATTAGCTAAAAACAATTAATTAATATATATAAAATTATTAAAAATTAAGGCTTTAAAAGCCGAGAGGTAAATTTATGAAAAAATATAAAGGTTTTACTCTCATTGAGCTTTTGATCGTAATTGGCATCATCGCCATTTTAGCCTCCATTATCTACGTTGCCGTTGATCCGGCCAGACGTTTAGGTGAGGCCAGAGACGCTGCTCGCTGGAGTCAGGTTAATGCAATTTTAAATGCTTATTTGAAGTACACAGTTGATAACGGCGGAACCGAACCGGGTTCTTTGTCGGCTGATAACACCAAGTACATGATTAGCAATACGCCAACCGGTACCGGTATTTGTGGTGCGATTGGTACTCTTAACCATGTAAATCTTAGCGGGTTAGTTGATACTTATCTTTCTTCATTGCCAATTGATACCAAAAATAATGGTACGGCAGTTGATACGATGTATTATATTTCCAAGAGCGTTGGCGGCAGAATCACGGTTGGTGCCTGTTCACCTGAAAGAGCCGGCGCTAACGGCATTAGCGTTAGTCGTTAATCAATCTCAGCTATTATGATATAAATCTAACTCTGGATTAATTCCGGAGTTAGATTTTTTTAGCCCAATATATTATAATGTAATTATATGGATGATATTGAAAAAGCTAAAATTAAAGACATTATTAATAAGGAAATTCAGCTTGAAGATGATATGCTGGTGCTTTATGCTGGCTTATTAAAGCAGGATGATTTTTTAGGTAACCTGGCCGCTGATGATCGTAGTTTGCTTGAAGAAATTATTAATATCCTATTGCGCGATACGGCCCGGCATAAACAAACAATGGAAAAAATAATCAATCAATTATGAATAAAGAGGCAATCTTAAAGAATTTAAATGAAGGTTTGGATTTTGAGAATAAAGCTCAGGCTGCTTGTGAAGAGATTATGAGTTTTTTTGATGATAAACAGACTCTAGATACGATTCGTTATATCCGTGATGATGAGGTCAAGCATATCGGATTGGTTAAAGAATTAATTAGATTAGTTAGCAAGTATTAACCTATGTCTAAAAAAGTAGTTTTTATCGTGGCCCAGCAAAATTTTCGTGATGAGGAATTATTGCAACCAAAAGAGATCCTAAATCAGCGGGGAGTTGAAGTCAAAATCGCTGCCAGAACAAAAAATAAAGCGGTTGGCAAACTCGGTACCGAGATTCAGCCTGATTTAGCTTTAGCTGAAATCAAAGCCAGGGATTTTGACGCCATAATTTTTATTGGCGGGCGCGGCGCATCTGAATATCTTCAAGACCAGGCGGTTTTTAAGCTGATTAATGAATTTCGTTTGGCCGATAAGATAATTGGCGCAATCTGTCTTGGACCTTTAATTTTAGCCAATGCTGGTATATTAATTAGCAAGACCGTGACCGCCACGCCGACAGTTGAAGACGATTTAAGAAATAAGGGGGCTGACTACACTGGCATGCAGGTTGAAATAGATGGCAAAATTGTAACCGCCAAAGATCCAACTGCGGCCAGAGAATTTGGCGAAAAATTAGCTTATATTTTGGAAGAATAAGTTATGGTTTATGATGTTGTAATTATCGGGGCTGGTCCCGCTGGCATGTCAGCGGGAATTTATTGCTGCCGAAAAAAAATGGCCACTTTGATTTTGGCCAAAGATATTGGTGGTCAGCTGGCCGAATCCTGGCAAATTGAAAATTACCTGGGCTATAATTTAATTTCTGGCAGCGAGCTAGTCCAAAAATTTAAAGAACATCTGGATAGTTTTAAATGCACGGAATTTAAAGTTGGGGTAGAAGTTACCGCCATAAAAAAAGTTAACCAGAATTTTTCTTTAGCCACTAATACCGGTGAAGTTTATGAAACTAAAGCCATTGTTATTGCTTCAGGCAAGAAATCACGGCAGCTGGACGTCGAGGGTGAAAAAGAATTTCACGGCAAGGGAGTCACTTATTGTGCGACTTGTGACGCGCCGTTATTCAAAGATAAAATAGTGGCAGTAGTCGGTGGCGGTGATTCGGCCCTAGATGCTGCTTATCAGCTAACCAAAATTGCCAAAAAGATTTATCTTTTGACAAAATCGGCGGCTTTTAAAAAAGACATTGATCAGGTTTTATTTTCCAAAGTAGTTGAGGCTAAGAATGTAGAAATTTTGTATAATACCCAAGTTACAAAGATTATTGGCGATAAAGTAGTTTCAGCCTTGGAATATAAAGATTCAGCCCAGGGGAATATTAATAAAATTGATTTGCAGGGAATTTTTTTGGAGATTGGTGCTATTCCGGTGGTTGACTTTGAAGGGGATTTGCTTAAGCTTAACGAAAAAAATGAAATTATAATTGATGAGCATAATATGACCTCGGTTCCAGGAATTTTTGCTGCTGGTGACGTCAGTAATATCGTTGAAAAGCAGGTTATAATTGCTGCCGGGGAAGGTGCCAAAGCTGCCATTGGGGTAGCCAATTACCTAAGTCGTTTAAAATAAAAAAATGCAATGTTTTTAAAACACTGCAGCTGGTTCAATAAATTGAATCCAGAATCTCTCTTAAAGTCAGAGTACTATCACTTAAAAAAATAGATCTGCCTGTACTTACGGCTATCAATTCAACGACACTGAATTGAACCGTAAAATCTAGGCAAAAGATCGTCTCGTCTGTGATCTGATCTCTGGGGATACCAAAGGTCTCTGACAATATGGAGATTACCTGATCTCGTAGTTCTTTTGAATCGTTCACGGACCATTGTTCATCGGCGTATTCCTTGTTTTTGGATTTTCAAATCAGTCCCTCCTTTAAGGAACTTCTTAAATAGATTCTAACCAATAATATAATTAGTTGTCAAATTTATGCCAGTAAAAATCATTATTTATACCCTGTCAACCTGTCCTTATTGCCGTAATCTTAAAGCTTACTTTGATGAGAAAAAAATTGAATATACCAATTATGATGTTGGTCAAGATTCAGCTAAGGCTGATGAAATGATAAAAAAGTCCGGGCAAATGGGCGTGCCGGTTTTGGATATTGAAGGCAAAATCATCGTTGGTTTTGACCAAGAGGCAATTAATCGGGAGTTAGGCCTCTAATTAAAATCAAATTTTTGAGAAATAAAAAAGACGGTCAAATTTATTTATTTGCCGTCTGAATTTTGAAGTGCCAAGGCAATACGTTCAGCGACGCGCCAGGCGCACCATTCAGCATGCTCAATGCCTCCCCAATTTGAACCGGCGGTAACGACACCATCTTTATCTAGCAGTTGCCAATCAACTTTCCGAATCTTGGTTTGGTCATCATAAGAACCTGTTAATAAAAGCAGCAAGTTGGGGCTTGAATTTTCGCTATCGTTGGTTTTCAAGAGGTTACTTCTATTTCCTAATCTGAAGGCGCCTTGGTTTTCTTCCTCATTCAGATATGGCAAATTTGCTCCACATTGGCTTAAAACTGATATAATATTGCTTTTTAGGTGAGTTGATTCATCCGGACCTAAAAAGGCAACGCTGATTGTCGGTTTTATTTGACTAAGCTGTTTTTTTATTATTGGCCATTCTTGGCGAGCCTTTGAATCCCAGCGCATACTTCTAATGGCGTATATTAATCTCAAGACTAGCCAGACTGAAAAACCAAATACGGTAATAAGAACGATGAACATGACGATACAGAAGAGTGTCAGTGCAAACATTTTTTCCGCATCAATGCTTGATACCACTTCCGATAATCGTAAAAGCCATTGCATGTTGAATTCCTCCTAATGATCTTGGTTCTTACTCAAAAATCCAGATTGCCGACAGGGCAGAGAATTTTTTAGTAATTTCAAGATATTTTTCAATTTACCCTGATAATAAAAGGTTAGAATATCATCAGCTTAAAGTCAAGGTTTTTTGGTTGACTCGGCTTGGTTTATCCGGTATAATACAAAGACAACTGAATTAAGCTAATTTTTAACCAAAGGGATCAAGCCCCTTAGTTTGGCTATGAAAAGTTTAGGAAAATAAGCGCATATATATTAATGTCAAAATCCTAATGTCAAATGCCAAACAAAACCCAAAATCAAAATTACAAATAGATTTTTAGACATTTAATCATTTGAAATTAGTTGGAAATTTGGATTTTGATATTTTAATTTAATAATCATGTCTAAATTTGAAATACAATCTAAGTTTAAGCCGCGGGGTGATCAGCCTGAGGCGATAAAAAAGTTGGTGCAAGGATATAAAAAGTACCCGCAGCAAACGCTTTTGGGCGTGACTGGCTCGGGTAAAACATTTACCATTGCCAATGTGATTCAAGAGATCCAAAAACCGACTTTAATTTTATCGCACAATAAAACTCTGGCTTCCCAACTTTATCAGGAATTTCAAACTTTTTTTCCCAAGAACCGAGTTTGCTATTTTGTTTCATATTACGATTATTATCAACCTGAAAGCTATTTGCCGCAAACCGACACCTATATTGAAAAAGATGTCATGATTAACGAAAAAATTGAACGGCTAAGGCTGGAAGCAGCGACTTCGCTTTTGGCCCGAAAGGATGTCATCGTCGTTTCTTCGGTTTCTTGTATTTACGCTTTTGGCCAGCCAGCTGATTTTGAAGGGGAAAGTTTTCATTTGGGCGTTGGTCAAAAACTTGATAAGCAGGATTTACTTAAAGCCTTGATAAGAATTCAATATGAGCGCAATGATATTGACTTGCGGTTTGGCCGGTTTCGGGTCCGGGGCAATACCATTGATTTAGTCCAAGGCTCGGCCAATAGTAATATTTTACGCATTACTTTAAGCGAAGATCGGGTTGAATCAATGGTTGAGCTCAGTCAAGTGACGGGCAAAAAGATTGGCGAGTTATATGATACTTTTATTTATCCGGCCAAACCTTTTGTGGTGCCCGCCGAGCGCTTACCAGCCGCCCTAGCTTCAATTAGAAAGGAGTTAGCCCAGACTTTGCCTAAAATGGGCCAACTAGAGGCTTATCGTTTAAACCAGCGGACCAACTACGATTTGGAGATGCTGGAACAGCTGGGCTATTGCAAAGGCATGGAAAATTATTCGCGCCATTTTGATAACCGCAAACCCGGCCAGCCGCCGTTTACCCTTTTAGATTTTTTTCAATATGTGGCCAAAGATTGGCTGTTAGTTATTGATGAAAGTCATCAGACGTTGCCCCAGGTTAGGGGAATGTATTTTGGTGATTACGCCCGCAAGAAAAATTTAGTTGATTATGGTTTTCGTTTGCCTTCGGCGTTTGATAACCGGCCCTTGAAGTATGCGGAATTTAGAAAATACGGTAAGCATCTGATTTATACTTCGGCCACGCCGGATCAGTATGAATTAGAAAGCAGCGGCCAGGTTGTTGAACAGATTATCCGGCCGACCGGTTTGGTTGATCCAGAGATAATTATCCGGCCGACTACCGGCCAAGTTGATGATTTATTGGCTGAAATTAAAAAAAATACGGCTAAAGGTTACCGAACTTTGGTCACGACTTTGACCAAACGAATGTCGGAAGATTTATCTCAATATTTCTCCGATCAAAAAATTAAATCAGTTTATTTGCATTCGGAGATTGACACCTTGGATCGGGTAGAAATTTTAAAAAAATTACGCTTGGGTAAGTATGATGTTTTGGTCGGAATTAATTTACTTCGCGAAGGTTTAGATTTGCCCGAAGTGGCCTTGGTGGCAATTTTGGATGCGGACAAAGAAGGTTTTTTGCGTAATGCCACCAGTTTGATTCAAACTATTGGTCGGGCAGCGCGTAACGTTGATTCAAAAGTAATCATGTATGCTGACAAGATGACGGGTTCAATTAAACAAGCGATGGCCGAAACCGAACGCCGGCGAAAGATCCAAACGGCTTACAATAAAAAACACGGCATTACGCCAAAGAGTATTCAAAAAGCCATTATTCAGGAAGAAGAAATTGTGATTGAACCGGGCCAAAAAGGTGATGTCTTTAAATTAGAAAAGTTAATTTTGGATTTGGAAGGCCAGATGCGCAATGAGGCCGAAGCGCTGAATTTTGAAAAAGCAATGGAACTTAGGGATAAAATAGAAAAATTGAAAAAGAAATTATAGAGCTTTCCCTCTCCGATTACGGAAAGGGTTAGGGTGAGGTTACGGAGTTTATTACCTCATCCCTAGCCCTTCTCCCTCTTGGGAGAAGGGAACTGCAAAAAGTTAAAGAAAAATTATAATTGTCATTCTAAGCAAATCAAAAAATTTTAGTTATAAAAAAGTTAGAGATCCTTCGGTCGTTTCTCG
>Ga0265297_10001509_pt1 | contig 54084 bp, 50 predicted proteins | sample Munlanlwell13791_FD_192502 | JGI IMG/M metagenome (GOLD analysis project Ga0265297, IMG submission 192502) | Leachate microbial communities from a municipal landfill in Southern Ontario, Canada - Leachate well 137-91 | ecosystem: Engineered > Solid waste > Landfill > Unclassified | place...
ACCTGCTCATTGGATTTCGTGTTTTTCAGGCGATCGGAGCGGCAATGCTGCAGGCAATAGGTGCGGCTATGGTGGTTAGATATCTGCCGGAGAAAATCAGAGGAACTGCCATAGGTCTAATAACGACATTCGCCGCAGTAGGACTTGCCGCAGGTACGCCTCTGGGTGGTTTACTGGTCCAGTTTTATAGCTGGCACTGGATATTCTTTATCAATGTGCCCGTGGGTATAATCGCCATAGTAATGGCGATAGTGACATTGCCTCGAGACATAAAAGAAACGGTAAAGGCAAAATTTGACATGCCAGGAGCGGCGCTTCTCTTTATCGCTCTGGGCAGTTTTATTTTCTACCTGAATATGGGCAATAATATAGGATGGCTCTCCTGGTTGATGTTTTTAATTATAGTCGTCTCACTGGCGACATGGGTTGGATTTGTTTTAAATGAAAAAAGAGCCGGGGCGCCTCTAATAAACCTCAGCCTTTTTCGAGATAAAAACTTTGCTATCGCAGTGGTTGTTTCCATACTGGTAATGTTAATCGCCCAGGGTTCATGGTACGCTTTTCCCTTCTATCTTGAGTTTGAGAAAGGTTTGGCCACCAATGTTGCCGGTCTTGTTTTGCTTATTCCCACTATTGCCATGATGATATTCGGGCCGGTTGCTGGTTATCTTTCCGATCGAATCGGCTCACGTCCCATCTGTATCATAGCATCGGCGTTTATGGTGGCGGCATTTCTATTGTTTGCCTTGATGGGCACAGAGACGGGGCTTCGCTATATAATTATCGCTCTTGTGCTGGAGGGGATCGGAATCGGACTCATACTGCCGGCGAATTTAAACCTTATCATGGGCAGCAGCCCCAAAGGCGATGAAGGCGTGGTAAATAGTCTGGTCAATACCGCCAGGAATGCCGGTGCGGTTGTTGGCATAGCCGTTTTTACCTTGATCTTTCTTTCGGTACTTGCCATGAAGGGTATATCTACTTCTGGTATTACCGCACATGCATTGCCTCCTGCAGCTTATGCCATCGGGTTTCATGTGATATTCTTTTTTGGTGCAGCATTGGGATTGGTAATGCTTATTATTAATTGGGTAAGTAAGGAAGAAAGAAAAAGCGTTGCCAGGCGATAAGCAAGCGGTTAGTTCTTTGTTGTTTTATTGAGGGGCTAATGGCTATTTCTCTGTTTCGGGATTAAGTTCTGCCAGACGATCCAGCACTGCTTTCAACGCATTCAGTTCTTTCCCGTAGCCAGTCCAGTCGCCTGCCTTAAGATACTCCTGAGCAGCATTATAGTGCTGTTGAGCCTCTTTGATGAGGCTGGCTATATCAGTAGTAGCGGGTTTCTGCGGTTCTTCCGGTGCTGCTGGAACCGGTGGTGGCTCGGTGATAGGTTTTTCCGGCTCGGTTCCTGGTTCGGGTGTTGTGGGTTCCGGTGCAGCCACTGGTTCGGCTGGTGGTGCTTCAGGGTTAAATACAGCCGTAATACTTTCTTCCAGGGTAGGTTTCATGGCTAGCTGTTCACCTGCGGCTACTATAATCCGTTTCAATTCAGGCAGTCCGCCTCCCTCCGCCTGAAGGAATACCGGTTCTACATACAGGTTGGACTTACCGATGGGAATCATCAGTAAATTACCGCGGATTACACGGGAACCGCCGCGCCCCCACAGGGCAAGCTGCTCGGCGATAATGGTATCCTGCTGGATTCGGCTATCGATCTGGCTGGGACCATATACCAGCCGTTCCTTGGAGAAATAATAGGTGAGCAGTTTGCCGTAGTTGTCCCCATCACAACGTGCCGCAAGCCAGCTAATGGTGTTATTCTTGTTTACCGGTGTAAAGGGAAACATGAGCAGGAACTCTTCATCTTCTTCTTCAGGCAGACGCATGATTACGTAATAGGGCTGAATAGGCTGTTCCGTTCCTGCGTATATTTCTCTGGGCACATCCCAGAGGTCTTCTTTGTTGTAGAATACCTGGGCGTCGCGCATGTGGTATGCCCGGTACATCGTGGCCTGAATGGTGAACATGTCCTCGGGATAACGGAGATGCGCTCGTATAGACTTTGGCATTTGTTTTATCGGTACGAAGAGTGACGGGAATATTTTTTGATAAGTTCGTATCAATGGATCGTCAGGTTCGGTGACATAGAGTGTAACCGTGCCATCGTAGGCATTGATAAGCGCTTTGACACTATTACGAATATAATTCAACTCGTGGTCAAGCGGTTTGGAATAAGGATAACGGTCGGTGGTGGTATAGCAATCCTGTATCCAAAATAGGTTTCCATCCACTATCACCAGATAAGGGTCTTTGTCCAGCTTCAAGAATGGTGCCAGGTGGTTAACTCGCTGTTTGATGTTGCGATAATAGAGTATTTTACTTTCGGGAGTTATTTCGCTGCTGATAAGAATATTAAGGTCATCGAGTTCCCAGGCATAGATAAAACGACGCATGAAACTGCCGATATTCACTCCGTTATTACCTTCCCAGCGGCCATAGACGTTCTTATCGCCCATAGGATAGTCGAATTCCTGTGTTTTCGTCTTGACGATTACATGGTCATTTGTCTTTTCGCCGAAGTATATCTGTGGTTTCTCTATGCTGAAATCTCCAACGGGTGGTATATCCTTTATCATCAAAGTCGGCAATCCCTCGGTGCTTACCTCGTTGACCGGGCTCAGGACAACGCCGTAGCCGTGGGTAAACTGAAGCTGACGGTTGACCCAGGTCTGTGCCTGTCCTGCCAGCTTTTCCGCGGATAATTCCCGGGCGGATAACATAACCTGCCTGTATTTTTCGTCAATGGTATAGCGGTCGACATCGATGTCATAGAAGTCGTAATAAAGACGAATGGACTGGATCTGGTTATAAGTGTCTTTGAGTGGGCGAGGATCCCATAGCCTGATATTGTTGATAGTTACTTCGTTTTGCTCTATATCCTCGGGGGTAGGACTTTTTTCTGCGGGGAATGACTGCTCCTCGATACGGTTCAGAGCGAAAGCCTCTCTGGTATATTCGATGTTGTACTCAATGTAAGGTGTTTCGAGTGCCAGTTCATTGGGCTGTACCTGAAAACGATACATCAAAGTGGGAAAGAGCCACCCAACGAAAATTGCCAGCAAAATCCAGGTGCCGATTCCATAGAAGATCAATCGATATTTGCGTATTATTACGGCAACCAGAATTAGCAAGATACAGATAATGACTATTGCAAAAAGTATCCAGTGCGCTGGAAGACTGCCATGAATATCTGCATAGCTGGCTCCGAAAATCACGCCTCTATCAGAGAAGACGAGTTCCCATATGCCCAGCCAGTAGCTCCAGGCGAATATGCCCAGGATAGCCATGATTAAGCCGCAGATGTGTGCCAGTACTGGCTTCCTGGTATCGAATTTAACCCTTTGTGATAGATAACTGAAAATATATACCACAGCACTGCCTATAAGAGTGATGATTAACAGTCCTAATAGCCAGCCTCGTACCAGGTAAGAAAAAGGCAGCGAGTAGACATAAAAACCGATTTCTTTTTGGAAAACGGGATCACTTATACCGAATGGTTGGCCGTTGAAGTATTGAAGCAAGACCTGCCAGTTGCCCTGAGCCGTGAGTCCGAATATCAAACCAATGAGCACTGACCCCAGAACAATGCCCAGGGTTAAACCTTGCGATGGGAAATCGGTTTTTGACCTGGGTGCAAGACGAGCAGCCAGTGTCAGGTTACCCCATAAAAAGAGAAAGAAGATAACGCCTACAGCCAAGAAAATGAGAATTCTGGTTTGCAGAATAGTATCATAAACTTCACTATAACCCAGGCTGGAGAACCAGAGCCAATCAGTATAGAAGCCCTTTGCAATGTTTAGCAGAATCAATAAGACTATGAATCCAAAGATTGCTGGAAGCAACCAGAAGATTATGGGTCTGCGCTTTGCGGGAGTCCTGTTTTTCTTTTCAGGAAACCAGCGCTGCCATTGCTCGTCAAATTGATCCGGATTGCGCAACAGTATTCCTTTCTAAATCGTATAGCCTGAATAAATCGTTTACAGTAAGTTAAACTACTCTAATAAGTATAGCATTGCATTCAGTCCAGTGTCATGTGATTCTTCTCGTCTATCTTCTGCTGACAGTCCCCTCTCCCGTCATTGTATTTACGTGCTACCCGCCTACGGGTGGCCGTCCGCAGGGTCATCTGTAGGCAGATAACTCCTACGGAAAACTTGAATATTTCACAGGAGACGAAAAGTACTAGGGGATTTATTTAAATGTTATTGGCGGGATGATATTGATACTAGTCTTGACTAGGTTCTCTCGCTGATATTGCCTCTGAGAGCGCGTTTGAATGTTTCAAACATGCCGGAGTTATTGTATAACTCATGCATTCTCTCAACCAGCTGTAGCATTCTGTGATTAATCTTTTCCTGACCGCGCTCCAGAGATTGCAGTCTTTTGTTGATTTCATCTATTGAAGGATGTACCCATTGCAGATCGGCCTGAAATTGATTGACCTTTTTCAATTCCTCGCTTACACTGCGAATTTGATTTTCCAGTTCGGCTACCAGTTGTTCTTTTAGGCTGAGTGATTTTTCCAGTTCGGTTAACAGTTGTTCTTTCTGGTTAAGCGATCCCTCTAGTTCTATCTTTCGCGATTCACTATCCTGTAGCTTTGTTTGTACTTCGTTGAGCGATTCTTCAATTCTCTCTTTGCGAGCTTCGATATTTTTCAGCTTTGCCTGCGTATCGTCAATTGCCTTTTGCTTTTGCCTGATTTCAAGCTCAGACTCAAGGTGAGCGCTTGCCAGACAAGCGGTGCAATATATGGAATCATCCTTTTCAAGAGGGGTTTTACACTGGGAGCAGGTCAGATTTTGGCGTTGAGATTGTTTAGCTGTGCGACATTCCGGGCAGTGGCTGGGTGGATGCAATTCTTTCCGCTGGTAGAAGTCCTGCTCACCTTTGGTAAACACGAACTCCTTACCACATTGGCGGCATATTAAATTTTTATCTTCCAACACCTATATTACTCCCCTCCTCGATGTGTAAAGTCAACATGAAACATTAACATGATTAGTATATGTTCTAATAGCTGCGCCGTCAAGGTCTGCTTAACAACGATGTATGTTATTATACATGCTGCATGGATAAGAGAAATCAGCCATTAGTATGATTTTTGTGCTAAAAAAGTTTGTTACCCAATTCGGATATATTTTTCACTGATTTTGTGCTAAAATATTTGCGCTATGAACGCTACTTACTTTCTTCTGGACATTTTTGAATTTATAAAAAAGACTTATTCCATTATGCTTTGGAGACCTTATGTAGCAGTAAAGGTTCAGCTTGTGCCGCCAAAAGACAAATCCGCCCAGCCTGATCAGGTTGCGTTCACGGTTATCAATGAAAGCGGGCCTGATATTGAAATTAAAGAGGCCTGGTTTTTAACCAACTATAACAGACGAATTCTCTCACCTCATATCGAATCAAGGCTGCCGGAAAAAGTGTTGCACAAAGACAGGGCTATTTACTTCGTGCCGTTTGAGGAAATAAAAACGGCTTTGAATAAAGGTATCGGAGAGACAATCTCTCAGGCTGTGGTATCCGATAAAGCCGAGCGCCTGCATTCTGGCAGAGTCGATACCAAAGCAGAATTAGCATTCGCGAAATAAATCCGCTTATTGCTGATTAACCAGCGTTTTCTTTCCTTTTTTCTCGCTTTCAGCTATGTAATCTATAGTCTGTTTAAGCGCTGTTACTTTAGAAGCTGCCAGAGATAGACCGAGGAGCTTCAGTTCATCATATCCCAGCCCTCTAAACAATCGTTGACTGGCAACGCTGACTATTTCGTCATAGATAGCCGGCCACTCATGTCCGCGCCGTTCCAGGCAAAAGACGATGAAATCTCTTAGCTGAGGGTCAATGTAGTCCATATTTGTTGAATTACGATTACTAAAAAGCTTTGACCTGTGGGCAAGCTTGCATATAAAAGAAGCCCTGAAGATTATTATAAGCCTGATATTTTGTTTGTCCATATGACCTTTTTACTATTTTGTGTACTTTTTTAAATAAAGGTGTATTTTTCGTAAGGCTCATATTTATTTAAGCTGGAAATAATAAAGTGATTAATAACTGTGCTTGTATTCGAACCGAATGTGTAGATAGAGATGTGATTTAATGCAACGACTAATTGGTGAAGGTATGTTTATCTTCTTTGCAATCTGCTATAGTAGTGTAGCAGGTGTATTTTAAAATAATTGAGTAAATAAGCCATGGAAATACGTCCAGCCACTGAAAAAGATAATGCTGCGCTTCAGGTATTGCAGGTTAAGTGTCCGCAGGGTACCACGCTTGTTGTATCTACGGTAAATACTCCCGACTTTTTTGCCCGGGTAAAGGCTTATAAAGACTACCAGGTATATGTAGCCTGTGAAAACGAACGCATCGTAGGCTCAGCGGCATGCGGTATACGCGATGCTGTTATTAATGGACAGGTTATGAAAATAGGACATCAGTTTCAAGCTTTCGTTCACCCGGAATACCGCGGCCGAAGGATTGCCGGTGAGCTGACGCAGATTCGCGAACAATATCTTAGGCAGAGAGGTGCTGTTCTGGCTTATTCGCTTATCATGGAGGGTAATGTGCCCTCGATGCGGCATGTAGAGCGGCAATATTACAGGCGACACCGTACCCTGGTTATGCCCGGGCTGTCTGTATCTAAAGAAATGGAATATAAATGCTTTGGCAGGATCAGACCGATAATAGTTGCTGACCTGGATGCCGTTGCTGACCTGTTGAACAAGACCTGGAGTGATTATGAACTGTACGAGCCCATGACAGGGAAGGAATTGGCACAGTTCATCAACCGGACGCCAGCCTATGATTTTCATAACGTGTTTGTTCTGGAAGAAAATGATGAGATAGTAGCCTGTCTGGGTTTTTGGGACTGGAGCCAGGTGACACGACTGGTAGTGGAGAAATTGAATGTTAAGATGCAGATGGCTGGATATGTGTCTGGTATAGCCGGTCCTTTGTTACGGATGCCAAAGGCACCGAGGATTGGCGAAGTATTGAAACAAATGATGCTAACGCCGATAGGATTCCAGAATCCACGGCACCTGACAGTGCTTTTGCAGCAGGTGAATAATCTGGCTTTTCAGAGAGGTGTAGGGTATATCTATTGCATCTGCGAATCTGTTCACCCTCTGTTAAAAAGCCTGAAAGGGTTCTCCCGGATAGACACTACAATTCATTTGTATGTCAAACCTCTGAGGGAAGACATTTCACTGGCGGATAAGCCGGTCTTTATAAATGGGATTGACCTGTAGCAAGTGACTGCCACAAAAAATGTTGGCGTAGTCGTCTTTAACTCTTCGGGACTTTTTTAATAACTCCTTTGGGGTCGCTGATTAGTAGCACTATTACCCATGCTAAGAGGGCGACCATTATTACAGAGAGCCCGAGCAAAGTTGCATCTAAGTTTATTTCAAGAAACTCCCCACCTTCTGTTAAATATGCCATCACGTGATCAACGAGCCACATGAGTGTTGCTCCCCAAAAGAGCCAGCTTAATAAGCCCAGCTTGTATTTATCTTCTGGAGCCTTTACATACCATATTGCAGTTGTGATTACTGCTGCCAGAGCAGTCATTATCAGCCACATTATTTACCTCCGCCAACCGGATTCACTTTTACTTCGGGCGCGGCCCTGGTCTTTAATTCGACAACCAGAACTATTATTGCCCAGACAATCGTTACGAATATGGCCATAGCTATACCGATTGTCATCATCTCATGAAGCATTGGAGCTACATCTGCCGGATTTTCCATCGCTGTCAAAAAGGGAGGCCAGGGAACGACTTCTCCATGCCATATATGCTCCAGTGCCAGTAATATAACTCCTCCCCATAATAGCTTATTCAGCCAGCCCAATCTCCGGCTCCATGTCACTCCCGTATTGTTAGTTTTTTCTCCACCGGCTTTCTTTTCCTTTTTTTCCACAACAACTTTCTGCACAATGGTTGTCACAATAGCCTCTCCCATAGGAACAAGAAAACATGCCATGTCTTTTTACCTCCTTTTAATTACAATTTATGATTTCAGTAACTGTGAGATGATCACCTTTAGTATGAAAGTTTAGGGTCGCTTTATATGCGCTAACGAGCCTGGGTATCTTTTCTTTAAATAGTAAAGCAGCCCTCTTCATTGCATCTAATTGCTATTGCAACTAATTGCGATAATAACATATGAGAACTATATCTGTCAACGATGCTATGAGTACTTTGAATTTGGTATGTGATAAAATATGCCTTTCAGTCTATGGGAGTCTGATATAGTTATTAGTAAATATCAATCGGAGTTTTATTATGGTGATTGTTCGTGAAGAAAGACCTGAAGATGTTATTCATATACGTCATGTAAATGACGAGGCTTTCGGCCGGGAACAAGAGTCGGAGCTTGTAGAAAAACTTAGAGACCATGGTATGCTGCCCATATCTCTGGTTGCCATTCTAGACAACGAGGTTGTAGGGCATATTGCCTTTAGCCCGGTTACTATAGAGTCAGCGCCATCGAGCTTAAAGGCGATGACGCTTGCTCCTGTAGCAGTGTTGCCGGAATATCAGCGGAACGGCATCGGTTCCCAATTAGTACATGCCGGACTCAAAGAATGCCGTCGTCGAGAACAGGATTTAGTATTTCTGGTGGGACACCCGGATTATTATCCGCGTTTCGGATTCGTTCTGGCAAGGCCCAGAGGTATCGACTGCGAATTTGAGGTTCCTGAAGCGGCCTGGATGGTTGTAGAGCTTCGACAGGGAGCACTGTCAGGTTTAAAGGGCATGGTGAAATTTCAACCTGAATTTCAGGAAGCTGTTCGATAGACCTCTTTGGCCGAGCTAGATATCCTATGGTCATCCGAATGCAGGGTGAAACGTAGGATATCTAGCTAGCCTTGTAAATCCTGGATTATTTGGGGTATTACTTTAGCAAGCTCTCGACATAGGCAGGGTCTTCATACTTAGCCAGTATCTTATCGTAAACTGACTTGCCGTCTATGTCCCTTTCTTTTTTCAGGGAATCGAGGGCATTCTGCCATGCTGCAACCGTGCTATCGGGTACATCTTTACTGAAAGCTATATACAGGTCTGCCTCTATTACCACAACTGGACAACGATACTTTAAGTTGCTGGGCTATCTTTGTCAAGCCTGTTTGGAAGTTTTTTAGGAGGTTGTGGGACAATAAGACAAAGGGGATAAAATGATTTTGGTTGAGTTGACATGGAACCTGATGGATTTATATTATGGTTTTAATGGTCTATTTATGCCTGATTTAAAGAGTAGTTAAGCTCGAATGAATTTATTTAAGTTCCTTGCGCCTAAACCCATAATCTCCGAACAGGACAGAGCCAGAGGTTTGCGCTGGTTTACCTGGGAGGGGGCGGTATCCCTGGGCTTTAACAGCATTACCACCAGCGGCTTCCTGGCTGCATTTGCCCTGGCACTTGGCGCCAATAATTTTCAGATAGGTATTCTGGCAGCTATACCGTTCCTGATGCATATTATGCAGGTACCGGTAGTCTGGGTGGTGGAAAAAGTACGGCGTCGCAAGGAAATTGCTGTACTTAGCTGGTTTCCCGCACAGCTTTTATGGTTGCCAATTGCATTGATCCCGCTTTTCGTCGGGGTACCCAGTGCTCTGGCAATCTCGTTGCTTTTATGGTTAATGACAGCCCGTGGTTTCCTGAACGCTGTTTGCAATGCTGCCTGGAATGGTTGGGTTCGAGATCTGGTTCCTCAAACTATACTTGGCAGATTTTTCTCGAAACGGCTGGCGTATTCTACAGGAGCAGCCATGGTCTTCAGTCTGCTGGCAGCATTTTTTGTAGACTACTGGCGAGGGCATTTTCCCGGTGAGGAAGCAATCATGGGTTATACCTATGTCCTTCTGTTCGGGGCTATATTTCTGGGGCTGGCCAGTCCTTTGTTTATGTCGTTTACGCCCGAACCATTAATGCAATCATCGACAGTTACGCAGATTTCTTTATGGCAAAGGATTTATGCTCCATTTAAAGATGCTAATTTCAGAAAATTGATGCGGTTCTTGCTCTTCTGGGGGTTTGCCTCGAACTTGGCTATCCCCTTCTTTGCCGTGTATATGCTACAACGATTAGGTCTGCCTCTTACCTGGGTTATAGGGTTAAGCATTTTGAGCTTGCTATTTAATATTTTCTTTTTGCGCGTCTGGGGCGTTTTGTCGACCGTTTTGGCAGTAAAGCAGTCCTGTCGCTCTGTACTTCTCTTTACCTTCTGGTAATCCTGGGATGGGTGTTCACCACGATGCCGGAGCGATATTTTCTCACCATGCCGCTTCTGATAATCTTGCACATATTCGCCGGAATAGCAAACGCCGGTGTCACTATTACGCTGGGTACTATTGGATTGAAGCTGGCGCCGCAGGGTGAGTCCACATCTTATCTGGCCGGAGCGTCGCTGGCTACTAACCTTGGAGCTGGGCTGGGGCCATTGTGTGGAGGACTGCTGGCAAACTTCTTCAGTACACGCCAGCTCAATCTATTCTTTACCTGGGTTGATCCGTCGGGTACTGTACAGCTTCCGGCTCTCAATTTAAGCGGTCTGGATTTTATTTTTGTGATTGCTTTTGTTTTCGGTGCTATTAGCCTGAGCACCCTGGCTGCTATCAGAGAAGAAGGTGAAATGGGGCGCGAAGTAGTTCTGGAGTCACTATTTTTCCCAACGCGGGAGATATCGCGTCCTATGAGCTCAGTGCCCGCATATAACCTTCTGGCTAATTTTCCTTTGGGGTTTCTCAAGAGAGTACACATTCCAGTTCCAGGAATAGATGTAGCCTTGGGGGTTACTGCCTATCAAATAGAAGAGATGGCAAGAGCGGTTATGATGACAGCGGTGAGCGGTCAAAAGTTAAGTCGCAGGTTAATCAGGTCGTTGAATGATGAATTGACTCATTTATGGAAGGGTAAAGAAGAAAGGACATATGGTGTAGAAGTTGCACGCCAGGCAGCGCTCGGCGTAATACGGGCCACCAATAATGTTCCTCTTGATATGGAAAAGTTTATGGTTCTGATAACCAGTGGTGTTGTAGAGGTTACCAGTGGAGCTGGTATGAAGCCGATCGATGGTATAGTGGGAGCCAGCCGGGGCATAATTCAGGGTGCAGTCGAAACGGAGGCTGATCTTGAGCTGGTTACTGCGCACGTGGTCGAAGCTGCCAGAAGAGCAGCTTCGCAAACGGGGTTATCTGAGAAGACTGCTGTGGCTAAGGCGATTGAGGGTGCACTGGATGCTGCCGAAGCTCTGGGGACTGATACCCTTGCCCGGGTGAAGAAGGCACTGGCTGTTGCTAGTTTATCGGAGCACAACAAATAACCGGATGGAGGCATTCAGTACTTTGTGAACTATTGCCGCCATCCGGATCTAAAACTCAAGATTATTATTGCTGATTATTACTTTAGCAAGCTCTCGACATAGGCAGGGTCTTCATACTTAGCCAGTATCTTATCGTAAACTGACTTGCCGTCTATGTCCCTTTCTTTTTCAGGGAATCGAGGGCGTTTTGCCATGCCGCAACCGTGCTGTCGGGTACATCTTTGCTGAAAGCTATATACAGGTCCGCCTCTATTACCACAACAGGAAGAGCCACAAGCTCATCCGGCTCTATGCCCAGTTCCCGAGCATAAATATCTTTTTCCCTGGTATCACCTAACCATAGCTGTATTTTACCGTCCATGAGCTTTTTCATCGCTTCAATGGCATTCTGGCTCACATCCAGGTTGGTAAATCCCTGTGCAGCCAGGAACTGTTCACCTGCATCTGCCTTGTATACGCCGATTTTCTCCACTTTTTGAGCATCCTCAAGCCTGCTCAGGCTTATAGTCGATCCTTTCTTGACATAAAATGCCTGTTCGTAGCTTCCGATGGGTCCTACCCATTTGAAAATTTTTTCACGTTGTGGAGTTCTGTTTGTAGAGTATAGCGCTATATTGGGGCCTTTTTCTGCCAGACTCAATCCATCTGCCCAGGGCATGACCTCGATGGAATAATGCGTGCCAAGCTTCTCCTGGATCGCCTGGACGATTTCTGTGCTCTGGCCGGTCACATTCTGATTACTCTCCACAAAATTGAATGGTGGCGCCACCTCGGTGATAATTCGTAGTTGGCTTTCTGTCACAGGCGGCACAGCCACAGGCGTACAGGCGGTTAGTATCACCACTAGCGTTATTAAGATAGCTAAACAAATCCTCATCGGATTAATCTCCTTTCAAAAACAACATTCAAGTCATCCCGCTTATTTTAATAGTGGTCCGGGCTCTGGTTCTGGCACTGGCCCCGGCATTGGTTCAGGTTCCGGTAAGCCTTTGAATTCGAACATTATGTTGAACATTATAGTGCCTCCCGCAGGCAGCATCTGTGATGATGGGCTGACTCCCTGGAAGACGCCTCCTGGAGGACCACCGGCATTATATTGCAAAGTATAGTTTCCTGCAGGCGCATTGGAGAAGGTTCGCGGTGCCGAGCCGCCTGATTCCGTGTATGGTCCAGCCAATACGTAACTGATTTCGCCTGACCAGGGCTTGCCATCGAGGGTAACACTGACTGCTACCTGTCCTTTGGGCTGTCCTGTGAAATTCATGGTGAAGGCAATAGCGCCATTCGGTGATAGATTCTGTGATGGTGCAGGTGAAATGTTGGTTAACGTTGCACCAATAGGACCACCGGAATTGTAGCTCAACGTATATGGCCCAGCAGGCATACCGCTGAACGATTCGGGGATTTTGCTGCCGGAATCGGTCTTAGGGCCAGTTACTGTATAGCTGATGGAACCCGAACCCGGTTTTGTCTGCCAGGGTTGTCCATCAAGAGTAACGTTCACGGTGATAGTGCCGGTACGCGGCTGCTCCACGAAATTCATATTAAACACTATGGTACGGCCGCCGCTGAGCATTTGTGATGGGGCTGGCGTAATACTGGCTAATGCGGCACCTGGAGGGCCACCGCCTGTGTAGGTGATGGTATAGCTTCCGGTAGGTACATTCTTATAGGTGCGAGGTACAGCATTATCCTGGTTCTGGAATGGGCCGTTGATCATATAATTGACAGCGCCGGACCAGGGTGCGTTATTTAATGTGGCATTTATTAGTATATTGCCGGTATTTTGTTGGGTAGTGAAGTTGAGAACAAATCCCCCGGAGCTGGGATTTACCAATGTAATTGTCTGCCCCGGAAGGATGCTTGATAATATTGCCCCCTGGGGACCACCACCCAGGTAATTGATGGTATAGGTGCCGGAAGGAGCGTTGTTCAGCGCCCAGGGTACTTGATTGGGGGAGACGCTGACCGGGCCGGATATGGAATATTGAATTATTCCAGACCACTGAACCCCATTTAAAGTGGCGGTCACCGAGAGATTCGATGACGGCGCAGTAGAGAAGTGCAGGGTATATACAATGCTGCCTCCGGCATTTAGAGTTTGCGTTGTCGCTGGAGTTATGCCGGAGAGCAAAGCGCCGGAGGGACCACCGGAATTGTATACCAGAGTGTATCTCCCATTAGGCATATTACTCAAGGTTTGAGGTACCGATGATTCAGCGTCGTTGAATGGTCCGGAAATGGAATAGTTCACTATCCCAGACCATGGAGATCCGTTCAAAGTGGCGTTGACCATGATGCTTGAAGAACTTTGTCTGTGAAAGTTCAGAATGAAATTGGCGGTGCCGCCGCCTGCCAATTCCTGTGACGGTGATGGCGTGATGCTTGCCAGTGTGGCACCCTGAGGGCCGCCATAATTATAGGTGATGGAATATGTGCCCGCGGGCACATCGCTGAAAGTCCAGGGCAGTGAATTATCCGTGTCCGAGAAAGGACCGTTTACGGCGTAATTGACCTGTCCTGACCAGGGTGAACCATCAACAGTAGCGCTGACCCGGATTTTACCTCTCTCGTTAGGATGGCCTCCTGATGGTGTCTTAAATGACCATGTCGGTGACCAGTCCGATGTCAAACCGCCCTGACGGGCAATGACTTTCCAGTAATAAGTGGTATTGCCGCTCAGGTTGCCTGAGGGGATGGTAAATTCGGGTGCTCCTATGTTGTTAGCGTCGGTGATTATATTTTGGAAATTGGGGTCTTCTGCCAGCAGCATCCGGTATGTGGTGCTGCCTCCACCGCCTTCCCAGACCATAATGGGTGTTAGTGATGATACGGAACTGCCATTTACCGGAGACGATAGCTTTACTGTTAATTGAGGTGCAGGTACACATCCTGCCAGTAAAACTATGATAATTAACAATGTTAGTAATGGTGCTAAGTAACGACGCATCTTTATAACTCCATCAAATTTTTAGTGACTACAACTTTATATTTAATTAGATAATTTGTCAATAAAAGCTCGGCGCACTTTATAAGAATAGCTATCTCGGTTATTACGTGGAATTAACTGAGATGGATTTTTTGGCATAAGACGTTTATAATTTTGAGAGCCGCTAACTTGGTTAGATAAGCGAATATTCCTGAATGCCTCACCTTGTGAGATACAAATGATAGTGAAGGACTGGCTATTTACATGAAAAAGAGACGTTCTCCGAAAATTGTGACCCCTGAACAGGCCGTTGAGGTAATTAAATCTGATGATGATGTTCTGCTAGCTAATTTCTGCGGTGAACCGCTGTACTTGCCGATGGCATTGATGGAACGGGCTTCGGAACTTACCGGGGTCAGGATGTTCCATATGACCGTACATGGTAAATTTCAGGAGAGATATCTGCAACCAGGGATGGAAAAACATATCAGATGTGCTACACCGTTCTGCGGCCGAAGTAAGAACATGCGTCAGCTATTGAAGGAGGGGCGTGCTGACTTCTATCCGGTGACTTTTGCCAATATTCCCCGGCTATTGCGGGAAGGAGACTTCAAGACAGATGTTTTTATGCTGACCGTTTCTCCTCCTGATAAATATGGCTATTGCAGTCTGGGTATATCGGTTGATTATGCCTGGGGAGCTCTGGAACGTCCGCCACGAGTAGTTATAGCTGAAATTAATCCTAATATGCCCCGAACTCACGGCAGGACTTTCATCCATGTTTCACAAATCGATTATGCTGTTGAAGTTGGCGAGCCATTGTTTGAACTGGCGCAATTTCCTATAACCGAGGTGGAAAAAAAGATTGGCGGATATATTGCCGAAATGGTGGATGACGGCGCTACGCTTCAGGTAGGATATGGCGGACTTAGCGAAATAGTTGCTTATTTTCTCAAAGATAAGAAGGACCTGGGTATACATACTGAAATGGTACCAGATGGAATTAGAGAGCTTATTGAGGCTGGTGTGGTAACTAATGACAGGAAAAGTATTCACCGGGGTAAGACTGTCTGTACTTTCCATGCCGGCACAAAGAGGTTATATGACTGGTTAGATGACAATCCGTTATTCGAAATGCAGCCGGTAGATTATACCAATGACCCCAGGGTGATAGCATTGAACCGGAACCTGGTGGCAGTCAATGCTGCGCTTCAGGTAGACCTTTACGGTAATATATATGCGGATGTATTGGGCTTGTATGACCAGTATACTGGTGTGGGGGGGCAATTGGATTTTGCCACGGGATGTGCCATAGCTGAAGATGCCAAATTCATCACGGCACTGCCGTCTATGACCAAAGACGGTGTATTTTCCAGGATAGTGGCACATCCCAGCATGGAGTCAGAGAATGTTATGGCTCCACAAGTTCCCACTGTGCCACGCCACTATGCAGATTATGTAGTAACCGAATTCGGTGTAGCCCATCTTAAAGGTAAATCTAACCGTGACCGTGCCAGGTCATTGATAGAAATTGCCCATCCGAGTTTTAGAAATACTCTTGCTAAACAAGCAGCGCAAATCGGCCTGCTCTAGACTGGCTAATGTACTGTAACGCTCTTCGCCAGGTTGACGGGGCGGTCTATGGAGCAGTCACGTTCCTTGGCTGCATAATAGGCCAGCAACTGTAGCACTACAGTGTTGGTTATCGGGGATAATAGAGGTTCCACTTTAGGCGTGTAAATTACCTGATTAGCTACTTGCTCAATGTTTTTATCACCCTCTTCGGCTATGGCTATTACAGGTGAACTTCTGGCTCTAACTTCTTTGATAGAAGTAAGCAGTGATTGGTAAGTTTCATCAGGAGTGGCGATAGCGATAACAGGAGTATTATCTCGCAGTAAAGCAAAGGGACCATGTTTTAATTCTCCTGCGGGAAAAGCTTCGGCATGTATATAGGCTATCTCTTTGAGCTTTAGAGCACCCTCCAGTGCTGCCGGATAATTGACCCCACGGGCGATAAGGAATATGTTATCGTATTTGGCTAAATCGGTTGCTTGCCTTGCGATCATATCCTCTTTATCCAGGATTTGCTTGACCGTATTGGGTACGAGTTGCAGCTCTTTCACCACCTTCTCTTTTACATATCTGTTGACATAACTATCAAGCGGCCCCACACTGAGTGCCAGTAAATAGCCGATTATAACTTGAGCTATGAAACTCTTGGTGGCAGCTACGCTTATTTCCGGGCCTGCTCGCACATAAAGTGTATGGTCAGCTATGCGGGTGATGGTGCTGCCGATAACGTTGGTTATAGCTATGGTTTTGCCACCTTGACCCTTGGTCTTCTTGATAGCCTCCAGTGTGTCTGCGGTCTCACCGGACTGACTGATACCTATTACCCAGGTTCCATCTTTTATTCTGGATGAATGGACGAATTCGGAGGCAATCTGGCATTTTACATTTCGATGTCCCAGTTTGTCGAAGATATTTTCATGTACCAGAGAGGCGTAGAAGGAACTGCCACAAGCCAGATAGAGAATATCAGGCTCTTCATCATCAGGAAGATCAAGGTCAGCCATAATGCCAGCCTCAGATATGTAGTTGGATAATGTCTGGCGGATAACCTGTGGTTGTTCATGGATTTCTTTAATCATGAAATGGTCGTAGCCGGCTTTCTCAGCTTCATCGACCTTCCAGGGGATTACCTGCCACTTACGGTCAATCGGCTTATTACGTTGTGTTATTTTCACGTCCTCTGGAGTGAGCACTACCAAGTCGTCGTCTTCCACGTATATTACGCGGTCAGTGTAGTCCAGAAGCGCCGGAATATCAGAACCTATGAAATTTTCTCTGTCACCGAGTCCGATTACTACCGGGCTTTCTTTGCGGGCGATAACCAGCTCACTGGCAGTGCTGTCGAGAACAGCAATGGCATATGTGCCATTAATGTCTTTTAGTGCTTTATTTACGGCTTGATCGAGACTGCCATTGTAGTATTTTTCCACTAGATGAGCTACAACTTCAGTATCGGTTTCTGACATGAATACGTGTCCCTCATCAGTTAATTGCTGTTTCAGAATAGCATAATTGTCGATTATGCCGTTGTGTACTACTGCAATTTTCTTATGGCAATCAAGATGAGGGTGAGCGTTTATGGTAGAAGGTGCGCCATGAGTAGCCCACCGGGTATGCCCGATGCCAACCGTACCCTCAACCTGCGGTAGATTTTCCTCGAGATCCATTATGCGTCCTATGTCTTTAAATAGCTGGATTTCGCCTTCGTTGGCAATAGCTATACCGCAGGAATCATACCCTCTATACTCCAGCCTCTTTAATGACTTGATCAGTATAGGCTCAGCTCGTTTATAACCGATATAACCGACAATTCCACACATATTAATACTTACCGTGAATAACTAATGTTAAAAGGTTAAAATACCAGACTTCCTTCCGGAATATTTTCATCGATGATTTTCATCGACCGTACTCGGGTTCTGACGCCGAGGGCAATCCCAGCATTAATCACTATATTGTCTTCCAGTGTGCAGAAATCTCCCAGTAAAGCACCCAGCTTAGCTGAATAACCTTCCTGTCCTTCCACGCTAACTTCTCGGCTTCGTATAGTTAGTCCATTCCCTATGACGCAACCCGGGGCAATTATAGAGTCCTGGATATTGCAGTTACTACCAATGATAACTCCATTGCCGATAACGCTGTTTTTGATCTGGCAGAAAGGTGATATCGATGCGTTGTTACCTATGCTGGTGGCAGGGAAAATGCAGACAGTTGGGCCTATCTCGCAGTTGTCACCGATGACCACGGGGCCTATAAAATAGCTGTTTGACCTTATAGTAGTGCCATTACCTATGGAAATTTTCCCTTTGAGAGTAACGCCTTCTTCTATACTACCTCCGGTGCTGGCAGGGAGTTTGTTCAGCATAACCTCGTTAAGATGCAAAATATCTATGGGGTAAACTGCATCCAGCCAGGTAGCTTTAGTCTCGACAGCGTTAAAGGTGTGACCGTCGTCGATCATGGTCTGTATTGCCTGAGGAAGATCAGTTTCCTGTTCAATAAAAGGGAAGATGTCGTGATTAAGAGCATATATACCTGTATTCACTAAATAACTTACTGCGATCTCCGGTTTCTCAATGATATTGGTTACATTACCCTTTTTAGCTATCACTGCTCCATATTGGGAAACGTTCCTCTGATACTTTACGATGATAGTATTGTTTGTGGTGCTGACCAGGGGGAGTACCGTGTCCGATTCAATTATGTTGTCACCGGGGATAACCAGGAATTTTGCTGCCGCCATGCTTTTGGCTTGATTTAAGGCATCGGCAGTTCCTACCTGGGTCTTTTGTATTACATAGTTGATATCTACGTCAAATTTCTTGCCTGAGCCGAAGTAATCCTGTATTTCTTCACGACGATAGCCCACTACCAGGACTATGTGACGTAAGCCTGCATCTGCTAAAGCTTCGATAACATAGTGCAGTATGGGTTTATTGGCGATTGGCAGCATGACCTTTGGTCTCAAGGTGGTAAATGGTCTTAAACGCTGTCCCTCTCCACCGGCTAAGATTATTGCTTGTTCTATTCTGGCCACTTTAGTCCTTTCAAAGTATTTTTGAGTTGGGCAGTATCACACCATTGGGTTCTGCTCCGGGGCCGATCAGGCTATTGTTACCTATAATAGTGCCGGCATCAATAGAAGCATTAACTCCAACTTGTACTTTGTCGCCCATTATAACTCCGAGTTCTTGCTTGCCAGTATCTATGCCAGCTACTTTGATATTTTTACCATCGAGGCGGATAGTAGCAGTCATAGCTCCCGAGCCGATAAAACAACCTTCCCCTATAATACTGTCACCGACAAAAGAGTGATTGGCAACTCTACAGATGCTCATTATTATAGAATTTTTAATTTCCACCATGCCACCAATCTGACAATCATTTCCAATTGTTGTGCCAGGACAAAGATAACAGCCGGGACCGATAACACACCGTTCTCCAATGATTACCGGACCTTCGATATAACAGCCCGATTTTACTTGTGTCCCTTTACCTATGGAGACTTTCCCTTTTATGGTTACATTATCCTCTATTTCGGCCAGGTTTTTAGTAGTTCTGGCCTTGGATAGGAAGTCGTTATTGGCTTCAAGCAGATCCCAGGGATAATCCGGATTAAGCCAGTAATCGGTGGTATAATACCCCACATGGTACCCCGAATCTATCAGATGTTGCAAGCAATCCGTAAGATCATAATTGCCTCTGGCAGATGGCCTGCAGGATTCAATAGACGGGAAAACGTCTGGAGTAAGCAGATACATACCAGCGCTGACTAATCTTGATGATGGTTCCGGCGTTTTTTCTTGTATCCGCTTTATTTTGTTATCTTCTATTTCTACAGCCCCCAGGTCAGACGGGTTATCTACTTCTGTCAGCATCAGGGTGACCTTGTCAGCATTGACTAATTGTTCTATATCTTTTGCTCTGGCTACAATATCACCGTTGATTACCAGAAATCTGTCTGCCACTCTGCATTCGGCTCTTTTGACAGCGCTGGCAGTGCCACGTTGTTGTCTTTGAGTTATGTATTCGATATGTATTCCCCATCTTTCACCGGTGCCGAAATAATCACGTACCATTTCTCCATGATAGCCCACGACAATAAGAAACTCGGCGATACCGGCTTTCTTTATTTCCAGGAGCAAATGTTCCATTATGGGTTTATTTGCCAGAGGCAGCATTGCCTTAGGACGTGTGTAGGTCAGCGGGTGCATCCGTAAGTCTTCGCTTGCCGCCATTAATAGTGCTTGCATATCCTGAAATCTCCAGTTTCGTCCATTATATACAAAATGAAAGCCAAAATATAGGGGTTGGAGTAATCGATTTAAAAATCGATTGCATAAGTTCTAAATAGGAAATTACCGATGCAAGATATTTAAAAATCTTGTGGTTACTTTGTAAATATAGCAACTTTGGTGTATAGTTGAATTAGTTGGTTTCAATATAGTTCGTTGCATACTTGGTTGAATTGCTCTGATAGCCGGCCTCTATTTTTTTTAGTTCTTGGATAGTATCAATTTTGCTCCATCCAGCGAACAAGGATTCTATGCTTCCAAGTGTCTTACCAGCCCAAAGGCTATTTGGGATATCGCTTAAAGATTATGAAACAAAATATGGTTGATAAAAACGAAAAAGGACCCACCGGCATTGCTAAAGAAATAGCAGATGCTCATGCAGGAGAAACCAGACCTGCAGGTGGACGAGGTTTTGCCTCTGCTGATTATGATCTGGTTGATGATCCGATTCACATGTATCTGCGGGAAATCGGCAAGGTATCGCTGCTCACTGCAAAGGAAGAGCAGTTCTTGGCAAGCAAGATAGAAGAGGCTAAATATTTAAAAAGGATCGAGAGTCTCTATCTTGAGAATGGCGAAAGGGTATCTCCTGAGACTGACGCCATGCTCTATGTGCTTCGCCATCTGATTGCAAACCGCCACATAATCGATACTATTACCCAGAGGCTGGGGCTGATTCATAGTGAAAGTTTTACCCGGACGATTTGCAATGCCAAATTGAGAGCCGCTGTTGATGGTGTCATAGAAGAGGAGTTTGTGGAATCTGTCGCTGGGGATAATGGAACAATGGCTTCGGAAGTTTGGCAGGATTGTATAGACCTGTCGGTTTATACACGTCTGCTACCTCTGCAATTGTTCGATATTATCGGGGATGAGATCTCTTGGGATGAGGTTGAATCGTGGGTAACTGATCCCGTTAATGCTAAATTTATATTGGAATTGCAATCTATAAGCGAGCAGTTTAAAGACCATGTCAGGAACATAAAAAGTGTGGCGGATCAATCTGAAAGGCATCTTATTGAGGCTAATTTACGACTGGTAGTCAGCGTAGCGAAAAAATATGGCAATAATTATATGCCATTGCTTGATCTTATCCAGGAAGGAAATATCGGCTTGGTGCGCGCTGTGGAGAAATTCGAATACAGGAAAGGCTATAAGTTCAGTACCTATGCTACGTGGTGGATTAGACAAGCTGTCAGCCGTGCGATATCTGATCAAGCACGTACCATACGTATACCAGTGCACATGATGGACATAATCAATAGGCTAAACCGAACCAATTATAGATTGGCACAGAAATATGGACATGAGCCGACCAAAGAAGAAATCGGCGAAGCTATGGAAATTTCTTCAGATAAGGTATCTGAAATTTTAAAGTTATCCAGGCATCCATTATCCCTGGAGATGCCAATAGGAGAAGAGGAAGACAGCCGTCTTGGTGACTTTGTGGAAGATCAGTCTTCTATACCTCCGGTAGAAGCCGCCTCACGAGGATTGCTTAAATACCAGCTAAACGATGTACTTTCCGAGCTTAGCGATAGGGAGAGAAGGGTTATAATCCTTAGATTTGGCCTGGAGAACGATCTGCCCATGACATTGGAAGAGGTGGGTAGGGAGTTTAATGTCACCAGGGAGAGAATCCGTCAGATTGAAGCTAAAGCACTACGTAAACTACGACATCCCAGCCGCAGCCGAAAACTCAAAGACTACCTGGAATGAATCTGGTTTAACTTAAAAAATATACTTAATCTGAGGAAGGTAGAGCTCGCGGTTCCTGTAATTCCATCGGCTTACCGCAGCATTGCACTGAACCTTCGCCACCCTTGGTGCACAATACTTCAGTGCCACAAGCCTGACATTTAAATCTTTTGCCCAGTTGATTCATAAAGCTGTCTCCTTATAACTCTAATAAATTTATGCTTGACAGCACTATTTTTTTATCTCCATAGGCTGACCGCAGCAGCTCAGCGTGCCATTACCAGCCTTGGTAACGATAAATTCGGAGTTGCATTTTTTGCAGATGTATCTTTTGCCCATTTCATTGGCCATGTCTTTATTAAACCTCCCAGAGTAAATATTTTAGCTTCAAAAGCTTAAAAAGGCAAGTTTACCAGAGTGATTTATGCCTGTCCGTATGTCTCGCGGAGCTGTTTTCTCAGCACCTTGCCCAGAGTGTTGCGAGGCAACTCATCGATAAAAACTACCGACCGTGGTCTTTTAAAGCTTGCCAGCTTGGCGCGGCAATGTTCCATAATCTCCGCTTCAGTGGCAGTCTCGCCTTTCTTGAGCACGACTATAGCTTTTGGTATCTGTCCCCATTCGGAATCGGGTACGGCGATTACGGCAGCTTCTTCTACCTTTGGATGTGAATAGAGGGCGTTTTCGACTTCCTCCGGGGATATGTTTTCACCGCCTCTAATGATCATATCGTCGCCGCGTCCTGCCAAAAATACATATCCGTCTTCATCCATCCAGCCTCTATCGCTGGTGATTAGCCAGCCGTCGGGCGTAAATGCTTTCTTGGTTTTTTCTTCATCTTGCCAGTAGCCGGACATGATACGCGGGCCTTTAGCCACGATGTCACCGATTTCTCCCGGAGGCAATGTTTCCCCGTTTTCGCCAAGTATCTTTACCTCCACGTCGGGCAGAGGCTTACCGATTGAGGAACCTAACCTCTTCAATTTCTTTTGTTTTTCTTCCTCGGTACCTTCGATAATATGGTCCTCGGGACCTAAAGCTGTTATTGTGGAGGCGGTTTCGGTTTGTCCGAAGGCATTGATGAATCTTACCCAGGGCAACATCTTCATTGCCTTGGTAATGACCTCGAATGGCATGGGAGAGGCGCCATAGGTTATCACGTGAAGGCTGCTCAGGTCGTATTTTGAGAAGTCCGGATTATCTATAACCTGTTTGAGCATGGTTGGCACCAGCATGGCGCGGGTGGCATGCTCCTGCTGCACGGCTTTCATCCATTCGTTCACTTCGAATTGTCTCATTATTACCAGAGTTCTGCCGCCGTAGATAGCAGCCAGCATTGCCTGGATACCGGCTACATGATATAGCGGCACCGTGAGCAGGTTTCTTTCTTCCATATCCGGGCTGGCAGGCTCTACATTATCCAGTACATAACTGACAAACCCGCTGTGTCTCAGCGGTACTCCCTTGGGCCTGCCTGTAGTGCCGGCAGTGTACATCAAAATGGTGACATCTTCATCACCGATGTCAGCTACTATTTCGTCATCAGGAGCCGAGTTGACCAGTTCGCTATATAATTGCATATCGGCCACTTTATCATCTATGGATATACAGGTTTTAACACTGGGCAAATTGGGCAGAATAGAGCGCACTAAATCCAAATATCTCTTGCCTGCGAACAGGACTTTAGCCTCGGCATGGTTACACATATAGGAGAGTTCCTCTTCTTTGGCTCTAAAATTCAACGGAACGTAGATAGCTCCCAGGCGAGCTACTGCAAAATATGTTTCCAGACACTCAGGACAGTTTACTTGAAGCATGGCTAAACGATCGCCTTGCTTAATCCCAAGTTTTGACAGAGCGTTGGCCAGTTTGTTAGCGCGCTGGCTAAGCTGGGAATAAGTGATCCTTTTTCCTTCGAAGACAATGGCATCGCGGTCGGGGCAAATGGCGGCAGATATGCTGAGAAAATCTGTTGTGTTCATACTAGAATCCTCCTCCAGATATTTTTACAGGGGTTGCCTCACCTTGCTGGTTGTAAAATAGATAAGTTCTAGCCGATAGTCAGGTTTAAATAATAGCTGGAAGAAGCCCTTTAGTCAATCCCTGGCTCAGCTGTCTGAAATGCAAGCCGTTTGAATTAATACAGGGGTAAATCTCTTTTTAGATATGCAGTGTCGTATTTCTGTGGCTTATTGTCAGGTGTGATGCCTGCTCCTTCTAAAACCGCATTCGTCACGTATATCGGTACTTTATATCGAAGCGCAATAGCAATGGCATCGCTGGGGCGAGAGTCGATTTTTAACTGTGTCCAGTTGGCGTTGAGAACAATACTGGCATAGAAAATGTCGTCTTTAATGTCGTGGATGACGATATATTTAACCTTAGCCCCCATTTTATCCATAATGGAACAGATCAGGTCAGGGGTTAGCGGGCGGGGAGGCTCTACTCCTTCCATAATTACCGCTATAGCAGTCGCCTCATTAAAACCGATCAATAAGGGGAGATAGATGTCACCGTTTTTCTGCTTCAAAATAATCATCGGTTGCCCCGTAATCTCGCTGATTCCAATATTCTCCACAATCATTTCGACTATGTCATTCTCCAGAGCGGCTTCTTGTTTTCCTATTGACCTGAGCTGGTTAGCGAAATCATTGTCACCCAGCCACTTTACTGCATTGCTAATACTGCCGGGTATAAGAACTGAGCAGATTACCAGTAAGATGATGATTATGAGACAACCCAGCAGACACCATTTAGCTCTGCTTAGCTTTCTTTTTCCAGCAGCTTTTTGCTGGTTATCGATTTCGCTGTTCGGCTCTATCACTTTCTGCCTCAGCGACTGTACAGAAGGGGGAATTTAGTCGTATTTGATAACATCATCTTACGCTTAAACTTATTTGAAAACAAGGACTGCGCAGAGCAAAGTCTGAATTCGATATCTAAATTACAAACAAATTCAAGATGATAATAACAGGTGTGGAGCAAGGGGCATGTCACAATCTGTCATTGTACTGGCGGCCAGCAGTTTGAAAAGGAGTTTGCCCGTCTTGTTTACTCCACTTTAAAGTGAACCTGGAACTTCAACTGACCATTCAGGAAAATCCTGACCATATACTCACCGAAAGCCCAACCGCTTTGGGGTGATTGCAATTGGAAGGCTAAATAGCCATTGCCGTTATCCTTACTAACATCCTCATGTAATACCGTATTTTCCGTTACATAGAGCCACTGTGCTTTGACTTCGGTATCGGGTTTTGCATCGGAGAGTTTAACCGAGCAGTAAATTACAGGGGTATCTGCAGTAAAAACAGTTGTTTTCTCAATGGGCTCGGCTGTTTCAGGATCGACGTTTCGGCAAGTATTGGCTTCACTCAGATAAGCACTTTCATCTGGTACAATCGGCGCAGCTTCCACTTTGAAAGGAACCGTCAGTTGTTCCTCGTCGTTCAGCAGCAACTTGACGGCATAATCGCCCACAGGCCAGCCATTATTAGGTTGTGTTATTGAAAATGAAAGGTATCTGGTTCCACTGCCCATCAATGAATATTTACTGAACTCATGGTTTTGGAGATCTTCAACCTCGCCTTGAATGTAAATCCACACTGCTGTAGCTTTCGTTTCAGGTGGTGCATTGGAGACTTTAACCGAGCAATAAATTACAGTGGCATCTGTGTGGAAAACATCTGATTTTTCAACTGGCCGTTTTGTTTGCTGGTCAACACTACGGCACATGGTCGCTTCACTAAAAGAGGCTATTGGTGCTTTACAAGCCCATCCAGCAGATGAAACCAGCAGTGCTGTCAGCACTAGTAAAATGGCTATCAGGCTAAAGTGCTTTTTATCTTTCATCTTTGCTTGACCTTCACTTTTCATATTAAGGCCTTATATTACCCTGAAAGCTCTTTTCTGGCAAGGGGAGTGGGGTTATATAAATAGACGTTTAAATGTTTTGATGCTATAATGTCATGATAACGTAGTTACTGGAGGTATTATTATGGCGACACAGACCAAACGAACTACTATCTATTTAGACCCCGATTTGCATAAGGCACTACGCTTAAAGGCAGTTTCAGTTTCCCGGTCGGTGTCAGAGCTGGTAAATGACGCAGTGAGAGAAGTGCTCGTAGAGGATGCCGAGGATATTACCGCATTTGAAGAAAGGGAAAAGGAATCTCTAATTAGTTATGAAGCGATGGTCAAAAGGCTAAAGAAAGATGGCCGCATATAAAATTTATTTCAGAGAGTCAGTTGAAAAAGATTTCAGGGTGATTTCTAAAAAAGACTTGAAGAAGATTCTCCAGCGGATAGAGTTATTAGCTATGGAGCCACGACCATTAGGCTGTGAAAAATTAACTGATCGAGAAAGGTATCGTATCCGTCAGGGACGATATCGTATCGTATATTCAATTCAGGATGATGAGCTTACAATCTGGATAGTGAAAGTTGCTCATAGAAAAGACATTTATCGCTGAAGCTAATATCAGAAAAGTCAGTTTCTAATTATTTAAGAGCAGAGGAGAATAATCGATGAAAAAAATGGGTTGTATTATAGCGGTGGCTGTTGTAGTTGTGATAGTGCTGGCAATCGGTGGCTGGTTGGGTGGCACCTATAATTCTTTTGTAACTAAGTCACAGGCAATCGATGCCCAGTGGGGGCAGGTGGAAACACAATACCAGCGGCGCTTTGACCTTATTCCCAACCTGGTGAATTCGGTTAAAGGACTTATGGCTCAGGAAAAGGCTGTGTTTGACAATTTAGCGGAGGCACGTACCAAATATGGTGGTGCTACTACAGTGGACGAGAAGGCAGAGGCTGCCAGTGAACTGGAAGCTGCACTGGGAAAGTTGCTGGTTGTGGTGGAGAACTATCCTGAAATACGTTCCAGTACGGCTGTGGTCGGCTTGATGGATGAGCTGGCAGGGACCGAGAATAGAATAAGCGTGGAGCGACGGCGCTACAATGAGCTTGTCCAGTCCTATAATACTTCCATAAAGACATTTCCCAACAATATGGTGGCGGGGATGTTCGGTTTCACCGAGAAAGAATATTTTAAATCTGTGTCCGGAGCCGACCTGGCACCTAAGGTTGAGTTCTAAATGAGGCGACTTGTAGCCGGTATCGTCCTGCTCTTCAGCCTGTTAATACTGATAGCTGGAGGCACAGTATTTGCCCAGACATTTCCCAGTCCGCAGGGCTACGTAAGCGATTTTGCCGGACTTCTTTCCGCCGAAGGCAAAGCGCAACTCGAAGACCAGCTTTCACGACTGGAGCAGGACACCACGGCTGAGGTTGCCGTAGTCACCATAAAGTCTCTCGAAGGTAGCACCATCGAGGATTATGCCAGCAGGCTTTTCGAGACCTGGGGCATTGGCAAGAAAGGGCAGGATAACGGCGTGCTTTTTCTGGTAGCTCAGGAAGACCGAAAATTGAGAATTGAGGTTGGCTACGGGTTAGAGACGATAATTACGGATAGCCGTGCCGGGCGTATACGGGATAATGATATTTTGCCTTACTTCAGGGAAGATGATTATGAAAAAGGGATAATTGCCGGAGTCAATGCCATAGAGACCTATATACGCGGCGGAACTCCACCGGAGCCATTGGCAGAAAACCCGGTCAGCGATTCCATAGGGTGGACTTTCCCCATATTAATAGTTGCTACCATAGTAGGTTCCTACCTCACCGGTTTTATGGCACGCAGTAAAAGCGTGTGGCTGGGCGGCATATTCGGTGGAGTGGTGGGGGTATTGATGGGGTTAGCCGTGGGAGGGATAGCAGCTTTGATTGTTTGCACTATCTTATCCGGTGGATTTGGTGCGGGATTGGACTTTTTGCTCTCCAGAAACTACCGTAATCGTAAATCCAAAGGCGGCCCTACGTCCTGGAATAAGACCTGGGGAGGGTTTTGGGGTGGAGGTGGAGGCTCCGGACATTCCGGAGGTTTCGGTGGCTTCGGGGGTGGTATGTCCGGAGGGGGTGGTGCCAGTGGAGGTTGGTAATGAAAAAGACGCAATTCCGTCTTAAAGAACCAGCACAGCGATAATAGTGCCGACTATAACCACATAAAATATGTCCACCTTGCAAAGCAATGCTACAAATGCCGCTGCTGCCAGCGCAATGCGGATCGGTTCCCAGGGGACATCGAAAGCAAATCGAAGCGTTACGGATAAAAGCAATCCTACAAAAGAGCATATTATACCGGTAATTGCCTTATTGAAATATGCGGAGCCTTTTAACCTGTCGTAGTAGGGTACAATAATCACCAGGATTAGAAAAGAGGGCAGAAACATGCCTATTGTAGCGATAATAGCGCCTAAAGGTCCTCGCATTATATAGCCGATGAAAGTAGAGGTAATCACTACGGGTCCCGGTGTGATTTGCCCCAGGGCGATGCCGTTCATCAGTGTATTACCATCAATCCAGGCGCGGACATCCACGAATTCGTGGTACATAAGTGGAATTGCGGCAAAACCGCCACCGAAGGCGAATATGTCTATTCTGGACATAGTCGCCGCCAGATCAAAAAGCTGCGGGTCCAGGAAGAGAAGTATCAGGTAAAAGGCAGCTACGCCTGCCAGAACCCATGCCAGTTGCAGGTATGAATAGGGCTTCTTTTCTGAAATGTTTCCTGCTACTGGTATATTTTTTGTTTTGTAAATTCCCATGCCTATTAATGCTGCCAGCACTATTACAAAAATTGGGTTCAGTCCGAAATAGAAAGCGGTCGCTGCTACAAAGGTGATGATTATATCTTTGTAGGATTTTAGTGAAATTAGTCCAAAGGATACGGTGGCACTGGCTACTATGGCTACAATGATGGCATTCAGCCCGCTGAATGCTGAAACTACTGCGGGCAAGTCATTAAACGATATGTACAGGGCTGAGAGAATCATCATCATAATGAAGGTAGGTAAGGAATAAGAAAGGAACAGTGCAGCAGCCCCGGATAACCCCCTCAGCTTTAAGCCCACATAAGCAGCATTCTGCATTGATGTTGAGCCGGGAATTGTCTGGCATAGAGCTAACCCATGTCGAAAGGACTCCTCATCAAGCCATTTCTTTTGCTCTACCACCAGCCTGTATATGTAGGCTACAATTGCAGGACCGCCAAATGCGGTCGCCCCTAATTTAAATAAAGACAGGCACATATGAAGCAGAGAGGGATTTTGCTGTTCTTGCTGAACTTTCATTTTTTATCTCGAAGCTTATTTGCCAAAATCACCATTACCAGGTACTTGCGGGTTCCCTTGTAGAATAGAATACTAAATACTAATACCTAAATTCTAAACAAGTTCAAAAAGGTAAAATTCAAAATAGAAAACGAAAAATGTGAGATAGTAAGTTTGCTTTATGGTTTTGGTCATCTGGTATTTTTACTTTGACATTGTTTAGTATTTAGTGCTTGGGGTTTAGGGTTTTATCCTATTAACTGCTTTCCCCCTTTGAAAGCCTATACGAACTCTTTTTTCTCCTCTCCCTCGATGGGAAATTAATACCTTCACACCTCTCCCTTGATGGGAGAGGATTAAGGTGAGGGTGAAACCTTGGATAATTCCCCCTCACTCTAACTCTCTCCCGCCAGGGGAGAGAGCATTTGCCTGTTGAGAGTAAGCTAAAGGCTCTCAGTGGCTAAGGAGCGCTGGACTGATATCGCCAGTCTTTTTTCTAGCGCCAACCCCTCTGCCAGGGGCAGGTCCCGTCCTCTCACCAGCGCCTGCTTGGCGCTCCTGATTGCCCTCTGATTGTATGATGCTATTTGAGTAGCAATGCTATCTACGATAGGCAATAGTTTATCTCTGGATACTACCCGATTAATTAATCTGGCCTCAAGAGCTTCGTCAGCGCTGATCCAGCGACCGTTAAGCAACATCTCCAGCGCCTTGGCCCGACCGATCGTTCTGGGCAGGGTCTGGGTGGCGCCTGCTGCCGGTATGATGCCTAGCCGCACTTCAGGCAAACCGAACTGGGCATCTTCAGAGGCTATTCTCAGGTCACAGCACAGGGCAATTTCGATTCCTGAACCCAGCACATAGCCATGGAGAGCGGCGATTACCGGTTGGGGAAGAGATAAAAAAAGTCCCCAGATGTCACGCTCCCAGCGTACCTTTCTGGCTATAATAGGGCTTGGGGCGGTGAGGAACTCGGTTAAATCGGCACCGGCACAGAAGGCTTTCTCACCGGCTCCTTTGAGTACGACTACTCTCACCTCGGAGTCGTCCTTGATAGCGTCCAGTACCAGGTATAGCTCGTCTCTCATTCTGATATTGTAGGCGTTCAGGAATTTGGGACGATTGAGAGTGATACGGGCGATAGCATCTGTCTTTTCATAAATTATGGTCTCAAGGTCGCTCATTACGGTGTTTCCCTGAAATTCTATTTTCCGCGGAACTTTGGAGGTCGCTTTTCCCGAAATGCTTTGATGCCTTCGGTTCGGTCTTTGGTGGTGTGCAGCAGGAAGTAGAGGTCAGCCTCAAGGCGTAATCCCTGCTCCATAGTCAGGTCTAATCCCTTGTTTATCGCTTCCTTGGCAAAACTCAGCGCCAGAGGCGATTGAGAAGCTATCGTTTGCGCCATATTTTTTGCCAGAGGCATTAGTTCTTTTTGTGGTACTACTTTGCTGACCAGTCCTATCCTTTGAGCTTCCCTGGCATCTATAGATTCCCCTGTTAACACCATTTCCATGGCTCTGGTAATGCCCACGATGCGCAGCAGCCTTTGAGTTGCTCCGTCCCAGGGCATAAGGCCGGCAGCGATATGAGGTAAAGAAAAGCGAGCTTTATCTGAGGCAATCCTGATATCGCAGGCCAGCGCCAGTTCCAATCCCTGCCCCGAAGCATCGCCATTGATGGCTGCGATGGTGGGACATTTTAGGGCGGCAACCGGTGCTGCCACGGACGATAGCCCGTCATCCTCGCCCTTACCTGTTGATTTGATTTTATTTAGGTCTGAACCTGCCGAAAATGACTTTTCTCCGGCGCCAGTGAAAATTACTACCTTTATCTTTTCATCGATGCTTATATCCCGGCAAATTTCAGCCAGCTCCTGTGCTACCTGTTCGTCTATGGCATTGTTCGTTCCGGGACGGTTGAGCCTTACCATGCCCACAGACTTAAGTTTTTGATAGATAACAGCTTTATCGCCCATGTTATTCTTCAACCTCGCAGTTAAAAATCATAGATTAAATAAAACCACAGCCTATTTTGAGTCTGATGGCTCCCCAGATAATGGCAATAAGGCATAAAACTATGCCCGTGATTCCCATACCTCTGCTTCCCCTGGCGGAAACCGTGGCTACGATACCTATAATTAATCCGACAACAGCAAATGGAATATTGCCCCAGTTCAGCCATCCCAGGAATGGAATAAGTCCCAGGAACATACCGCAGAAAGCCAGTATACCCCAGATCAGACTTAATAACTGCAAATCTAACCTCCTCTATTGTTGAAAACCAGGGAATGCCTCTATCCAGTAAGCTTATCAACGGTACAGGTCGCCCGTCAACTGTAGATGACTCTCTACTATCCTATCTCATCATCATTATAATTATCAGCTAATAAGTAGCCGGTGTGCTTTGAAATACTTCAGGCAGTAGTAGATACCATGCAAAATTAAGATGTTCTGCTATCCAGGAGAGAATTGTAGTTTCCGCCAGCAAATCGTTTAGCCAGGGACTTATGGTGAAAGTTTTAAACAAGGTCATCAGCAATGCCAGCCCCAGAGCTGAACTCACCAGAGTAAAAATCCCGCCGAGAATGCGAAATACGCAGCCGCTGTTCCAGGCGAAGTTGATGAAATGTCTGGGTATCCAGAATATCAGCGATAGAATTATGCTAACGATTACAAAAGCGATGAAGAACCCCAGAAGATTTTCCCAGTCTTGCCCTGGCAGGAATGAAAGCCATGACGCCGGAATACTATAGAAATAACCGGCTACCGCTATGGCAATTATCATGGTGAGCAGAGAGAAAAATCCATTGATAGCACCACCTTTAAATCCGGCAAAAAGACTGAAGGCCAGTATCAGAACGACTATTAAATCTACCCAGATCATGACATTTGCCTTGCGGATTATACTTAACCGTGCATGGGTTTATCCAATCGCAAATTCAGAATATTGTACTCCGTTATTGCTGTATTTAACAATCTGCGGGTTGGTAAATGTAGAGGCGGGTTTTTAAACCCGCCCTGCAGACCCTGTCAGGGTCTGTCAATAAATGATAAGCGAGGTAATGCTTGCTGTCACTGGTAGCTAATGACTCGCACAAAAATTGGTTTCACCCTCACCTTAATCCTCTCCCGTCGAGGGAGAGGAAGCTAGATTTTCTCGCCCCTGGAGGGAGAGAGTTAGAGTGAGGGGGTTAAAAATAACTAAATACCCAGCTTTTCTCGCTTTGCCTCGATATGGTTCAAAATGCCGTCAACCGCTTTGACCGGGTCTTTTTCCACGTTGAGTAAGCCGCCGGTTACCTGTTTCAGATCCTCGGTGAGCAACTTGACCAGGTTCGGCGCACCGGTGACTGTGGGCACAGGATTGACGTAAGTGTATAGCCCCAGAGCCAGGGCAAAGACGGCATCTATGGTAGCTTTCTGTTCCATGTATTCCGGCGCTACCGCAGCTACGGGGAGATCTGTTACGGACACTTCTCCCAGCGCAGTGGCGATAGAAGCCAGCAGGTCGCCCAGACGTCCGGTATCGGTACAGGTTCCATAGCTGAGTACAGGCGGTATGCCCAGACTGTGGCAAATCTTCTTCAGGCCCGGCCCTGCCAGTTCACTGGCTTCCGGCGAACATAGTCCTGCAACCTGCATCGCCGCATTGCCGCAGCCCATGGACAGCACCAGAACATCACGCTTAATCAGTTCTTTAGCTACTGCCACGCTGTGTGCATCCTGGCCATGGTCTCTCAGGGTAGTGCAGGATACCAGCCCGGCTACGCCGCGCAGCGTCCCGTCTTTTATGGCTCCCAGCAGCGGTTCCAGGGTACCGCCCAGAGCTTCCAGGATACTTTCGCTGGAAAATCCCACGATGGCTTCCCTCATGGGCAACTGTGTTATAGGCTCTACCGATGCTCTGCGCTCTTTGAAGTTATCTATTGCCATTTGCAGCAGTTGAGCCGCCTGCTGATCGGCTCTCTGAGGCACGTAGTTGATTCTGTCGGTAATGCCTTCAAAGGCGACCAGCTCGCTCACAGGTATCAGCTTGAATTTATACTGCTTAGAATATACAGGGTCGATTTGCATGGAGCAGTTCATATCGCAGGCGAAAAGGTCTACACAGCCCGAAGCCAGAACTGCTTCCTGAGAAATCCAGTTGCCTGTAAAACCGTAAAAGGCGTCATCCATTTGCCATCGCTGGATCATTTCCTGTCCGGTTTCGATATTGGCGATAATACGCAGCCCTTTAGCGCCCTGTTCTCTGGCTTTCTGCTGCCATTCGGGGTCACGCGCCAGTTGTACCATGGCAAATCCCAGGAAAGGCTCATGCCCGTTGACCAGCGCATTGACATAGTCAGGGTCCAGTACGCCCAGGTCAACGCGCATTTTATGAGGTCTGGGGATGCCAAAAAGAATGTCCTGGCAGTATTCGTTGACAATCTGGCTCTGATAAGCCATAGCCAGGCTCAACCGCATTGCCTTGAGTGCCAGGCTGAGATAGTAACCGTCTACGTTGGTAAGACAGGAACCGTTAGCAAGCAGCATCTCTCCGTAAATCCCCCCGGGGAAGATATCCAGCTTTTTCCAGACTTCCTTGCGCTCTTTAGGAGCCAGTGCTTCCACAATCTGGCTGGGTTCATAATACTTCCTGTTGAAATCAGCTTCGACGAAGTCACAAAGTCGCTTGGCCACCTGTTTCTCCGATCCCGAGGTATCTATGCTGAATCGCTCGGCAAAAGCTTTCAATTTGTGAGGTTCTGCAATTTCAAAAGGTGTCTGGCCGTCCGCCGTCGCCCTCAGGGTTTTGATGGTCTGGTCGGTATGATACTGATAGGTAGATGCTCCCAGTATATTTCTTAGCAGCATCATACGCATAGCCATGCCGTCCCCGGTAATGCCGCATACCCCTTTCTTGTCCTTGGCAACATCGGCACGACAGGGACCATTGGAACACAAGTCGCAGCGGACGCCTCCCATACAAAAGGCACATCGCTGGTCGGGGTTACCTCCCAGACCCTGTGCCTCGTACCGATCCCAGATATTAGTCAGGTTGTCTTTTTTAATACGGTCATATACTTTACGAACAGACTCGTGGTAAGAGATCCGACTGCTTTCCATAATAAAACCTCCTCTTAATGGACATTTTAGAAAGGGGCTTTGCCACTTCCCTGCTCACATGCGACTACAATTCCAATGATACTATCTCTTTCCCTATATTTACAAGCGCTCCCCTCTGACGCTGATAGTAATATCTTTAAGAGGAATATTTTTGCCACTGGCCTCTATTGCCTTTTTGGCCATGTGTACCAATCCCGAGCAGCAAGGTACTTCAATGTGTATTACGGTGAGGCTTTCAGGCTGTGCCTGGCGCAGAATCTCGGTCAGCCTGGCCTGATGAGCCGAAAAATCGTCCAGTTTGGGACAGGCTACCAGCACTGCATGGTTTTTAAGGAAGTCCTGATGCAAGTTAGCGTAGGCAAAAGGTACACAGTCGGCAATCAGCGCCAGATCTGCTCCCTGAAGAAATGGTGCGGTAGGTGGTACCAGCGTAAGCTGCACCGGCCAGTGCCCCAGCTCGGATTCCTGGCGAATTTCATTTGCCGAACTACATTTACATGTCTCCTGCTTCTCAAACTGAGTAACGGTAGAGGATGAGCAGCCGCAGGGCAGTTTTTCTTCAGCATGCTTCTTCTGTTCCAGATGATGCTCGACTGCTTTTTCATCGAATTCCTCGGCATCCCTTTCTTCAACGCTGATAGCCCCTTGAGGACAGTCACCAAGGCAGGCACCGAGACCATCGCAATATTTATCGCTGATCAGCTTTGCCTTGCCATCGATGATTTGAAGAGCTCCCTCGGCACAGGAAATTATGCACAAACCGCACCCGTTACATTTCTCCTCATCTATCTTGACAATCTTTCTTTTTACTCTGGTGGTATTTGTCATTTAGTTACCTTCCTTTTCCTTATTGGCCTGCGCCTGTTCTTTCATTAGACGTTCGTACATTTCATCGCCGACACATTCCCTGGCATACTCGCACCACTGGACACATGAAGCCACGTCGTTATAGATGGTGAACCCGCATTTAGGGCATTTAGTCTTCATATCCGTGGAGACTATTTCCACTTCCTCACCGCACTTGGGGCATGGCTTCAATTTGATCGTTGGCATCAAGATTGTTTTCGTTCCCGGGCACTTATCCAACATGATTGCACCTCCTTGAGCTGGTTTCTGCCACGCATTCGCGTGCTGAGACACACCAGTCTATGCAGGGAGTTAATCCCTGGCGATAAACCATATCGCCACATTTGTAGCACCTGACTTTTACCTCGTCGGAGAAAATCTCCAGCTTTGTACCGCATTTGGGACACCGGTAAAGTCCCAGTCTTAAACCGTTGCCCTTTTCGTGACATGCTGTTTTCGTCTCTCTCACTTTTTTGCTCCGCAAATCCATCCTTTGTTTCTATGATAAAGCTAAATTACCGGTGAAAACATGATTTAAGTCATATAAGGGCAGAAAAATATAAAATAAGGGGCAGCTAATTTTCAGTTTGGGTAGAACAAGTTTAATATCGCTGTTCGGCTATTCTGTTTTGGACTTAAGCCTGATTGCTGAGACTTTGGCGAAGAAGAGGAAGATGAGCGCTGCCAGATATGTCCATATCAGCAGGGCTATGATGGCTCCGATAGAGCCGTAAACCAGATTGTAGGGGTGAAATATATTCAGATATACAATAAATATAATTGTCACGATCTCAAAACAAATTGCTGCTCCCAGAGCACTGCTCCAGACGTCTTTCCATTTGATCGGGCGTTCCGGTATGAATTTGTAAATGACCATAAATATCACAAAGGCCAGAATAACATCGATCACAAACACCAGAAGGTTTAATAATACGGAGTTGGTCATCGGCTGAGTTGAGATCTTTCCCAGTATGATTGCGGCGATATTCAAAAATACCGTTACGCAATAAATGATAAACAGTAGCAACATGGCTCCCAGAATCATAACGAAGTCGATTAATTCAGCCCGGATAAATGATTTGGATTTGTGAATTCCCCATACTGTGTTCAATGATTTTCTGACTGAGTCAAAAAAACCCTTGCAGCCCAGAAGCAGAAGTACTACGGAAACAATACTTATAGCTCCGCGTGCGCTAATTACACTATTAATGGTGCCGATAATAAAGTCCTGTGATATGGGAATCAGGTACTGGAAGGCGCGGAAAATGTGTTCTTGCAGTGATGGCATATCGACGAAAAAACTGGATATGGATATTGTTGCCAGCAGGAAGGGAAATACGGAGAGAAGAAGGTAATATGAAACGGAGGCTGCCAGTAAGGTACAGTTATCGGCGTTAAATTCCTGAATAGTCTTTTTGAGGAAGATTACTATCTTCCAGGATGCAATTGCTCTGGCTATATTTGAGATGTATTTTATCTGGATTTTCATATGTGCAGGTTGCCATTCTAGCAGGAGCGAAAATAGTCGTCAATCGATTTTAAACCGAAGGGCTATTAAATTGCATTTGTATTAACAGCCTATGAGAAGAGCCTGTATCATAACTGCTTCAGCTTAAACTAAAACAGTATACGAATCTCGTGGTCCTGAAAAATAGTTTCCCATTATGTATTGTCAGCGGTGTGCTTGTCCCTACATCATCCAGTTTATAACTCCAGAAGAGACTACCGTCTTTGGTATCGAGACAGTAGATACTATCTCCGAAACCCAGGAGAATCTTGTTGCCGCAAACAGTAGGAGACGTATACATTGAATCTCCTGTTCTGTGTTTCCATACGAACCTGCCCTCGTCGATGTTTAAGCAATATAAAAATTGATCGTTCGATGATACAAAAAGCTTGTCTTCTGAAATGGTTGGCGTAGCTGTGACTTTGCCACCTGTCTTAAAGCGCCATACCATGTTGCCATCTTCAATATCCAGGCAGTATACGTATGAATCGTTAGAACCGAAAAAGACCCTGTTATTATGAACTGCAGGAGATGACCTTATTATATCTCCGGTATAATACGTCCAGATATTATCGCCGCTATCAGCGTCAAGACAGTGAATGCTGTGATCATCTGAGCCAAAAATGACTTTGCCTTCCGTTACTATGGGAGAAGTTTGAACTGTACCATCGGTGTGATATTTCCAAATTGTGCTGCCATCGCGGGCATTTATACAATACAAATAGCCTTCGGAGTCGGCTCTTCCACGGAGCCCATAGTAAATCTTGTCGTCGTTTATGGCGGCAACTGAAGCTCCGCCATTTATATATTCTTTTTCTTTGGTGAGATTTTTGTTCCAGATAAAGGAGCCGCTTCTGAGGTTAAAAGAATAAATAGCACCAAATGAGCTCATGATTACATTACCTTTATAAATCACTGGCGACGAGTAGTTTTCACCGATGTATTGACTCCATATTATTCTTCCATCATTCGTATTTATACAATTTAAGAAATGACGCGTTGGTATTACAACCATGTCCGAAGAAGCTGCCGGAGAGATGCGGCTGGCACCAGCTTGCTCAAACAGATCATATTCGTATCTCCATAACAGCTCAATAGTATCGAAGTCAAAATCGTCGGTGGCGCTGGTTCTTTCGGAGTTAAATTTGAACATTGGCCAGTCAGCATCACCTAGAAATAAGTCCTGTAATACACATCCATAATCAGCAGAAATAAGCAATATACACATAAGCACGGCGATGATAAGTAGAAATTTCGTAGAAGTATTGTTGAAATGTTTGTTGAACCAGTTCATGTTACCCCTCAGCTCAGAAAAACCGTCGGAGGCGATTTAAAATTATAGCAGTTATCAGGGGAGAAATTAAATTGCCGTTGTCTTTTCTGTCATCACGGGCAAAGCATGGTAATCTCAGGGACGGGAAGATATATGAGGAGATTGCCACGTCATTCCGATTGCGTCGGGATTCCTCGCAATGACGGGTGATAGTTTATACCTGTGGCGGCCCCTGACTTAGCAGTTTTAATCTGGTCTCGTTGAGGATGGTCATCTTGCCGCGTCCGGAGCGGATAATTCCTGCCGATTTCAAGCGGCTGATGACACGGATGGCTGTCTCGGTGGTGGTTCCGGCCATGTCAGCGATCTCCTGCTTGGTGAACGGCAGTTCCGAGCCAAGCCTGGAAGAAAGCATAAGCAGTGTTCTGGCAATACGCTGTTCCACACGTTCGCCGGCAAAATCCATAAGGCGGCTCTGGGCATCTCTGAGCCGTCCGCCTAACACATTGATAATCCTCAGAGCCACCTGAGGACGTTTGGATAGAAATGCCAGAAAGTCGTTCTTCTTGATCCCCAGCAACTTTGTCTTGGTCAAGGCCTGGGATGAAGCGGGATAAGGCTTGTCTTCAAAAACGGCTACCTCGCCGAACATCTCGCTGGTGCCGAAGAAAGCAACGATGAACTCTTTTCCTGAAGAAGCATGTTTGAGGACTTTGACCCTGCCATCAGCGATGATATAGAACCAGTCGGGAGCGTCCCCTTCCCAGAATATGTATTCTCCTGCCTGGAAATTGCGCTCGATAGCCAGCCCCGATAGCTCAGCCAGTTCCTCCCGGCTCAGGCAGGAAAAGATAAGCGAGCGTTTTAAAATATCAGCTTTATTAACATGTCCCAAGTTGCCATAACTCCACTACGGACAATCTAATTTAAGATAGCCATATGCAGGGATTATAGCAAATGCTGGCAGTAGTGGTATATATTGAGCAAGACAGGACTGCAAGCTATTAAATCGCCTAGTAAGGCTAGGCATTGACAGGCTGGAGTATAATGAGATTGCAAAAGGATAGTATGTTTTGATATATTCCGGAACGGGGGCATCGGCCTGGTTTTTAAATCGGTGGACTCGTTTTTTCGATTGAAGTATAATGTTACTCAGTTTAGATATTGCTGCTATTAGCCGCTTAAATCACATAATGTTAAGACACCGCTTGCTGTCGGATAGGATGGAATCCCGCCAATGAAAATCTGCGTTGTTTCCGATACTCACGCTCGCTGCATAAACGACTTGCCGCCGGCTTTAATCAGCGTCATGAAAAGGGCTGATATTATTGTGCATCTCGGTGATTTCGATACCATAGAGCTGGTCAACGAGTTGAAAAAACTGGGTAACTTCTGGGGTGTTACAGGAAACCATGATTTCGCCAAAATAAGGGCAGTGTTACCGGAAGTAGACGTGCTGGAAGTGAAAGGTAAGAGATTGGGGCTGGTTCACGGGCACGGCAGTTCCATGCCGCTTGGCTTGCAGAAGGGATTGAGGTCTCGATTTAATGGGCATAAGATAGATGCCATTCTCTATGGACATACGCATGTAACCAGAAACAGAATGGTTGGAGATATTCTTTATTTTAACCCCGGCAGCGCTGCCGGTAGGTTCCCCGCATACCGCAGAAGCTACGGAGTTTTAACTGTTAATGGTGACATTAAAGCTGAGATATTCCCTGTGATAACTCAGAACAACCCGGGTATACTAAGCAGGGCTCCGGCCCTGGCTCGCCAGTTAGCAGCGCCCCGTAAGGCTTTATACTGGGCTGTAGACCTCTGGTAAAAGAACAACCCCTCGCGCTGTACCACTCTCCCCTTTATAGTTGAGCGGGATTTTATCTGGCAACTCATTTAATCTTGAGGAGTTTCCTGGCGCTTTCACCAAGAATTTTTTTCTTGTCCTCTTCCGGAATATTCATAGCCTTAACACCTAACAAATTCTCTCTGATAAAATCTTCGCCTGCTTCAGCCCCAAAAGGATAATCTGTGCCATACATCATGCGCTCGGGGCCAAAAAAGGCATATCCACAAGGATAAGCGGCAACTGTTCCGTCTAGAGCGGTATCTCCATAGATGTTAGCCCAATATTCAGTAATATGTCGGGGCAGCTTATCCTTTAAAAATCCATTGAAGTTTGTCTCTATTCTGCGAGCAAAGTAGGGAAGCATGGCTCCCAGATGATGGGTAACAATCTTTAAAGAAGGGTAATGATCTATCACTCCTCCAAAGATAAGTCTCCATATAGACTGGGTAGTATCAAAAGGCCATCCGAATAAATGCATCATTCGCCATCCCTTTTCCATATCGACTAAAGGATAGGATTCCCAATGAGTGGGATGAATAAAGAGAGGCAGATCATGTTTTACCAATTTTTCATAAAAAGGGAAGTATTCACGAGAATCAAGCCCTTTCCCTTTATGATTTGAGGCAACTGTTACGCCGCGACAATCCAGTTCATTGATTGAACGCTCGAGTTCCCTCATTGCACTTTTCATGTCAAGGAGCGAAACAATGCAGATATTAACAAATCTGTCCGGATATGCCTTGCAGAGGGCATAATTATCGTCGTTGGAAAGCCTGCAAATTTCAGCGGCATCCTTGGCGCCGAATCCCAGGATAACCGGTGCTGTTTGGCTGAGAGCTTGCATGTTAATACCATACTTTTCCATAAGGCTCAAACGTATCTCGGGGTCTGCATTTTGGGGAGGATACGAGAATTCTCTACCCTCACCATAATATTTAGTCTTTAATAATATTTTCCCAACCGGCTTCGAAATATGATGGGCTGCTATATCGATTATCATCCTTAACCTCCTTTTAGATTGAAGAGGGAGGAGTCCTGGCCTGTCATGAGTCTAAGTTTCTACCATATGCTTACAGATGTCAATAAGAGCTATTGTAATAAATAAAAGAACATCCTGCGCTACCAGCTCTTTCTAGTTATGCCCAGCGGTTAGCGCAGGATGTTCTGATGTACTGAAGTAAGATCTAAGCTTACTTTTCTTTAAAAAGCTTTATATCTCCTACATTTATATCTTTTGTGGCATCGACGGGAGCAATTTTCTGGCTGTGGTATCCTTTTTTCTCTACAAACAAAGAGTAATTTTCTGACTCTAGCTCTCTGAACCAGAAATCGCCATAGCTATCCGTCGTAGTTTTAGCCGTCTTGCCTGTTTTCAGGTTGGTCAGTGTTACTGTGGCCCCTTCGGTGCATGCATCTGCATCGGGATCATAGACCGCTCCGGCGATAAAGCTTTTTGGCAGACCTATGTAATAGACCCTTGGTTTTACTTTCAGGTCAGGTTTCAGCGCTTCTGCTTTGTTTATCAATTCCTTAATCTTTGGGTCTTTCTCATCGCCAAAGGTAAGTGCGCCGGTCGGGCAGGCATCAACACACCGCGGCTCTTTCCAGCCATTGTCCAGGAGATGCGCACAGAAAGTGCACTTCTGAGCGATGTTGAGAGCATCATTGAAGTAGATGACGTTCTCATAAGGGCAGGCTGCGATACACATCTTGTTGCCACGACATTTGTCGGGATCGATGATGACTATGCCATCATCCCGCTTGTATATTGCCCCGGCGTTGCACGCCGGTATGCAAGGAGCTTCATCACAATGCTGACAGATACTGTGCTCGTATGTAACTTTGACTTTAGGCACCTGCCCACGGACATTGTCGTGGATCTTCATCCAGAACTGTCCGGTATCTGGCTGCGGCTTGGCGATAGGTGACCAATCATTGCCTACATGCTCGTCCTTGCAGGCTATCTGACAGTTATAGCAACCATTGCAGAGGTCGTAGTTGATAATCAGTACTTTACCCATTATTATTCACCTCCCATAATGCATGCTTCTAGTCCGGGCCCCGCACATGGGTGGAAGGGGCGCTGGAAAGCTTCTGGATATTTGCGTTTTAGTTCTTCCATATCGGTTTTCTCGATTTCTGCAAGGAAGCCGCTGACCGCATGGCCTACTGCGTTCTTGGAAGTGGTGTTGGCGGGTACGATGGTGTTGATAGCGCCGCCGCGATCGATCTCACCGGGCACGATCGGATCCCACTTTGCGCCGTGATCGATATATATCACGCCGGGCATGACGCGTTCGGTGATATATGCGCCTCCCAGAACTGTGCCGCGCTCGTTGTAGATTGAGACTACATCCCCTTGTTTGATGCCGCGTTTCTCCGCTTCTGAGGGGTGCAGCCACACCGGATGGTACTGATAGCCATCAGGTCCTTTTACTTTGCAGGTCTCAATCTCACGCAGCCAGGTGATGTCATCGTGCTGCGAGTGCACACCCCAGCGTGGGTGATTGGAGCATACAAGCATCGGATACCTTTTGGCTCTTTCGGTGCCGAGGGTCTCCTCGTGGCTGATGCCTTTTGCTACCCACTTGGGTACTGCCGGACGCTCCAGATCGTCAGGGAAGTGCTCTGCAATACCGGTGGCCTCGAACTCGAGTTTACCGGTCGGCGTTGTAAGCGGATACTTCTCCGGGTCCTTGTAGAATTTGTAGAAGCCGGCGGGTACGTCCTCCCAGCCATCGGCTGTGGGCACTACGAAGTAGCCCTTTTCATTGAGTTCTTCCCAGCTAATGAGATCGGTGCAATCGGAAGCTTTTTCCCAGCCTTCTTTGATAAGCTGGGGAATGGACTTGCCGCCAGTGTATTTCTCCAGTAGTCCCAGGCGCTCAGCAAGCTTGCATACTATCTCGTAGTCGCTAAATGATTCGCCTAGCGGCTCTATACACTTATGCTCCGGGTAGACCAGGTTATACTGACCGCTGAAGACATCGGCGGCGATATCTTCTTCTTCCAGCTTGGTGTTAACTGGGAGGATGATATCGGCCAGCAAGCAGTCATTTTCCAGCCAGGGATGCTGGGCAAACATAAATTCGATATCGGGATGGCGCATTGCTCTGACATAATCATTGCCGCTGTTCCAGCAGGTGATCCAGGACGGCGAGTCGGTCCAGACCATGTGGACCTTGGAGCAGCCATCCGCCGGGTATTTGTAGTGCACGAACTGGTTTGTGCGGTTGGCTGTCTCGGATTCGCAGCCCCACCAATCGCACTCACCCTCGAGAATAGCCTTGGGTATATATGTCTTAGGGATAAATGAGGGGTGATTGGTGTCAGATGGATGGCCTCCTGTATAGGCCTTACGCATGTTGGATATGCGCAGAGGCTTGGGTTGAGCCCACTGGTCAGGCATATTGAACAGCCCCCACTCAATCATCTTGGCCTGGTTGACGCCTGGCTTGCCAAGTCCTTGCATGGCCAGGCAGATGTTCTGCAGACGGGCTGGCTCGGTGGCATAAGGCCCACGAATGCCAGGGCCGCCGTTACCGATGACCACGGTAGTACGCTTGCTCGCCCACTCATCGGCCAGGGCCTTGATCACCCGGGAAGTTACGCCGGTGATAGGTGCCGCCCATTCGGGAGTCTTGGGTATTCCATCTTCTTCACCCATGACATAGGCTTTGTATTTCTCTACGCCAACAGCGTGAGTCTTGAGGTACTCTTTATCATAAGTTCCATTCTTAAACCAGTGATAAGTAATTGCCAGAAACAGCGCCGCATCTGTGTTTGGCAGGACCGGTATCCACCGGTCGGCATGTACAGCAGCGGCGTAGTTAAGATCAGGACATACGTAAATCTGTTTGATGCCCAGTTCAGTCCAGTAGTAGCTTAATCTGCTGGGCAATTGTCCTTGCCAGCCCCAGGGCGTGGTTTCCTGGTCGCAACCCCAGAAAAGTAGCAATTCGGCGTTTTTTGACATATCGTAGAGCAGGTTGCTTTGCATCCCCTGGCCAACCGGTTCGCAGCCCCAGAAATGCTTACTGCCCCACCACCAGCCTTCCCAGCTATCGGGTTGGCGGTTTTGCTGGGTGAAGCCACCCCACAGGCGGAGCAGCTTGCGGCCGGCACCATGACAGGCCTGAATAACCTTGTTCTCTCCGTGCTGGTCGCTCTCATAGAGTAAAGCAGTAGGGCCATATTTTTTCTTGATGCGATTCATCTCGCTGACGATGATATCAAGTGCCTGGTCCCAGGAGATGCGCTTGTACTTGCTGACGCCGCGGTTCTGAGGATTGCGCTCACCGTTGGGGTCGAAATCGACACGCATCATAGGGTAACGGATGCGTGCCGGTGAATAAACTCTCTTTTTATAGGCAATTGAATAGGGTGGAAGCAGTGTCTTCATGCTGGGCTCGAAGATCTTGCCCCGGACATCAAACTTCCAGGGGTTCATATCCTTCTTGGGATCGTACTTCCAGTCGTAGTGCATTGGACGAATACGGACGATCTTGCCATCCTTGACGTCCACCATCGAGGCGTTGGAGCCATTTTCAGGCACACCACAAAAGCTGATGTCCCTGATTAGTGTTTTTTCTCCGACGTTTTTTGGGCTGTCTTTCTTTTTTTCTGCCATAGTTCCTCCTGCTTTTAAGTTTTTCGAATATTCCAGGAAACTGAAGATGTCTCCGGGATTCCAAAGATTGTGGTACGATGTCAGTATAAATCTACAAATTTCCTTTGTCAATACTATTGACACTGATTTTTACACATAGAAAAAAGTTTGAAACCGGAGTTATCTGGAGGTACTGGGGCATAAGTATAACGAATTAATTAGCCCTATTGTTAACTTTTAGGAAATGTGCTACTATTGAAGTATCTCTCTGATAGAAATACTTTTTCTTTCAGCGGAATAAGTCAAGTGGAAACAGTCGATAAAATTCTTGATGTCCTGGAACTATATCTGAAGCATGAGGGTGAATTAAGTGTTTCAGAACTGGCCAGTCTAAGCGGATTAAGTGTCTCAAGGACATACCGCATTGCGTCTTCGCTTGCCAGGAGAGGTTATCTGCGTCAAAAAGAGAAGAGAGCTAAATATTCTGTAGGACTGAAGCTACTGGAGTATAGCTCTGTTATTCAGCATAATCTTAGAATCGCTGAATTAGCCCTCCCGCTTTTGCAGAAGCTGAGCAGGGCCTGTGGCGAATCGGTTAATGTGACGATTTTGGATTCATACGAAGCTCTTTCAGTTGCGCAGGTTGAAGTTAATCGACTATTCCGGGTATCAACGCCGGTCGGGATGAAATTACCGTTATATGCAACATCGTCTGGCAAGATATTATTAGCTCACATGGTGGAAATTGAAAGAAAGCAATTCTATGACACCAGGCATCTTATTTCATATACCAAGAATACTACGGTCAGTTCGGATAAGTTAGAAGAGGAGCTGGAGATTATCAAACGAGATGGTGTTGCTTTTGATAACGGTGAATACGATCCGAGCATTTGGTCAGTTGCTGCGCCGGTATACAATTCAGATGGGAATGTGATAGCGGGCGTGGCAATTGTGGCTCCTTTGGCGCGTATAAGTGAGGATAAAGTTGGTAGCCTGATAGAACTGAATAGAAACAGTGCCCTGGAGATTTCTACTGAGATGGGATATGCAGTATAAGTATTGATAAGCAATTAAGTCGCTGTTTTAATAAATTAACTGGATTAGTAAACATCTGAAGCGATTAGTTAGCAAAGCATAACTTGTAATTATTTTGACTATGAATTTGTGAGGGAGACGATAACAGATGAAATACCGCGTTGGCATCGATATTGGTGGTACGTTTACTGACCTCGTTTGTATTGATGAGGATGGGAAAATAAGAGTGGTAAAGTCTTCTTCTACTCCTAAAGACCCTTCCAATGGTGTCGAAGATACCATTATTAAGGCAGGTATCGATTTAAAAGATGTCGATTTTCTTTCCCATGGAGCTACTGTGGGAATCAATGCTGTAATTCAGAACAAAGGGGCAAAAACAGCTATTGTGACCACTAAAGGTTTCCGGGATATTATTGAGTTGAGAAGAGGGCAACGAGTTATCGACAAGCCCAGCGATATGTATAACCTTCAGATGGACCTACCTCAGGATTATGTTGGCGGTTATAGCCCGCTTGTGGAACGACCGTTGCGATTCGAAATATCGGAACGTGTGGATTATAAAGGGAATGTGATTAAACCGCTGGATGAGGATGCGGTCAGACAGATTGCTAATCAGATGATTGAAAAAAAAGTCGAGGCAATAGCCATATGCTACTATTTTTCCTTTGTTAATCCGGAGCATGAACAGATAACCCAAAAAATCCTTGAGGAATTGCTCCCTGGAGTTTGTATCTCGGTTTCCAATGAAATATTACCGGTAATCAGAGAATATGAACGTTTGAGTACTACCACCATCAATGCATATATAATGCCTATTATGCAGTCATATCTCTCGAATCTACGTAATAAACTAATATCCAGAGGTCTCAAAAAAGACTTTTATCTGATGCAGTCTGGCGGAGGGATAATATCAGCGGAATTGGCCGGTCTAAGGCCTGTTTATACCATAGATTCCGGGCCTGCCGGTGGGGTTACTGCTGCGGCGCAGCTTGGCACCATGTTGGGTTACCCGGATGTTATCTCATTTGATATGGGGGGGACTACAGCTAAAGTGTGCGTTATCCACAATGGCAAGCCTGAAGTCACCACCAATTTCTGGGTAGATGGGAAATACTTTATTGGAGTTCCGGTAATGGATATGGTTGAGATAGGTGCTGGTGGTGGCAGTATGGCATGGTTGGATTCTGCTGGCGCTGTTCATGTAGGCCCGCAAAGCGCCGGAGCCGATCCTGGGCCGGTATGTTACAAACGTGGTGGTACAGAACCGACTGTTACCGATGCCGACTTAGTTCTGGGTTACATTAACCCAGACTACTTTCTGGGTGGGGATATGGTTGTGGATGTTACAGCGTCGAAGGCTGCTATCAAGGAGAAAATCGCTGATAAGCTTGGTATGGAAGTGGCTGAAGCTGCACATGGAATTTACCGTCTCATAAACGCTAATATGCTTGGTGCAATGCGTGTTGTCACTGTGCAAAAAGGTTATGATCCAAGAGATTTCAGTCTTCTTGTCTCAGGTGGAACGGCTGCCATACATGCGGTACGTCTTGCTCAGGAGTTGAGAATTCCCAGAGTAATCGTGCCGCTGACACCCGGAACATTCTCCGCCATAGGTCTGGTTACAGCTGATGCTAGATATGATGTCTATCGTTCTTATGCAACACTGGTATCGCAGGCAAGTCCTGAAATTATACAAAAGATCTATGATGAACTAAATGAACAGGGAATAAAAAAGATAATGGAATTAGGTTTTTCCAAACGAGAAGTAGAACTTCACTATACCATGGATATGCGCTATGCCGGTCAGGCGCACGAGGTTACCATAGATATCCCTGCCAATATCATCAAATCTAAAATAACTCATGATGCGATTAGGAAGCTGGCAGATATGTTTCACGAGCGGCACAAATATCTTTTTGGGCATTCGTCTCCTGATGCTGCTGTCGAATTCATCACGTTATCTGTTTCAGCCACGGGGCCAATGCCCAGGAGCAAGATGTTTGAAATCGAAAAAGGTGGAGCCAGTCCGGACAAGGCTAAGAAAGCGGAAAGGTCAGTATATTTCGAAGAATTCAAGGAATACAGGAATTGCCCGACATTCGAACGTTCCCTGTTGAAGGCAAACAATATAATCAAAGGGCCTGCAGTAGTGGAGCAAATGGACACAACCATTGTCATCCCACCGGGTCAAAAGGCAACTGTAGATAAATATGGCAATATCTTTATTGATATCATGATTCCATCGAATTGATTAATAGTGAGGACGGATAAAAAATGGCACAAAAGAAGGAGACTAAAGACGTTTTTACCTTGGGTGTGTTACGTAGTCTAATAGAATCCATACTTGCGGAGATGGCTGAGGTATTGAAGCGTACATCATACCATCCCATTTTTAACGAGGTGCTTGATTTTTCCACGGCTTTATTGAATGCTAAAGGTGAATTGATCTCCTCTTCAATGGGTGTTGTAGTGCATCTAGGTGCACTGGAACTGTGTGCTAAAGCCATCATCCGTCATTTCGGTTTGGAGGGCTTTAAACCGGGAGATATAGTTATTCATAATAATCCCTTTCCCGGTGGCACACACTTGCCTGATTTAGATGTCCTTGCTCCGGTATTTTACCGGAATAAACTCGTGGCTTTTGCTGTAGCCAGAGGTCATCATGGCGATATCGGAGGAACACATCCCGGCAGTTTTGCGGGCAATACTACCAGTATTTTTCAGGAAGGTGTTCGAATTCCTCCAGTGAAGTTATATGATGCCGGTAAGCTTAATGAAGGTGCCAGAGATCTTCTACTGGCTAATGTCAGGGTTCCTACCTTTACCTGGGGTGACCTGCAGGCACAGATTGCAGGTTGTCATGTAGGTGAGCGGCGTATCATAGAGCTATTTGAGAAATATGGACCTGCAACTATGTACCAGGCTATGGATTGGGCTTTAGACTATTCGGAACAGCTTATGCGAGCCGAGATAGAGAAAGTACCGGATGGCACTTACTCATTTGCCGATTACCTTGATAACGATGGCATTAATAAGGAGAAAGAAGTCAAAATACATGTTAAAGTCACTGTAAAAGGAAATAACATTGTGTTTGATTACAGTGACTCAGATCCACAGGTTAAAGGTCCAGCCAATTGCGTGCTTGGGGTGGTCACGTCAGCCACATACTGTGCCATGTTTAATCTTACTGCCCCGGATATTCCTAAGAACCACGGATGTTACAGACCGATAACTATTATTGCACCTGAGGGATTAGTTATTAACGCCAGATTCCCGTCGCCAGTTGTCAGCGGTAACACGGAAACGTCGTCTCGGATAATAGATACCGTAATCGGCGCTCTGGCCAGAATAATTCCTGAAAAAGTCACTGCCTCAGATTCCGGGACGGCTACTGCCCATATTGCAGGCGGATTTGACCGGAGAATAGACGAATATTACACCTGGTATCTCGGAGCCGACCCTTGTGCTTTGGGAGCCAGGGCAACCAAAGACGGATTTACTGCTTCGGGAGGTCCCAGGATAGGTGGGCATGTTTCGCAAATACCTATGGAAGTGTTTGAAACCAGGTACCCGTTTATGGTGGAGGAATATTCCCTGGTTACAGATTCTGGCGGGCCTGGTAAGTTCAGAGGTGGGCTATCCAGTTTAACAGTAATACGGCCTGTGGATCATGATTGTGAGGTTGGTGGTTGTAATGATAGGGCAATAATTCCTCCATACGGGATATTTGGCGGTATGCCTGGCCTGCATGGCGAAAACAAGATAGTTCATAAAGATGGTAAGACTACTCCAATCGATAGAGCTGGGGGTGAGATAGCTGCTGCCGGAGAAATCATTTCATTTAGGGCTCCGGGAGGTGGTGGCTACGGCGATCCACTAGATCGTGCCCCTGATTATTTACAGCATGATGTGGATAATGGGTACGTCTCTGTAGAGAGTGCCCAGCGCGATTATGGAGCTGTATTTCATAAAGGCACTCGAACCATTGATTTCAAGGCCACGGCCGATAATCGCCGAAATTTAAAAGAAGAATGGAAACGCCATGAAATTTTTATTGATCAAAAGACGAAACCATTTGCTCGAAGAGAGTTTCGCATTATTCATAAGGATGAGAGCATTAAATAAATTTTAGGAGGAAATTTTTATGAAAAAGAAAACGTATCCATTGGTCTATGGAGGAAAAAAACAGCGCTTTGCCAGATCAGTAGTAGTAGGTGATCTGGTATTTGTCTCCGGCTCCAGCGGCAGAACGATGGAAACAGGTGAAGTTCCATCCGACGATTTCAAGGGACAGATGATAGTTGCTCTGGATAAAATCAAAGGAGCCCTGGAAGAAGCGGGTAGCTCTATGAATAACATTGTCAAGGCTGTTATCTACCTTAAGCGCATGGAAGACTATCAGCTTATGCGTGATACAGAGTTTGAATATTATAAAAAATATGCCCCCGGCCTTGTTGATGAACCGCCAGCAAGTACTGTTATGCAAGTGGTATCATTGGCTAAACCCGACATGCTGGTAGAGATAGATGTAACTGCTGTAAAAGGTAAGTGATTCTAAGAATATCGGAAACATTTTCAGGCATTTGATAAGCTAAATATCTAGCACTTAAACTTGAGTAAAAACTTAAGGGGGGGCGCATGCATAGAAAAATCAGGCCTTTTGAACTAATTGAGCCAGCTACAGTAAAAGAAGCTGCTCAACTGCTGGCAAGTCATGGAGATAAGGCCAGGGTACTGGCGGGTGGGGTAGACCTGGTATCCAGGATGATGCGCTGGCAAATTAAACCCGAATATGTGATCAGCATTAGAAGAATACCGGGTCTTGATTATATAGAGGGTGATGGCAAAATTGGTTTGAAAATCGGCGCCATGACTACTTTGCGTTCTGTCGAGCTTTCCCAAGTGATTGAGCGATATTATGCGATCTTATATGAAGCTGTTCGTCAAATAGCTTCGATTCAGGTGAAGACAATGAGCACGGTAGTGGGGAATCTGTGCGTATCCACCCCTGCGTCCGATATTGCGCCAGTTCTTTGTGTCCTTGAGGCCAAGCTCAAGATAGAGGGAGGCAAGGAAGACAAAATAGTGGCAATTGAAGATTTCTTTGTCGATGTGGGTAAGACAATTGTGGAGCCTGGCCAGATTGTCACTGAAATCCAGATACCGGCGGTTTCGCTACAAACGGGAGCGGCATTTTTCAAGCTAAAACCTGTCAAGGCTTCCATTTCAAAAGTCAATGCCGCAGTGATGGTGGGCATTAAGGATGACACTTGCAATAAGGCAAAGATAGCGCTTGGTTCAGTGGCTCCCAAGATGATAAGAGCTATGCGGGCTGAGGAAACCATTCGAGGAAAGATGGTTGATGAAGCCTTAATTATCAGAGCTGCGGAGGTGGCAGCTGAGGAATCAAAGCCGATAACTGACCTGAGGTCGACAGCGGAATACAGGAAAGAGATGGTTGCAATACTGGTGAAGCGTGCTATTAAGGCAGCCTTGGAAAGAGCCAGTAAATCAGAGCAGGAGAGAGGAAAGCAATGAAAAAAGAATTAGCAACATTTATAGTGAATGGTGAACAATACGAAGAGGCAATTACGCCGAATATGACATTACTTGAACTTCTCAGAGAAAGGCTGGGGATTACTGGAACGAAACAAGGTTGTACTGGGAGCGGTAATTGTGGAGCTTGCACTGTGCTTGTTGATGGTAATCCCGTACTTTCTTGCTTGACTCTGGCGGCAACGGTCAGGGGGCAAAACATAACTACAATAGAGGGATTGGCTAAGGACAATGTTTTAGACCCGGTCCAGAAGGCCTTTATAGATTATGGTGCAATACAATGTGGTTTCTGCACACCTGGTATGGTCCTGTCCGCCAGGGCTTTATTGAATAGAAACCCGAATCCGACAAAGGCAGAAATTAAAGAAGCTCTGGCTGGGAACCTTTGCCGATGTACTGGTTACGTGAAAATTGTTGATGCGGTTCTGGCAGCGGCAAAAAATAGTGGAAAGGGAGGATAAATCAAATGAAACCGGAGCTTTCAGTAGTAGGTAAAAGATTACCTGATATCAGCGGTGTCGAAAAAGTTAGCGGAGCCGTAAGGTTTATCTCGGACATAAGTTTACCGGGCATGTTAATTGGTAAAGTACTCCATAGTCCTTATGCTCATGCCGGAATTTCCCAAATTGACACTTCCGAAGCAGAGAAACTGCGTGGCGTGAAGGCTGTAATTACCTACAAAGATTCGCCTCAAAAACAATTTACCGGTACATTAATGAACCTTCAGTGCGTAGAAGGTATAGAAGCATTCGGGGTTTATGATCGTCTGGTTTTGGAAGACAAGGTGCGCTATGTAGGCGATGCTGTGGCGGCGGTGGCTGCAATAGACGAGAGGACAGCAGAAGAAGCTATTGGGCTGATCAAGGTAAAATATGAACCGTTACCGGCGGTTTTTGATGAGATGGAGGCAATGAAGAACGATGCACCGAAAATACATGGTCGGGTGCAAAAACGGCAAGCTGATGGTTTCCCCGGTGAAGCTATTGTCGAAAAGAACATCGCTGTGCATGTTGCTCATAAACCAATTGGTGATGTAGAGCAGGGTTTCCGTGATGCAGACTATATTATCGAAGAGTCTGCTTATACCTCCAAACAGAGACAGTCTCCGCTGGAGACATTCCATTGTATTGCTATCTTCGATGCAATCGGAAAGCTTACTCTGTGGACGCAGACACAGTTGCCTTATCTTACGCGGAGGATGATCGCTTATATATTTGACATGCCTGAAGGAATGATTCGGGTCAGAAACGAATATACTGGTGGAGCTTTTGGCCTTGGACTTGCTGTATCCCGGGAGCCAATTTGCATATTGTTGGCGAAGAAAACAGGCCGACCGGTTAAGTTAATCTATACGAGGCCGGAGGATTTTGTGGACAGGCCCACCAGGTCTTGTGTCGGCCCCTATACTATCAAGATGGGCGTGAAAAAGGATGGCACCATAACCGCTGTAGAAAGAAAAGTAATTGCGAATTCAGGAGCTTATGTGGAGTGCTCTGCGCTCTCCGGCTTGATAGCTACGTCAGTAGCTAATCCGTTGTATCGCCGTGATAGCTACAAGGCTGAGATAGATGCAGTATATACCAATAAACTCTCCTGTGGCGCCATGCGGGGTTTTGGCAATCCGGAGGAGACTTTTATTAGGGAACAGGTGATGGATGAAGCAGCAGAGAAGATAGGTATGGACCCGCTTGAATTCAGATTGAAAAACCTATGTCAGATCGGTGATCCTGGTACTTTTGGTCCCGAATTTCCTCTTACCAGTATTGCCATGGCTGATTGCATCAAAGCGGGAGCCGAGAAAATAGGTTGGAAAGAAAAACGAGGTAAGAAGCAGCAAGGTACGCGCAGAAGAGGTGTCGGTGTGTCCTGCATGGCTCATAACAGTGGAGCTTATCCTGCACATGCGGAGATCAGCAATGCAATAATAAAATTTAATGAAGATGCCTCTGTGACACTAACAGTATTTCCGGCTTCTATTGGTACACTGGCCTTTGGTACACTGGCACAAATAGCTGCCGAGGAGCTGGGATTATCATACGAAGATGTCCATGTTGTTTGGGGAGATACTGATGCCACGGCATTTGAGATCGGTTCTCATGCGTCCAGGACAACGTATATTATCGGCAATACTGTACAGAGAGCAGCTGCTGAGGCAAAGAAAAAGCTGTTGAAACGTGCTGCCACTAAATTAGGCGTTTCTCCTGAAGAGCTTGATATTAGAAATAAGAAGATATTTGTTAAATCAAAGCCTGAAAAAATTATTTCAGCGGCGGAGATAACAAAGGAAGGGCTCTATACCCGCGGAGATGTCGAGCAGATCACAGGTACCTGTTCGTTTCGGCCATCTACATCCCCACCGCCATATCAGGCAGTATTTACCGAGGTTGAGGTGGATACGGAAACAGGAGAAGTGGAAGTTGTTAAAATGGTAGTAGTAAATGACAGCGGTATATCAATAAACCCGATGGTGGTTGAAGGTCAGCTTGAGGGTGGAGCAGCGCAGGGACTGGGATATGCTTTGTGGGAGCATCCTGTGATGGATAACCGGACGGGCGAGGTATTGACTACTGACTTTGATACTTATAAGATTGCCAGTACACTGGATATACCTGAGATGGAATTGATCCTAATCGAACAACCGGAGCCTACTGGTCCCTTCGGCGCTAAGGGTGTCGGTGAACCCGGATGTGTCAATCAGGCAGCGTCAGTAGCCAATGCCATATATGATGCTGTTGGGATACGGATTTTGGAGCTTCCGATGACGCCGGAAAAAGTGCTGAAGGAATTAAAGCAAAATCAAAATGCCAGCAAATAGTTAAGCTAAGAAGAGTTTGCTGGCATTTTGAATGAGAAACCGCTATGGCGACCGATAATCGGCATAGCGGTTTCCTTTTGACTTTATTAAGTTCTTAAATTAGTAAGGTTTGGGGAATATAGGCTCAGCCTCGACAGGTATGAAATCATGCTTGGAGAAGACTATCTTATTTACCCATACCTCTGGCGAGTCTGTCTTGAACCACTGTCCAAAATATAGCGGTATCCGGTCGAAATGCTGTTCAGCATTGAACTTAACTCGACTGTTAATGGTGTTCAGTTCAACTGTCGGAATAGCCGCATTGATTTTAACCGGATCAAGTGAGCCCGCCTTGGTTATGGCCGCAAGGGCGATTTGCATGCCGTGGTAACCATGCCCGATTGCCGGGTTCACCGGTTGTTTCTTGGCATCGACCCATCTCTGGGCAAGGGATTC
>Ga0265297_10001510_pt1 | contig 54073 bp, 61 predicted proteins | sample Munlanlwell13791_FD_192502 | JGI IMG/M metagenome (GOLD analysis project Ga0265297, IMG submission 192502) | Leachate microbial communities from a municipal landfill in Southern Ontario, Canada - Leachate well 137-91 | ecosystem: Engineered > Solid waste > Landfill > Unclassified | place...
TCACGGTAGGGGGATAAAAGGCCCCTTCCCCTACCGGGATAAAACCACCGATCAGCACAGAAGCGCCCATTTCACGGCTCGTTTCGACCTGTTGGTGCAATTCGTCGCGCAGATCTTTCCGCGAGAGTGGTCCGAAAGTCGTGGAGGGATCGAGGGGATCTCCAAAGACCGAAGCAGTCATCAGCCTCACAAATTCAGATTTGAACGCATCGTAGACCTGATCGGCAACAATGAAACGCTTGGCCCCGATACAACTCTGACCGGCATTCAACAATCGGCTGGTTACACAAAGTTTGGCTGCCATCATGACATCGGCATCTTCAAGAATCAGATAGGGATCGCTGCCTCCAAGTTCAAGAACGGACTTTTTGAGGTTGGCCCCTGCCGCTGCAGCTACGGCTTTTCCGGCAGGAGTGCTCCCAGTAAGGGTCACCGCTTTGACCAATGGATTTGCAATGACCGCCTCCACACTGGAAGAGCCAATCAGCAAAGTCCTGAATACATTCTCAGGGAAACCGGCCTCTGACACCAACAGCTCTATGGCCAAAGCACATCCCGAAACATTCGATGCATGTTTCAACAATCCCGTATTCCCGGCCATCAATGCAGGCGCGATAAACCTGAATACCTGCCAAAAGGGGAAATTCCAGGGCATTACGGCGAGGATGGTTCCAATGGGCTGATAGGAAATATAAGATTCTGTGGCCTCTGTTTGAATAAGTTCATTTTGCAAAAATTGCTCCCCATTTTCGGCATAATAGCCACATGCCAAAGCGCATTTATCGACCTCTCCCAATGCTTCGCGATAGACTTTCCCTATCTCGGAAACGATCAGGGAGGCCAGCAGTTCCCTCTTCTCTGCAAGTTTTGCCTGGAGATTTTTCATCAGCCTTGAACGGTACCCAAAAGTGGTTTGCTTCCAGTCCTGATAGGCAGTATCTACCTGTTGCACAATGGCATTTACTTCAGCAGATGTGTATTCCCGGTAGGTTTGAACGATTTCACCAGTAAATGGATTGATGGATTGCATGGGATTTTTTGTTTTTGTAATTGAATTAATACTTAGGGAATTACGATCCAATCCAATGAATTTATTTTCTTTACAAACGTTTTTATAGTTTCAAGCATCTCCTCAAAGCTTGGTGAATTGCCATAAATCATTTGCTCCTGTATGATTGAATAATCCTGTTTCCAAGCTTCAATAACCTCAGGATTGGGGATCGGATGAATTGTTTGTGGGTTGTGTAGTAAGTAATCGACGCCACCTAATCGTGTATACCGAAGCCGATGATTTACAATCTCAGAATATAATTCCCGGTCAGACAAGGCACTTTCAGCATATTCAGTGGTTGATAATTTGTAGATATCGTACAGATGCCTACTCATGCGGTCAATCCTTACTTTTTCATCCGGTCGTTGAAATTCCTCATGCAGCAAGAAAATTTTCTCTAAAAGAGTGCGTTCCGGGTTTACTGTTGGAATTTCAACCGGAAGTCCGGTAAATGCAGCAGTTGGAAAGATTTCATCTACAATTGAAGAGATTTTCCGGATTGAGAATGGTTCGCGTAAAGACCGGCATCCTAATTCAACTTGTACCCTTGGTCTTAAGTAACCAGGAGATTCGATTACATTGGGATAATTAACAAGAATGATTATCGGATCCTGATCACTCGTTGTTATTTCTTCCAATTCAAGCTGAACGTCCACCCCTTTTTCCTTAAACCGGAAGCTTAATTCCGGATATAGCTTTTTTGTAATGTATGTATTTGCTTTCTTTCGAAGATTTGTCCTTTGCTTTTTCCCTAAATCAGCCTCAAACCCATAGAACCTACGGTCAACGGCCAAATCAATATCTTCCGAAAATCGTTCAATCAGGCCCCAGGCTTTGCTCAGTGATGTACCACCTTTAAACACCATGTGTTTTCCGATTCCCATATCAAAAAGAATAGCAAGAGTTTGTACTATCCACCAGTCCTTTTCGACAGCATAAGCAGGCAAGTTTGTTCTTTCACCAGCATCCCGGAGAATTTCGGCTTTAGCGTCGTTGGGTATATTGTAAAATTTATTCATTAATTGCTCGTTTCAAAATCTGCTTAATCCATTCCGGGGCCAGTTTAATATCATGTTTCAAGAGTTGTGGCTCTTCCTCTTTTAAAAGTTTAATCATTTGCCTTAATTCAACAGGTTTTGCCTTGTCTTTACCAATTTCCCGCAATGCCTGAATCACTAAAGAACTAATTTTACCTTTAGCCATCAGGTTTTTGGGGGTGGTCTTTTTCAGCTTTATAGTTCTTTTGCCGACTTTTATTGTACGAGCTGCACCATCGGTCATAAAGACCAGCTTTAATGGAATCTGGGTGCTTAAACCCAATGCATGTATTGCATATACTCCCGTTGGAACAATTCTTATTTTATCTCTTTTGGCAATACCTTCAGCTACTTCTTCTGCTGTAGGCATAACTTCTCCGATATACGAATTTTCTTTTGGTCGTACATATATACCATGAGCTACTCTTCTTATGTTTCCTTTGTTTTCTAATCGCTGTAAAGCTTTACGTATTGCTCCTGATGAACCAGCATGTTGAAAATCTTCAGGAAAAAATAAAGTTCCTCTTTGTTTTCTTAAAACTAATTTTTCTATTTGTTCTTCAATGCTTTGCATCTTTGTACTACTGATTATTCTGTCACAAATTTAGTAAATATTTGTGACAATAATACTACTTCTTTTCATACTTTTCCTCCTTGGACACCTCGAATACTAAATGGTGCGTACGAAATTTATTAAATCAAAAAAGTGCAGTATTTCCACTGCACTTTCCTTATTGTCGTCTATCAGTATGAGTCCTAATCTTCACCTTTCAGGAGTTTGAACCACAATTAGCTCACTGTTCAACTGACTCATCTGCAGATTTTTCATTTATTTCGTCAACGGCTACTGGTGCTACCGCTTCCGGTTTCTTGTCGTCAAAATACTTCCGGTAGAAGATAAAAATGGCCACAATACCTACCGAGATGGAGGAGTCGGCCACGTTAAATACCGGCCTGAAAAAGATGAATTCCTGGCTGCCCCAGATGGGGAACCAACCTGGGAAATGTCCTTCGATCAGCGGAAAATAGAACATATCCACTACTTTCCCCAATAAAAAGGAGTTATAACCGCCACTTGCCGGGAAAAGCGTGGCCACTACCCCGTGACTCTCATTGAAAATCAATCCATAAAAAGCGCTGTCGATCAGATTGCCGGTAGCCCCCGCAAGAATCAGCGAAAAGCAGAGAACCAATCCGAATGGCACCTCCTTCTTCCACAATTTGGAAAGGTACCAGCCCAGCGCCCCAATGGCTGCTATCCTGAAAATAGTGAGGAAATATTTACCAATGTTGTTGCCAAATTCGAAACCAAAAGCCATCCCGTTGTTCTCGACAAAATGAATCATAAACCAATTCTTCGCCACAACAACCTCTTCGCCCAGCATGAAGTGGGTTTTGATATATATCTTAAGAATTTGATCGACTACCAGAATCAGCAGGATGATCAATATCGATTTTGTTTTGTTACTCATATGTTCATTTCAAAATGCTTGTGGAATCCGTCGCGAAAATAAGTATTTATGAGACAAGGTCATTCATCCTACCTACCTTTGTGCAACCTTTGTGTGGTACTTTGTGCCCTTTGTGGTTAAATGATTGGATTTTAACACTAAGGTCACAAAGGGTAACACAAAGGGCTCAAGGTAATATACTTCAAGCTTCATTTTTTAATTCATTGCTCACCCCGGATTGGGGTACTTCGCCAGGCTCGTTCTTTTTACCATCTCCAAAATGATGCCTGTGGAAAATGAATATGGAAATTACCCCAATGGAAACAGCCGAATCGGCCACGTTAAAGATATGCCGGAAGAAAATCAGCTCCTGACCTCCCAGGAATGGTACCCAGGAGGGATAAGTGGTCACAATCAACGGAAAATAAAACATGTCGACCACCCTGCCCATCAAAAAAGAGGAGTAACCTCCACCATCCGGGAAAAGCGTGGCTACCTCTCCCGGGGTGTAATTGAAGATCATTCCGTAAAATGTCCCATCTATCATGTTTCCGATAGCGCCGGCCATGATCATTGAAAAGCAGGCAATCAATCCAAAGGAAGCCTCGCCTTTCAGCAGTTTTTGCAGGTACCAGCCCAGTGCGCCAATGGCGATAAGACGGAAGATACTCAGAAAATATTTGCCGATATGGTTCCCAAATTCGAGGCCAAAGGCCATCCCGTTGTTCTCGATGAAGTGGAGGATAAACCAATTTTTGAAAATGACAATTTCGCCGCCCGGGGCCAAATGGGTTTTGATCCAGAATTTTAAGGTCTGGTCAATCACCAAAATCAAAAGGATAAGAAGTATTGATTTTTTTCTATTGCTCATGGGCAAAGTAAAAAGTGCAGAGAAAGCTCTTTCGGTCTTCAATGGGTAGATCGGTTGACTCTTTTGCCCTGAAAAAGCAGATTAGCGCTGGGAATTTTTTGCATCAATAGATAAAGTTGCATGAGGCACAGCACGTAGTCTCTCCTTCGAGATCAAGGCTCCGGTTTCGCGGCAAATACCATAGGTTTTGTTCTCAATCCGGATCAGTGCTGCTTCAAGATGCTGTATAAATTTCTGCTGACGTTGGGCAAGCTTGCCTGCCTCCTCTTTGGATAATGTAGCTGCCCCTTCTTCCAATACCTTGAAGGTCGGGGAAGTATCCTGGGTATCATTGCCGTCACCTTGCGTAATGGCGTTTTTATATAGTTCGTAATCCTGACGTGCCTTTTCCAGTTTGCCAAGAATCAGGGACTTGAACTCCTGGAGTTCCTCGTCTGAATATCTTGTTTTCTCTGCCATAATGTTGCGCTTTTTGTAAATATAATCTAAATCGGTGCTATTTATACCTGCTGATACAAATATTTATCAACAGGATCGGTTAATCTCTCAAACTTTTCTGACATTCAGCACTGTTTCCAATCCGGGTTCTATTTCAACAAGTTGATCCTTAGCTATCTCTGAAACCTCCACAAGGTGAAGTTTCACTGCCAATGTTTGTGCACAGATGTAATCCCCGAATTTTTCCAATGCCTCGGCCAGCTCAGGGTGGTTACCTACCGTGAGCTCTATCTTGTCTGTAACTTCAAAACCACTCTCTTTTCGCAAATTCTGAATTCTATTGATCAGTTCGCGGGCGATGCCTTCCAGCCTCAGCTCCGGTGTGACATGAATGTCAAGCGCCACCGTCAGATTGCCTTCGCTGGCTACCTGCCATCCAGGAATATCCTCTGTCAGGATCTCTACATCCTCTGCAATCAGCCTGATGGATTCACCTTCGATGACCGTTTCAAAGGAACCATTATGCTCAAAAGAGGCAATCTGTCCCTGATCCATGGTGGCTACCATGGCGGCAATCTGCTTCATCAGTTTGCTGTATTTTGGCCCAAGTGTCTTGAAATTGGGTTTGATCTTCTTCTTGATAATTCCCGACGAGTCGGTCAGGTACTCCACCTGCTTCACATTTACCTCAGTCAGGACGATGTTTTCGATGGCCTCAAACTGTTTGCGGAAACTTTCGTTCAAAACCGGCACAATGATCCTTGCCAGGGGTTGACGAACTTTTAACTTCTCCTTCCGGCGAAGTCCGAGTATAATGCTAGAAGCCTTTTGTGCCATCTCCATCCGTTCTTCGAGCTCCTTGTCAACCATTTTCTCATCGGCTACGGGGAACCGGGTAAGGTGGACCGACAGATCCTGTTCGCGATGGGCTACTTTGTTCAGATCGCGGAAAAGCTGATCGCTGTAAAAAGGTGCAATGGGGGCGGAAAGCTTGGCAACGGTTTGAAGTGCAGTATACAAAGTCTGGTAAGCGGATATCTTATCTGCATCGTATTCACCGCCCCAGAACCTTTTACGGCTGAGCCTGACGTACCAGTTGGACAGATTTTCGGAGACGAATTCTGAAATAGCCCTTCCTGCCTTGGTTGGTTCGTATGTTTCGTATGCCTCAGTAACATCTTTGATCAGCGTGTTCAGTAAGGAGAGGATCCAGCGGTCCAGCTCAGGACGCTCCGAATTCGGGAGTTCAGCTTCCCGGTAGGCAAAGCCATCCACATTGGCATACAAAGCAAAGAAACTATAGGTATTGTAAAGTGTGCCAAAGAATTTGCGACGTACTTCATCCACTCCTCCCAAATCAAATTTCAGGTTGTCCCAGGGTTGTGAATTGGTGATCATGTACCAGCGAACCGGGTCGGATCCGTATTTCTCAATAGTGGTAAAAGGATCGACCGCGTTGCCCAGTCGCTTCGACATCTTGTTGCCGGCGGCATCCAGGACAAGCCCGTTGGAGATGATATTTTTGAAAGCAACGGAACCTTTGGCCATGGTGGCAATGGCATGGAGGGTAAAAAACCATCCGCGGGTTTGGTCCACACCTTCGGCGATGAAATCTGCCGGGAAGAGTTCGTCAAACTCCTCTTTGTGTTCGAATGGGTAGTGCACCTGGGCAAATGGCATGGAACCCGAATCGAACCAAACGTCGATCAGGTCGAGTTCACGCACCATTTTTACCCCTTTCGGGGACACCAATACAATGTCATCCACGAAGGGACGGTGAAGATCTATCTTTTCGTAATTTTCTTTGGAATTGTCGCCAACCACAAAATCCTGGTAAGGATTAACCTTCATAAATCCGGCGGCAACCGATTTATCGATCTCTGAGATAAGCTCTTCAACGGAGCCTATGCAGAGCTCTTCCGTTCCGTCCTCTGTACGCCAGATGGGCAGGGGGGTTCCCCAGTATCTTGAACGGGAGAGGTTCCAGTCGACAAGGTTTTCGAGCCAATTGCCGAAACGGCCGGTACCTGTCGATTGTGGTTTCCAGTTGATCGTCTTGTTAAGCCCGATCATCTCATCCCTGACAGCCGTTGAGCGGATAAACCACGAATCCAGTGGATAGTAGAGAACCGGTTTATCTGTTCTCCAGCAATGCGGATAGCTGTGTTCGTATTTCTCTACCCTGAAGGCTTTCCCCTCCTTCTTCAATTGAACGGAGAGGTCGATATCGAGGGTAGCATCCTGCTCAGTAAGCGAATCATCATAGCTGTTCTTGACAAAACGGCCGGCGAATTCAGAATAGCGTTCGATGTTGATGTTGGTTTTTTCGAAACCGGCATCCAGGTCCTTCAGTCGGAAGAATCGGCCCTGACGGTCGACCATCGGCTGACGTTTCCCTTCGTTATCGATCAGTAACAGCGGAACGATACCGGTCTGTTTGGCCACCCTATCGTCATCTGCGCCAAAGGTTGGTGCAATGTGCACAATTCCTGTACCATCTTCTGTGGTAACAAAATCGCCCGGAATAACACGGAAGGCCTCTCCCATTGGTTTTACCCATGGGAACAGTTGTTCATAATTAACCCCAACCAGTTGACTGCCGGTGAATTCCCCAAGTAGCAGGTAAGGAATATTTTTCCCCTCTCTGTTGTAACTATCCAGCGTTAGCGCCTCATTCTTTTCGGGGAAATAGTGGTGGAAAAGATTCTTTGCCAGTACAACGGTAATTGGCTGGGCAGTATAGGGATTAAATGTTTGGACTTTGACGTATTTGATGGTTGGACCAATTGCCAGGGCGGTATTGGAAGGCAGTGTCCAGGGGGTAGTCGTCCAGGCCAGGATGTAGAGATCGGTCGAAACCTGATCGAACAAAGCAGCGGATTTCGCATCGCGTACCACCTTGAACTGAGCAATGCAGGTGGTATCTTTCACATCGCGGTAGCAACCGGGTTGGTTCAGCTCGTGAGAACTTAGGCCGGTTCCGGCGGCGGGTGAGTAAGGCTGGATGGTATATCCCTTGTAAAGAAGGTTCTTGTTGTAGAAAGATTTCAGGAGCCACCACAAAGTCTCGATATATCGGTTGTCGTAGGTCACGTATGGGTCGTCCATATTGACCCAGTAGCCCATTTTTTGGGTAAGATCTTCCCAAATGTCCGTGTATTTCATCACCTCGCGGCGACATGCGGCATTGTAATCGGCAACTGATATATGTTTACCGATATCCTCCTTGGTAATGCCAAGTGATTTCTCTACACTCAGCTCAACGGGCAGTCCATGGGTATCCCAGCCCGCTTTGCGCTTGACCAGGTAACCTTGTTGTGTTTTGTAACGACAGAAAATATCCTTGATCGTACGGGAAACAACATGGTGAATACCGGGTTGCCCATTAGCCGACGGAGGTCCTTCGTAAAAGATGAAAGGTTTCCCTTCGGACCTGGTAGTGATCGACTTGTGAAAAGTATCGTCCTCCTCCCAAAACTTCAAGATATCCTTGTTGATTTGCGAAAGATTAAACTCCTTGTATTCCCTGAATTTCTTGCTCATAGCCTCGTGCAACTCCCTTTTTTTAAAGTGCACAAAGATAATAAAAAAGTACTTAAAGTATTTAGAGTGCGCTAAAGTGCCTAAAGTTGTGGACTCCCAACGAATCAGCATTCTGGCGCAAGTACTTTAGGCACTTTAGCGCACTTTTTCAAGCAATCAATTATTGAAAAATGCCTTTCCATGAAAGCATGGCTCACTTACGAAACCGCAGAGTACCATGTACGATACCGGCATTTATATCAGCGAATTTTACCTAACGGATGATCCTCAACAAAACCGGAGACTGGCCGTAGGAGAATATTGCAGCAAAGACCAAAGAGGTGGTGGATTGGATGACAATGATTATACGGAAATAGAACGGAATCAAATACTTCCTATTCAAAAGCAAGGTTGAAAAAATCCTTTAGTTTGCTGGTATTTTTGACCACATATTCCCCCCCAGTACATTCAAAAATTACTTCAGGCAAAACATCAAATAGATTTTCCAACGCGTTATCTGTGCCTGTAACAAGACTATAAAAACTTGCTCCATCAATTTGCCTAACATGTTCATTTATAGGACATCTTTCTCCTTTGTCCTTATTTGAGGGAATAAATGGTTTATTGTACCTCTTTTGGTTTTTAGGTATAATAGAAACATAATATGCAGTATATCCCTTATATTTGCTTGCTTTTGGACTAATTAAGCCTTCCAACGAATAATATAGGTCAGACAATTTACCTCCAGAAATAGTATTGAATTTATTTTTTATTTCTGCAATGATTCTATTTTCAGTTGAAACAAGATCAACAACACTTCCGACCCTCAAGTTTGTCCAACTATTCGAATATCCAAGTATATTTTGATGAAAATCACCAATGAAATTTTGTAATGTTTTTTGCGCTTGACGTGTAGTCTCACTCTTTAGCCAAGTCTCAAAATCAATTCCAAAACCAGACATTTCAAAAATTGCAGAGAAAGGATCAATTACATTCTTGCCAAATACATCGCTTGCATTTCCTTGTGCTTCTTTGGCTTTAGTTAATAATTGCGATACTTCATAATTGAGATCAGAGTCTTTGATCCAACTTAATTTTGACATTGGTTAGTGGTTTATGTTGTTATTTCGATGATAAATATACTCAATTCCACTTGAAAATGAACTCAATGACAAATCTGGCAAATAATTATAAAATTACTTTGGATATATTTTGTTTAGAAAATTGACAATAGCGAATCCGACTTCTTTGGCAAAGTTGACTGGAACTGCGTTGCCAATTTGTTTGTATTGCCTGGAAATGGATCCGGCAAATGCCCAATCATCCGGGAATGTCTGAATTCGGGCATATTCACGAACGGTAAAGGGCCTTGTTTCGTCAGGGTGGCATCGTTCCGTTTGTTTTTGGGCTGGACTGCATGTTAGTGTCAAACTTGGCTCGGACCAACTCATCCTTCTTGCCATACCCGTCTTACCTCCACCCAAAAAGAAACTCCCACCCATATACTCTTTTTGTAAACTTAATGGCAGATCACGCCAATATCCACCTTCAGGAACCAAGTCCAAAACTTCCTTTTTATTTTTTGGATATTTGGAGCCAGGAGAAACTGGTACATCAACCGGAAAGAGTTCCCCTTTTTTCAGTGCATCTGTTAGCGTGTATATACGTTTATAAGGTTTTGGAAATTCAAATAGATTAACATCAAGATCTTTTCTTATTCCAACAATAAGTAACCTCTCTCTTTTTTGAGGAACTTTGTAAAAAATTGTTTTGAAAATCCTGGGAGTAATAACATTATATCCAATCTCATCCAAAATGGAAACCATCCCTTCTATTGTCCTGCCATCCTCGTGGTTTAAAAGTCCCCTCACATTTTCCCCAATACAGATTGCTGGTTTTGTTTCATTGACGACCCGGGCAAATTCATAGAACAGAGTACCTCGTGCATCATTTAATCCAAGTTTTTTCCCCGCATAACTAAATGCCTGACAAGGAAATCCACCAGTTACAATATCTACAATCCCTTTGTAATTAGAGAAAGAGACATTTTTTACGTCATCTTCAATCACATTCCATTCAGGTCTATTTATTCTTAAAGTCTCGCAGGCAAAATGATCGACTTCATTCAATGCCAGGCAATTTACGCCTGCTTGTTCAAGACCGATAGCTAAACCACCGGCGCCTGCAAATAACTCTATTGAATTGAAATCCCTGTTTGGGGAAATGAAATTTTCATTTTCTACCGGGTTAAACAAAAAGTCAAGGGCACTGAAAATCTTCAGCTGATCCTTCTGATAAACCCTGTAATTGCTCATGGGTTCCCTGACCGCACTTAGCTTTCCACTTCTGTCCCAACGCCTTAGAGTCTCCTTGCTTACAGATAACAAATCCGCTACTTCTGATATAGAATAATTCTTTTCCATTTATAACCACATTACACAACATTACACATGGTTACAAATATAGTAGGTTTTATATAAGAATTTTATACTTTCCCGAAAAGATATCAACAAATTTCAAAATGAAGAATTATCCTGATAATCAAATTATTGTCCCTCGCTTTAATGAAGATAATGGTTTCTATACGACAAAAGAAAGGTCAAAGTTGATGAGCAAGATTAAGGGTGTTGATACCAAACCAGAACTTAAATTAAAAAAAGCCCTTTGGAGACTTGGTTACCGATATAGGAAAAATGTCAAGCAATTACCGGGCAAACCTGATATCGTTTATAAGAAATACAAACTGGTTGTTTTTGTTGATGGGGAATTTTGGCATGGTTATGAATGGGAAGATAAAAAGCAAAAAATCAAGAGTAATAGGGATTTTTGGATACCAAAGATCGAAAGAAATATTCAACGGGACCAATTCAATAATCAACTTCTGGCTGATTCTGGATGGACTGTTCTAAGATTTTGGGAAAAGGAAATCAAAATGAATCTGGAACATTGCCTGAACCGCATCATTGATCATATTCGAAATTTCTGAAAAGGGGATTTGTTGAAATGCATTTTCACATTCTCTCCCAGATCAACTTCTTCCCAAATCCCAATCTGTTATCCGTCATTTTCAGGTAATCTATCGTGAGTATCCAGAGGGTAGTATCCATCAGGGCGGCAAACGGAAATCTCTTCAGGTAAGCTGAGCTTGCCTTGTCAAGGACTTCACCTTCAGCCTTGGTTAAAGTACCGGAGAACTGTATCCCCTGAATTTTGCCAATGATACTCGTTTCGAGCACAACATTCCCGGCAACTTTGTTGTTTTTTGTCACTTCTTGAATGTGCCTGGTTTCGTAACCGGAAGTAAAAACGAAAGCCATCTGCTCCTCCACAAATGCGTAGAAGCAGTTGGCTACCCAGGGTTGGCCACCAGATACTGTAGCAAGGGTGAGGACATGGTGCTTTTTGAGGAAGGTGGTGATCTTGGGGTCGGGAGTCTGCATGGGGACAAATTTAATAAAGAATTAAGCTAGGCCGATAGGGATTTTATTCGTAGCTATAAGACTTTAAATTTCTCTCTGTATTCCAGTGGGGTCATGCCCACAATTTTGTTGAAGACCCTTCTGAAAGATTTAGGGTCGGTATAACCAGTATGTTCGATGATTTCATTGATATTGTGGTTGGTTTGTTCGAGTTGTTTCTTTGCAGACTCAATACGCACATATTGCAAATATTCAATGGGAGGCATTCCCGTTGCCAGCTTGAACCTGCGTACAAAGTTCCTTCTGCTTGAAGGAATATTTTTGATAATCTCCTCGATGGTTTCAATCTCATGGAACTTTGTTTCAATGTTGTCCTGCACCTTCTTAACCAAATCATCTTTATGGCTGTGACTTGGCACAAAAGTGCCAAAATAACTTTGTTGGTAACGGTCCATGTCAATGGCAAATATCTTGGCGATCCTGATTGCCATCTCATTGCCACAATATTGTTGCACGAGGCGCAACAAAAGATGGAAAGTCGAAGTTGAACCACCGCTCGTGTAAAGCCTGCCATCGATGGTTACAACATGATCGGGTTTCAAGACGACCAAAGGGAAGGAGGCCGCAAACCTGGTGCAGGCGTCGATGTGCGTGGTAGCCATCTTCCCGTTTAGCAAACCTGATGCGCCGAACAAGAACGCACCCGTACAAAAACTGGCTATCTCAGCGCCATTCGTATACTGGCGACGGATCCATGGAATGAACATCTGGTTCCTGGTAAGCGTATCCGACATGTTATCAGTTGTAAATGAGGGTATTAATACAATGTCTAACTTAACCCCAGATCTCAGCGATTTTACATGATAACCATGAAACGTGCAGCCATCTTTCTTAATTTGTTCTGGCGTTCGGACAATATGGACCATGAAAGGTCTCTCACGCTGATTCTCCGTGTAAACCCGGTTCACCGTTTCAAAAACTTCCAGTATTGCCGCTATGCTTAATAACTTATAGTCCGAAGGCACGATCAATCCTAAGTTTCTCATTTTTCAGCTTTTTGACAAAAATAAATGTTTTTGTCTTGAATACCCCTAAATTTGACTTTTTTATCACTTTTCAACTCGTTTTTTTAAACGAATTTTGATTCCAGCAATTGGTTTAATAACCTGATTGTTAAAACTATTTAAAGTGAAGACAGAAAGGGAACCTTAACTTGCAGTATATTGTAAAACAGTAATAATTAATCTTATTTAAAGGAGGAAATGATCATGAAAAAGATGAATCCGGTCGTACATTTTGAAATGCAGGCAGAAGACAGAAGGCGAATGGCAGATTTTTACACCAAAGTATTTGGCTGGAAAGCGCAAATGCTGGGCCCTGAAATGGGTGACTATGTGCTTGTCACCACCTCGGATATTGACGAGAATGGCAGGCCAAAGGATGCGGGAATGATTAATGGCGGTTTTTATCCGAAAAGGGAAGGTTCGGCCCCGCACCCATCCGTGGTCATCGCAGTAGAAGATATTAAGGCATCCATGAAAGATGTTGTAAACGCGGGCGGGAATGTAATTGGCGAACCTGTTGAGATCCCAGGTGTTGGAATATTCGTCTCATTTACAGACACAGAGAATAACAGGGTTAGCATGATTCAGCCACTCATGGGTTAAAAGATGGAAACTTACATCTTAGAAAATGACATAAAGGTCTTTTGCGTAACGGCAAAATCTTTCCCCAACGGGATCATGGAGGCGTTCAAAAAATTACATGCTTCTGTTAACGGAGCTGATAGGGGGCGTCAGTTTGGTCTTTCACGCCCAAACCCCAATGGCCAAATCATTTACAAGGCTGCCCTGGAAGAGATCAACGAAGGGGATGCAGAAAGATTTGGGTGCGAGCCTTTTGTTATTCAAAAGGGTAGCTACATCTTTCTGGAACGGTTAAACTTTATGAAAGATTTACAAAGCATCGGAAAAGCTTTTCAGGAACTCATTTCACAGCCCGGAATTGATCCAAATGGTTATTGTTTGGAATGGTATCTGAACGAAAAAGATGTTCGCTGTATGGTTAGGCTTGATGATAACAAAAAGTAGTAGATTTCGTAAAATGGTTGAGGTTTTCAAAACAAATGTTGAGCAAATCGAGCAGTCACAATGGCTTATTAATCAAATAATTTGTCATATTCCAAATGGGATGGTCAATTTTGATCTTGAAGATTGTGATAAAATATTGAGAGTGGAAGCCGAAAGTATTTCTAATCGGACCATCATTGATCTATTGAACAAAAATGGTTTTCATGCGGAAGTTTTGATCTAAAGTGGAAAAATGATTTCAATAATCCGATTTATAATTACAAAAAATGAAGAAAAGCATTATAAAAAGTATTGGAGCAATTTTTGCAGGAATGATCGCAGGGGCTGTTTTGTCGGTTGTAACAGATCTTGTATTAGAAAAAGCTGGAATTTTTCCACCACCAAAACCTGGACTCTTCGCTTGGTGGATGTTATTGCTTGCGCTTATATATCGTGGCATCTATACAATAGCATCCGGTTATATTACTGCCGTTTTGGCACCGAACAAACCAATACTACACGCAATCATACTTGGAATAATCGGGTTTGTGGTAACAATTCTTGGCTCTGTTGCTAATTGGGACAAATCGGCTGCCTGGTATCCGCTTGCACTAATTCTGATAACATTGCCCTGTACATGGTTAGGTGGCTTTTTAGCTGAAAATTAAAAAGAGGCAACGATGCGATTTAAACAAAATAATCCAAAAACTATTTTAAAATGAGGAAATTGGTTTCATTTATGCACATCTCGCTGGATGGTTTTACCACCGATTCAAACGGGACAATGAACTGGATTAAAGTTGATGAGGAGATGTTTGAATATGCCGGAAAACGGACAAACGCGTCTGATACAGCACTCTATGGCCGGAATACCTATCAATTGATGGAAGATTACTGGCCAACTGCAGCCGACCAGCCAAATCCCACCAAACATGACATCGAACATTCAATGTGGTACAAAAATGTTAACAAGGTTGTTGTATCAACGACAATAAAAAATGCCGGATCTGCGAATACAGTGATTATCAGAAAAGATCTACCCGGAGAAATCAGAAAGATGAAACAGGGAATTGGAAATGAGATAATCATGTTTGGCAGTCCTTCATTAGCCCATTCCCTGATGGAGGAAAATTTAATTGACGACTACTGGCTGTTTGTCAATCCGATTTTGGTTGGACAAGGCATCCCGTTGTTTAAAAACATCAGGCAAATAACAGCGCTCGAACTTATTTCCAGCCAGGTTTTTGCTTCAGGAGTTGTTTGTCTTCATTACGAACTAAAATAAAAAAATTATGACCAACACTAATTCAAAATGTGTAGAAACACAGATGCTGATCAGAAAGCCTGTTTCACAGGTATTTGAGGCGTTTATCGATCCTGAGATTACAAAGAATTTTTGGTTTACTAAAGGAAGTGGCAAATTAGAAGTTGGCAAAACTATTATCTGGGAATGGGAAATGTATAACGTTTCAACCAAAGTTCTTGTGAAGGAAATAGTGAAAAACGAGAAAATATCAATTGAATGGAACGAACCATCCACAACTGTTGACTTTGAATTTTTGTCATTAATTGACAATACGACATATGTTAGAATAAAAAACTATGGGTTTGATAAAACAGGAGATGATCTTCTGGAAATAATCAAAGATTCAACAGGTGGTTTTACAACAGTCTTAGATGGTTTAAAAGCATTTTTAGAATACAATGTCAATTTGAATTTAATAGCCGACAAATATCCTAAAGGAGTTACTCAACATGGAAAATGAAAGATTGTAACCTTTCTAAACAAAACAATAATGAAAACAAAAACACAGGTAATACTGAAGGATGGACCGCATTGACAGCTTATATTTCAGTGTTAGCGGTCATTGTAACGGACGACACAAACTAGACACGGAAACCATAAAAGATACATTTAACAAAGGTATTAATTCACTTAATGACTAACCAAACTTTTGACGGACAACTTTTGACGAACAAAGAACAACGACACGCAACAGACAGAAAAGTAACAGAATATGAAACGGACAATCATTTATTTTGCTTTTACAATTTTCACATTGACTTCGTGCAACAACAAAACAGAAAATGCAAATAATAAAATGGCGACTACAACAAGCGACAGGTTTACTTTTAAAAATGGTTATTCCGAAGTGAATGGACTAAAAATGTATTATGAGATTTATGGACAAGGTAGGCCACTTGTACTTATTCATGGTGGAGGTTCGACAATAGAAACTTCATTTGGCCGAATTATTCCGATGCTTGCAAAAAACAGACAAATTATTGCAGTTGAATTACAGGCACATGGGCATACAAATGACCGAAAAACAGATTTGACGTTTGAGCAAGATGCAGACGATGTTGCACAACTTCTAAACAATCTTAAAATACCAAAAGCCGACTTTTTAGGTTTTAGCAATGGTGGACACACAACAATCGAAATTGCCCTTCGCCATCCTAAAATAGTAGATAAAATAATTTTGGCTTCAGCATTTTATAAGCGAAGTGCGGTTGTGCCTCAATTTTGGGAAGGCTTTGACCATGTTAAGTTGGACGATATACCACAAGTATTAAGAGATGGGCAGTTAAGCGCAAACGGCAATGACACTGTCGCTTTGTTGAATTCATTCAACAAAGATGTTCAAAGGATGAAGGTCTTTAAAGGATGGACTGACGAACAAATGAAATCTATAAAGGTACCGACTTTAGTAATCAATGGAAACAAAGATGTTGGAAGTATGGAGCATGCTGTCGAGATGAGTCGCATTATACCTGACTGTGAGTTAGTAATCTTTCCAGGTGGTCATGGGACTTATTTGGGAGCAATCGAGTCGCTTGACAATGGGAAGTGGATAAAATTTAACGCAACCGAATTAATAGAAGAATTTGTGAACAAGTAAATGGAAGAAAACACAATGAGAAAAGTAAAATTATCAATGCAAATGACCATAAACGGATATGTTGCCGGACCAAATGGAGAAAATGACTGGATGACCTGGAATCCTGATGACGAATTTATGGATTTTATCAATTCTCATTTTAATTCCTCAGATACCATTTTACTTGGCAGAAAAATGGCAGATGCCGGCTTTATAAAGTATTGGGAGGATGCACTGGAAAAGAATCCTGATACCCCATTTGCAAAACAAATAGTTGAAACTCCAAAAGTTATTTTTACCAAAACACTTGACAAATCAACCTGGAACAACACCACTTTGGCAAAAGGCAATCTCGCAGAGGAGATTGCCAGCTTAAAAAAACAAAACGGTAAAGACATTATTGTTTTTGGCGGTGCAGGTTTTGTTTCATCATTAATAAAAGAAGGGCTTATTGATGAGTATTATCTAATTATAAATCCAACTGCTATGGGTAATGGGATGACTATTTTTAATTCACTCGACAGAATACAGAAATTTACACCCATACAAGCAAAACTTTATCCAGGCGGCAAAACTGTTTTGAGTTACATGCCAAAAAATGATTGACAGAACCGTTCAACAAGTGACAACAAAGGAAAAGAAAGCAATACTGAGAACAGGGGATTTAATGTGGTAAGCAGCTATGACACTCCAATTGCTAAAATTGTTTTTTTTGACACAAGGGAAGAGATTGGCTTGTTTACAGAAATAATGGGCATTACAAAAGAAGGCGAAAAAGCTGTTCAAGAAATGAAGAAATTATAGACTCTTTAAACAATGAGCTATCTGTTTACAAAGGAGCAAATGGCTCAGTTCAGTTTCCAATCAATGAGCCAATGCCGCTTGGCTTAATTCCTCTAATTGTAAAATTTAGAGTTAAGGAAAACGTGCAAAAGGCAAAAACAGAAGAATAGTTTTAATCATTAATTTCAATAATTATGACAACTAAAGTACAAGCAATTCCAAAAGGCTTCCACACTTTGACTCCTTATATCAACGTTAAAGGTGCAGTGGAAGCGATTGAGTTTTACAAAAAATCCTTTGGTGCAAAAGAAGTTGAACGAATGTTAATGCCGGATGGAAGTATTGGACATGCCGCAATTGAAATAGGCGACTCAAAGATTATGCTTGCGGAAGAGAATGCCCTATGGGGTAATTTAAGCCCGCAAACAATAGGAGGATCACCGGTCAGTTTTTGTTTGTATGTTGAGGATGTAGATGCCGTTTTTTCCAGGGCCCTTCAGTATGGAGCTACTGTATTGGGAGGGATGGAAGTGAAGGATCAATTTTATGGCGACCGTACTGGAAGTCTGACCGATCCTTTCGGACACAAATGGACCATCATGACGCACATTGAGGATGTTTCGCCGGAAGAAATGCAAAAACGCATGGATGCGATGTTTGCAGGAGACAAAGATTTATGAGAAGAGTGAGGATGATTTAATGCCTCATTTTTCTTTAAAGTACGACATTAATTTCTTTTTATTACTTATAAACCAACATACAATGAAAAAAGACAAAATCATTTTTTGGATTACCACATCCATAATCTTCCTGTTCGAAGGTGTAATGCCAGCATTGACATCGCAAACAGAAATGGCCAAAGAAGGTATCCGACATTTAGGCTATCCTGAATATTTTGGCGTCATGTTCATGGTTTTTAAAGTGTTGGGTGCACTTGCCTTGATTCTTCCGCAAATTCCTGTCCGCATAAAAGAATGGGCATATGCAGGTTTTGCCATTGATTTTATTTCAGCATTTGTAAGTCTTTGGGCCGTTGACGGGTTAAAGCCAATGACTTTTTTCCCAATTGTTTTTATAGGGATCCTGGTTTTGTCATATGTGTATTATCATAAGATTAATAAACAAGAAAATTACAACAATTAATTATAAACCATTAAGTTATGTCATTCAAAGGTGAATTAAATACCATAGATTACACCCTTGGTGCCACAACACGAAACTCGAAAGTTATCAAGGCTTCGCAGGAGAGATGATTATGGAAGTCAAATTTTAGGCGGTAGGAACCGGAACAAGAGTTACCTTTTTGTTTAAGAATATCCCATCAGGCATACAACGCAAGGACAATGTAACCGGAACTCGATCGACACTCAAGAAACTGGCACGCTTTGTGGAGGAAACCAAACGGAAATAGGATTTGGTAAAACATCATATTGTTTTTAGGTGTTAATGCCTTATTATTCTTCATGCCTGGATCGCTTTTATTATTAGAAGGCTCCTTGGGAATAGTTTCGATTTATGTGTTAAAAACCGTTATTCTATAAGGTTTTTCAGATAGTTTTATCAACTATTTCATGAAATTATATTTTATCGTTTTTTAGATAAAGTGTTGCTCGATTTCCCGAGTTAGAGACTCCGCAGGAGTCTTCCGTGAATAACCTCCAGTGCAACTGAGTGACGAGTGGGATAAAAATCTTCATGAACCCCATTAGGGTTTCCCAACATCAAGGTGTTGCACAGTTTATCTTGATATTGTTGGGTAACTCCTACAGAGTTTATTTTCATGAGTGCCTTTCTTTTTCTCCGGTTAAAACCGGAGGTTATTCACAGGCAACTCCTATAGAGTTTTATTAATTAAACGATATTGAATTACATTTATTCAATTGTCTCTTTTGCGATGGCATCAATTTTCGAAGTCTGTAAATCTTATTTTCATTAGCAATCTTAGTAGCAATCGATGCCCCATTTGACCTAAATCTTATTATCTTATTTTGTTAATTTTCTGCTGCGTTTAAATCATTGTAAATGAATCATTTGAATAAGATAATAAGATTTAGGTGAATCATCGGTTCTTTCTACTAAGATTTCTTGAGAGAATAAGATTTTACAAATCCTGATTAAGCCAAAAACTTTAGCTTTCAATCTGATTAATCATTTAATCCTCTGTAGGATAATGAAGCAAATTAAAACAGATAATTAATCCAAATATATTTTTTCAAAGTAGCGCAAGGCGCAATCCTGCAAGACCTTGTGCTTGCGTTCTTCCGGGATAACAGGGGCTAGTGCTTTTTGGGTAAAGATGGGCCATCCATCTGCATCAATGCCGGTTTTTTGTGTCAGCCCCATCTCCTGGTAGAGCGTACAGCTGCCTAAATGGATAAGACTCATTTTTTCATCCTTCGTGAAGCGTTGAAATGTAAGCCCGCGTTCGCGGATGCCAATCAGAAAAAGTACCCCGTTCAGATCTATATCGATGTTGAATTGCTTGCCAAGATGGTCGCACAATTCTGTCCAGTTTGAAAATGTCATGATTACAAAATTTTTGTCAAAGTTAATGGAAAACTTATTACACAGAGTTTCACAGAGAATCCACAGAGTTACACGGAGAAAAAATAGATGGATAATCGTTATTATTTCAATTTATTTAATTCATGCTTCCTTACATAAAACTCTGTGCACCTCTGTGGATTCTCTGTGAAACTCTGTGTAATTTTTCTAAAACACGAATTTCGAGTACCGACTAGACGCCAAAATGTGTAATTTTGCCTTAACTATCAATTGATAGATTTATTACACACTGTTTTACAAGGAAGAATTGATCATAATGGAAAAAATTCAGATTGCAGGGATATTGAAATCAGGTCAGGTTGGCGCTGAAATAACCATCAAAGGATGGGTCCGTACGCGTCGCGGAAGTAAGAATGTTAATTTTATTGCCCTGAACGACGGGTCCACCATCAACAACCTCCAGGTGGTTGCCGAAGTTGAAACTTTTGGGGAAGAGTTTTTCAAAAATATCAATACCGGAGCGGCAATTGGAGTTACCGGCACACTGGTTGCCTCGGCCGGTTCCGGGCAATCCGTTGAACTGAAAGCCGAAAAAATTGAGCTTATCGGTCTGTCCGACCCCGACAAATATCCTATCCAACCGAAAAGGCACAGCCTCGAATTTTTACGCGAAGTCGCCCATCTTCGTCCGCGAACAGCCACTTTCAGCGCGGTCTTCCGGATACGGCATGCGATGATTTTTGCCATTCACTCCTTTTTCAACGATAGGGGGTTCTTCAATATTCATACCCCCATCATCACCAGTTCTGATGCCGAAGGCGCAGGTGAGATGTTTAGGGTCAGTACGCTTCCGGCCATCAATCCTCCTTTGAATGAGGAAGGGGCTGTCGATTACAGTCAGGACTTCTTTGGAAAAGCGGCAAACCTGACTGTCTCCGGACAGTTGGAAGGGGAACTTTTTGCCATGGCGCTTTCGAAAATCTATACCTTCGGACCTACTTTCCGTGCCGAAAATTCAAATACCTCCCGTCACCTGGCCGAGTTCTGGATGATCGAACCAGAGGTTGCCTTCTTCGACCTGAACGACAACATGGACCTGGCCGAAGAGTTTTTGAAATACCTGATCAACTATGCCCTGGAACATTGCATGGACGACCTGCTCTTTCTCAGCAACCGTCTGACGGAAGAGGAGAAGGTCAAACCGGCCGACCAGCGGTCGATGGAGCTGATCGAAAAGCTGCGGTTTGTGGCCGATAATGATTTCATCAGGCTTACCTATACCGAGGCGATTGAAATTCTACGGAACTCGAAACCAAATAAAAAGGGACAATTCCAATACCCTGTCGGTGGATATGGCACGGATCTCCAGAGTGAGCACGAGCGATACCTTGTTGAGAAGGAGTTTAAAAAGCCGGTCATTCTTACCAACTATCCGAAAGAGATCAAGGCTTTTTATATGCGGCTCGACGACAACGGTCAGACGGTGTCAGCCATGGATGTCCTCTTCCCGCAGATCGGTGAGATCATCGGTGGATCACAGCGTGAAGAGCGGCTCGAAGTGCTCGAACAGCGTATGGACGAAATGAACATACCCAAAGAGGATATGGAGTGGTACCTCGATACCAGGCGTTTTGGAGGGTGTCCGCATGCCGGTTTCGGACTTGGTTTCGAACGACTAATGTTGTTTGTAACGGGGATGGGAAACATCCGCGACGTCATTCCATTTGCCCGAACGCCTAAAAATTGTGAGTTTTAATTTGAATAAATGCAAAATCTCTCACTCCAGCAAAGGCTGCTTCAAAAGCTATCACCTCAGCAGATCCAGGTAATCAAGCTGTTGGAGTTGCCTATGCTTCAGTTGGAGCAACGCATTAAAAAGGAGTTGGAAGAGAATCCGGTGCTCGAGTTGGAAGAGGATGATTTTAGCGCTCCCGAAGAGGAAAATCCCAATGACCTGAAGACGAAGGAGGATAACGACAACGAGGAATTCTCTGTTGATGACTACATCAACGACGAAGATGAGCCCTCCTACCGATACGAAACCAACAACTATTCCAAGGATGAAAAGATAGCGGAGATACCCTATTCCGAATCCAACTCATTTCATGAATATCTTCAGGAGCAGATCGCCATGGTGATGTTAAACGAGGAGGATGCCATTCTCGCAGAGCAGATCATTGGGAACATTGACGAAGACGGATATTTGCGCCGCGAACTGGAAGCCATTGTCGATGATGTTGCCTTTGCCCGGAACATCTTGACAGATGAAAAGAAATTATCATCCATCCTGCATATTATTCATGAACTGGACCCTGCTGGGGTCGGGGCCAGGGATTTGAGGGAATGTTTGATGCTACAGCTTTCCAGGAAAGGGATGCACCGTGAGGAGGTCAGAATGGCTTACCGCATTCTGGAAGATACTTTTGAAGAGTTCACAAAAAAGCATTACGACAAAATTCAGCGCAAATTCAACATTGGGGAGGAAGGCCTTCGTGATGCAATTGATGAAATCCTCAAGCTCAATCCCAAGCCCGGCAACTCTTTCAGCAACAATCTCAACAAAGGCAACCAGACAATTATCCCCGATTTTATTCTGGAGATTGTGGATGACGAGATGATCCTGAGCTTAAACCAACGAAATGCTCCCGAGTTAACGATCAGCAACTATTATTCCAATATGCTGAAAAGTTTCCGTGACAATGGCCGGGGCTTGAGCAACGACCAGAAGGATGCCCTTCTTTTTGTCAAGCAGAAGATCGATTCGGCAAAATGGTTCATTGATGCGATCAGGCAGCGTCAGGAGACATTGATGATGGTGATGAACGCGATGCTTCAGTTTCAGCGGGAGTTTTTTGTGGAAGGCGATGAGACCAAGCTGAAGCCGATGATCCTAAAAGACATTGCCGATCTGACCGGACTTGATATCTCGACCATTTCGCGGGTTTCGAACAGCAAATACATTCAAACGCATTTTGGCATCTATTCATTGAAATATTTCTTCTCTGAGTCGATGCAGAAAGAGGATGGTGAAGAGGTCTCTACCCGCGAGATTAAATCGATCCTGAAGGAGTGTATCGGAAATGAAAACAAGCAAAAACCGGTTACCGACGATGAACTTGCTTCCATTTTAAAGGACAAGGGTTACAACATTGCCCGTCGTACGGTAGCCAAATACCGCGAACAACTGGATATTCCGGTAGCCCGGATGCGTAAGGAGCTTTAAGCAATCAAACGACAAATTTGTATCCTATCCCCTTGAGGGTGCGGATGTGGTCGTTCCCTATCTTTTCCCTCAGTTTTCTGATGTGCACATCGATGGTCCTGTCGCCAACGATGACGTTGTCGCCCCAAACTGATTTGTATATTTCGTCGCGCAAAAATACTTTGTCAGGCTTGGAAACCAACAACGAGAGCAGTTCAAACTCCTTCCGTGGTAACATCATCTCCCTGTCGTCAATCTGAAGGGTAAATTTTTCCTTGTCGATGATCAGGTTCCCAATGTGCAGGACTTTATCCTGCTCAACATTTTCGGGAGTCGCTCCCCCACTTCTTTTCAGTAGCGCTTTCACCCTGCTGATCAGAACTTTAGGTCGGATTGGTTTGGTGATGTAGTCGTCAGCCCCGGCATCAAACCCGGCAATTTGAGAATAATCTTCCCCACGGGCAGTCAGGAAAGCGATCACAACATCCCTGAAACCAGGAAGTTTTCGTATTTCTTCGCAGGCGGCAATTCCATCCATCTCAGGCATCATCACATCCAGGATCACGAGATCAGGCTTCACCTTGGTAACCATCTGGATAGCCTCTTTCCCGTTTCTTCCGGTAAACACCTTAAAACCCTCCCGTTCGAGGTTGTAACTTACAAATTCAAGAATGTCTTCTTCATCATCCACCAGAAGAATACGTGGGATGTTCTCTTTTTCAGTCATGATCTATAATATTGAAAATTCGATAATGGATCCTCAAGGATAAATTTAGAACAAATTACCGATTAAGTAGCTGTTCCAAAATTTTTATTTCGCCGACTTCCCTTTTTCCAGTGCAAAGGTGAAGGTAGTACCGCCGTCCGGAACGCTTTTTACGTGGATCTTTTGTTTGTGTGCTTCGATGATGTGTTTGACAATGGAGAGTCCCAATCCTGTTCCTCCCTGCATCCTTGAGCGACTCTTGTCGACCCTGTAGAAGCGTTCGAAGATGCGTGGCAGATCCTTCTTTTCGATGCCAATCCCATCGTCGTTGACCTCAATCAGCAAGAGGTTGTTCATATCATAAAAACCCACCGTAACGTTTCCGTCCCTTCTCCCGTATTTGATGGCATTGCCTATCAGGTTACGCATCGCTTCGAAGATCCGTTTCTTGTCTGCTTTCACCAGAAATGGTTTGCCGGAAGTGAGGTTCAGGTTCATGGAAATGCCCCTTTCGGTGGCTTCCCGCAGCTCAAGCTCAAACACCTCTTCGACCAGTTTGCTGATATCGAAAATTTCAGGATTCAATTTGAGCTCGCCAGACTCCAGTTTGGTAATTGACTCAAGATCTTCCACAACGTTGATCATCCTGTCGATACTCTTTTCGGTCCGCTCGAGATAGAGCCTGTTGATTTCAGGATCCTCCAATCCACCATCCAAAAGGGTTAAAATGTAACCCTGGATATTGAAGATGGGGGTTTTTAGTTCGTGCGAGACATTTCCTACAAAGTCCTTGCGGTATTTTTCGAGGTCACGGAGGCGTTCAATTTCGGCCATCTTATCATCAGCCCAGATCTTAACATCGTGTTCCACCTCGGCGAGAATGTCTTTGTTCTTATCCTTTTTCTTCTTTTTATCTTTACCGGGAACGCCGCTGATAGTCTTATAGATAGGGGTAATCTTATCGTTTATCAGGTAGTTCAGGATGTAACTGGTAGTCAGAAAAGACAGCAAAAAGATAACCGGTATCAGAATCACCAGCAAATAAGGATATCCGTAATAATAGTTAATAGCGACAAGCAACGCCGTAAGAAGTGTTGTAACCAGAGAGGAAACAAGAGATAGATTACTAGGCGTATAGGATCTGAGAATTCGCATGTTGGATTATCACAGCCCGAGATATTTGAACAAGTAGTAGACAATTGCTGCAATAACCATCGAAACCGGAATTGTCAGGATCCAGGCATACAGCAAATTGATGGTAACACCCCATTTAACGGCAGTAACCCTCTTGGTCAGACCCGTACCCATGATGGCACCAGTAATGGTATGTGTCGTACTGACAGGGATGCCGAACGCATCGGTGCCAAAAAGCAGAATAGCACCCGCTGTTTCAGCTGTAACACCTTCGAAGGAGGTCAGTTTGGTAATCTTTGTACCCATTGTTTTAACAATTTTCCAGCCCCCCGATATGGTGCCTAAACTGATGGCAAAATAACAACCGATCACGACCCAGGTGGGAATTGAATGGATTTTTCCATCAACCATGGTGATGTGTGCCCAGTTGGGAATGGTTGCCGGATCTGCCCCATTAAAATAGACTATCAAAGTAGCGGCAATAATACCCATCACTTTTTGTGCATCGTTACCCCCGTGGCCTAAACTAAACAGGGCTGAAGATAATAGCTGAAATTTTCTGAAATATTTATCCAGTACATGCGGGTTGCCTTTTCGCAATAGATTTAGCAGTACTATGGATATAAAATAGGAGATCACCATTCCCAGAATCGGTGCCAGAAAAATGAAAGCTGCAATTTTTAAAATTACACTTGATTTCACAACAGCCCAGCCTGCATGGGCTATTGCGGCACCGGCAAAACCACCAACAAGCGTATGGGACGAACTTGACGGAATACCCAGGTACCAGGTCAAAAGGTTCCAGATAATTGCAGCAACAATACCTGCCAATATCACCTGCAAATTAATAGCGTTGGTATCGACCACTTTTGCAATTGAGTCAGCAATTTTCAGCTCAAAAATGGCATAAGCCAGAAAGTTAAAAAATGCAGCCCATAGGACGGCCTGGATTGGGGACAATACTTTGGTGGAGACAATGGTAGCAATGGAATTTGCAGCATCATGAAATCCATTGATGAAATCGAAAAGGAATGCCAGTACAATAATGACAACAAGAAGGGTAAAGCTCATTCTTTGTGTTTTTAATCGGTTATTTTAGATCAATCGATGATAAACGCCCGCCGGAGCTATCCCATCTTAACAACAAGGGAGGAGAAAATATTGCCAACATCATCGCATTTGTCGATGGCTTTTTCGAGGGTAGTCAAAATATCCCTCTTTTTGATCAAATCGATTGCATTGACCTCTTGTTCAAATAGTTTGGAGAGATATTCCTGGTAAATATCATCCACTTCGCTTTCGAATTCACTGATCTTCTCACAACAATGAACATGTTTCTTAAAGTCATTGACCGATCGGACACTGCGCAAAACCATCTGAATCTCTTTGTTGGCAGAATGAATACGGTCTGCAATCCAGACGAATTCGTCGGGAACAGTGTTTAGTTTGTAAAAGTGAATCCGTTTGGAAGCAGCATGGATATAATCGACTATGTCATCCATGTTGTTGATCAACTCATGGATGTCCTCCCTTTCAAAAGGTGTGATGAAGGTACCGTTGAGTTCATTGAGGAGATTTCTGGTGATATCGTCACCAATGTGTTCAACATCCTTGATCTGCTTCGTGTACTCGAGTCGTTGCGTAACGTCCCTTTCCCTCACAAGTTTGATTAATAACTCTGACGCAAGCACAAGATTATCGGCAGCATCGTTGAATAAGGGGAAGAATTTGGTGTCTTTCGGTACCAGAAAACTAAAGATTTTGTCGAGTTTCATTCAAAAGATATTAGATGGTTTTTTTCTGTTTGATTGCTAGCTGGAAAATTAAACATCAATTTCATAAATTATTAAACCACTTTTTGCAATGATCGCAATTCAATGATTCACGAAAATGCAAAAATATACATTTAATGGATAATCTGCCTATTTGATAAGTAATCCTTCCCAAGAGGTTGTTTCAAAAGTGATCGATGGCATAGATTATTTCCTATTCTTTTGAAAATGCGGCATCGAAAGCCAGCGAACTGGGCGAGAAGTCGATTCGTTTGACGAAGGCGCACGATTCAGCAGCCCCCATTTCACGGTCCATGCCGCTGTCCTCCCATTCTACGGAAAGCGGTCCGTTGTATTTGATGTCGTTGAGGGCACGGATAATATTTTCAAAGTTGATCTTGCCCCGTCCAACGCTTCTGAAATTCCAGTACCTGCGGCTGTCGCCAAAATCAAGATGTCCGCCAAAGACGCCGGAGGTACCGGGATGGTCGTTCCAGGAGACATCTTTCATGTGCACATGGAAGATCCGTTCAGCAAAAACATAGATGAATTTTGTGTAATCAACTCCCTGGTATCCAAAATGGCTGGGATCAAAATTGAATCCGAATGCGGGATGGTTTTTCACAGCAGCCAGAGCCTTGCGGGCAGTCTCAATATCGAAAGCGATCTCGGTAGGATGAACTTCAAGGGCATATTTTACGCCCATCTTTTGGTAAGCATCCAGAATTGGGGTCCAGCGCCGAGCAAAATCATCGTAACCTGCCTGGACCATCTCCTGCGAAACAGCCGGGAAAGAGTAGTTGAGGTGCCAGATGGAACTACCGGTAAATCCATTGACGACTTTAAGACCAAGCCGTTTGGCAACAGCTCCGGTTTCAATAACCAGCGCGGCTGCCCTTTGCCGGATCCCTTCAGGGTCACCGTTGCCCCATACTTCGTCCGAAAGCATTCCCCTGTGCCGGATATCTGCATTGTCGCAGACTGCTTGCCCAACCAGGTGGGTCGAAATGGCGAAGAGTTTCAGGTTGTATTTTTTGAGCAGCGCTAATTTGGTATCACAGTAGGCCTGATCAGCTTTTTCTACTTCAATGTGGTCGCCCCAACAGGCAAGTTCAAGACCATCATAGCCAAAGGCAGTCGCCTTTTTACATACCTCCTCCAAGGTAAGATCGGCCCACTGGCCGGTGAATAAAGTAACCGGACGTTTCATGTGTGATATCATTTAGATTTGTTTTGTTTAGTAGTGACTAAAGTGACTAGAGTGAACTAAAATGACTAAAGTTATGGACTCCAGTATTTTCAAGTCAGTGGCACAAGTACTCTAGGCACTCTAGTCACTTTAGTTCACTTTAGTCACTTAAAATTTAACCCATTTCGTTGCATCATCGTATCCCGCCTTTACCACAGCATCAATAAACATCATGCCGCGGATTCCATCTTCAACTCCAGGGAAATCAAGCCATTCCGGTTTAGGTTGCTGATTGTTCATTTTAGCCCTCAGAACGAGCGAGAAGTTGCGGTAGATGTTGGCAAAGGCCTCAAGATAACCTTCGGGATGGCCCCCGGGGGTGCGGGTATTGTGTTTGGCGATATCGCTCATGTATCCGTTTCCAACACGGACAATCTCGGTAGGCCTGTCGCTCCATTTAACCAGCAGCGTATTTGGTTCGTGCTGGAACCATTCCAGACCGCCCTTGTCGCCGTAAACCCTGAGTTTGATGGCATTTTCTTCGCCGGCGGCAATCTGGGTGGCCATCAGCACGCCCTTTGCCCCATTTTCAAATCGCAGCAGGGCAGCGCCATCATCATCCAGAAGCCTGCCCGGAACAAAAACATTCAGTTCGGCACACAGCCCGACAGTTTTCAAGCCTGTTACATATTCGGCCAGATGGTGCGCATGCGTTCCGATATCACCCATGGCGCCCGCTTTGCCTGATCTTTTCGGATCGGTACGCCAGGAGGCCTGGGCATTGCCTGCATCCTCCAGCTTGGTGGATAGCCAACCCTGAGGATATTCAACCAATACCTTTCTGATTTTACCGAAATCACCGCGCCGTACGCGTTCGCGGGCCTCTTTGACGGCAGGATAACCGGAATAGGTGTGCGTGAGCGCAAGAACCAGCCCGGTTTCAACCAGTTTGGCTTTCAATTTCAACGCCTCGTCAAGCGTAAAGGTGATGGGCTTGTCGACCACCACATGAAATCCATGGTCCAGCGCCATCATGGCTGGATCGAAATGGGCAAAATTGGGTGTAACGATGGTCACAAAATCCATCCGTTCCCCGGCAGGGAGCTGAGTCTCTTTTTCAAACATCTCCCGGTAGGTTCCGTAGATCCTGCTTTCCGACAAATAATAAGACAATCCCGAACTAAGCGAAATGGCAGGATCTATGCTAAAACATCCGCAAACCAACTCTATCTGGTTGTCCATCAAAGCGGCCAGACGGTGGATTGCCCCAATGAAGGCATCGCTGCCACCACCGACCATGCCCATACGTAATTTTCGATTCATTTTTTGGATTTGATTTAATAGTTTGGGAATAAAGTTAGGAAAAAAAGTATTTAAAGTGAACTAAACTGACGAAAGTGACTAAAGTTTGAGACACTTAAGATTGTTGATAAATTTTGGAAACCCACTTAGCAATTTTGCGTTTTGACATAAAATGGTTTTATACTTTTGGGGGATTTTCATTGTTCCCTGAAATTTGTGGATCAAAACCTGATTAACCTTTAAATGATCATAACACGCTTTCCTTCATGAAGAAAATCAAGCTCAAGCGAATCAAACTCATTGGGGCCATTTTGGTTGTCACATTTTGTATCTGGATGTTGGTCGGTATTGGGATCTGGATCAATGTCAAAATCACCAACTGGAGAAGGTTGAGCGAAATTGAGAGGATAAGTGAGGCCAGTTACCAAACTTTCAGCAAATTCATCGATGATATTGAAAGTCAAACCGATTGGAGTGTTGAGATTATCAGCGGATTAAGGTCCAGGGAAAGGCAGAAGGAGCTTTTAAAGGAAAATTCAAAAAATGCCTCTGTCGACAAAAGCCGTCACGTCTTGGGAAGGGCAATAGATATCAACCTCTACCAAAAAAATTGGCTCTGGAGAGTCTGGCTGAAAAAGTACAATTCCAAGAAGGACTGGAAAAATACCGGTGTCGTAAGGATTTCAGAGAAATATGGTTTACTGTGGGGTGGCAGCTACCACAATTACCATGATCCGGTACACTTTGAGATTAGGTGAAATCAAGGATAAAGGATAAAGGATAAAGTAAAAAGGATAAAGTAAGGAACGCTCTTATCAAGACACTACCAAACATATTTAAAGATCAATGATACAGATCTTTATCACGACATGAATGCCACTTTATCCTTTATCCTTTTTACTTTATCCTTTATCCTTTATCCTTTATCCTTTTTTCTCCTCCTTCGGTTTCCCGGGTACGGGAACAGTATAAGCCTTCAGATCGTATGCGCCCAGTTCCAGTTTTGCAGGCATCAGGCTTACCGTTGAGTTAAATACCTGATCGTAAGTAACCTCGTTGCCGGTATAAGCCGATTCGCGTCCCATGATGGCGGTCAGGCAAGAGATAGCTGTTTCAACTGCCTGATTGATTGGCTTGTTGGCACGGATGTGGTTGATAAAATCGACATGTTCGAGGGTATAAGGGTCAGTCTGTTTGTGTTCGGCCTTCTCCTTCTCGACATCGGTTTTCCAGATCACATTGCCTGCCAGATCTTTGATCTCCTGGTTATTACCGGCTCCAGCGCTTGTCCAGGATCCTTTGGTACCCTGAATGAATTCCGATACATTGTTTTTGCATCCGTCGATCTGACGGCACATGCTGTGCAGTCGAACTCCTCCTTCGTATTCGAAATCTATGCTGAACTCATCGTACTGGTCGCCTGTCAACCTTCTGTGGCGGGCGCCAAAGCCAACACATTTAACCGGTTTCTTACCAGTAAACCAGTTGAATACATCAATGTTGTGAACGTGTTGTTCGACGATATGGTCGCCCGAAAGCCATTTCCAGTTTACCCAGTCGCGTACCATCAACTCCATGTCGCTCCAACTGCTTTCACGGTTACGGTACCAAAGCATCGATTGATTCCAGTAAACAGTTCCGGAGACGATTTCGCCGATCATCCCTTTTTGAATCTGTTTGAAAGACTCGACATATTTTCTTTGGTGGTGGCGTTGGGTACCTGTGACAACAACCAATCCCTGCGATTCGGCTTTTTTGGCGGTGGTCATAATGGAGCGTGCGCCCGGACCGTCAACGCAGACCGGTTTTTCCATAAAGACATGTTTGCCGGCTTCAACGGCGGCTTCGAAATGGGTTGGTCTGAAGGTCGGGGGAGTGGCAATAATTACCAGGTCAATATCTGAAGCAAGAACTTTTTTGTAGTTGTCAAATCCTGTAAAACACTTATCGTCGGGAACTTCTACTTTGAATTTATCTCTTAGGGTCTTGCGGCACCCATCGATGCGGTCCTGAAAAAGATCGCCCAGTGCAACGATTTGGAGATTTGGTCCTGCACTCAGAAAATTAACGGCGGCCCCTGTTGCCCTTCCTCCACAGCCAATTAAGCCTGCACGAAGTGGCTTGCCATCGTTGGCATAATCTGTAAGTTCAGGTACATAGGCATTAGCGAGACTGGCCAATGGCACGAGAACTGGCGTTTTTTCACCTCCACTGCAGGAGGAAAGTATGGTACCGGCGCCCAAGGTACTGGCAGCCCCGACAACTGCGGCGCTCTTGAAAAAATCTCTTCTGTTAACCGAAATTTTACTCATAATGTTGGTCTGTTAATTTGTTGAAATGAAAACGGTATCAAATATATAATTAAGTTTTTGTTTAGAATGTTTGAAACGTTCAAAATGTTAGAAAGAGCGCCGGTCCCTGAGCCTGTCGAAGGGAAATGTTCGACCCCTCGACTTCGTTCAGGGACCGGGTGATTGTGTTATCTATGTTTTGACCCTTCGACTCTTCGACAAGCTCAGGGACCGAATATTCTTCCCAAAATTAATCCCCTTCGACAGGCTCAGGGAGCATCAATCTTTCATCCTCCCGTCGTCCTAGTCGTCCCCTTCATCCTAGTCTTCTAGTCCCCCTGTCTCTCCGGCTCTAAGTCTCTCTATGCTACTTCAAGCCGTCCGCTTCGCAAACGACCCTAAATCCGATTCCCTTGATATCGGAATACCACCAGATACTCTTGGGTTGCTGGGGATCGGTCTTTAGCCAGTTGGCAGTTTGGGTAAACTCCCTGGCTGCAGAACGCAATGCCCCGGCTTCGGAGTTGTAATTTCCGCCCCTAACAACATGCTCTTCGCCCGTTTCAGGCCCTTTGGGATCGGTTACGACATTCCCTGTAGGCTTGTAAGCATCTGCGCTGTACCAGTCGGAACAGTATTCCGCAACGTTACCGGCCATATTTTTCAAACCGTATGGGTTTGGCTTGACGAAAGTTGGTTCTTGTGTCTTCGAAGATGAATTGAGCTGATAGACCACATAACTGTTGATGCCGGTGGTATCCACCCCAAACAGCTTGTTTCGCAATCCCTTGTTGACAAATCTTTTGGGATCGCCTTTGAAGAAGTAGGGTGTTTCGCTCCCACCCCTACAGGCGTATTCCCATTCAGCTTCGGTTGGAAGACGGTATTTCTTTCCTGTTACTTTCGAAAGCCACTGGCAATAGGTCTGAGCGCCATAATGGGTCATGGTGATGGCCGGACGCGCACCGCTGCCCCACCCCTGATCCGGAATTCCAAATGGTGGAGTCGGACCGCTGATGGCATCGGGATGATTGGCATTTTTTGCCATAACCGTAACCGGATCGAGGCGGCCTTCCGACATGGTAGAGGCGTAAAACGCCCAGTATTCGTCCCAGGTAACCTCAACTTCACCCATAAAAAAAGGAGAAACGGTTACTGTGCGCACAGGCCCTTCATCTTTGTTTCTCAATGGTTCTGACTCGGCACTACCCATTTTAAAAGTTCCGCCTTTGATCGGGATCATGTTGAAAGAGATGGCGGTATTCGGAATTTGTTCTGTAAATTTTGAAAAGGAGGTAATTGTAGCCGGCGCAGTGAAAACCTCTTTGGCACTGGCTGCAACAGGCACTCCCTGCATCTTTTGGTGTTTGTAATTTGGATTGTAATGACCAACCCCCAGGTGACAGTTGATGCACTGCAGGTTAAGTTTTTCTGCATTGTTCTCATAATAAAGGTGTGCGGTACCGCCATCCGTGGAGAGTCCTTTGGAGAAAAGGGTTTGGTGACATTTGATACACGATTCGTTGTAGACGATCTTAACGGCATGTTCCAGTTCGCCTTTCGACTGCCATTTGAAAGAGGCGCTGTCTTTGAAATAATACCCATAAAGGTCACTTAATCCGGTTTTTGCCTTCACAGCCAGATACTTAAAACTCCCTTTCGGGGGAAGGTGGCACTCCACACAGTGGATTTTAACACCACTTTTGTTGTAAAAATGCGATGATTTTTTCCAGGCATCGTCCGCTTGAGGGTGAATGTGACAGGAGGTGCAATAGGTATCGGTACTCGAGTAGCTTATAGCCTTTTCACCTCCCCAGATCAGGAATATACCAATGACCATTCCTGCCAAAAATATCAGTCCAATGAACTTTTTAGTCCTTTTTTTAGTCATGCTAGATGGTTGTGATGTTGAAAATTCGGATTTTGCCGAAAAAAAGCACTCAAAATTAAGAAATAAATGAAGCAAAAATAGATGGAAGTTGGCTATTTAGAACCATTATTGAATGAATGAAGTCATGGTTTATAAGCGATCAGTGTAAGTTGCGGAGGTATTTGAAAACCGTCGATCTTAAGTTTCTCCTTGAGGGCCCAACTTCTGGATTCAAAGCTGTTTTTTTGTGGCAATTCGCTGGCCAGCTCAACCATCTCATCAATCCTGTGGGTAAATTGCCAGATCTTCTCTTTGGAGTTCAGCATTTCCGGTTCATTGTCCGAGACAAAGATCTTCTCCGGTTCGACATGTGCCTCCTGAAGAATATCCAAAATTTCTGCCCTGGTATAAATAGTTCTATGGAAACCTCCTTTGCCCCTTTCAATATCGGCTTTGAGGGTTTGATATTCGAGATGGGCTTCCTGAGCTGGATTCAATCCGTCGCAAATTGTCTCATTAATCAGTATCCGTCCTCCGGATACCAGGACCCGCATCATGGCCTGTAGTGCCTTAACAGGTAGCTCGATGCGTTGAAGGGCATTGGAGATCGTCACAAAATCGAAATAATTCTCTTCGAAGGGAAGTTTGCGAACGGTGCCCAGAACCAGGTCAACTTTGTATGGAAACAGCTTGTTCCTGGCGATGGCCAGGCTCTCCTTGTTGGGTTCCAGTCCGGTAGCAGAGTCAAAGGAAGCAACTGAGTCCAAAAAGAACCGCAGGAAATCACCCTCCCCGGTAGCCACATCCAACAAATGGCCAACGCAGGCATTCTCCAGATAGGATCGCAGGTCGGGGAGCTGGTACATGAAAGTGAGGGGTTAAGGCTTCCGGTTATCTTACCGCAAAACTGGTGGTACCGATGTTGTTTCCATCGGCAAAGATGTCGACGGTATACTGACCGGCAATCAATGCCGCCTGACCGGTATTGTCCCAGTAAATGCTGACAGGGAGATCAATCCCTTCGTATTCGACTTCACGAACAGCCGAATAGGGGATCTTTAATCCTTCAAATTTAAAGAGGTCCTGCTCTGATTTGGTAAGCAGAAGTTGGTCCGGTCGTTGGATGCGGACATATATATTCTTGGCGCCTCTTTTGGCTGTTAGGTTCTTACTTAGCGTGAAGTCGACTTTGATGCTCTCTATTTTGGAGGCCTTGCTCTGTTCCTTTCCTTTTTTGTTTATCCCGGCAGCTTTCAGGTTGACAGCTTCCAGTGTAGCCGCCAGGGTTACCGTTTGTTCAAGTTTTTTCTTCTCCTGCTCGAGGTTCTGATTTTGCGTTTTAACCTCTGTAACCTCCTGTTTCACATTGCTGTTTTCGGCCATCAACCGCTGATTCTTCTGGTTGAGGCTATCGATCTGGATCACGTAATCGCGCATAATTTTGCGTAGCGTGGTCATCTCCTCACGGTATTTCGAGATTTGCCTGAAGTTGGTACTCTTCACCTGTTCGATCTCGGCAAGCAGATCTTTTACCTTCGACTGGGCACTTTCAAACTGAATGTTAAGATTGGTATTGTTGCGTTTCAGCGAATCATACCCCAAAACCATACCGTTCAACTCGGTTTCGATGGCTGCTTTTTCCTGCTTCAACTGGGCCGTAACTTCGGCATGCTCGCTGCGTTGCCATAAAAGCATCACGACCACAATGATCAATAAAACGGCCAAAATAATGACCAGGGCATTTTTCCTGGGATCGGAGGGAATTTGGGCTTTTTCCTGGTTAATCATATTCAGTTCTATTGTTGATTTGAGTTACAAAACTAAAAATATTTTACCCCCTTTCAAAAAGATTAATGTGGGGAGGTATCTATTGTAACATGAAATGACAGAAAGCGTAAATATAAGTGAACTAGAGTGAACTAAAGTGACTAGAGTGACTTCTTATGAACCTGAAAGATATTCGTACAAATTATTCACGGGAGACGCTTAGTGAAAAATCACTACGTGAGCCCTTTCCCCTTTTTGAGCAGTGGATGGAGGAGGCCTTCGAAAGCAAGGTTAATGAACCGACTGCCATGATGTTAAGTACTGTTTCGGAGGCGCAAAAACCCTCCTCCAGGATCGTCCTGCTGAAACTTTTTACCAGGATGGGATTTCATTTTTTTACCAACTACAACAGTCGAAAAGGGAAGGAGATTGAGGCAAACAGTCATGTCGCCCTGCTGTTTTTCTGGCCTGAACTGGAGCGGGAAGTCCGGATTGAAGGAGTGGCCTGTTACTCCTCACCGGAGATATCTGACCAATATTTCAGCGAGCGGCCTTACGAAAGTCAGATTAGTGCGATTGTATCACAACAGAGTCAGCCGATCGAGAACCGCGAAGTATTGGAAGAACTCTGGAAAAACAAAGAGCTCTCCTCAAAAGGGACCAAACTTGAACGACCGGCTGAATGGGGTGGATACTTCGTGCAGCCCGAAAAGATCGAATTCTGGCAGGGTCGTCCCAACCGCCTGCACGACCGGATTTTATTCGTCAGAAGTGAAGAAGGATGGGTGGTTTCGCGGCTAGCGCCGTGAATTCAATTAAAAATTACAAATTAAAGATGAAGGGAATTTGTCCGTCATTTTTAATTTGTAATCTGTAATTTTTAATTACTTATTGATTTACCCTTTCCTCGTATTTCTGTACGGCCTGAGCTCTTTGCTTTTGGCATTGAAGGCAAACGGGATTTTCTTCCTTCTGGGTTTTTTCTCGTGGAAAGCTCCCTTGAAGCCGGTATCCTCCAATTTCTTCTGGCGGTCCATCTCCCTGGCAATCTCCTGCATCTCGCTGCGGCTTGACTGGACCAGTTCAACCTTCTCCGGTATCGGAAGTTCTGTTATCTCCATCCTGATAAGCTTTTCGATGTTCGCCAGGTGAAACTCCTCATCCGGTTTCAGAAATGAGATAGCTACTCCATCGTGGTTGGCCCTGGCCGTCCGTCCGATGCGGTGTACGTAATCCTCGTAATTGGTTGGCAGGTCAAAATTGATTACATGGCTGATCATCGAAACATCGATGCCCCTCGCGGAAACATCGGTCGAAATCAGTACGCGAACATTTCCCTCCTTGAAAGACTGAATGGCATTGATCCGTGTATTCTGGGCCTTGTTCGAGTGCAGTACCCTGACCTCCCCCTCCGTCTTACGGTCCAGAACCTTGAATACGAGCTCCGCATTCTCCTTTGTGGCGCAGAAAATGATCACCCTTTTGTAGGTTTCGGTATCTGTCAGCAGGAAGTTGATAAGGTTCAGCTTGCTCCTGAAATTAGGCAGCCGGTAGAAATATTGTTCGACCTTATCCACGGTGGTGGCAGACGGTGCAACTTCTACCCTGGCGGGGAAGGTGAGGAATTCGTTGCTGATCAGTTCAACTTTATCGGAGAAAGTAGCCGAAAAGAGGAGGTTCTGTCTTTTGGGTGGAATCACCTCGAAAAGCTGGTTCAGTTGGGGCATAAAACCCATGTCGAGCATGCGGTCTGCCTCATCGATCACGAGCGTTTTGATTTTCTTTAACCTGAGCGCGCCCACCGTGTAGAGGTCCCACAACCTACCGGGAGTCGCCACGACAATGTCGACACCGGGCGTTACCAGCTCGGCATGCTTGGTCCAGCCAATGCCGCCAAAAACTGCGGCCGATCGGATGTTGGTATATTGCGTAAGTTCTTCGATGTCTTCCCCAACCTGGATGGCGAGTTCGCGTGTTGGGACAAGGATCAGGGCCCGGGGATCTTCCCCTTCTGCCTTCACCAGTTTCATCAGGATGGGAATCAGGTAGGCTGCCGTCTTTCCGGTTCCCGTTTGGGCGATGCCCAGAATATCCTGGCCCGATTTTATAACGGGAATGGCCAGCTCCTGGACAGGTGTTGCCTCGTGAAAACCAATCTCGTCCAGCGCTTTCAAGATGGATTTGCCAATCCCGAATTTATCAAAAGTTGTACTCATATTTTGTCTGCATGAAAGGCTAACAGCTAATAGCTATTTACAATTAGCTGTTAGTTTGCAAAGTAACGACATTTTAAGCAACTGTTTCAAATTATTTTGCTCGACACTAAATGGTATTTTCTTTGCGAAACCTTATTTCTTTCAGGTAACCTTAGTAGAAACAGATTGAAAAGAGATAATCCCAACCTTATTACCTTATTTAGAGAATGCTATTCTCCTAATTTGTGTATTCCGCCCGATCCCAAAATGCAGGTTCCTGGCAGTATCTGTTCGCGGGCGTGCATCCCAAAACATTCCTTTTTCTCTACTAAGGTTACTTGATAAAATAAGGTTTTCATACCCGAGGATTTTACTGTGATTTAATATTAACAACTTTGTAGATTTTATCTAACAGATTATTTAACTAGTTGTTGATCTGGTACTAGACCAACTTGAACACCTTTCCGGGCAGACACTTCACAATACCCGAAAATTCGAGGGCCAGCAACATCGGCGAGACCCTGTTCATGGGCAATCCTGTGGCCTGGCAGATCAGATCGATGGCTGTTTCTCCCGCCTCCTGAAGCAGTTCCACCACCCTTTGTTCATCCGGCAATAAATCGGTGAAAAGACGTGGCTGGTAGCCATCCGCGGCAGGAGAGCCGGGTTGCCAGTTCATGCAGTATTCCAGATCGCCGATGTTCTCGATGAGTCCGGCACGGTTGCTTTTGATCAGGAAATGAGTTCCCTCGGTATAGGTTTCGCCGATCCTGCCGGGAAAGGCAAAAAGATCGCGGTTATAGGAGATGGCCAGCTCGGCGGTAAGCAAGGCGCCACCTTTTTTGGCCGATTCCACAACAATGACGGCGTCGGCGAGTCCGGCAATGATGCGGTTTCGCCGGAGGAAATTCTTGCGGTCGATGACGGAGTTGCTCAGAAAATCGCTGACCATTCCGCCGTTTTTCTCACACATTTCCAGTGCAATTGCCCTGTGGAGCGAGGGGTAAACCGTTTCCAAACCATGGGCCAAAACGCAAACTGTTGGCAAATTGTTGTGCAGCGCTGCCCGGTGTGCCTGGATGTCGATTCCATAGGCCAGTCCGCTGACGATCTGAATATCATAACCTCGTTCGGCCACCGAGAAGATGAATTTATCAACAATCTCCCTTCCGTATTCGGTAGCATTTCTCGTGCCAACGATGCTGATGACTTTGGGGCAATTCAGATTGGGTTTTCCTTTTGAGAAGAGTAGGATGGGGGCATCCACACACGACCGCAACCGCTGGGGATAACTCTCGTCGAGGTAGAAATGGGCGTTGACAGCGTTCCTGGAAATAAATTCAACCTCTTTTTCGGCCCTTGTCAATACCTTGGATTGCAGGATATTCTTAGCCAATACGGTACCAACCCCGGGTATGGTGCGGAGAATTCTTTCCTTTTCACTGAAAACCTGTCCGGCGCTACCGCAGTAAGCGATCAACGATTTGGCGGTGACGCTGCCAATACCGGGAACCAATGAAATAGCAATTTTGTAAAGCAAACCTTCCGTTGAATGATCGATGTTGGACATAGATACAATTTACGGAAAATTGGGGTAAAAAGGGAATTTTTGTGACGGTTTTTTCGCCATGCATTAAAAAATGGGTTAGACTTCCCACTCATAATCAGGGGGTCGAGCGAGATTTAGCGGCCAGGCATTATGCGCTCCTTTGGCCTTTTTTTATCCAAATATTCCTTTAACTGCTCAAAACTCATATCGGCAGTTTCCTTACTTATCCTATCCCGCTGTTGACGCATATATTCAACTGCATCAAACTTTTTTTTAATCGTTGTCTTCATAATCTATCATCTCTTTAGGGGATCGTATCTCCAAAGTAGGATATCCAAGCTTCAGATTTACAGAATTATACCCATGGATTCTTTTTAAATTTACAATGTGCTTGAAATTCCAACTTATTAGAACATCAGCTCTGTTGATTGTCGCCAATGCGATATGGACACAATCATCATTGCTCGTTTTTCCAACAACTTTTCCGACAATATATTGGTTCGCCAGATCAAAAGATTCCTGCGTAATTTCAACGAAGTCGATTAATTCTACCGGTAATTTCTTAATAAAGGACTTTACTCTTTCCGGCGCATTGTCCAACTCGTTTTCAGTTAATTCAGAATAAATAATCCTAATCTTTTCATCAACGATCTTTTCGAACAAAAGTTTGGTGAAGGCCTGAAATTCATCATCATAGTACCCGCCAAAGACAGAAGTATCCAAGTAATACTTTAAAATCATTTCTCCTTCTATTTAAAACAAAGATATTCTATTTTAGGGTCAAGTCAAATTCTCGTTCGAAATTTGCCGCCCTTTATTTCAAACACTTACGGAGCCTGATCTGAAGGTGTTTTTTATTTCAAGCCAGAAACCCCCCAGGATTTCCAATAACACATGTTAACCTGTAAAAAAAAGATCCTGTAAACAAGCAAGAAGAACTGGCAAACCAGCGAGCTTATTAAATCCCGGCTGACGGGTTCACACGATGCTGTCCGGCGCTGCAGCAGTAGGCGATCAACGATTTGGCGGTGACGCTGCCGATACCGGGAACCAATGAAATAGCAATTTTGTAAAGTAACCCTTCCGTTGAATGATCGATGTTGAACATAGATACAATTTACGGAAAATTGGGGTAAAAAGGGAATTTTGGAGGGGATTTTTAATTATTTCACTTTGACAAACTCATTGATAATGCTCATTTCACCATTGGGACTGGTGCGGGTCGCCACCAGTGAATCTCCCTTTTGCTCACAAACATAATCCACATCGATTTGGTGTCCTTGGTATTCGATGGTAATGATCAATTTTTTCCCGGTGAGTTTCCATGTCCCTTCCTGGGTGCTGACATTTCCGTCACCGGCAGCATTGCCGCTCTGTTTGAACTTTCCATCCTGCATAAAATAGAAATCAAGGAAAAAGGTCCCTTTCCTGATCTCATCCGCCATTGAATTGGTCTCCCCTTTGTTCACATGTTTGATATTTGTCAGGTGCCACTGTCCAACCAGATTCATTTCCTGAGAATAGGAAACCAGGGAAGCTGCCAAAAAAAAGAAAATCAGGCTCAATGTTTTCATAATTTTTAGTTCAGGTAAATACTAATCGTTTGAAAGATATTGATTATCTAAGATAGATAATAATTTGGGCGATGTCAAGTATTTAGAGTTAAATATGTGTTTGGCTAAAGCCCGCTCTCTTCTATGCTTGTTATCCGTCAGCTGAAGCAGACGGCAATGAAACCATTCGGCTCCACTCAGGATTTATCAGCGTTGCACCCACCCCCTTCTCTCTAATCAGCGGTTGCGTATTCCGTCCGATACCGAAATGTCATCCTTAATGGGCATATGCGCGCGGACGGCGCTACCCTCTACATTCCCTAACCTCCGGTTAAAACCGGAGGCTATTTATTTGGTCGCCGATAACCGGCTGAAAATTGGGATCGCGGTCTTACCAACCCCTCGTCCTAGTCGTCCAAGTCCGCCATTCCCCTCTCCCCCTCATTTTCACATTTCCACAATTTCCAATTTTCACATTTCCAATCCCCCCATTTTCACTACATTTGTTCACATGATCGACCAGGCCACCGTCCAAAGAATACTCGACACCGCTGAGATTACAGAGGTTGTCGGTGAGTTTGTTACCCTCAAAAGAAGGGGAACCAACCTGCTTGGCCTCTGCCCGTTTCACAACGAGAAGACCCCCTCCTTCAATGTCTCACCTGCCAAAGGAATCTACAAATGTTTTGGATGCGGGAAGGGCGGATCGGCGGTTAATTTCATCATGGAGCACGAGCACCTCTCGTTTGTGGAGTCGCTGCGGTGGCTGGCAAAAAAATACCACATCGAGATCCAGGAGAAAGAGGAACGTCCCGAGGATATCCAGGAGCGCAACGACCACGAGAGCCAGATCATCGTCTCCGAGTTTGCACAGAAATATTTTGCTGAGCAGCTATGGGAGAACGAATATGGCAGGGCTGTGGGGCTCAGCTACTTCCATGAACGTGGTTTCAGGGATGAGATCATCAAAAAATTTGGATTGGGCTATTGTCCTGACGGGAAAGAACCCTTTACCAATGCGGCACTGAAAGAAGGATACAAAATGGAGTTCCTCGAAAAGACCGGGCTCACCATCAAGCGCGATGAGTGGGTTCGCGACCGGTTCGCGGGAAGGGTGATGTTCCCTGTCCACAGCATCTCCGGTAGGGTGATCGCTTTTGGCGGAAGAACCCTTTCGCAGGAGAAGAGCATCGCCAAGTACCTCAACTCCCCCGAGTCGGATATTTACCACAAGAGCCGTGTCGTTTACGGAATCTACCTGGCCAAACGGATGATCATCCAGGAAGACAAATGCTACCTGGTGGAGGGTTACACCGATGTCATCGCGATGCACCAGGCCGGGATTGAGAACGTGGTGGCCTCTTCGGGCACCTCGCTGACCGTCGATCAGATCAGGCTTATCAGGAGATTTACCAAAAATATTACGATCATTTACGACGGCGACCAGGCCGGAATCAAGGCTTCCTTGCGGGGAATTGACCTGGTGCTGGAAGAGGGTATCAATGTGAAAGTGCTGCCTTTGCCGGCGGGTGAAGACCCGGACTCCTTTTCCAAAGCGATGAGTTCTACGGAACTTACCAGGTACATCAAGGAGAATGAGACCGATTTCATCAAATTCAAGACCAAAATTCTACTCACCGGAATCGAGAACGACCCTTTGTCGAGGGCCAGGTTGATTACCGATATTGTCAGTTCCATATCGGTCATTCCGGAGGAGATTGTGCGGGTCGAATACCTCAAAGAGTGCAGCCGTCTGCTCGAAGTAAGAGAAGATGTACTTTACAACGAGATCAGGAAGCTGAAGCTGAAAAAGAATGAGGCCCAAAGCAACCGGGAATCTGTTCCTCCGGCAGAACAAAGGACTGTTCCAGAGCAACAGATAGCTATCGAAATTGCTGATGTAGAGAACCCTTTTGAACTGGAAGAAAAGGAAATACTGAGAGTGCTGCTCAAATGCGGACCGCTCAAAATATATGATTATGAGCATGAGGAGAGTGGTGAATGGATCTCCGAAACTGTTGCAAATTATGTTTTGTCGGAACTGGATATTGACAACATGGTCTCTGTGAATCCGGTAATCCGCGCCATTCTGGAGGAGTACCGCCTGCACATTAATGAGCCGGATTTTGACGCCACACGTTTTTTTACTGTTCACTCCGACCACAGAATCAGCCAGTTTGCTTCTGATATTATCTCGGAAAGACATCCGCTCAGTCCATTTTGGGAGCGCGGAGGAAGCCACATCGAAAAAGAGGAGGACCTGCTGCAGGTGGTGGTGCCAAAATTGGTGCGGGAGTACAAACTTCGGGTCGTCTCCGCCATGATGGGCCAAATTGAAAACCAGATGAAAATTGCCGATGCCGCCAAAGATTATGATCTGTCGATGGAGTTGCAGGCCTCACATCAAAAGTTAAAAAGCATTGATAAAATTCTCAGCAAACAACTGGATCGCACGGTCAACCCTAAAAAATAAACGTTGATGTTCAAGTCTTTATTTGTGTCCTTTGTGAAAACCTTTGAGTCCTTTGTGGTGAGATTTAAAAATTTTACCACAAAGGTCTCAAAGGTTTTCACAAAGGTCATACGAAGGGTTTTGTTCGCCAGATAATATTTTTAATCAATAAGTTATATAATTATTCACTCTATCTTAATAATACCCGAATGATTTTCCTTACAGGAGGCACTGGCATGTTAGGAGCGCACCTACTTCTCGATCTGACTAGGAGCGGAGCGAAAGTCCGTTCGTTAAAGCGGAAAAATTCGGATCTGGAGATGGTGGAGAAAATCTTTTCGTGGTATGCTGAAAATTCGAAAGAGCTCTTTCAGAAGATTGAATGGGTAGAGGGTGATTTGCTGGATCCTCTCTCCTTGAAAGATGCGATGAGAAATGCAGATTATGTGATACATGCCGCCGCCAAAGTCTCTTTTCTCCCCTCCGACAGCATGGTCATGATGCACGAAAATAGCGAGGGCACAGCCAATCTTATTGATACAGCCATTGCATTAAAAATCAAGCGTTTTTGCCATGTGAGTTCCATTGCTGCGCTAGGCGACCATGATGCTGAGTTGCCTGTGACCGAAGAGTTTTCGTGGAAGAATGACCGCCAGCGATCGGCCTATTCCGAAAGTAAATTTCAAGCGGAGATGGAGGTCTGGAGAGGAATTGAAGAGGGATTGGAGTGCGTCATTGTCAATCCATCGGTGATTTTGGGCCCGGGAAAATGGAGCACCGGTTCGCCGCGACTATTTCAGACTGTAGCGAATGGAATGAAATTTTATTCCAATGGCAGCACCGGCTTTGTGGATGTTAGGGATGTCGCCCACGCAATAATAGCCCTGCTTCAATCAGAGAATTGGAATACCATCAAAAACCGGCGTTACGTGCTTTCTGCCGAAAATCTTCCTTACCGAGAACTCTTTGACCGCATTGCCATGATCCTGAATAAACCAAAACCGGCTATCCGGGCCAACCGGATCCTTTTGAAACTTGGCTGGCGGGTATCCAAATTGGCATCCATATTTACAGGCAAAGAACCGGCCTTGACCAGGGATACCGCCAGAAGCGCCGGAAAGGTGTCCCTTTACGATGGTTCAAAAATTACCAGGACATTAGATTTTGCTTACACTCCGATCAATACTACGATTCAGGATATCGGAAAGATCTTCCTTGAAGATTATGAATGAGTCCACTCCAAAAAGTCCTATTCTGCCACAAAGACACCAAGACTCAAAGGTCTCACAAAGAATCATATTGCTGATATTTAAATCTTTGTGAAACCTTAGTGGTTTAGTGACTTAGTGGCCTTCTTGTTTGTTAGCTTTTCGGAGTGGACTCATGAATAAAAGTTGAGACAATAAAATATTACACAACTTGTCCCAATATTTCGGGAGAGTTCCACGGAGATTATGAAAAGTCTTTTTCTCCGTGTTACTCTGTGATCCCTCTGTGTAACTCTGTGTAATATTTTATAAATTACTTACTTAATGGAGGGAGGAAGTCAATTTGCAAAAAATCACGTCTCCATGTAGCGTTTCACCCATTCGTCTGCGTATTGGCTGCAAAACAAGTATAATCAAAAGAGGAATGAGACAATTGTTCAATATTGCAGTAGTTATGCTATTGCTCATGACTACCTCAACCTGTAACAAGGAGTCTGAAAAGGCGTCTGTACCTTTGGATAATGCGGCATTTGCGAGCCTTGGCTTTTTAAAGAGCATTCAGGCGTCCAATGACGCCAATCAACTCCGTTCGCCGGACTATTCCGCGTCATTCGAAATTTCCAAAGTTGACAGGAAGAATAACAACCTTACGATTACGGTGACCTATCCTATTGGTTGCGGCGATTCCAGATTTCAAATAATTTGGAATGGATTGGTGCTTGAGTCCTATCCTGAGGTGATCTTTTTATATTTAAGAAGAACAACAGCGTGCGGAACAACGGGGGATTCAACATCCAGGGTATTGTCAATCAATCTGAACGCTTGTCTGGGTGATACCGATTTGGCACAACGGGTCAAAATCATTTTGTGCAATACATCAAAAAAAGCGAACAGTGAAAATTCTGATATCCCTGTTTCAAGTAATTGAGTAATTTAAGGCTGTATTTTTTATCAATTAAAACGCATTTTGGAAAGTCGCAAGGAGGAGAACATCGAATTTATCATTCAGGGATGCATCAGGAAGAACAACAAATCTCAGGAGCTCCTGTATAAGAAATTCTTCGGATATGCCTTAAGTGTTGCGTTGATTTACAATCATCAACGCAGTGATGCGCTTGAGGTGGTGAACGATAGTTTTGTGAAAATATTCTCAAAAATTGGGAAATATGACACAACAAAACCGTTTCAGGGATGGTTACGCAAGATTGTGATCAATACCTCCATCGACAATTTAAGACGAAAAAACAAAGATCACCAGTTCGTTGAAGCAGATAAATTTCCAATCCGGGATGAAACACCCAACGTCTTAAGTCAACTTTCGGCAAAGGATATCATTGAAATTCTTAATCTTTTGCCACTATACCATAAGACTGTATTCTGCCTGTACGAAATTGAAGGATACAGTCATGATGAGATTGCTGAACAACTTGGTATTCCATCAAGTTCATCAAGAGTTTATTTAACCCGGGCAAAACAACAATTAAGGGAATTGTTCCCGGTTAATTATTTACAAGAATGAAGAAGAAAGATATATCCGAAAGGGAAATCTTTTCCCATATAAAACAATCCCTGGAGCGTTACGAAGAGGCTTATATCCCGGGTTCATGGGAGAATTTTTTGCACAAAGGAAAAACGCGCAAAAGAAGGCTCTTATATCGGATCGTTTCCGGTATCGCTGCCTGTTTGTTGGTTGGATATGTGGGTTCAAATCTTATAAATTTTGAAAACAGGGATCAATTGACGTCGACCGCAGAACAGACGACGGCTACCCTTCAGAATATTCCTGACGATCAAATAAAATCCGCAAAAGATACAAGGCCTTTAACGGCCACCACTGAGTCAGGTTCAAAACAGTTCAAGTCAGCCAAAAGTGAATCAAAAATCCAATCTATCCTGAAAGAAAAATTCGTTGCAAAAGTGGAAAATGGAACGACTGAACAAACTATTGTGTCCATTCCCACTGTTGATTCGACAAATAAAATTGCTGCAATAGCAACCAATATTGAGCGTCAACCCAATATCTCGAAAACCGATTCGATCATCCCTGGCAGTCCGGATTCTGCCAAAGGCAAATCAAACAAGGTGTTTCTGAATGCCCCACCTTCCAACAAGGACCAAAATCTTGCTTCCGTATCAAAAAAGAGGGTACGTTTTGGGCTCAACTTCTCGCCAGGGCTTAGCACCGCCCAGGCATCCAGTTCATTCAATTACACAGGGGGAATAAGCGCCGACATTCCTTTGTCTTCCAAATTCCAGCTTTCGACCGGATTGCAGGTCGAAAACCAGAGCATGGCCAGAAAATTTCAAAGTATTGCCTCCTCTTCAACCGCCCCTCAAAATGAGACCAGGACTAAGTTGATCAATCTTGATTTACCGGTAAATATTACCTGGAAATTTGCCTCGGAGAAATCGCATGCCTATTATGTCTCTGCGGGATTATCCTCTTTGGTCTATCTCAGGCAGGAAAATAAAAATACAACCTACTCCCAGACGCTTGTACCCGTCTCCTCCATTGTCGCAGGCAACGAAATAAAAACCTACAATGTGGTCGATAAGATATCCGTTTCACAGGATCAGGTTGCGCCACCTCAAACATTCGATTTTGCAGGGAGGATCAATATGATTGTGGGATTTGAAAAAAAGCTGTCCGACAAAATATTTATCCATTTTGAACCTTACGCAAAAATTCCGGTTTCAGGTCTTGCGCCGGGGGAACTGAACCATACGACAACCGGTATTAATTTCAAGATTTCATTCTGACCCAAAAGAGTAGGGCCTATCGTTAAAATTTAAAATATATGGTCACTATTTGAATAAAAAGTGTCGGCGCAGTGTAGCGTTTCACCTGTTCCGCTTCGTATTGATTCACAAACAAAAAACATTGAGCAATGAAGAATTATATTTTATCAGCTTTTTTGCTGACTATCCTGACAGGATGCATACAGGTAAATGAGTTTGGCTGGAATGAGCTTCATCCGCCGGTATTGGACCATTCACTGATCTTTCAGTCGGAATATACCAACCATGCCTGGGGATACAGCCACAATGGATGGATGATGGATGAAGGTGGCCTCGTAAAGCGGTTTACGAAAAGCGCCTCCTGGGTATTTCCAGATTCACTAGGTTTCATCTCCGAAGCAGACATGAAGAAAAACCTGAATGTCTGTGATTCCCTTCTGGAACATATATCTTCGAGCGAGCTTCTCCATTATAGCTACAAAGCGCTGACATGTGTTGACGGTCCAATGACAAATCCTAAAATGACCATGGCTGATGCCGGCGAACACATTTACGCTTTTTACCGTTACGAAGCAGATCGCAAAAGGTACAAACGGGTGATTCTCTCCATGACCGGAGACTGGTCGCAGGAAAATCTCGCACCGAATAGCAAAGAGGTGGTCGATTGGATGAAGGCTATAAAATAATGTGGAAATTGGGAAATTGGGAAAATGTGAAAATGATAGAATGTGACCGAATGTTCAGTTGAACAATTAATATAAATAGGTTAAAAGATTTGTAAATAATGAATTTAATGCTGCCAATTTTCACATTTTCACATTTCCCAATTTTCACATTATTTTAGTTTTCCTGCAACGGGTGAACCTGTTATTCCATCTATCTTTATGTAAAAAACAATTATCATCATGTATACAAAATATTTTCTGTTACTTTTTTTGGGTACCATCCTCACGGTAGGGTGTGCCAAGGATACAAACCCTTCGCCCGAAATAAAAAAAATAGCGATGAATGATAAATCGCTGAGATTGGTGCATGCCAGCAACTCATTTAGTTTTTCATTGCTAAACAAGAGCCTGGACGGCACCATTGAAAACAGGATGGTTTCGCCTCTGAGTGTTTCGATGGCGCTTTCAATGACGCTAAACGGAGCATCTGGAACTACCCTTACGGCTATTCAGAAAACCCTTGGCCTGGATGGATTGACAAGGGATGAGATCAATACCATCAACAGCGATTTGGCAACGGCATTGCAAAAATCCGATCCAGGTGTCGTCATGGATATTGCCAATTCAATCTGGATCAGGAAAGATTTTCCGGTACTGGATCCTTTCATAGCGGTCAATCAAACCTATTACAAGGCGCAGGTTTCGAAGCTGGACTTCAACACCGCCGCGCTTTCAACCATCAACAAATGGGTGAGCGACAAGACCAACGGCAAGATTCCAACCATTTTGTCAAGTATTTCGAGCAATGAAATCATGTTTCTGATCAATGCGATCTACTTCAACGGGAAATGGAAATATCAATTTGAAACCTCCAAGACTACCAGCGAGAAGTTTGCCTGTTCCGACCAAAAGACCGTATTTGTCCCAATGATGAAAATGGAAAGCACCTTTGGCTATTCGGTCCAACCCGGCTTCAAAGCGCTGAAGATGCCATATGGGGCGGATAAATTCCAAATGGTACTCTTGCTTCCGGAGGAGGGTGTCAGTCCGGATAAAATAGCGGCAGACCTAAACTCTGATAAATGGACGACTTTGAACACGGCCCTGCAAACGAAGACAAAGCTTCCGGTCTGGATCCCCAAATGGAAATTTTCGTGGGACATCACCCTGAACAGAATCCTTTCTTCTTTGGGTATGGATGTGGCTTTTGACCCAAACAAAGCCAATTTTTCTGGCATAAACGCTAATAACCAGCTATATATCACAAAGGTCATTCACAAGACCTATATCGATGTCTCGGAATCAGGTACTGAGGCCGCTGCCGTGACCTCCGTTGGTATTGGCTTAACGAGTATGCCGGTAGATCCTCCTGCCTTTTATGCTATCCGCCCCTTCCTCTTTTTTATAACTGAAGAGGATACCGGTGCCATTCTTTTTGCGGGGAAAGTTGAAAATCCACTTATATCCAATTAATTTATGAGAACCATACTCTTGATTTTGATGGTGTCAATTTCACTTTCCCTTTTTGGCCAGGGAAGGAAGCGTGATGTCGTTTACCTGAAAAATGGAAGTGTATTGCGCGGGACCATCGTATTGCAGGATCCTGGTAAGTTGATCAAATTAAGGACTTCCGACAACAGCTTGTGGGTTTTTAAGATTGATCAGATCGACAGTATCACCCGACCGCTGCCCATCAAAATTGCCCTTAAAACGGGTTATGTTAATCTTACGGAAATCGGGGTACTGGCCGGGAATTTTTCGAATGCAACGAGGGCGCCTTTTACACTGATTAACATCAGCAGTTGGAATTTTTCGAGTGGATTAGCCACAGGAATTGGAGTCGGGGTTGAATTTTCGAACGAGACTTATCTGCCCGTTATTGCCGATGTACGGTACTATTTACGGGATAAGCGGCCTTTGCCATTCGTCTCCTTTCAGGCCGGATATTCCATTCCGATGGGCGGATCCTATGCTCAGACGATGTATGCCATTAACGACATCCGGACGACTCCATTGATCTATCCCGGACCAATACCACCTCAATCAAATGATCCGATCAAAGCCAGAGGCGGATTCCTGTTCAATCCGGCAGTGGGAATTCAAACTCCTATCAACGATAACCTTGCCCTGACTTTTAGTGCCGGTTACCGATGGATGAGATACCATTATGCTCGCAGCGACAATTACCAGCTCGACATAGACTTCAACCGTTTGTCACTAAAGATAGGCTTGCTTTTTAAATAATAAAATCATGAGAAAGCACATTCAAAATATTATCGCATCCATTTTTATTCTTGGAATGGTTGTCGGTGGATGTAGGGACAAGTACACCGAAGAGTATCTTTCGTTGGAACCGGTTTATCTGAGCTACAAGGATTTCAGGGCATCGGTAAAAGTCATCAGTCAGCATGACCTGGTGAAACCGGGTAAAATCTACACGATTGGCAATTACATTTTCATCAACGAAATCATGAAAGGGGTCCATGTTTACAACAACCTCAATCCGGCTGCGCCCGCTTATGTTGGCTTCATCAACATTCCCGGCAATGTTGACCTTGCAGTGAAAAACAACATCATGTATGCCGACAGTTACCTTGACCTTGTTGCGATAGATATTACTGATCCCGCCAATGCTAAGGAGGTAGGCAGGGTAAAGGAGGTTTTCCCCTATTCATTGCCCGCTTACACCCAAACAGAATATCGTATTGGACAGGTTGACAATACAAAGGGTGTCGTTGTCGACTGGGAGGTCAAGACCGTCCGAAAGGAGATCGAGACCATCAATTACCCGATCTATCCCATGTTGTATGGGGCCAAGTCTGATATGGTGTCGGCCAACGTTCCGGGAAGTGCAGAATCATCTTCATCCGGCAGCGGCGGTTCGATGGCGCGGTTCGGGCTTACCGGAAATTCGCTGGTGGCAGTAGGAAACTATCTGTACTATAATTTTGACCTGACCGATCCTGGTAACCCTAAACTTGCAGCAAAATCTCAACTTAACTGGGGAATTGAAACCATGTTCCTAACCGGGAAGAACATGTTTTTAGGCACGACCAATGGCATGCTTGTCTATGATCTCAGCGATCCAAATAAGCCGGTCTACCTTTCTACTTTCTGGCATGCGACCGGATGCGATCCGGTGGTGGTGCAAAACAACCGTGCCTATGTGACCATCCGCGGGGGAAATATGTGCGGCAGTCTGATCAACAGGCTGGATGTGCTGGATGTCACAACCCTAACGAAACCAGTTCTTATTCGCTCCTACAACATGGACAATCCCTATGGGCTGGGTATTAACGATGATATTTTGTTCGTATGTGACGGTACCTCCGGATTAAAAATTTACAATGCCGCAGACCCATTGCAAATCACTGAACATTTGCTGGCAAGATTCCCGAATATCCAGGCTTACGACGTGATCCCTCTCAGCAAATCCCTGTTGATGATCGGCAGCGATGGCTTTTACCAGTATGATTATTCGGATCTCACGAACATTAAACAGATTAGCGTGATCAGGGCGAAGAAGTGACTACAGTGAACTAGAGTGAACTAAAGTGCCTAAAGTTTGGGGCTCCGGAAATTTAAAGAAAGGAGCGAAAAACTTTAGGCACTTTAGTTTATATCCGACATTTTTCTATCCTTTCCTGCAACCTTTTTCGATCTCCCTACATCTTAATGTTATAACCTATAAATTACCTAAATAATGAAGATTACGCTATTTGCATTGGCTTTGTTATTCACTTTCCCCCTATTTGGTCAGGGCAGGAAACGGGATGTTGTCTACCTGAAAAATGGGAGTATTTTGCGTGGGACCATCGTGTTGCAGGATCCTGGGAACCTAATCCAGTTAAGGACCACCGACTACAGTTTGTGGGTTTTTAAAGAGGATCAAATTGACAGCATCAAACGTATGCCTTCCCCAAGTATTGTACTCAAAACAGGCTACTTTAACCTGACCGAAATTGGCGTTTTGACCGGAAATCATACCAATAACAACAAGGTTCCCTTCACCTTGCTCAACGTCAGCGGCTGGAATTTCAAAAGTGGTTTTGCAGCCGGAGTTGGGGTAGGAGTCGATTTCTCCAACGAGACCCACTTCCCTGTTGTTGCGGATTTCAGGTACTACCTGCGTGAGAAGAGACCAATACCTTTTGTCTCACTACAGGCTGGATTTTCCATCCCGTTGGGCGCATCCCAGGGAGCGATCAGGAATGCTATTCATAACTACAATTTGAATAGTAACTTCTATCCGTTAACAAACCAAACAGTCAAGTCCCTGGTCGGCTTTCAGATCAATCCTGCTGTTGGTATCCAGTTTCCAATACAGGATAACCTGGCCCTTACTTTGGGTGCGGGTTACAGATGGATGCGATACCGGTACAGCGGGAGCAACGATTATCGCTTAGAGGTCGACATCAACCGTTTGTCTTTAAAAGTAGGTTTACTTTTTAAATAATAAAACATATGAAAAAGCACATTCAAAATATTTTAACGTCCATTCTTCTATTCGGGTTGATAGCTACCAGCTGCAGGGATAAATTTAATGTGGAGTATAAAGCCATGGTACCGGTCTACATGAGTTATTCGGAACTTAGGACTTCCGTGAAAGTGGTCAGCCAGCAGGACCTGGTGAAACCCGGAAAGATATACTCCTACGGCAACTATATCTTTATCAACGAAAACATGAAAGGGGTTCATGTTTACAACAACAGCAATCCTGCAGCTCCCCAATCCGTTGGCTTTATCAACATTCCAGGGAATATCGACCTGGTGGTGAAAAACAACATCATGTATGCGGATAGTTACATCGACCTGGTCGCGATAGATGTAACGGATCCCGCCAACGCCAAAGAGGTGGGAAGGACGAAAGGTGTATTCCCTTATATGATGCCGCTTTACCCAGAGACAGAGTACAAAAGAGGTAATGTGAACACAGCCTTGGGAGTTGTTGTAAATTGGGAGGTAAAGACGGTAAAAGAAGAGATGGAGTCCAACGATTATGGGAATGTTTATGCTTATGACTATCTCAATTTAAATACCAAATTAGATGCATTGGCAACCATGGGGGCACCCGGCATAGGAGGGTCGATGGCAAGATTCGGACTTACCGGAAATTCGTTGGTGGCAGTTGACAAAAATAGTTTGTATTACAATTTTGATCTAACGGAACCAACCAACCCAAAACGCGCTTACTGGGATTATATAAGAGGTGGAGTTGTTGAAACCATGTTTCTCTCCGGCAAATATATGTTCCTGGGAACCAGTAACGGGATGCTGATTTATGATCTCAGCGACCCGATGAAACCGGTTTACCTCTCCACTTTTTGGCATATGACCGGCTGCGATCCGGTTGTGGTGCAAAACAACAAGGCTTATGTGACCCTTCGCAGCGGTGTTACCTGCGCCAACAGGTCCACCAATGAACTGAGCGTGTTAGATATTACGGACGTGAAAGCTCCGAACCTTCTTCGTTCCTATGGGATGGACAATCCCCATGGTTTGTGCATCAGCGACGAAATCTTGTTCGTCTGCGACGGCAATTCGGGATTGAAAGTATACAATGCGGCCAATCCGTTGCTGATCTCCGAAAACCTGCTGGCAAAATTTCCCGGCATCAATGCTTATGATGTCATCCCCTTGGGCAAGTCCCTGTTGATGATCGGCAGCGACGGCTTTTACCAGTACGATTATTCGGATCTCACGAACATTAAACAGATTAGCGTGATCAGGGCGAAGAAGTGACTAAAGTGAACTAGAGTGAACTAAAGTGCCTAAAGTTTTGGACTCCGAAAATTCTTTGAAGAAGTACAAACTTTAGGTACTCTTGGCACTTTAGGCATTTTAGGCACTATATTATTTCAATATCGCCTCAATTGCCTGCAATTCTCCCCCGTCAAAGTAAAGATTTTTTTGAGCCAGAAGATTGTCGCTGAGTTGTTTTACTGAACTTGCGCCAATCAGCACTGAAGTTACCCGTTCATCTTTCAGCAGCCAGGCGATCGCCATCTGCGCCAGTGTTTGGCCGCGTTGCTGGGCAATTTTGTTCAGCGCTTTTACCTTTTCGAGGGCCGGCGCTACCTGCTCTGGTTTCAGAAAACCCCAGGATTTGGACGCCCTGGACCCTTCCGGAATATTGTTCAGGTAACGGTCTGTCAGCAATCCCTGCGCAAGCGGAGAGAATGCGATTACGCCAATCCCCTCTTTCTCAACGGTATCCAGCAGCTCCTTTTCGACCCAACGTTCGAACATGGAATATTTGGGCTGGTGAATCAGGCAGGGAGTTCCCAAACGGCGCAGGATCCCTGCGGCTTCCCGAGTCTGCTCGGCAGTATAATTTGAGACACCTGCATAGAGGGCTTTCCCCGAACGAACGGCCTGGTCGAGGGCCATCATGGTCTCTTCGAGGGGCGTATTTGGATCGGGACGGTGGGAGTAGAAGATATCTACATAG
>Ga0265297_10001511_pt1 | contig 53993 bp, 46 predicted proteins | sample Munlanlwell13791_FD_192502 | JGI IMG/M metagenome (GOLD analysis project Ga0265297, IMG submission 192502) | Leachate microbial communities from a municipal landfill in Southern Ontario, Canada - Leachate well 137-91 | ecosystem: Engineered > Solid waste > Landfill > Unclassified | place...
TTGCTTTTGCCGAAGAGATAACCATTACTACTTACTATCCTTCGCCATACGGCAGCTACCGGGAATTAAGGTCAACCAGAGTCGCTATCGGGGATAACTATATTGACGGTGCTGCCTATACCTGGGAATCAACAGATGGTGACGGCGGGGAAGTAGACTATCGGGCAGACCTTATTGTTCAAGAAAATGTCGGTATCGGCACAGCAAATCCGAGAAGCAGGCTGGAGATTGTAGGCTCTGCTTCAAATGTAAGCGCTCTGCATGTAAATCTGGGCGATATCTCTTTAAGAGGCGGGAATATGGGTAATTGCGGAATAAGGTTTTTTGACCTGACTGACACCAATCACCGCATATATTATTCAGGAGTAACAAACAGCCTGCACTTTGACAGCTTTGCTCAAATGTATTTTAACCAGGGGTTTTACACTCCCGGTAACGTTGGTATCGGGATAACTGCTCCAACGGGTAAATTAGTTGTTAGAGGGGCAGGGACAACAACCGGGATAGGTTTACAGACGCAAAACTCCTCTGGTACTGCTTTAGTAACTATGCTGGATAGCGGCAATGTCGGTATTGGTTCAATAAACCCCGGAAGCAGGTTAGAGGTTGTGGGTTCTGCATCAAATGTCAGTGCGTTGCACGTAAATCTGGGGGATATCTCTGTAAGAGGCGGGAATATGGGTAATTGCGGAATAAGGCTTTTTGATCGTACAGACACCAACCACCGTATATATTATTCAGGAGCAACGAACAGCGTGCACTTCGATAGCTATGCCCAGATGTATTTTAACCAAGGGTTTTACACTCCCGGAAATGTCGGTATTGGTATTACTACGCCTGCAGAAAAATTGCATGTAAGCGGTGGATTTATCCGTGGGCAACTTAAATGCAGGAGGGTTAGCGCAGTAGGTCCTGCGCCTACCTATGTTAGCAGAGCAACTTGTAACGCTAATGAATGGCTATTGAGTGGTGGGGGAGGGTGTTCAAATCCAACCATTGCCTATTTACATGAAAGTGCCCCATATCCAGGTTTAGAGGCTTGGCAGGTAGATTGTTACCGTCATGATGGCAGTGGCGATAATCCGAGTTTTGCTTATGCTATATGTTGTGAGAAATAGTTTGTTCGGAATAAAGAGAAATCTTCATGGAAAAGCAGCTCCATCTTTTTTATTCAGGCAAGGTTCAGGGAATAGGGTTTCGTTATACTGTTAAGGATATAGCAAATAAGCTTAAGGTTTATGGCTGGGTTAAGAATTTAGATGACTCAAGGGTAGAGGTTTTAGCAGAGGCCGAAGAGGAAAAACTTAATAATTTTCTTGAGCTTGTTCAGCAACACTTTTCCCATTATATCAGCGAAGTAAGCGTAGAGTGGTTTCCGGCCGGCTCTCCTGCCGGCAGTAAAAGCAGCGAATCTTGCGATTTTCAGGTCGTATTCTAATTATCCGATTAGCAAAAATGTCCGTTCAAATAAGAAATAAGATTGAGCAGCTAAAGGAGGCGCTTAAGAAGCATGACTATCTTTATTATGTCTTGAGCCAGCCGCATATTTCGGATAAAGAATACGATGATTTAATACGGCAGTTAAAATTACTTGAAGATAAGTATCCTCTTTATCGTAGCAGTGATTCTCCTACCCAGAGGCTAAGCCCAGGCGTAAGCGAAGGTTTTAAGACGGTCAGGCATAATGCCGGGATGTTTTCTTTAGATAACACTTATTCCATAAATGAATTAAGGCTTTGGGATCAGCGTGTACGTAAAGGATTAGGAGAAAATCGTGCTTATGAATATGTTGTTGAACTTAAAATCGATGGAGTAAGCGCCAATTTAACTTATACTGGAGGGAAGCTAAAGATAGGAGCTACCCGGGGAGATGGCTTAACCGGTGAGGATATAACTGCCAATATAAAGACTATACGTTCTATACCGCTTGCGCTTTTAGGCAAGCATCTGCCGGATTTTATTGAAATCCGCGGCGAAGTGTATATGGACAAAAAAGATTTTTTAAAGGTTAATCATGAGCGTATGGATAAGGAGGAAGCTTTATTTGCTAATCCCCGTAACGCGACAAGCGGTTCGTTAAAGTTATTAGATAGCAGTATTACCGCAAAAAGGCATCTTAATTTCTTCGCGCATTCCTTGGGCGCTTATCGCAAAGAGGATATTGATACTCAGTGGGATTTCTTGGGTAAGCTTAAAGGGTGGGGTTTGCCTGTGGATACTCATTCTGCGCTTTGTGGCAATATAGATGAGGTTGTCCGATATTGTAGAAAATGGGAGGCCTTGCGCGATGAGCCTAGTTATGAGATTGATGGTATGGTAATTAAATTAAACAATTTTAAACAACAAAAGGAGTTGGGGTTTACCGCTAAAAGCCCCCGTTGGGCAGTTGCTTATAAATTTGCCGCACGTCAGGCGACTACTGAGTTATTGGCGATTAAGGTTAATGTGGGGAGGACGGGAGTAATTACTCCGACGGCACAACTTAAGCCCGTAGAATGTTCCGGAGTAGTTATAAGCAACGCTACTTTGCACAACTTTGATGAAATAGAAAGGTTGGGTTTACGGGTTGGAGATCGTATTCTTATTGAGCGCGCCGGAGACGTGATCCCTAAAGTAGTTAAAGTTGTTGAGCAAAAAGGCAAGGCGCAGTATATTAAACCTCAAGAGTGCCCTGCATGCGGTGAAAAGATCGTTAAGGAAAAAGCAGAGGATGTAGCTTATCGTTGCATCAATACTGACTGCCCCGCGCAACTTGAGCGTGCGCTGCTGCATTTTGCGAGCCGGGATGCCTTGGATATCGAAGGCTTGGGTGAGGCAGTAATAGCTCAGCTTATAAAGTTAAGGTTATTAACTAGTTTGGCAGATATTTATAAGCTTAAAAAAACAGACCTGCTAGAATTAGAGTTATTTAAGGAGAAAAAAGCTGACAATTTGCTGGCTGCAATTGAGAAAAGTAAGCGTCGGAGTTTAGCGCGTTTAATTTTTGCTTTAGGTATACGCCATGTGGGGGAGAAGGCCGCTTATACATTGGCAGGAGAGTTCACCGATATAGATAGGCTTATGCAGGCAAAATTTGAGGAATTAGATAAGATACCGGAAATAGGGTTCGTTATGGCCCGCTCAATTGCGGATTATTTTAAGCTCAAGCAAACAAAGAAACTGATTGATGAATTAAAAAAATCCGGCCTCAACATGCGTCAGGAATCTGCTAAGGTTAAGTCCGGCAAGCTAAGCGGAAAGACAATAGTTTTTACCGGGCAATTGAATAAATTTTCGCGTTCTCAGGCGGAAAGCCTGGTGCGCCGTTATGGCGGCGTACCTTCTTCTTCTGTAAGCAGGAAGACTGATTTCTTAGTTTCCGGAGAGGATGCCGGCACGAAATTCAATAAGGCCAAAGATCTGGGAGTTAAAATTATTACAGAGGCAGAATTCTTGCGTTTAATTGATTTATAGGGTGCTTGATTTTTCACATTTGGTAGTTTATTTTAAAAAAGGAGAATGGCGAATGTGGGGCAAGAGGTTTTTTTTATTTTTTCTGCTTGGATTTTTATTGATAAATTTAGTCGGCTGCGAGTCTTTTGTGCGTAAATTCACACGTAAATCAAAAAAATCCGGCCAAGCCGTAGAAATGGTCCTTGTTCCGGAGGAATATAAGGGGCCGAATTTAACCAAGGAAGAGCTTTATCGCCAGTATTATCTTTATTGGAAATCCTGGCAGGATGAATTAATTAATGCCCTTACTTATAAAGCTAGCCAAAAAAAGAAGGTAGATTGTGCCCAGGAAGCCCTGAAGCAGTTGGTTAATATGAAGATGATGCTGGTTTCTGATGCGCAAAAAAACTTCGATGGGCATATTTCCAAACTAACTATTCTCTTGGTGAGTTTAAAAAATGATGCCTATGGCTCAAATGATGCCCGCCATCTCCAGTCTGCCGAGAGAATTAAGGCAGGCATTCAGAAGTGGCTTATTTATCCAAAGGTAAAAAATTATTTAAAATGATATTTGAAACTATTAATGTGGGGCCGATGCAGGTTAATTGTTATATACTTGCTTGTTCATCTGGCAATTCCGCTATTATTATCGACCCCGGGGACCAGGCCGGAAAGATAGCGGGGGTTTTAGAAAGGCATAAATTAAAACCGGAAATGGTGATAAATACCCATGGGCATTATGACCATATTGGTTGTGATGATGAGTTTGGGGTAGATGTCTACGTGCATAAGCAGGATTTGGCAATGCTTGTTGATGCAAGAAAGAATCTTTCCGCTATTTATTCAGCAGCTTATCAAGTCAGCTCCGGTATTAAAATCTTGGAAGATAAGCAAGTTATTAAATTGGATTGTTTAGAGCTTGAGGTTATGCATTTACCGGGGCATACCTTGGGAGGCATAGGATTGTTAATGAAAAAACCATACACAGATATTGTTTTTACCGGAGATACCTTATTTTACCGCGGGATAGGCCGCTATGATTTGCCCGGTGGCAGCCGCGATTCTTTGGAAAAAGCAATTAAGGAAAGATTGTTTGTTTTGCCCGATAATACAAAAGTTTATCCGGGGCATGGGCCTCAAACAACAATAGGTAAAGAGAAACAAACTGATTTCTTTTAATCATAGATCTTTAGTCTGGACGATAGCCTATGGTCGATAGTCTATAGAAATTTCAAAACATGAAGGTTTTATCGGCTATCGTCTATAGACTATAGACCCTGAATCTTTTAAGGGAAACGTTATGAAAGAGTTAATTGATTCGTTTTTAGATTATCTTTCCGTTGAGCGTGGTTTATCCAAAAATACTATTATTGCTTACCGCCAGGATTTAAATATTTACCTTGATTTTCTTATGGGACGCGGGATAGATGCTCTTTCCAGAGTGGTTAAGAATGATATTATTGAATTTATGCTTTTTGAAAAAGATAAGATGATCTCGCCGACTAGCATATCCCGCCGGCTCGCAGCTATTCGTATGTTCCATCGTTTTCTAACACGCGAGAGAGTGCTAAAAAGCGATCCTACTGTATTAATCGATTCACCTAAATTATGGAAGAAGGTCCCGGATACCCTCTCTTTAAATGAGGTAGAGGCGTTAATTAGCCAGCCGGATGTGCGCACCCGCCAGGGGATAAGAGATAAAGCTATACTTGAGACACTTTACGCTACGGGTATGCGAGTCTCTGAATCTACTGACCTTAAGGCAAACAATGTAAACCTGGATATAGGTTTTTTGCGTTGCGTCGGAAAAGGCAATAAGGAGCGGGTTATTCCGCTGGGAAAGTGCGCAATTAAAAGTATTAACAGGTATTTGGAATCAAGCCGCCAGGATTTTCTAAAAAATAAAACCTCGGAATACCTTTTTGTCAGCCGCTGTGGAGCAAAGTTATCCCGGCAATCCGTCTGGAAATTAATTAAGCGTTATGCCAAAGAGGCTAAAATTAAAAAGCCGATAAAGGTCCATTCCTTAAGGCATTCGTTTGCTACTCATCTATTGGAAAGGGGCGCTGATCTTCGTTCGGTACAGGAAATGCTCGGCCACTCAAATATTTCCACGACGCAAATTTACACGCACATTGACCGCAACCGTTTAAAAACAATTCATAAAATGTTCCACCCGAGGCCTTAAAGATGAAAGAATATTTTAAATTGCTCCCCCAGAAATTAAAGACAATTGTTAGCTGTATCGCGCAGGTTTCGGAAGAAACCCACATGCCGGCTTATTTGGTGGGGGGGTTCTTGCGCGATTTAATTTTGCAGGTTAAAAATTTTGATTTGGATATTGCTGTTGAAGGCAACGGAATTATTTTTGCCGAACATCTGGCTGGAAAATTAAAATCGGAATTAAGGACGCATGAGCGTTTTGGCACAGCCACTCTGCTGCTGGACGGATTTTTAAAAATAGATATTGCTACTACCCGCAAGGAAGAATATTCCTCTTGCGCGTCTCTTCCGGAAGTCCGTTTTTCTCCGTTGCAAGATGACCTGATGCGTCGCGATTTTACCATTAACGCTATGGCTGTAAGTATTTCCGAAGGTTGTGCCCAGGTTTTAATCGACCCTTTTGGCGGCAAAGATGATTTGTCTTGCGGGGTGATCCGTATTTTGCATGATTTAAGTTTTGAAGATGACCCTACGCGTATATTAAGGGCCATCCGCTTTGAGCAGCGTTTTAATTTTAAGATTGAGCCAAAGACCCTATCGCTTATAAATGATGCCGTTAAAAAGGGGATGTTAAATAAAGTTAGCCCGCATAGGATACGGGATGAGCTTGTGTTAATGCTTAAGGAGGGTAATTTATTAAAACAGATAAAACGGCTCGATAGTTTATGTTCGTTATCTTTTATCGATAAGAAATTAAAGGCAACAAAATCGACGTATGATTTATTTAAATCCATAGATAAAGAGGTTATTTGGTTTAATAATAATTTTTGCGGATATAGGCAGCTTGATACTTGGCTTATTTATTTTACAGCTTTACTTCTGCCGCTCGCCTTGCGGGAAGTTAAGAAAATTACTTCAAGGCTCAGCCTGTGCAGGGGCGAGGCTAAGAGGATTATTAGCTATTATGTTTTAAGGCATAAATTAATCCGGGCTTTGAGCAAAAAAAATGTTTTGCCAGCGCGCATTTTTACTATGCTTGAACCTTTAAGTTATGAAACGATTATTTTATTGAAGTCTTCATCGAGCAATAAATATCTTAAAAAGTACATCGCAAATTTCCTTGAAATTTATAATGGTATGCGCCTTTATATTTCGGGAAAAGATCTAGCCGGCATGGGCCTATTACCGGGGCCGAGGTATCAAAAAATATTTGCTAAAGTATTGGAAGCTAAGCTTAATGGAGTGGTTGAAAACCGCAGGCAGGAGCTGGTTTTGATCAAGAAATTAATAAAAACAACAAATTAAAACGGAGCTAAAATGTCCAGGCATGAACGAGTAGAGGAGGCAATAAAAAAAGAAGTAAGTACTATTATTCACGATGAGCTCAAGGATCCTAGGATAGGCTTTGTTACTATAACCAGGGTCGATCTTTCAAAAGATTTAAGAAACGCAAAAATCTATTACAGTGTATTAGGTAAAGAGGATGACTATAAAAAAACAAAGATTGCTCTTGATTCAGCTTTAGGGTTTATCCGCAGTTTGGTTGCTTCGCGGATTAACCTGCGCTTTGCCACTGAACTTATGTTTAAGGAGGACCGTTCAACCGAGTATAGCGTAAAAATCGAAGAGCTGTTAAATAAGATAAAGGAGACAGATGGGGATAAATGATGCCTGTGCCGCAATAAAGAAATACAAAAGATTTCTTATAACCGTACACACTAGCCCCGAAGGTGATGCTTTAGGCGCCGAAGTTGCTTTCTATAACCTTGTTAGAAAACTCGGTAAATCCGCAATAATTGTAAATGAGGATAAGCCGCCTTATGGCTATGATTTTCTTTGTAAAAATAAACCGATACATCTTTTAAGCAAAAAAGAGAAAATTATTAAATTTGATTGTTTTGTGGCTTTGGATTGCGCGGATTTAAAACGTACCGGGAAGGTTTATGGATTGAATAAAAATAATAATCCGGTGTTAAATATTGACCACCATATTAGCAATAATTTTTTCGGCCGGATTAATTGGGTTGATCCAGAGGCCTCTTCCTGCTCGGAAATGATTTTTAAACTATTTAAAAAATTACGCCAGAAAATAGATAAAGATACCGCTTTGGCATTATATACTGGGATAATGACCGATACGGGTTCATTTCGTTATTCCAATACTTCAGCTTTTACCTTTCAAGCCGCAGGGGAGCTTTTAAAATACGGGGTGAATGTCCCCTATGTTTATCGAAATGCCTATGAGAACATCCCGCTTAGCGATATAAAATTGCTGCTCAGGATTTTACCTAAAATAAAATTCTATTCTCAGGGCAGGATCATAGGATTTGAAATTAAAAAGGAGCTGATCAAAATTAAAAGGCCGTCTATTGATTTGGCAGACCAGCTTTTAAGTTTCGGCCGTTCTATTAAGGGGGCCGAAGTAGTGGTATTGTTTAAGGAGAATTCAGGCGAGAAGAACCAAGTGCGCGTTAATTTAAGAAGCCAGGGCAAGGTGGACGTAAATAAGATTGCGTCATTTTTTCAAGGGGGAGGGCATAAGACGGCAAGCGGCTGTACATTGGTTGGCAGTATTGAAGAAATCGAAAAAGAAGTTATCACTAAAATCCAATCCTATTTAATATAAGTCTAAGTGAAAATAATCCGTGGAATAAATAAAATTAAGAGATATAGATTTGTAGTTGTTGCTTTGGGGGTTTTTGACGGGCTGCACCGTGGGCATCTAAGCATTTTGAAAGCAGCAGTTAAGAAAGCCAGGCAGATAAAAGGGACAAGTATGGTGTTAACCTTTTGGCCGCATCCGCAAAAAAAAGAAAGCCTCTATTCTTTGGAGCACCGTTTGAGGCTGCTTGAAAGTATAGGCATAGATGTCTGTATCATAATTAATTTTAATAAAAAATTCTCACAAATCAGAGCGCAAGATTTTATTAAAAATATATTGGTCGATAAAATTAACGCACGGCATATTTATATCGGTAGAAATTTTCGTTTTGGTTGGCAGGCAGAAGGTAATTATAATTTCTTGCAAAAAGAAGCTAAAATTCATAAATATAATATAAAGCTTTTTTCCACAATTCGCGTCGGCGGCAAACCGGTTAGCAGCACGGCTATAAGAAAATTAATCAGGAGAGGGGATTTAAAGGCAAGCGAAGAATTGCTTGGCCGTCCGGTCAGCGTCTTAGGTTCGGTAATTAAAGGCAGCTCGCTCGGCCGCAGGATAGGCTGCCCTACGGCAAATATTAATCCTCATCATGAGGTTATTCCTCCTGCTGGTATTTATGCGGTTAGGATTATTTTCTCCGATAAAACCTATCGTGGTATATGTTATATCGGCCGCAGGCCTACGATATATGCTAAAAAAAGTCCGCTGCGCATAGAGGTGCACATCTTCGATTTCCACAAAAATATTTACGGTAAGTTTCTTGAAATCCAGTTTATAGAATTAATCCGTGCGGATCAAAAATTTGCTTCTCTGGCGGATTTAACAGCCCAAATTCAAAAAGACTTAATTTACTGCTCTAAGATTCTGCCTCCTTCTTCATAAAAACCACAATACCTAGTCCTCAACCTGTCTTTATCCACAATTGATTGTATTTATTGAATTTAGGCGAATTTTTTTCTTGACAAAGGGGAGGATTTTGTCTATACTTTTGGTATTCAGTGGATAGAAGTGGAGTAAAGTGGAAGGAAAGAAAAAATGTTCTATGGCGAGTTTGAACATTCAATAGACCGCAAGGGGCGCTTGATCCTGCCTGCTAAATTCCGCGAGGCTGCCAAAAATCAATTCGTTGAAAAATTTTTTGTTACCCGGGGCCTGGATAAATGTCTTTTTATGTTTTCCGAAGAAGAATGGCGTTCTCAGGAAAACAAATTTAAGACCATGTCATTTACTAAGCAGCAATCCCGTACTTTTAACCGCCTGCTTTTTAGCGGAGCTGTGGAAGTATCTTCCGATAAACAGGGCAGAATCTTGGTGCCGCAGTACCTGAAAGATTTTGCGGAAATCAAAAAGGATGTAATGATTGTAGGAGTTTCTAACCGTATCGAGATTTGGGCAAAAGACAAATGGCATGATTTCTACGCCAACAGCCGTCAGTCTTTTGAAGAGATCGCAGAAAAGTTAATGGACGTATAGATGTTAGATGAGAAATTGATGCATGTGCCGGTGATGTTAGATGAGGTATTGAATTATTTGAATCTTGCTCCCGGCAAAATAATCGTGGATGCGACTATGGGAACCGGAGGGCATTCTTTTGAAATATTGAAAAGAATTACTCCCGGAGGTAAGCTGGTTGGCATTGACCGGGATGAAGATTCATTGGCTATCTGCCGCCATAGGCTTGCTGAATTTAAAGATACCTGTGAATTCGTCCATGCTAATTTTGCTGATTTAGACCAGGTTTTAGAAAAGCTGGGCATAAAGGAAGTAGACGGTATAATCTTTGATTTGGGTATCTCCAGTTACCAGTTAAAAGACGCGCAAAGAGGATTTAGTTTTCAAGAGGAGGGGCCGCTGGATATGCGTTTAGACAGAAGCAGCTATATTTCAGCATACGACCTGATAAATAATCTCAATGAAAATGAGATCTCCCATTTGCTTTGGAGCTTCGGGCAGGAGCGCTGGCATAACCGTATTGCGCATTTATTGATTGAAGAGCGGAAACTGGAGCCTATTTCTTCAACTAAGCAATTAGCCGATTTAGTGATGCGCGCTATCCCCTATAGGTATCGCAAGAGCTATTACCGTATACATCCAGCTACACGGACTTTTCAGGCGGTGCGTATTGCCGTAAACCGTGAGTTAGAAATTTTAGAGAGTTCAGTCAGGAAAGCCGTTGCAATTTTGAAAAAGCAGGCTAGAATATGTGTTATTTCTTTTCATTCTTTGGAAGACCGCGTAATCAAACATACGTTTCGTGCGCTTAAGGCAGACGGATTAATCGATATTATTACAAGTAAGCCCCTGACTCCTGCGGATAGCGAGGTAGAAAAAAATCCTTCTAGCCGTAGTTCTAAATTCAGGGTAGCACAGAGGATATAAAATAATATGAAACTGACCAAATTTCTTTCAACGGTAGTATTTATTACTTCTTTCTCTGTGCTTTATGTTTATCAGCAAAGCGAGATTTTCCGATTGGCTTACCTTGGCCAGAAAAAGCAAGCCCTCTTTACGGAATTACTGGATAAGAATACCGCGTTAAGATATAATATCAATAAAAGCTCTTCTTTGGTAAAAATCGGCGGCAGGATTAATGAGACAAGCGAATTTCAGATGCCGGATAACTACCGGTTTGTTAAGTTTGTTTCTTCCAAAGAAGGTTTAAAACTTGCTGATCAGGACCAAAACAAGGAAGGGCTTTTAGCAAGGATTTTTAGCTTAAAGCGGGAAGCTCAGGCAAAGACAATTAACCCCTAATATTTATTACTCCTAGAAAATATAGTGTATATCAGTAATTATCGCCGAAGGAATGAGGCGGTATTTTTGGTTTTCTTTATTTTTCTGCTACTTTGTGTAGGCCGTCTTCTTTTTATCCAATTTTTCCGCTCCAGTTACCTTACTTCAATAGCTAATAAACAACACAACCAGATTGTAGAACTTGAGCCGCGGCGCGGTACAATTTATGATTCTAATCTTAAGGCTCAGGCATTTAATATGTCCATGGACTCGCTTTATGCTGTTCCTAATGCGATTAAGGATAAAGAAAGCGTAATAAATAAACTGAATTCAATACTTGGCCTTAAACATAGCTATCTTGAAGATAGGCTAAACCGTAAGAAATCATTTATTTGGTTAGCGCGTAAAATTGCTCCTGATCAAGCAGCAGCGATTAAGAAATTAAATATTAAAGGATTAGATTTCTTAAAGGAAACCAAGCGTATTTATCCTAACAGCTATTTGGCAAGCCACATAATTGGTTTTAGCGGTATGGATAACGTGGGTCTTGAAGGCGTAGAAAGGACTTATGACAGGTATTTAAAAGGAGTCCCCGGCTGGGCTGTTTTTTTGCGCGATGCCCGTCAGAAAAAATTGGATATCTGGGAAAAGATGGTCGTTCCCGTTGACGGAGAGGATATAGTTTTAACTATCGATGAGGTTATTCAGTATATCGCAGAAAGAGAATTAGATAAGGCATTTAGAGATTTTAATGCCAAAGGCGCCAGTATCGTGGTGATGGATCCGCATACAGGTAGAATTCTCGCCATTGCTAACCGGCCGACTTATGATTTAAATGACCATTCTCAAGTCAGTAAAGATGCTATGCGTAACCGGGCTATCTGCGATCTATTGGAGCCAGGGAGCGTGTTTAAAATAGTTACTGCTTCTGCTGCCCTCGAAGAAAAGAAGATTACCGAGGAAGATGTAATTTTCTGTGAAAATGGCAGCTATAAAGTAGGCGGCCGCATACTGCATGACCACCGGCCGCATGGCTTGCTTACTTTTAGGCAGGTAATCGAAGAGTCCAGTAATATCGGTACGGTTAAGGTTGCTCAGCGTTTGGGTCAGGATAAACTTTACCAGTACGTAAGGGCTTTTGGTTTTGGTTCTAAGTTAGGGATTGATATATCAGGTGAGATATCCGGCATAATTAACCCTCCGCGGCTTTGGTCGAAGACATCTATCACCGCTATACCTATGGGCCACGAGGTAGGGGTTACCGCCCTGCAATTAGCTAGTGCAATTTCGGTAATTGCTAACGGCGGGCAGTTAATGAAGCCTTATATCATTGATTCTGTGCGCGATAACCAGGGCCGCCTGATTAAACAGAATAAACCGGTATTAATCCATAAAGTTATTTCATTGGATACGGCTATGCGTATTAAGAAAATACTGACTGGAGTCATTGAGGAGGGAACCGGGAAATTAGCCAAAGTTACCGGATTTAGCGCCGCAGGAAAAACCGGTACAGCCCAGAAAATTGAACCAGGCGGGGGCTACTCTCATAGTAAATACGTTGCTTCTTTTATCGGTTTTGCCCCGGCAGAAGACCCCATGCTGACTATTGTCGTTATAGTCGATGAGCCGCATCCATATTATTTTGGCGGCGTAGTGGCTGCCCCTGTGTTTCAAAAAGTTGCAAGAGATGCCATACGTTATATAAAAGGTAACGAATTTCCTGTAGAGGCTTTGGCTCAGTGAGTCATTTAACACTTTTCTTATTTAATTTATTAAAACATATGTTTATAATGAGTGAATAAATAGAAGGTTCGGGATGAAAATTGCGGATATAACTATAAAAGGCATAACTTGTAAATCCAAGAATGTCAAAAGTGGTTTTGCCTTTGTGGCAATAAAAGGCAATCGCCAAGACGGAAGTGATTTTATAAAAGAAGCAATTTCTAGCGGCGCAAAGGTAGTAGTTGTGCAAAAGGGTTCCGGAAAAATAGAGCTTCCGGAGGGGGTTAAATTATTGCAAGTAAAAGATTGCCGTAAATTTCTGGCAGATGCCTGCGCTGAGTTCTTCAGGTTTCCTTCGCATAAGCTTAAAGTTTTCGGTATTACAGGTACCAACGGTAAAACAACTATTTCATATTTAATTGAGGCTATCCTAAAAACATCAGGGTTTGACTGTGGAGTAATCGGCACAATCAATTACCGTTTTAGCAATAAAGTGGTTGCAGCTAAGAATACCACACCTTCTTCGGAAGAGCTTCAGGAACTGTTTGCGAAAATGCTCGATAGAAAAGTTAAATACTGCGCCCTGGAGGTTTCTTCCCATGCCCTGGACCAGGAGAGAGTAGCAGGGGTAAATTTTAAAGGGGCCATTTTTACCAATCTTACCCAGGACCACTTAGATTATCATGATAATTTCGAGAATTATTTTCTGGCTAAAGCAAAGCTTTTTCGAAGCTTAAAGGCCTCTGGAGTTGCGATAATTAATAATGATGATAAATACGGCCGCAGGCTTAAGCGCCTCACTAAAGCCCGGATTATAACCTATGGGATAAAAAATAATTCGATGATTATGGCGAAAGATATTTTGTTAGGTAGCCGGGCTACGGAGTTTACTCTGGTTGCGCCGAAAATAAATATCAGGTTTAAAGCTAACCTTGTTGGCGTACATAATATTTATAATATTTTAGCGGCTGTTGGATGGGGGATAAGCCAGAGGTTAAATATCAGGGCAATAAAGGGCGCAATTGAAAAATTCGAAAATGTTCCCGGAAGGCTGGAGAAGGTAAGCTGTAAAAACGGATATAGTATTTTTGTGGATTACGCGCATACGCCTGACGCTTTATTGAATGTAGTTAGAACATTAAGGGCAGTTGTAAGCGGCAGGATAATAGTAATTTTTGGCTGCGGAGGAGAGAGGGATAAGTTTAAGCGTCCTAAGATGGGTAAAGTGGTGACAGATTTGGCAGATTATGCGTTAATTACCAGCGATAATCCGCGTTCCGAGGATCCTTGCCAGATAATCAAAGATATACAGAGCGGCATAGGCAAGGATAATTACTGCTTGGTTCCTGATCGCAGGCAAGCAATACGTAAAGGCGTATTAATGCTTAAAAAAGAAGACTGTTTGCTTATTGCAGGCAAGGGACATGAGGATTACCAGGCGGTGGAAGGTAAAACTTTGCATTTTAATGACAGGGAGGAAGCAGAGAAGTGTTTAGTGTTGAAGAAATAGTCAAGGCAACAACCGGCAAGCTTATTCATGGGAGTTTTAAGGACCGGGTATCGGGTATTTCCACCGATTCAAGAAAATTAAAACCGCAGGAGGCATTTTTAGCTTTAAAAGGCAATAATTTTGACGGCCATGATTTTATCGAAGAATCATTAAAGTCAAATATTTCTGCTCTAATCGTAGAAAGAGTGCCTGATCATTTACCGTTACATCAGGTAGCGCTGATTAAGGTTAAAGATACCGCTTTAGCATTAGGTAACATTGCCCGTTTTCAAAGGCAGAAATTTAATGTACCGGTTATTGCAATTACGGGTTCAAATGGGAAAACTACAACCAAGGAGATGGTTGCTTGGGTTTTATCTTTAAATTCAAAAGTGTTGAAAACTGAAGGGACAAAGAATAACCAGATAGGCCTTCCTCAGACCTTAATCCAGCTTAGCCAAAAAGATGATTTTGCGGTAGTTGAAATTGGCACTAATCATTTCGGTGAAGTGGATTATTTGGCTAAAATTGCCAAGCCCAATATCGGTATAATTACCAATATTGGATTAAGCCATATAGAGTTTTTAAATAACCTAAGAGGGGTTTTGAAAGAAAAATCAAGCTTGCTGGATAATTTAGCCCAACCGGCGTTTGCCGTTGTTAATGCCGACGACAAACTGCTTAAAGGTATAATTACTCAGAATAATAAAAGAAAACACGTCTTTAGTTATGGAATTCATGAAAAAAGCGATTTTTCTGCCTCCGTAATTAGGCTTAAAGGCGGCAAGCTAGAATTCAAAGTCAACAGAAAATTTGATTTTGCGTTATCCACATTAGGATATTATAATACTTATAATGCTTTGGGGGCGATTTCAATTGGGCGTCTGTTGGGACTAGGTTATCCTGAAATGAGCTGCCGTCTGGCTGCCTTTAAGTTCCCCAAAGGCAGGCTTAATCTCGTTGATTTTAAAGGATTGAAGTTTATCGATGATACTTATAATTCTAACCCGCTTTCCTTAAGAGCTGCACTGGCAGCTTTAGATGGTGTCAGGTGTAAGGGTAAAAAGATTTTAATCATGGGGGATATGCTGGAGCTAGGAAAGCAAAAAGAGTTATTGCATAGGCAAATTGCAAGGAGTATAACTAATACGTGCGATATCCTTTTGACAGTAGGCTCGCTCGCCCGGTTTACTGCCGAAGCAGCCGAAAAAATCGGTTTTAAAAACGTATTTTGCTGCGATAGTTCAGAAGAGGCCAGGAATTTGCTGTTTAATAAGATTTCTCCGGGCCCTTGTGATTTTATTCTTGTAAAGGGTTCACGGGCGATGAGGATGGAAGAAATTTTTTCTGTTTAAGATAAGCCGCCCGCGGAGGGAAAATATAAGATTTTGAGTTTTGTGCTAATATAATTATGCTTTACCACTTACTTTATCCGCTCAGAGATTTTATTTCTGTTTTTAACTTATTCCGTTACATTACCTTCCGTGCGGCAATGGCTGCCTTAACAGCTTTTGTGCTTAGCTTAATTTTTGGCCCGCCGCTGATTAAAAAACTAAAGTCCCTGAAAATAGGAGAGAAAATAAATAAAGCTGATAGCTTAAAGCTTGATGATTTACATCGCCATAAACAGAGCACGCCTACGATGGGTGGTATATTGATATTAGGTGCGGTTATAATTTCAACCTTGCTTTGGGCTGATATCTCTCAGCGCTATATTTGGATTGTTTTATTCTCGACGGTATGGCTTGGGCTTACCGGTTTTGCGGATGATTATTTAAAGCAGGCGAAGAAAAAAGCAGGCGGCTTATCATCAAGCATAAAATTAACCAGCCAGATTGTTTTGGGCTTGATTTTGGGTATTATTTTAATTATGAATGCTCAGCATAATGTTAACCTTGAGATTCCTTTTTTAAAAGGAGTCAATTTTGATTTGGACGGTTTGTATATTTTATTTGTAATAATCGTAATTGCCGGATCCTCTAATGCTGTAAACCTTACTGACGGTCTGGACGGGCTTGCTATTGGTATTGTGGTGATGGTAGGTATTGCTTTCAGCCTGCTTTGTTATGTTTCCGGGAATATGAATTTGAGCGAGTATCTTTTGATTCCTTATATTAAAGGGGCAGGTGAGTTGACTATTTTTTGCGCAAGTATTGTCGGGGCGGGATTAGGTTTTCTTTGGTTTAACTGTTATCCTGCTTCAATCTTTATGGGAGATGTCGGCTCGCTTGCTTTGGGAGGGGCTATCGGAACCGTTGCCCTGTTAATTAAAAAAGAGCTGCTGCTTATAATCGTAGGCGGCATATTTGTTGTTGAGGCGCTTTCGGTTATATTGCAGGTAGCTTCTTTTAAATTGACTAAAAAGCGAATTTTTAGGATTGCACCTCTGCATCACCATTTCCAGTTTCTGGATTGGCCTGAGAATAAGGTAATTGTCAGGTTCTGGATTATCGCAGGACTACTTGCCCTCTTTACGCTGGTTACCTTAAAGATCAGATAAATTATTTATGCGAAACAGCGGATACTTTAAAAATAAAAAAGTTACGATTGTAGGTTTAGCCCGCTCCGGAGTTGCCTGTGCCAACCTTTTGTACAGTTTAGGGGCCATAGTAAGCGTTACGGAGAACAAAGATAATGCGCAAACCAGAGAGGCCAGCGCTAAGCTTTGTTCGCAAGAGATCTCTGTTGAGATGGGTAAGCATAGCCGGAATTTTATCAATAATGCGGACCTGGTGGTTATTTCTCCGGGTGTGCCTCTGACTTCAGAGCCAATTAAATGGGCCGCTCAATTTAATAAACCGGTAATAAGCGAAATTGAAGTAGGAAGCATTTTGTGCCCTGCCCGGATTATTGCCGTAACAGGCGCAAACGGAAAAACAACGGTTACTACTTTAATCGGTTGTGTTTTGAAAGAAGCTAAAAAGAATGTTTTTGTATGCGGAAATATTGGAAAGCCTTTTTGCGGCGATGTCGGGCAGATGCAGGAAGGGGATTTTGTTTTGCTTGAAGTGAGCTCTTTCCAACTTGAGGCAATAAAAGATTTCAAGCCTCAAATCGCAATTATTTTAAATCTTACCCCTAATCACCTTGACCGTTATAATAATATGCAGGAATATTTAGATGCCAAGAAACGTATTTTTCTTAATCAGGATTACGATGATTTCTTGGTTCTTAATGCCGAGGATCACGCTTTATCCGGGATTAAGGGCGAGGCAAATTCCAAGGTTGTCTTTTTTAATAAGCGGCAAGGGTTTAATTCCAATCAAAGCGCGGTACTTTGTGTAGGAAAGATCTTGGGTCTTGACGAAGGTTTAATGCTTAAAGTTTTTAGTGAGTTTAAGGGAATCGAGCACCGCATGGAAGAGTTGCGGCAGATTAAAGGCGTAAGGTTCGTTAATGATTCTAAGGCGACTACCGCGGATTCGGCGGTTTGGGCAATTAATAATGTTAATGCGCCTATAATCCTTATTGCCGGAGGCAGGCATAAAGGTATCGATTATCGGGTAATTCTTGAGCCCGCTCGGGGTAAAGTTAAGAAGGCAATTCTTATCGGAGAGGCGAAAGAAAAGATTGCCGCCAGCTTAAGAGGCGAAATTCAGATAGAGATGTCCGCAAGTTTAGAAGATGCGGTAAAGAGGGCTTATGGTTTGGCTGAGCCGGGATATACCGTATTGTTTTCACCTATGTGTTCAAGTTACGATATGTTTAAAGATTACGAAGAGCGGGGCAGGGAATTTAAAAGGATTGTAGCGGAGTTAGTTCCTAAAAATTAATTTTTATGGTCAGAAAAACGCGTATTAATTTGCTTACGATATCAATTTTACTGGTTTGTATAGGGGTAGTTATGATTTATAGCTCATCAAGTATTTATGCCTGGGAGAAATATGGAGATAGTTTTTATTTTCTAAAGAGGCATTTAGCATTTATTTCCATCGGTATATTATTTACTTTTTTAGCCATGATCTTTGATTACCGGGTTCTTAGAAAGTATTCTCGACCCTTGCTTTGGGCAGCTCTTATTCTACTTGTTTTAGTGCTTATACCGGGAATAGGCCGTGAGGTTTCCGGGGCCAGGAGATGGTTCAGGTATAAATTTTTCAGTTTTCAGCCTTCGGAGTTTGTTAATTTAGCGGTTATTATTTATATTGCAGATTTTATTTGCCGTAAGGCAGATAAAATTAAAATGCTTGTCCAGGGGTTTCTGCCTCCGATGTGCGTATTGGGCGCAACTGTTTTACTTATACTTTTACAGCCGGATTTGGGCACGGTTATTGCCTTAGGCAGCGTAGTCTTGCTTATGCTTTATATAGCAGGAGTAAGAGGGAGGTATATCCTGACTTTGATACTTTGCAGCTTGCCGGCGCTTTATCTTTTAGTATTTAGCGTGCCTTACCGTAGGGCAAGGGTCCTTGCGTTTTTAAACCCCTGGCTTGACCCTAAAGGTACCGGTTTTCAAATTATTCAGTCACAGGTGGCTATTGGTTCAGGCGGATTATTCGGGCGGGGGCTGGGCCATTCCCAGCAAAAGCTTTTTTACCTTCCCGCAGCGCATACAGATTTTATTTTTTCTATCATCGGCGAAGAGCTTGGTTTATTCGGGACGCTCGGTATAATTTTACTATTTATGCTTTTTATTCAGCAGGGGCTTAAAATTATTAAAAATTCACAGGATAAATTTGGTTACTTTCTTGCTTTAGGCTTAATTTTAATGATTTCTCTTAAGGCAATCATAAATATCGGGGTTTCCTGTGGTATATTCCCGACCAAGGGTCTTCCGCTGCCTTTTATAAGCTATGGCGGTTCTTCGTTGATATTTGATATGGTGAGTTTAGGTATATTAATCAATATTGCCCGTACCGGAGAATACCCTTAATATGCGCGTTTTAATTGCCAGCGGCTCAAGCGGCGGGCATATTTTTCCTGCCCTTGCTTTAATCAATTCGTTAAAGGAGCCTTCTATCCGGATACTTTTGGTCCTGCCTCAGAAGGCCAAAGAGAATAAAATTCCTGTTAATGCAGTAACAACAGAATATATTCATACTGTTAATTTAACCTTAAGCTTAAGTAAAAAGAATATTTTAGGCGCATTCATTTTTTTATTGGCAGCTTGGGAAAGTTTGCGTATTATCCTGAGATTTAAACCCGAAGTAGTCGTAGGATTCGGCAGTTTAAATACCGTTGCTTTAATTTTCTGGGCATGGTTGTTTAGGATAAACACTATAGTCCATGAACAGAATGTTATTCCCGGAAGGGCAAACCGTCTTTTATCCAAGATAGCCGATAAAATAGCAGTTTCTTTTATCCAAACAGCGGGATATCTTAACGTATCCGGAAGAAAAGTTTTTTTAGTAGGAAACCCCGTGCGCAGAGAATTGGTTAAATTGGACCAGAAAGAGGCGCTTGAATTTTTTGGGTTTAAAGAAGGAAAGTTTAATTTATTGATTACCGGAGGAAGCCAGGGATCGCATAAATTGAATACTGTAGTTTTTGAAACAATTGCTGCTTTAAAGGTTAAGGATGCTTTCCAGGTGGTCCATATTTCGGGGTCCCAGGATTTTGCTGAGCTTAAAAGCAGGTATGCTTCTTTGGCGGTGCCGCATAAAATTTTTGATTTTTTTCCGAATATGCAGTATGCTTATAGCGCTTCCGATCTTGTGATTTGTAGAGCCGGGGCGACAACTATCGCAGAGTTGCAGAAATTCGCTATACCTGCGGTATTGGTGCCGTATCCTTATGCTTATGCGCACCAGTTGGCCAATGCCCGGGCGCTAGAAATCACTAAAGCCGCCGTGATTATTAATGATCAAGAACTGAATGTGGAGAAATTAAGCAGGTTGCTTATTGATTTTTTAGAAAATCCGGCTAAGTTAACGGAGATGCGCTCTGCTTTTAAAGTTATCGGTATTTCCGATGCTGCAGGTTTACTTGCTAAGGAAGTATTAAGTTTTACACATAATAACTAAAGAAAATATAACGAATGAAAAAGTATTATCACTTTATAGGCATTGGCGGAATAGGAATGAGCGGCATTGCTCTTTTGTTACTTAAAAGCGGTTTTAAAGTAAGCGGATCGGATTTAAAGGAAAATCGCGTCACTAAAGAACTAAAAGGATTGGGGGCCAGGATATCTATCGGCCACTGCCGGAAGAATATCTGTGATCAGGATGTAGTTGTATATTCCTCTGCGATAAAAGAAGATAATCCTGAAATGCAGCAGGCTAAAATCTTAGGTATAACTTTGATTAAACGGGCGGAGGCATTGGCATTACTCATGCAGCAGAAAAAAGCAATAACCATTGCCGGAAGCCATGGCAAAACCACTACTACTTCTTTGGTCTCCTATATGCTTCTTGAGGCCGGGTTAAGCCCAACGGTAGCTATAGGCGGGATACTTAATAATATCAATACCAATGCCTGCTTAGGGACGGGTGAATTTTTTGTCGCCGAAGCCGATGAGTCTGATGGGTCATTCTTAAGCTATACACCTAAGTATTCAATTATTACTAATATTGACCGCGAACACCTGGATTTTTATCATAATTTTAATAATGAATTAAAAGCTTTTAAGGTTTTTATCGAACGCACCCAAGAAGGTGGTTGTATTTTTGCTTGTTTCGATGATGCAGTGCTTTTGAATTTGATGAAAACTTATAAAGCAAGATATCTGTCATTTGCCTTAAATGCTCGTGCGGATATTTACGCAAAGAATATTTTATTTACTGAATTATCTTCCGATTTTGATTGTTATTTTAAAGATAAATTTATCAGTCGTTTTCATCTTGCCCTAGGCGGAAGGCATAATATTTCAAATTCCCTTGCGGTGATCGGTTTAGGTTTAGAGCTGGGGATAGATTTAAAACATATCTATAAGAGTTTAAAAGAGTACAAGGGCTCAGGCCGCAGGCTTGAGACAAAACTAAGAAATGATAAATATCTGGTAATTGATGATTATGGCCATCATCCTTCCGAAATAAGGGCTACTTTGGATGCAATATCTAATTTGAAAGCCAAGCGCAGGATCGTGGTCTTCCAGCCGCATCGCTATAGCCGTACCCAATTACTTCTGGATGATTTTGCCAGGTCATTCGGTCCGGCGGATTATTTGATTATTACTGATATATATGCGGCTAGCGAGCATCCGATTGAAGGGGTGAACGCACAAATCTTGTTGAACCGGATTAAAGAATGTGCTCCGGAGAAAAAAGTAGTATATTTAGCTAAAGAAAAAATCCTTAAGCATCTCCTTGGGCTGCTTTGCGCCGGAGATATTGTAATTACTTTAGGCGCCGGAGATATTGTAAAGGTTTCTGATGAATTGGCCAAAGAGCTTAATTAATAAAATAAAAACCAAAGTTAATTTAGCCGCTTATACGAGTTTTAAAATCGGCGGGGCGGCGGAATTCTTCTTTGAGCCAAAAAATATCCAAGAGCTAAAAAAAATTCTGGTTTTAGCAAAGAAAAAAAAGCTGCCGGTTTTTATATTAGGCTCGGGCAGTAATATTTTAGTAAGCGATAGCGGGGTAAAAGGGCTGGTAGTTAAGATAAATGAAGAATGTTTTAAAAGCGTGTATAGTAAAGGGGTTTTTTTAACAGCACCAAGCGGGCTAAAATTAAGCAAACTGATTTTGTTCGCAAAGAAAAAAGGCCTATCCGGCTTGGAGTTTTTAGCCGGGATACCCGGGACAGTCGGAGGCTCTTTGGTTGGTAATGCCGGGGCATGGGGCAGTTCCATAGGAGACCTGGTTGAAGATATCTGTGTTTTGGACTATAATGGTAAAAAGAAATTGTTTTGCGGAAACCAGCTGAAGTTTTCTTACCGCAAATCAAACCTAAATAAATATATTATTCTTTGGGTCAAACTAAGGCTTAAGAGTAAAAGCAGAGATAGTATCGCATCAAAGATAAATAATTATCTTTTGCTGCGCAGGGCGTCTCAGAGCAATATTTTTCCTAATGCCGGATGCATTTTTAAAAATCCGGCCGGCAAAATTCCTGCCGGAGAGCTTATAGATTTATGCCAGCTAAAAGGAAGAAGAAAAGCTAAGGCGATGATTTCAAAAGCGCATGCGAATTTTATACTGAATTTAGGCAACGCAAAAAGCAGCGATGTTATATTTCTTATGAATTTAATCCGGAAAAAAGTGAAGGCAAAATTTAAGGTCAATTTAGAGCCTGAGATAAAATTATGGAGATAAGGGATTTCGGAAGGGTTGGGGTATTGATGGGCGGGCCGTCTTCGGAGCGCCAGATTTCTTTAAAAAGCGGGAAAGCTGTATTTTCCGCGCTGCTTGACTTGGGCCTTGATACTGTTAGCATCGATATTGTAACCGAGAATAAAAAAGAAAACATACGTTTATTTAAAGAAAATAAAATAGATTGCGCATTTATTGCCCTTCATGGCCGGTTCGGAGAGGATGGAGGAATTCAGGAAATTTTGGAAGAAATGGACCTGCCTTATACGGCCTCAGGAGTTTCTGCCAGCCGCCTGGCTATGGATAAGGCAGGATCTCTGGAGATATTCAGGCGGGGCGGTTTGTGCGTGCCTAAATCCCAGGTTTTAGAAAAATCTGCTTATCGGGGTATAGCTGGTTTTGAAAATAGATTAGGTTTGCCCCTGATAGTTAAGCCTGCCAATCATGGATCAAGTATCGGGCTTTCCCTAGTTGAGGATACACAGAATCTGCCTCTGGCTATCGATCTTGCTTTTAAATTTGACCAGCGTGTCATAATCGAAGAGTTTATATATGGCAGGGAGCTTACGGTCGGAGTTTTGGATAAAGAGGCATTGCCGCCGGTTGAGATCATCCCAAAAAATAAATTTTTTGATTTTGAAGCTAAATACCGGTCAGGGTTGACAGAGTATATTGTTCCGGCTCATATAGAAGGGGCCGTTGCTAAAAATATACAGCACCTAGCCTTAAAGGCGCATAGGCTTTTGGGTTGTTCCGGATGTTCGCGCACAGATATTATATTAGCTAAAGACGGTTTATCTTATATCTTAGAAGTCAATACCATCCCGGGGATGACCGCTACCAGCCTTTTGCCCAAAGCGGCTAAAATTATAGGAATTGATTTCAATCATCTTTGCCTTAAGTTGTTGGAATTAGCTTATGAAAAGACAAAAGTATAAATTTCCGATAAACCTAATAATTGTTCTAGCCGTAATTTTTCTTGCTATCTTTTTATTAATAGGATATATTTGGGAAGTATTAAATACCTCGGATTTTTTTAGCGTTAAGCAGGTTGTCGTGAGAAATTCCGAAGGATATTTTGATTATTTAAAAGGAAAAAACATATTTAGCTTGGATTTAGATAGCCTGTCGCAAAGGGTTCTTGCCGGATGCACCGATTGCCGCAAGGTAAGGTTCTCTAGGGTGCTTCCGGATTGTATAGTGGCTGATTTCGTTTATAGGCAGCCAGCCGCTTTAATTAAGTTCTATAAAAATTTCGTCGTAGATGATCAGGGAATATTATTTTATCCGAGCTCTGATATCAACCAAGCCGGACTGCCTTTAATTTACGGACTTGAAACGAAGATATTTGCTCCCAAGCTGGGAATAAAATACAAACGGCCTGAGCTTGATCTGGCTTTGAATATTATCAGCGAAATTAAGTCCAATAGGATTTTTAAAGATTTTACGCTCAAGAGTATTGATGTCTCAAGTCTCGCCAGTGCCAGTTTTTTTATGCTTCTTCCGCCGCAGGCCGGAGAGCATACCTTGGTGAAAACGCAAATAGAGCGGTTTGGTTTTGAGGTACGTTTGGGGCCGGGAAATATTAAGCAGAAGTTGATGATTTTGGGCGGCTTAATAATGCAGGCGCGTAAAGATTGGGGCAATATAAAATATATTGATCTTAGGTTTAAGGAGCCTTTAATTAAATTAAACAATGCTAAATAACAATTATATCTGCGCCATAGATATAGGTTCGAATAAGATATCGGCTTGCCTTGCGTTGATTAGGAAAAATAAGATTGAGAATATTTTCTTTGAAACCATTGTTTCCAGGGGAATCAAAGAAGGCGTGATTGTGGATGCTACAGAGCTGGTAATTTGCATTACTAAGATTATAAAAAGCTTAAAGGTCAAATCCGGGTTAAAAATTAAATTCATCCATACAAATTTTTCCGGAAAGGATATTTCGACTAAGCATAGCCATGCAATCATTCCCCTTGCCGAACGCGGCAATAAAGTAGTTACTTCAACCGACATTGCCTTAGCTAACGAGCAAGCGCGTATTTTGGGCTCAAGCCTGGATGAGGAGATAATCCATGTAATTCCTTCCAGTTATTCTATTGATTCTAAAAGTAATGTGATTAACCCTATAGGTTTATACAGCCATAAATTAGAGGTGGATTTATATTTAATCTGTGCAAGGCTTGCTTCTTTACAAAGCCTAAGCCGGGTTATAGGGCAGGCCGGATATGAAATCAGAAGTCTTTCTTTTTCAGGGCTTGCAACAAGTAAAGCTGTATTTGCTGGCGAGGAAAAACGGGGGGTAAGCATTTTATGCGATATAGGAAGCGATGTAACTGAGCTTCTTACATTTAAAGACGGCCTCCTGCAAAATATCCAGATTTTGCCTTTGGGGGGCAATAGCATGACTCAGCAGCTTTCCGAGGGACTAAAAATAAATTTTGAACTGGCGGAGGATATTAAGCGTTCTTACGGAGTTATCGGCGGGGCGGAAAATATTCAAGAGGACAAAGAGATTTTAGTTAAGAAAGACGAATTTTATAAACCGATAAAACAAAGGGAAGTTGCACAAATGGTTACTAATTCAAGCCGCTTGATATGTTCTCAAATTAAGGAAGCGGTTGAAAATAAGTTGGCTCTTCACGAGATTGACCATTTTGTTATCGCCGGTAAGACTCTTCTGACCGACGGGTTTATCGAAATGATGGAAGAGGTGATACGTATTCCGGTTGCAATCGGTAGGATCAAAAATCCGTATGCAGCTGTTTTGGCAAAAGAAAATAGCGATTTAACCGGGCAGAAATATTTAACTTACTTGACCTGCCTTGGGATGATTTGCGAGGATTTAGAGAATAAAAACTTTGGGACCACGAAATTAGTCAAGCCTGCCAAGAATCTACTGATTAAAGCGCTAATCCGCTTCAAAGAAGTCTATCAGGAATATTTCTAATTTAGTTTTTAGTTCGTAGCTCTTAGCTAATTGGAAGCCATTACAATAGTACCTATGAGCTATGAGCCAACTAACATTTGACCCTCTCCCGATATTGTGTATAATATATTATCTAATCTATGATTAAAGAAAATATTGAAAGAGTTAGGCAGCGTATTTCCGCAGTTTGCGCAAGGATTAATGTTTGTCCGCATAAAATATCGATAGTTTGTGTAACTAAGGGCCGGACGCTTGAGCAGATTGCGCAGGTAATCGGTTTAGGATATAAAGATATCGGCGAAAACAGGGTGCAGGAGGCTTCGGAGAAACATAAGCAGATCTTTGGGGCAAAGTGGCATATGATCGGCCACCTGCAGTCAAACAAAACAAAAGAAGCCGTAAGAATATTTGATTTAATCCATTCAGTTGATAGTGTTGGGTTGGCCCGGGAAATTAATAGGCAGGCAATTAAGATAAACAAAACCCAGGATGTCATTCTTGAGGTAAAGACTTCGGAAGAAAAAACTAAATTTGGCTTCGTTCCGGTTGAGCTTCAGGATGCTGCTATTGAAATTTGTAAATTAAGTAATCTTAGCGTAAAAGGGCTAATGACCATCGCCCCATTGATGGAGAACAGCCAAGAAACGCGGAAATATTTCTCTTTGGTCCGCAAATTGCGCGATCGGTTAAATCCTCGGTGGTTGCTTTCAATGGGCATGTCTGATGATTTTGAAATAGCGATAGAAGAAGGGGCGGATATAATAAGGCTAGGAAGAGTGATATTTGAGGGGTAAGATGAAAAACGTTGGCATCATCGGCTATGGAAATATGGGTTGTGCAATAGCAGAACGCATAAAAGATAAATATGCGGTATGTGTTTTTGATAATGATAAAGATAAGACTGCCGCCTTAGAAGATGTGGTTGTCGCCGAAGATATTCCCGGCTTAATAAAACAATCAGAAGTCGTAATTTTAGCAGTTAAACCGCAGGATTTCGATTCATTGCTTGGCGAAATCAAGGATTATTTGCAGGATAAAGTAGTAATTACTATTGCCGCCGGTGTTACTACGAAATATATGAAAAACCGTTTGGGAGAAAAAGCCCGTATCGTAAGAGTGATGCCTAATATGCCTGCTCAAATAGGTAAAGGAGTTTCTGTTATATGCAAAGGGCAGAGCAGTAATGACTCCGGACCGGATTTGGCCTGGCATCTGGCCCATGATATATTCAGTAATTTAGGTTCGGTATTGGTTGTAGATAAAGAAGAAATGGTCAATGCAGCAACCGCGGTTTCCGGAAGCGGTCCGGCTTTTTTCTGCTACCAGATAAAAGACAAGAAAAACGCTGCTTCTAAGCGCAACGAGTTCATAAAATTACTTACTGAATCCGCGGCCAGCCTTGGTTTTGATTGGAAAGAAGCAGAATTTTTGTCCGAAAAAACTGTAGACGGTATTATCGCTATGTTAATCGAGCGGAATTTATCCTGTGTGGATATAATAAAAATGGTTGCTTCTAAAGGAGGGACAACCCAAGCAGGCCTTGAGGTTTTAAATTCAGGGGGCTCTCTCGAAGAAGCAGTTAAAAGCGCATATAAACGCGCAGATGAACTGGGACAAAGGAGTTAGTATGTCTAGAATAGGTATCATCGGCGGAAGCGGATTGTATAATATTGAAGGGCTGGAAGTCGTTAAGCAGACTGCCGTTATAACTCCTTTCGGCAGGCCGTCAGATAAGTTTACTATCGGCAGGCTTGAAAATAAAGAAATTGTTTTTTTGCCGCGTCACGGTTTGGGGCACCGGATATCCCCGAGTGAAATAAATTACCGCGCTAATGTTTTTGGTATGAAAAAATTGGGTGTAGAGCAGATTATTTCGGTTGCCGCCTGCGGCAGTTTAAGAGAAGAGATGAAGCCGCTCGATTTTGTAGTAGTAGATCAGTTTGTTGACCGCACGAATTACGGCCGCGACATGACTTTTTTTAGCCGGGGGATTGTCAGTCATATAGTTTTTAGCCATCCGGTCTGCTTTGAGCTTTCCTCAAGTATATATTCGGCAGGCAAATCACTAAATTTAAATATGCATATGGGTGGTACTTACATTAACATGGAAGGCCCGCAATTTTCTACTCTTGCTGAGAGCAAGCTTTACCGTAGCTGGGGCATGGATGTAATCGGCATGACCAATATAGCCGAGGCTAAACTTTGCCGCGAGGCAGAAATATGCTATTCAACGCTTGCCTGCATTACGGATTATGATTGCTGGCATCCGGATCATGAATCGGTAACTTTAGAGATGGTTATAAGCAACCTGAAGAAGAATGTTGAAAATGCCAGGAAGATTATTACTAAAGTAGTTAAAGAATCTGCATCAACGCGTGTTTGTAGTTGTAAAGACGCATTGAAATTTGCGATTGTTACCGATAAGAAATTGATTCCGGCTAAAGTTAAGAGAGATTTAAATATAATCATAGGTAAATATGTCAAATAAATCCGAATATAAACATACCTTAAATTTACCTAAGACGGATTTTCCGATGAAGGCGGATCTACCTAAAAGAGAGCCGCTCATGTTGGAAGCTTGGAATAAATTGGATCTTTACGGCCTTATCCGGGAAAAACCGGCGGGAAAAGGCAGGTATGTCCTTCATGATGGCCCGCCTTATGCTAACGGCGATATACATATCGGGCATGCCCTAAATAAAACATTAAAAGATATAGTCATTAAATATAAAACCATGCAAGGTTATGATTCGCCGTATGTCCCGGGCTGGGACTGTCATGGTTTACCGATTGAGCACCAACTGTTCAAAGAGCTGAAAATAGCCAAACATCAGATTGCGCAGCTTGAGTTTAGAAAGAAAGCCCATGATTACGCGATGAAATATGTGGCTAATCAAAGAGAGCAGTTTAAGCGTCTGGGGGTGTTCGGAGACTGGGAGAATCCTTATCTGACTTTAAGCCATGACTATGAAGAGGCAATCATCAGCTCTTTTAAAGATTTGTTTAATCAGGGGTTTATTCAGCGCGGGCTTAAGCCGGTTAATTGGTGTTTTAAATGCGAAACCGCTTTGGCCGAAGCAGAAGTGGAATATGAAAATCATACTTCTCCCTCGGTATTCGTTAAATTTAAAATTAACGAAGAGAAAGTTTTTTCAAAAGATAGCTCGCTTGTACTCTGGACAACTACGCCTTGGACATTGATCGCTAACGTCGCCGTCGCGGCGCATCCGGAGTTTAGGTATTCTTATATAAAGACAGATAAAGGTAATTTGATTCTCGCTAATTCCCGCCTTTGCGTATTAGAGCAGATGGGTATTGATAAATATGAGGTCATAAAAGAGTTAACGGGGAAAGAGCTGGAAGGTATTACTTATGTTCATCCGTTCGGATTGCGTTCGGGTAAAATAGTTTTGGCGGAATATCTGTCTTGCGCAGAGGGAACGGGGTTAGTGCACATTGCTCCGGGCCATGGCGCAGAGGATTATCAGGTTGGATTAAAATACGGTTTAAATATTGTGATGCCTGTCGATACAAGGGGTAAATTTGATTCATCCTCCGGAGAGTTTGCCGGACAGAATGTATATGAAGCCAATAAAACGATTACCGAAAAACTAAATAGCTTAGGGGCATTGCTTTTAGAGCAAAAGATTTCCCATTCATATCCTCATTGCTGGCGCTGTAAGAACCCGATAATTTTCCGGGCGACAAAACAGTGGTTTTTAGTTATTGACCATAAAAATTTGCGTAAGGGTCTGCAAAAAGCTATAAAAGAAGATGTGCGTTGGATTCCCGAGTCAGGCAGAGAAAGGATTTCTGCGATGGTGGGGTTGCGCCCGGATTGGTGCCTTAGTCGCCAGAGATACTGGGGTGTTCCTGTTCCGGCCTTAGTTTGCCAGGAATGCAAGGAAGAATTCTTTGATTCCAGGGTAATTGATAAATTCGCTCAATTTGCGGCTACGGAAGGTTCTAACAGCTGGTTTAGCCGCACCATAAATGATTTTCTTCCTGAAGGCTTGGTTTGCCCTATATGCAAAAAAGGAAAATCATTCACCAGGGGAATGGATATTCTTGATGTCTGGTTTGATTCCGGAGTAAGCAGCCAGGCAGTATTAAAAAAAAGAAAAGAACTGGGGGGGGTTCCTGCCCAGTTGTATCTGGAAGGTTCTGACCAGCATAGAGGATGGTTTCAGTCGTCAATTATCCCCGCAATGGCAATTGATGCAAGGCCGCCGTTTGAAAATGTGCTTACCCACGGTTTTGTAGTTGATGGTGAAGGTAGAAAAATGTCAAAGTCCCAGGGTAATGTAATTTCTCCTTTTGAGATTATTAAAGATTATGGCGCGGATATCTTAAGGATGTGGGTAGCTTCAAGCGACTATAATGAGGATATCCGTATTTCTAAAGAGATTCTCACCAGGCTTTCGGAGGCTTACCGAAAAATCCGCAACACCGCAAGGTTTATTTTAAGCAATCTTTATGATTTTAATCCGGATACGGATAAAGTATCCTATGGTTCTTTGCGTAAAATTGATCAATGGATTCTCTACCGGATGGAGGTTGTTAGAAACGATGTAGAGGCTGCTTATGGGTTGGAGCAAAATCCCCTATTTGAATTCCACCGCGCGTATAAGGGTATTTATGATTTTTGTAATTTGGAGCTTTCCATGTATTATTTGGATATGGTAAAAGGCAGGCTTTATACTTACCGTTTTGATTCCGTAGAGAGGCGTTCGGTGCAGACAGCGATTTATGAAATATTGCACCGTTTAATTAGATTGATGGCCCCGATTTTAGTTTTTACGTCTGAAGAAATCTGGCAGAATATGCCTAAGGAAGAAAAAGATACCGCTTGCCCAAGCGTGCATCTTTTGGGTTTTCCTCAAGCCAATCCCGTTTTTAGCCAAGAGGGCCTTGTGTCTAAGGGGTTAAAAACTGTGGATCAGGAATTGGGCGGACTGATAGCATTAGTCCCGCAGGCTGCCAAAGCCCTGGAAGAGCTGCGTGCATCCGGAATTATCGGCAGCTCATTTGATGCACAAATAAATATATTGACAAAAACTAAAAACAGTTATACATTCTTACAAAGCTTTAGTTTTGAGCTTTGTGAGATTTTTAAGGTTTCTCAGGCAAAAGTAAATTTTGATGATAAGGGCAGTAGCGAATTCTCTATTAAAGTAGCTAAGGCAGAAGGCGTTAAATGTCCGCGTTGCTGGAATTATTCGCTTGATATAGGAAAAGATAAATTGCATCCTTTGATTTGCGGTAATTGCAGGGCGGCAATAAGGGGGCAGTAAGGTGAAGAAAAAATTTACTAAAAAAGATTTGAAAGACTTCAAGAAAATTGTGCAAAAAAGAAAAGAAGAGATTCTTGACGACCTTAAGCATATATCTGATGATACATTGAGGAAATCCCAGAAAGAAGCCTCAGGGGATATTTCTGGCTATACTTATCACATGGCCGACGTGGCCACCGATAATTATGACCGCGAGTTTTCTTTAGGGTTGGCTTCAGATGAAAGAAAAGCTCTTTATGAGCTGGATGATGCGTTAAAAAGGATAGAAGATGGTTCCTTTGGTATTTGTGATGATTGCAAGGGCACTATTACTAAGATCAGGTTAAAAGCCGTCCCTTCTGCGCGTCTTTGCATTAAATGCCAGCAGAAGAGAGAAAAAAAATAATAGCTCTAATCTATTAGATGATCTTTATCATCGCAGCAAGCATTATTTTTTTAGATCAAACCACCAAGTTTTTTGCAACAAAATTCCTGCAAGTAAATACTCCGGTTGTTTTTATAAAAAACTTTTTAAATTTTACGCTCGTATATAACCGAGGAGCAGCTTTTGGGTATTTTCAGAATCAACTGCTGTTGTTTATTTTTATTTCCGTTTTTTCTATTGCGCTGATTTTTTATAATTTAAGGGATAAAAAAAGTTCAAGAATTTTTAAATTATCCTTGAGCCTGGTCTTGGGAGGGGCGATAGGCAACCTGATTGACCGCCTGCGGTTTGGTTTTGTGATTGATTTCCTGGATTTTAGGGTATGGCCGGTGTTTAACCTGGCGGATTCCTTTATAACAATAGGCGCACTTTTATTAACCTGGGAGTTATTATTTAAGAAAGATGCATCCAGAAATTTGTAAAATCGGTTCATTTACAATTTATTCCTACGGCCTTATGCTTGTGGCGGCTTTTTTTGTATCCAGCTATTTGGTTAGGTTTCAGGCTAAAAAAGAAGGATTTGACCCTGAAAAGATCTTTAACCTTCTTTTTTATGTTTTTCTTTCAGGGATAGCCGGTTCTCGCCTGTTTTATGTTTTTTATAATTTCTCCTTTTATTTAAACAACCCGCTTGAAATTATTATGCTGCAGCGCGGGGGGATGGCATGGTTCGGCGGATTGATCTTCGGTACAGCTACGGCAATCATAATTATTAAAAAATATAAGATTGGCCTTTTAAAGACACTGGACTTATTGATTCCTTTTGTTGCTTTAGGACAATCAATTGGCAGGATCGGCTGCCTTTTGAATGGCTGCTGTTTTGGAAAAACCTCTGTGTTCGGCATATATTTTGAAAATCTTGATCAGGTTTTAATACCTACGCAGCTTTATTCATCGCTTCTTTTGCTTTCGATCTTTATTATCTTAAGGTTTATGCAGGATAGAAAACACCTGCCCGGACAGATTCTTTCTAGCTACCTTTTACTGTATTCCATAAAACGTTTTGTGATTGAGTTCTTTAGGGATGATAGTCCTAAAGAATTTTATGGACTGACCATTTTCCAGCTACTATCACTGGCAGTTTTTATAATTTCCCTCGTGATATTTAAAAGAATATTCCGCAGCAGAGATAAACGTTAGTATTGCAAAAACTAAGAGTTGGGTTATGGTGAGCTGTTTTCTGATTCATATTTGACAGGCAACCTTATTCTTAACTGCAATTTTTATTTAAATATGGATGAGATATTGATACAGGTGTTGCCTGAACAGGAGGGAAAACGGCTAGATTTATTTTTGACCGAATTTTCCGATACTAATAAGCTTGGACTATCCCGCACAATATTGCAAAGGCTGATTAAGGACGGAAAGGTTTTTATAAATTCTCAACCGAAGAAAAAGCCGCATCATAAAATATTCTCGGGTGATTGCGTTCAGGTGATCATACCCGAAAAGGAAAGAACAGAATGTTTGCCCGAAGAAATACCTCTGGAGATTATTTATGAAGATGCGGACCTTTTAGTAATTAATAAGCAATCGGGTATGGTGGTGCATCCAGCCCCGGGAAACCTTAAGCATACTTTAGTTAATGCTTTGCTTGGCCGCCTTATGCCATTATCCGATATAAATAAAAACCGGCCTGGTATCGTCCATCGCCTTGATAAGGAAACTAGCGGCCTTTTAATAATTGCGAAAAATAACGCAAGCCATTTGAATTTAGCTAAACAGTTTGCTCAGCACACAATACAAAAGAAATATATCGCTATAGTCTGCGGGCGCGTCCAGTTCGACGAGGATCTAATCGATGCCCCGATAGGCAGGGACCCCTTAAGAAGAAAAAATATGGCAATAAGTTTTTTGGCAAATACCAAATATGCCAAGACTTATTATCGTACTTTAAAGCGGACAGATAAATTCAGCCTTTTGGAATTAAGGCCGTTTACCGGCAGGACTCATCAGTTAAGGGTGCACTTGGCGCATTTGGGGCATCCCATCTTAGGCGATGTTAAGTATGGAAAAAATAAAAATTTTCCGCGGCTGGCATTACATGCGAAAGAAATCGGCTTTGTCCATCCCTCTGCAGGCAAACAGATGCATTTTACCAGCCAGATCCCCCAGGAATTCCAGGATTTTATTAAGAAGAATATATAATCTCAGAAATTCAGGGTCTAAAGTCTAATGACTAATGTCTAAAAATTCGTCAAAGGCCTAAAGTCTTTTGACGCCTTTTTAGTCCTTTGTTTTTTTACCTTCGGCCAATCATCGTTTTTCTACGAGCTAAGAACTACGAGCTAAGAACCAAATTTATCTTGATTTTCACATAACCAGTGTTATATTAATGGGTAATAGACACTATAATAGGAGGCAGGATGAATCGTAAAGGTGCAGTTTTATTACCGATTTTAATAGTCTTAATTATTATTTCTTTTGCCCTTGCCGCAGGGGCGTTTTATCTGTATCAAAGGGAGCATGCGCATAATATTCAGCTTCAGGGCCAGATTGCCGATTTAGAAAACAGCAAGCGTCTTACGGAAGGAAAGCTTGAAGACTCTAAGAAAATGGCTTCAGAGCTGCAGCTTAAGTTGCAGGAAATAAAAGCCAATATAAGTTCTTTAACTGAAGAATTTAGTAAGGAAAAAACAGCGCATGCTGATGCGTTAAATCAATTAGAACAATTTAAATCAGATCTGCAGCAGCAAAAGTCTTTACGCCAGGATCTTGAAAATAAACTTAAAGAAGCTCAGGATGAAGGCAAGAAAATAAAGGAGCAGCTAAAGGTTATTGAAAAGCAGAAAACTGAGTTGGAAGAAAAAATAAAAAGTTTACAGTCCGATGAGGATAGTGTAGAGTTAGGCACTGTTGTAGTAAATAATGAGCCGGTAGTTACTGTCGATAATCCCCCTTTGGATAAAAATGCCCCGGTCAAAGCCGTTAAGAAAAGTTCTTCTAAGGCGAAGCTCTTAGAGGGACGAATTATGGTGGTAAATAGGGAGTTTAATTTTGTAGTGATTAATTTAGGAAGTAAGGATGGCGTTGCGGTTGGGGATATATTCTTGGTTTCTCATGAAGGAAAAAACCTGGGTGAGATAAAAATTGAGAAGGTCCATGATTCCATGTCAGCCGCAGGTTTTGCGCTTGAATTGAAGGATCAGATAAAAGAGAACGATCAGATAATTCAGAAGGCAAAGTGAAGCCTTTATTAATTAAGAATAAATTTGTGCCCCGCGGTAAGGTAATCATTTGCGGCGACAAATCCATAGCCCATCGAGCGCTAATCTTAAGCGCTTTAAGTTCCGGTAAAACAATCCTTAAGAATTTCCCGATTCATGATGATTCTTACGCAACCATGAGTGCATTAGGCGCTCTAGGGGTAAAAATATTGCGCAAGAGGCATAACCAGGTTTTGGTTTTTGGAAAAGGCCTGCGGGGGTTAGTTAGCTGCCGAAAGCCGGTTTTTGTAGGGGATTCTGGAACTACCTTGCGTTTATTGCTCGGTGTTTTAGCCGGGCAGGATTTTAAGACTAAAGTTATCGCAGGAAAATCCCTTTCTTTAAGGCCGATGGCCAGAGTTAGCCTGCCTTTGCGCTTAATGGGGGCTAAAATTTCTTCGAAAGTAAAAGGTAACGAGGAATATGCGCCTATAACTATTCAAGGAGGCAGCCTGAAAGGAATTATCTACCGGTTGCCTGTAAGCTCCGCCCAGGTAAAATCAGCAATTCTTCTGGCAGGGCTCTTCGCTAAAGGCAGGACTTGTGTAATAGAAAAAACAGCTACCCGCGATCATACTGAACGTATGCTCAGAATTTTCGGAGCGGATTTAATTACAAAAGGCAAAAGCGTGTATTTAAACCCCGGGAAAGATTTAACCAGCCCGGGAGAAATTTACATCCCGGCCGATATTTCATCGGCTGCTTTTTTTCTGGTCTTGGCGTTGGTAATCCCCGGGTCAAGGATTACAATCCGGCGTATTGGCCTTAATCCGGGCCGATGCGGGCTGATTGATGTTCTTAAAAGAATGCAGGCTAAAATCAAAGTGTCGTATTCAAAAGGCAATAAAACGCAATGTGCCGAACCAGTAGGCGATTTGTCAGTTTGTGCAAGTAAACTTAAAGGCAGGGTAGTTTATCCTGATGAGGTGCCTTCTTTGATTGATGAGCTTCCAATCCTTATGGTTGCTGCTTGTTTTGCTCAAGGGATAACTATAATTAAAGGGGCCCAAGAGCTTAAGGTTAAGGAGACAGACCGTATTAAGTCCATGGTCAGCAATTTAAAAAAAATGGGCGCGGATATTAAAGTTGATAAGCTTAGTTCGGATGAAAGTATAATAATAAAGGGCAAAGGAAGATTAAGCGGTGCTAATTTAAAAAGTTTTGGGGACCATAGAACCGCTATGAGTGTGGTTATAGCTGCCCTTGCCGCAGCCGGAGAATCTCGGATTGATGATATCAGCTGCATTAGCAAATCCTTCCCCGGATTTTTAACTGTTCTTAATGGTTTATCCCGAAGTTAACTCTTCATGGTAGATTAGTTTTTAGCTCTTAGGTGTCATCGGTTGGTTTTTACTAGCTAAGACCTACGAGCTAAAAGCGAAAGCGCGCTAAACATTGATAATATTATGTTTGACAAAGAGTTCAATCTTTGTTAGAATTCACCTACTGTCTAAGCAATGGGAGATAATATGGAAAAATTCAGCCAACAGTTAAAAAGAGGGGTCAATTACGTACTTGGCCTGTTCTCTAATGATATGGGAATTGACCTGGGAACAGCTACGACTCTGGTTTTTGTAAAAGGAGAAGGGGTAGTGCTTTGCGAGCCTTCTGTAGTAGCTATTGAACGCGGGACTTCACATGTTTTAGCTGTTGGTGATGAGGCTAAGCGTATGCTTGGGCGCACTCCGGGTAATATTATTGCAATACGTCCGATGAAAGACGGGGTTATTTCCGATTTTGAGATTACCGAAGCTATGCTTCGGTATTTTATTAAAAAGGTGCATCACCGCAAGGTTTTAGTGCGCCCCCGAATTGTGATTGCTATTCCTTCCGGGATAACCGAAGTTGAAAAACGTGCGGTAAAAGATTCTGCCGAAAGGGCAGGCGCAAGAGAGGTCTTTTTGATTGAGGAGCCGATTGCCGCAGCTATCGGCGTAGGGCTGCCTATCCAGGAGCCTATTGGTAACATGATCATTGATATCGGCGGCGGTACTACAGAGATTGCGGTTATCTCGCTTTGCGGTACGGTTTTTTCAAAATCTATCCGCATCGGCGGTGATGAAATGAATGAGGCGGTTATTGAATACCTTAAAAAGACATATAACCTGATGGTCGGCGAACGCAGCGCTGAAGAGATAAAAATTAAAATTGGCTCAGCTTATCCTTTAGAGGAAGAGATGAGTATGGAGGTCAAGGGGAGGGATTTGGTTGCAGGTCTTCCTAAAACAGTTACAATTACCAGCGAAGAGATCCGCGAATCCCTGCAAGAGCCGCTGCGTGCCATATTGGAAGTTATAAAAATATCATTAGAGCGTACTCCCCCTGAATTAGCCGCTGACCTTATTGATCATGGCATAGTTATGGCCGGTGGCGGTTCGCTATTAAGGGGATTAGATAAATTGATTTCCGAGGAAACCGGGCTTCCGGTGCATATAACCGATGATCCAGTTACTGCGGTTGCTAATGGAACAGGCGTCGTCCTTGGTGAAATACACTACCTTAAGAAAGTAACCGTACCCGTTAAAACCGAGGTACGTAATTAAATCTTCCCAGATCCCTAGAATGTGTTTAAGCCGTCCCGTAAAACCATAATTAATCTCGTCATTTCTGTCTGCGCCGTAATTCTGATTTCTAATTCTCTGTCTTGTTTTAAAAATTACGCACAAAAATCACTTAAGCCCAGTCTTTCTCTAATCGGTTTGCTTAAACGCGAATTTGGAGGTATGATTTTTTACCATCGGAATATGATTAAGGCTGAGGAGCTAGATAGCGAGGTTGAAAAGTTGCGCTTGAACCTGTTTGAGCTGCGTGAAATTTATCAGGAGAATATTCGGCTTAACAATTTGTTAAATTTTAAACAAAAATCTCCTCTGCGTTTGGTTTCTGCGAGGGTAATCGGACGCGCTGTCGATAGCTGGACATCATGCGTTATTATTGATAAAGGTAAAAAAAGCGGGATTAAATCCGGGATGGTGGTAATTAACCATCGTGGTTTAATCGGAAGAATAGCCGAAAGCAGCGATTCTACCAGCAAAATATTGTTGATTAATGATCCCAGCCAGGGTATTTCAAGTATTGTCCAGCGCAGCCGGCAGGAAGGGCTGGTTAGCGGGACTCTCGGGACAAATTTAGTCATGAAATACCTGCCCGAGGATGCGCAAATTGCTTCCGGAGACGTTATTGTTACTTCGGAGTTAAGCCGGGTATATCCTAAGGGCCTTTTAATCGGCAGGGTTATTAATGTCGGTTACGAATTTTCCGGTCTTAACCGCTATGCTGTTATCCGGCCGGCAGTTGACCTTGCTAATATTGAAGAGGTCCTGGTAATTATTCCATGAAGAAGGCCTTTCTTTTTTTGGCTGTAATTATTCTATCCATACTGCAATTGACTTGGCCGGGTTTTTTGGTTTTTTTCCATTGTAAGCCGGATTTTCTTTTGGTTTTTGCCGTCTCGGCTGTTTTTTATTTAGATTTTAAATCAGCCCTGATGGCAGCTGTTATATCCGGGCTGGTTAAGGATATATCCCTGCCGGGAAATTTGCCGGTAAATACAATCCTTTTTAGCCTATGGAGCTATCTGGTTTATCGATTATCTCAACAGATTTCTACCGACAGCCATTATGTGCGCCTGGCCATTGTTCTAATCGCAGCTTTTTTTAATAATATAGCAACCGGCTTATGGGTTATAAATTCCGGTAATACCATACCGGCAGGCATATTTATTCGGAATCTTATTATTCCTTCAGTTTATTCAACTATATTATCACCTTTAGTTTTTAAACTTATTAAAAAAATAACAGCATAATCTAATGGACCGAAAAATCATATTAAATTTCTTTGTTATTTTTATGTTTATTGCTTTGTTGGCCGGTTTATTTAACCTCGATTTGCTGCAGGGCAGTAAATTCCGTAAACTTAGCGATAGTAATTGTATCCGCCTCATATCGCAATTAGGCGCAAGGGGAAATATTTTAGACCGTAACGGGGAAGTTATCGTAAATAATAAAATATCTTATGATGTAATGGTCCTGCCTCAGGATTTAAGCCAAATCGGGCCTGTTTTGACTAAGATCAGCCGTATATTAGGAATAAGCACTAATGAATTGAATGCTGCTTTCAAGAAAAATTTTATTTCTGCAAGCGTCCCGGTGACTGTTGCCAGTAACATAGAGCTCAAAAAAGCTGTAGCCCTTGGCGAATATAAGGCTGAAGAGCCAAGCATTATAATTGCGCCCAAGCCGTTGCGCAATTATCCATACGGCGCCTTAGCCTGCCATATTATCGGTTATGTAAATGAAATTGACCGTTGGCGGCTTACGAAACTTGAAGATTACGGCTACAAAACTAAAGATATCGTAGGGTTTGGCGGTGTTGAGGAGAAATACGATTATTACCTTCGCCAGGAAGAAGGGGGGCTGTCTGTTGAGGTAAATCATCGGGGAAAATTTATGCGTGTTTTGGGTTTTCAGGCGCCCAGAAACGGTAAAGATGTCCAGCTTACCATAGACCTCAATATCCAGAAAGCCGCGGAGGAGGCATTGTCAGGCAAGAAAGGAAGCGCAATCTTAATGGATGCGCAAAGCGGAGAGATTTTAGCGTTAGCCAACTACCCGAATTTTAATCCGGCAGTTTTTGTAAATCAACGCTCTAAAATTTCCAGGCTTTTCAATAATCCCGATTCTCCATTGGTAAACCGCGCAATCGGATCAAGCTATCCGCCGGCATCTATTTTTAAAATTGTTGGTTCTGCGGCCGGCCTTGAGTTAAAAAAAATAAACCTTTCTACTACCTATGTGTGTTCCGGCTCTACTATGGTAGGCCGAAGAAAGTTTGCCTGCTGGGATACACACGGGCCTCAGGATATTTATCAGGCGCTCGCGCATTCCTGCGATATATTTTTTTATAAAACCGGGTTATTGATGGGTGCTCAAAGTATTCATGATTATGCTTTAAAGCTGGGCTTAGGCAGGACTATGGGATTTGAGCTGCCCTATGAGGTAAGCGGTTTTATCCCCTCTCCTTTGTGGAGGAAAATTAATAGGTTTCAGAATTGGTTTGACGGAGATACTGCTAATTTGAGTATCGGACAAGGTGATTGCCTGGTTACTCCTTTACAGGCAACTAACATGATAGCCCCATTTGCAAACGGCGGTTATTTATTGAATCCTTATATCGTAAAAGCCATAGGCGGTTTGGACCTTTCGGCGAAAAAGAAAAAGCTTACGGCGGTAAATTTTAGGAAAAGTACTCTGGATGTGGTTACCAAAGGGTTACGCAGGGTGGTCTCCGATAAAGAAGGTACAGGGAATGTTTTATCAAGCCTTCCTGTTGCGGTAGCCGGTAAAACAGGTACGGCGCAGGTTACCCGTGGTGCGACGCATGCGTGGTTTGTCGGATTTTTCCCCTATGAGAATCCAAAATTTATAATTTGTGTTTTTTTAGAGCACGGCGGCCCGGGGCATGCTGCCGTGGTTTGTGCTAAAAAGATTATCGAAGAAATGAGCCTAAAGGGGTTAATATGAGGAATTCATTTTTTACGATCTTAATTCTGGCTTTAATTATCGCCATTTCCGGAGTCTTATCTATTTACAGCAGTACTTATCAGAAAGAAGGGGCATGGCAGGATATACATCTTCGCCAGATACTCTGGGTTACCATTGGTTTAGTTTGTTTTTTTATTGTTTCCGGTCTTAACTATCGTAAGCTTTGGGATGCCAATTATTTTATTTATGGAGCAGCGCTATTCTTTCTTTTTTTGGTTTTTGTCCTTGGGATCACAAGGTTGGGCGCGCAGCGCTGGCTCAAGATTGCCTGGTTTAATTTTCAGCCCTCTGAGTTTGCAAAACTTGCGATTATCATATTTTTAGCCCGGTATTTTAGCCGTAAGTCAGTGGATGATACCTCTCTATTATCCGGTAAATTCGGGATCTTTAGGGGCCTGATCCTGCCTTTTATATTCGTTGGGATTCCAATGTTTCTGATTATTGAGCAGCCGGATTTAGGAAGCGGCCTTATGCTTTTGTTTGTTTTTGTCTGCCTGCTTTATTTAACCAATGTCCGGCTAAAATATATTCTTACGTTTTTAACCCTAATAATTTTGCCGCTGCCTTTTTTCTGGCATTTCCTGCGGGATTACCAGAAACAGAGGTTATTGGTTTTCTTAAATCCGAATATTGACCCTTTAGGCGCAGGATATACAATAATCCAGTCGCGTATAGCTATTGGTTCCGGAGGTTTCTTTGGCCGCGGCTGGCTAAGTGGTTCCCAGAGCCAGCTGTATTTCTTGCCGGAATCGCATACGGATTTTATTTTTGCTACGTTTAGCGAACAGTGGGGTTTTTTGGGAAGCTCTCTTTTAATTTTACTGTATTATTTGATTATCCGTCAGGGTTTTGTGATCGCCCAAAGGACACAAGATACATTTGGCAGGCTGCTTGCTTACGGCATATCCCTCTTATTGTCAATGCAGGTATTTATTAATATCGCGATGAATATGGGGCTTGCTCCGGTAGTAGGGCTGCCGCTTCCTTTAATGAGCTATGGCGGATCAAGCATTTTGGTTACCTTTATTGCATTGGGTATCTTGGTGAATATCGATAGGACCAGGACCGTATTTTAAATGGCTGATCTTGGCTTAAAAATAGCAGGCCTATAGATACACCATCAACTATAGCTATCGACCTGGTAATTAATATTAACTATGATTGAAGATTTACTTTTAAATGTGCATCGGCCGGGACAATATTTAGGCAATGAATGGAATGCCTATAAGAAAGATTTTAATTCCTGCAGCCTTCGCGTTGCTTTAGGTTTTCCTGATTTATATGAGGTAGGGATGAGTAACCTGGGCTTGCGTATTATCTATGGGGTCCTAAATAACATCCCCGATGTAACCTGCGAAAGATTTTTCTCCCCGGAAGCCGATATGGAGGCAACATTAAAAAACGTTTGCCGCCGCATGTTTTCTTGGGAGACGAATCGGGAATTATCTGATTTTGATTTTTTGGGTTTTTCGCTTGGTTCGGAATTAAATTATACCAATGTCTTAAGTATAATGGAGCTATCCGGCCTGCCTTTTGAGGCGGAATTGCGCGATCATAATTATCCTTTGGTTATAGGCGGCGGGCCGGCTGTAATGAACCCGGAGCCTATAGCAGAATTCTTCGATCTATTCATTATCGGCGAGGCGGAAGAAGCGATTGTTGAACTTCTGGATATATATCGTAAGTTTAAAGCCGAGTATAAAAATGGGAAATTATCAAAGGAGAACCTTTTAACCGAATTTTCTAAAGTAGGGGGCGTTTATGCACCTTCCCTTTACCATGTGGATTATAATGAATCAGGCAAGCTTATTGGTTTTTCACCAAAAATAGGAGGTTTGCCTTTAAAGATAAGGAAACGCACAGTAGAGAATTTTAATTCCTCATATTTTCCATGCAACTGGGTAACTCCTTATGTCCAGACAATCCATGACCGGGTAACTTTGGAAATTATGCGCGGCTGCCCTAATCGCTGCCGTTTTTGCCAGGCGAGGAGCCAGTATTACCCTTTAAGAATAAGGAGTAAAGAAAAAGTAATTTCATTAGCTAATCTTGCCTATGCGTCCAGCGGATATGAGGAATTATCTTTGGCAGGCTTATCCGTAAGCGATTATCCGGATCTAGTAAATTTAGTTACCCAGCTTACCGGCATTTTTAAGGAGAATTCCGTAAATTTATCACTGCCTTCATTAAAAGCCAAATCTTTGTTGGGCAATGTTTCTACTCTGATTGCTAAAATTAAAAAAACAGGTTTGACATTTGCCCCTGAAGCCGGTACTGAAAAGCTGCGCCAGGCGCTGGCGAAAGATTTTTCTGTTGAGGAATTTTTTAGGGCCATAGGAGAAGCGTACCAGGCAGGTTACCAGCATTTAAAATTGTATTTTCTTATTGGTTTACCCCTTGAAAACGAGGCGGACATTAAGGGTATAATCGATTTTGCCAAAGAAACATCGGAGTTAAAAAGAAAAATAAACGGTTCGCCTGCGCAAATCAATATAAGCATTAATCCATTAATTCCCAAACCGCATACGCCGCTGCAGTGGTTTAAGATGGCTTCGCTTGATTCTCTCAAAGAAAAACAGGGGTATTTAAGGGCGCATTGCAAAAATAGAAGGCTTAAGCTCAATTTTCATAATTTTCAGATGGCATATTTAGAAGGCGTGCTTTCGCGCGGAGACAGAAAATTAAGCAAAGTCATTATGTCGGCTTACAAAAAAGGGGCTAAATTCGATGCATGGTCAAGTTTTTTTTCCTTTAGCAGGTGGCAGGAAGCGTTTTTGGAACAAGGAGTTAATCCACAGGAATATATTGATGAAAAGCCAGCCGGAGAGCTTCTGCCATGGGATTTTATTGATACGGGTATAAGTAAGGAAATTTTACTCGGTGAATTTAACAAATGTATTGATATGTAACGGGTTATGGAGTATAATTTATTCAACAAATTTGATGGATAAAATGTTAAATTAGCGCAAAAAGCGGAGAAAATATGGAAAAGAAAATCGATCGACTTTCTTTGAATTCGCGGACAATCAAGCAAAAACTTATGATTGCTTTCCAGCTTATGTCTATACTGCCGTTTTTAGTTTGCGTGTACCTTGTCTCAAATTATATCCTGCCTAAAATCGGGCTCAAATTTGATATTGTTGTTTCCCTTGCCGTGAGTATTTTTGTGGCGCTTGTTGGGCTCTTAGTGATCAAAGAAGTTTTTGACCGCCTTACTTCAGTGGCTAATCAGGCAAAATCCATTGCCGCAGGGGATATTAACCGCAGATTAGAAGTGGAAGATGATGATGAAGTCGGTGAGCTTGGCAATGTATTAAACCAACTTACCCAGCGTATCCGCGGAAACATGAATGAGCTTGAGCGTTACAGCGAAAAAACAACCGAGATCAATTTAGAGATCCAGAAAAAAATAATCATTCTTTCTAATTTGATGCAGGTTAGTTCGCTTATTTCGCAAGGGGAGAAATTTGATGAAATATTAAGAATTGCCGTCGAGAAATCCCGGCTTCTGGCTAATTCTGAAACCGCCTTTTTGCTCTTTAAGGAGGAAATGAAGGAATCGTTTTCGATGAAGGTGGTTGCTGGCGTTAATGCGGATTATTTGGAGAAATTGGAGGTTGGCCCGAAAGAGGATATTTATAATAAGGCCCTTAATTTAAATAAGCTGCTTGTTTTAGACAGGCAGAACTTGTTAAGCGAAAATCTTACCGTTGATTTTCTTGCTAAGTTCCAAATGAAGAATTGTTTGGCTATGCCCATTTATTTAAAGGATAGGGTTAAGGCGGTATTAGGAATTGCCAATAACCGCGAGAATTTTTCTTACTCTAAAGATGATATTGAGCTTTTGGAGATATTCTCAAAACAGATAGCTATTGCCATCGAAAATGATATTTTGGCACATCGCGTCGAGAAGCTTGAAATAAAAGACCTGCTTACCGGGCTTTATAATAAGGTCTTTATTGCCAGCCGCCTGCAGGAGGAGATTAAGAGGTCGATCATCTATCAGCGGCCTTGCGCGTTTGTTGTTTTTGATATTGATAATTTTAAGAATTACCGTGAAAAGTTTGGGCTGATTAATGCCGAAGTAGTTTTAAAGAAAATAGCTGTTTTAATACAGAATTCGATTACTGAAGTTGACCGGGTGGGAAGGACCGATTCCGATGAGTTTTCGCTTATTCTGCCTGAAAGAAATAAGCGGCAGGCGCTTGAGACCGCTGAAGATATCCGCAAGCAGGTTCAAGATGCCTTTTCTAAAGATCACGATAGCTGTATTACTTTTAGCGCAGGAGTTAGCGAAAACCCTCTTGATGGGGTAGAGGCGGAACAGTTAATTGCAAAAGCCAGAGAATTGTTAAAAAAAGCAAAGATTAACGGAAAAAATCAGGTCGCCATATTTTAAAGAGGTTATTTAAAAAGTGATCAGGAGAGTCAATAACAAACAATTGGGCGAATTATTGCTTGACCGTGGGATAATCACGCAATCCCAGTTGGATCAGGCATTAAGCGTGCAGCGGGACAAAGGCGGGTTAATCGGTGAGATCCTGGTTGATCTGGGGTTTGTTAAAGAGGATGATATCGCCCAGTCATTGACCGCGCAGTATGGCTTTCCTTATCTGCCTTTAAGTAATTATGACGTAAATGCAGACATCACTAACATTATTCCCGGCCGGGTTGCGCGGCAGTACCTGCTTGTGCCAATAGATAAAATAGGCAATAATCTTACGCTGGCCATGTCTAATCCTCTAAATGTCCAGGCCATTGAAGACGTGGAGTTGCTTTCAGGATGCAGCGTGCAGACGTTTGTTTCTACATCCTCCGATATTAAGAAAGCGATTGAGAAATATTATAAAGACAAAGAATGAATGGTCGATGGACTATAGTCGATTGCCGATAAAACCTTCACAACCGGTACATTTTCATCGCCGATAGCCTATAGTCTTTTTGACCGCCATCAATTTATTTTTAGATAAGGTTTTATCGACCATAGTCCATCGATTATCGACTAGTATATGCTTTCACTCAAAGACCGGCTTACCGAAATATTAATTAATAACAAGCTTATTACCGTTGAACAGCTAGAGCAAGCCCTTAAAGTGCAGACTACTAAAGGCGGAAAGCTCAGTGATATTATCATTGAGCTAAAATTTATCAAAGAGAATGAATTGATCACTACCTTAAGCGAGGGGTTGGGCCTGCCCCTAATCGATTTAAAACGCTTTAAAATTGATTTAGATATCGTAAAAATAATACCCGTTGATATTGCCCGCCATTATCAGATTATTCCCGTATCTAAAATGGGTGATACAATTACATTGGCCATGGCCGATCCTTTAAATATTTTTGCCATTGACCACGTGCAGTCGCTTACCGGTTTTAAAATAAACCCGATTATCTCTTCGGTTCAGGATATTAACCAGACTATTGAATTATCTTATCCTGATACGGCTAAGGGGATTATCGATGACTTGGTCAAAGAAATGACTGTTTCTTCTATTGAACTGGTAAAAGAGGAAAAGGATGTCCTGCCTAGCGACCAGGAGCTCAGCAGAATCAGCCATGAGGCCCCGGTAATTAAAATCGTCAATATGATCCTTGAGGAATCGATTAAAAAGAAATCCTCAGATGTTTTAATTGAACCGTTTGACAGGAAACTGCGCATTCGTTTTCGTATTGACGGGGTGCTTCAGGAGCAAAAATCTCCTCCTAAGAATATGCACGCTTCAATAGTTTCGCGCGTTAAGGTTATGTCGGAACTGGATATTGCCGAGCACCGCCTTCCGCAAGACGGGCGTTTCAAGATAAGGATACTTAACCGGGAGGTGGATTTTCGTGTTTCAATTTTGCCATCGGCCTACGGAGAAAAAGTTGCTTTACGTATTTTAGATAAATCACAGGCAAATTTGGATATAAAAAGTTTGGGTTTTAGCGACCATGCTTTGGAAATCTTAGCTAAAGTTTCCAAATTGCCCCATGGCATGATATTGGTTTGCGGCCCTACCGGCAGCGGTAAAACTACTACGCTTTATGCGGTGTTAAAATCCGTAGATAGCCCGGAAAAAAATATTGTTACGGTGGAGGACCCCGTAGAATTCCAATTAGAAGGTATTAATCAGGTAACTGTAAGGTCAGAAATAGGCCTTAGTTTTGCCGCAGCCCTGCGATCTATTCTGCGTCAGGATCCCAATATAATTATGATTGGAGAAATCCGTGATTATGAGACAGTTGATATTGCGATTAAGAGCGCACTTACCGGGCATCTCGTGCTTTCCACTTTGCATACAACTACTGCGGCGGGCGCAGTGGTTAGGTTGGTGAATATGGGGGTGGAGCCGTATTTAATTAATTCTTCTCTTGTGTGTGTTTTGGCACAAAGGCTAGTACGCAAAGTTTGCCCAAATTGCAAGGATAGTTATATTCTTAAAAATGAAATTGCTGAAAGTTTGAAAATAGATACGAAAAAAATCGGGAAATTGCAATTCTATAAAGGCAAGGGGTGCCAGCATTGTTTTGATACCGGTTATTCCGGAAGAACGGTAATCTCCGAAGTTCTGCCGATTAGCCCGAAGATCAGGGAATTAATTTTAAGCGGTTCACAAGAGCAGTTTATTAAACAGCAGGCGCGCCTTGAAGGTATGAATACTTTGCGCGAGGATGGATTGGGAGCAGCCTTAAAGGGATTGACTACAATTGAGGAAGTATTGCGCGTAACTGCGCCGGATGACTAAGTTTCATAAAAACTCAGGGTCGATAGTCGATGGACTATGGTCGATAAAACCCTACCCTTATAGAATATTTGGTGGTCGTAAACTTGACTATTGACGATAAAAAATTTATTAAATATGTGATGGTTTTATTGACAATTGACTATCGTCTATAGACTAAGAAGTTTTGAGGAATAATCAATGCATTCACTGAAAGAAAATATAATTCAAATCTTGCTCAAAAGCCAGTATATTAATAAAGACCAGCTGGAGCGGGCTTTAAACCTGCAGAAAGAAAAAGGGGTGCCTTTAAGGAGAGTTTTAGTTGATGAGGGCATTATTACCGAGGATGCCCTGCTGTCTCTGTTTTCAGAGCAGCTTTATTTGCCCACTCTCCGTTTGGCTAAATTCAGGTTTGATATGGATATTATCAACCTGATTCCGGAGCGCATGGCAAAACTTTATAATACTATTCCTTTATCCAGAATTGGCAGTACGCTTACTGTTGCAATGTCTGATCCATTAAATATCTTTGCGTTGGATGATTTGAGTAATTTTACCGGATGCAATATCGATATTGTTTTAAGCCCTGAAGAAGAGATTGCTCATGCCATTGATAGCCAATATCATAAAGAAACCAAAGATATACAGAATATCCTTGAAGAATCTGAGAGTGGGATAAATAAGAATTTAGAATTGCTTAAGACAGATGAAATTGAGTTGTCCAATGCGCTTATGGAGAGCGAAAAGGCTCCTATCGTGCAATTGGTAGATATTGTTTTAGCACAGGCTTTAAAAAGAAGGGCATCTGATATCCATATTGAGCCTGAGATTGATTGTTTGCGTATTAGGTACCGAGTAGACGGTTCGCTTCATGACATCCTACGGGTTCCGAAAATAAATCAAAATGCGATTTTAGCCCGCCTTAAAATTATTTCTAACTTGGATATTACGGAGAACCGTATTCCGCAGGATGGAAGGTTTAAGGTGAAAACAGAGGGAAGAGAAGTAGATTTTCGCGTCTCAAGCCTGCCAACGGCTTTCGGGCAGAAATTTGTTTTACGTGCTTTGGACAAAGGTAATCTTTCTATCGGTCTGGATAAGCTAGGGTTTAGCGAACAGCCTGCCGCAGTTTTTAAAAAAGCGGTAGCAAAGCCTTTCGGAATGATGCTGGTTACTGGGCCAACGGGTTCAGGTAAATCCACTACCCTTTATTCTGTTTTAAACCAACTGAATACCCCGGAAAAAAATATTATTACGATTGAGGACCCTGTAGAATATCAAGTTGAAGGGATTACTCAGCTGCAGGTAAAGCCGAATATCGGTCTTGATTTTGCTTCGGGCCTGCGTTCTATTTTGCGCCAAAGCCCTGATGTAATTATGATCGGTGAAATCAGGGATGCTGAAACCGCGGATATTGCGATAAAGGCTGCTTTAACCGGCCAGCTTGTGCTTTCGACTTTGCATACCAATGACGCAATCTCTAGTATTACCCGTCTTATTGATATGGGGATAGAGCCGTTTTTGGTTGCATCCAGCGTAATTATGTTATGCGCGCAGCGCCTTGCGCGTAAGATTTGCCTTAAATGCCGCAAGCCGATCGAGGTTTCTGATGATTTCTTAAAAAAGATAGGATTTCACGGTAAGGCTACTTTTTATGCTGCTGGAGGCTGCAAATATTGTAACAACACTGGATTTTACGGAAGAGTTGCGGTGCTTGAAACAGCTTTAATTGATGATACGGTCAGGGAGATGATTATTCGGAAGAAATCATTAGACGAGATCAAGGTTTACATGGTTGAGAAGCAGGGAATGAAGACCCTGCGCGATGACGCTTTCTTGAAAGTTAAAGAAGAACTGACTACTTTAGATGAGGCGATAAGGATCACTACCGAGGAATAATTATGGAAAACTCCGGAAAGATACTTTTAATTTGTGACGACGCAAATTATTCTGGTTATATAAAAGATGAGCTGCTCGGCTTAGGAAATTATTTTGTTTTTGCGGAATATAGCGCGCAGGAGGGTATTTCGAATTTAAAACAAAACAGCTATGAAATGATCTTTATAAAATACGGCTTGCCGCAGGTGGACATTGCCTCTTTAATTAATGAACTTAAGAAGATTGATTCTGATTCCGTAATTGTTGTGTTGTATGATCCTGGCCAGGAGGATAAAATAAAAGAACTAAACGAGCTTGGGATATTTGATTTTTTAAGCCAGCCGGTAAATAAGGAGAAATTAAAGTTTATCGTAGAAAAAGGTACCCGGCTGCATGTCCTGCTTGTCGCTACTCATAAATTCTCTCAAGGCCTCAAGGAAAATAACCAGGCTTTAGAAAAACAGAATATACTTTTGGCCAAAAGGGTTGAAGAGGCAACCACTAATTTGAGCCGTCTTTATGAAAACCTGCGTTCGACATATATGCGTACGATTAAAGTCTTGGCACAGGCAATTGATGCCCGTGACCATTATACGCATAGCCATTCCGAGAATGTTTCTCATTATGCCGTAGCTATCGCAAATCACCTCAGACTTCCTACAAAGGAAGTTGAAATATTGCGCCAAGCCTGCGAATTGCATGATTTGGGGAAAATCGGTATTGAGGACAGCATCCTGTTAAAGCCATCCGCGCTTACCGCGCAGGAATGGGAGCAGATCCGCAAGCATCCGACTATCGGGGCGCAGATACTGGAGCCATTGACTTTTTTAAACGGAGTGGTAGACTTGGTTAGACAGCATCATGAACATTACGACGGGACAGGGTATCCGGAAGGCAGAAAAGGAGATGATATCCTTTTAGGCGCGCGGATCATCCATGTTGCTGATGCTTATGAAGCAATGCGCTCGGCCCGTTCTTACAGAAAGGTTCCTTTAACTAAAGAAGAAGCAGTTTTGGAGGTTAAACGCAATAGCGGTACACAGTTTGATCCGAAAATTGTTGAAGCGTTTTTGCAGGTGGTGGATAACTTATGAATTCATATCAATATATAGCTAAAGATAAGGCAGGACAAACTATTAACGGGATAGTCCAGGCTAACTCGGAGATAGAAGCAGCCGAAGCTTTGCATAAAAAAGATTTAGTGGTTGTTTCTATTGATGCCGCTAAGGCTGTTGCGGGAAAATCGAAATCTACCGATAAGAAAATCAAACTTGAAGATTTGGTTGTGTTTAGCCGCCAACTTGCTACGATGATAGATGCCGGTATCCCTTTGGTTAATGCTTTAGGTATTTTAGCAGAACAAATTGAAAATGAGGGGCTTAGAGGTATTGTTGGAGAGGTCAAGCAGGATATAGAGGCAGGGATGAGTTTTTGCGATGCCCTGGCAAAGCACCCGGCGGTTTTCTCTGAACTCTTTGTAAATATGACCAAGGCAGGCGAGGCTTCAGGTATGTTGAATGAGATCCTTGACCGCTTGGCTTCATTTATGGAAAAACAGGCGGCGCTTAACCGTAAAATAGTTTCAAGTTTAGTTTATCCTGCAGTAGTAGTTAGTATGGCTATTCTTATTACTGCGGTGCTCCTTCTAAAAGTAGTGCCTACCTTTAAGGGGATATTCGATTCTTTGGGAGGGGCGTTGCCTTTGCCTACGCAGGTTTTAATTTTCTTAAGTGACCTTTTAAGAAAATATTTTCTCTACACTTTGATTTTTATAGGAGTAATGATCTATTTATTCAAAAGATACATCAACACTAAAAAAGGCAGGTATCAGTTTGATCGGGTATGTTTAAAGCTCCCGGTTTTCGGACCACTTTTGCGTAAATTAGCCGTAGCTAAATTTTCGCGTACGTTTTCCACTTTGGTAAAAAGCGGCGTTTCCGTACTAAGCGCACTTGAAATTGTCAGCAAGACTTCCGGCAATAAGGTGGTTGAAGAGTCGGTGATTAATTGCTCTAAAAGCGTGCGTAATGGAGAGCTTATTTCAAAGCCTCTTGCTAAAAGCGGGGTTTTTCCTCCGATGGTGACCCGTATGATCAGTGTCGGTGAACAGACAGGCCAGCTTGAGAAAATGCTTTCGAAAATAGCCGATTTTTATGATGATCAGGTTGATGCGGCGACAAGCGCTTTAACCAGCATGATAGAGCCCATGGTTATTGCCTTTTTAGGGGTTGTTATTGGCGGGATTGTTATTTCTTTGTTCCTGCCTATCTTTAAGATTTCCCAGCTTATGTCGCGCTAGGGCATAAGGACTTAATCTCCTTTGAAATTAACGACTTAGGTCCTTATTAAAGATTAGAAAAATATTAAAAAAAGTTCTTGACAAAAAAGCGTTTTGTAATAAAATGCATGTTCCCCCTAAAGAGGGAAAATTATTGTGAAAATAATTAAAACGCAGTTGACAATTTCTAATTAGTAATTTCATTCGACAATAAGGGAACGTAAATAAATTTGCGTCCCGACAAATTTTGTCGGGACGTTTTTTTATTTGCCGGCTATAGGCCATCAGCAGATAATACGCCAGCGATTTGTGGCGGATTTCGCCAGTAATGGCGGAAAAAACCGTTCTTTTGATAATTGAATTGCCAAGCGAGGCCAAAGCGAATTTATTCGCTTAGGTCAATTTATAATGAGGTTTGAAATTAAATAAATCACTAGAGCCTTTATCTATAATTTTCCATAGATTTTTCGGAGAGTTTGATCCTGGCTCAGAGTGAACGCTGGCGGCGTAGATTAGGCATGCAAGTCGAGCGATACTTTAGATGGAAAGGTTGAAGCCGTAAGGCAGATGCCAATTTGTCTAAAGATATAGCGGCAGACTGGTGAGTAACACGTGAGTAATTTACCTCTAAGTCGGGGATAGCCTTGCGAAAGCGAGGGTAATACCCGATGTGTTTACGACTGCATAAGTAGTTGTAAGTAAAGAAGGCCCGCAAGGGTTTTTGTTTAGAGATGAGCTCGCGTCCTATCAGCTAGTTGGTGGGGTAATGGCCTACCAAGGCACATGACGGGTAGCTGGCCTGAGAGGGTGGTCAGCCACATGGGGACTGAGACACTGCCCCAACTCCTACGGGAGGCTGCAGTCGAGGATATTTAGCAATGGACGAAAGTCTGACTATGTGACGCCGCGTGAGGGATGAAGGTCTTCGGATTGTAAACCTCTTTCGATAGGGAAGAAAACCTGTTCTTAACGGAACAGACTGACGGTACCTAGAGAAGAAGCCACGGCCAACTCTGTGCCAGCAGCCGCGGTAATACAGAGGTGGCGAGCGTTACTCGGATTTATTGGGTGTAAAGGGCAAGTAGGCGTCTTAGCAAGTTAGGAGTGAAATCCTGCAGCTCAACTGCAGAACTGCTTTTAAAACTGTTAAGATTGAGTTTGGGAGAGGAAAGCGGAATTCTCGGTGTAAGAGTGAAATCTGTAGATATCGAGAGGAACACCAGTGGCGAAGGCGGCTTTCTGGCCCAGTACTGACGCTGAATTGCGAAAGCTAGGGGAGCAAACAGGATTAGATACCCTGGTAGTCCTAGCCGTAAACTATGAGCACTAGGTGTTGGGGGTTTACCCTTAGCGCCGTAAGTTAACACGTTAAGTGCTCCACCTGAGGACTACGACCGCAAGGTTAAAACTCAAAGGAATTGACGGGGGCCCGCACAAGCGGTGGAACATGTGGTTCAATTCGACGCTACGCGAAGAACCTCACCAGGGCTTGACATGTAGGAAGTAGGAACCTGAAAGGGGGACAACCTGTCAAGTCAGGAGCCTGCACAGGTGTTGCATGGCTGTCGTCAGCTCGTGTCGTGAGATGTTGGGTTAAGTCCCGCAACGAGCGCAACCATTATCCTTAGTTGCTAATCTTAAAGCCGCAAGGCCGAAAGGTGCACTCTAAGGAGACTGCTCGGGATAACCGAGAGGAAGGTGGAGATGACGTCAAGTCAGTACGGCCTTTATGCCCTGGGCTACACACGTGTTACAATGCCGACTACAAAGCGTTGCCAACCCGCGAGGGGGAGCTAATCGCAAAAAAGTCGGCTCAGTTCAGATTGGAGTCTGCAACTCGACTCCATGAAGTCGGAATCGCTAGTAATGGCGGATCAGCTACGCCGCCGTGAATACGTTCCCGGGCCTTGTACACACCGCCCGTCAAGCGATGGGAGCTGGTAGTACCTGAAGTCTCCAAGCAATTGGGGCCTAGGGTAAGACTGGTGACTGGCGCTAAGTCGTAACAAGGTAGCCGTACCGGAAGGTGCGGCTGGATCACCTCCTTTCTAAATTTTTCCACTTTCACGCGGAAAAAATTTAGACGATAGTCGATGGTTGATAGATAATGGTTTACCAGAGTCTATAGACTAAAGACAATCGACTGTCCGCCACAATAATTGGCGGACACGCTTGGCATTCAATTATTATATTTTAGGAGTTCTCTTCTGATCAACATGAGAGGGCTTCTGATATTTTGTGTACATGATGGATCAGGGCATCATGCATGCTTGTCCTAAGGCAGTTTACTTGTCTGATGCAGGCAGGCACTTAATTTCGGGCCCATAGCTCAGTTGGTTAGAGCACAGCCCTGATAAGACTGGGGTCAGAGGTTCGAATCCTCTTGGGCCCATGAAAATTTTCGCTGACGCGAAAATTTGTCTATAGTCTATTGACGATAGTCAATGGTTTAACCATCGACCATAGACTATCGACCATCGACTAAACAGGGGCTGTAGCTCAGCTGGGAGAGCACCTGCTTTGCAAGCAGGGGGTCAGCGGTTCAATCCCGCTCAGCTCCACCATTCGATTCAGTATTTTGTGTTTAGCTTATGATGAAACCGGATGCTCTTTTAATATTAACGTAAATTTGTTTCGGACTTTGTGTTCGAATCTACGTTCTTTGACAACTTCAATCTTGCAAAATTAATTTTACAAGATTGACTGTTTTTGCGGTTGATGAGACCGACAAAAACAGACATACAGATACAAGGTCTTTAAGATCTTGTGTGGTAAAAACTACAAATTCAAATAAACCGAGTGAGAATCAAAATTTTGGTCAAGCTACAAAGAGTTTATGAAGGATGACTTGGTTAGGTGAGGCGATGAAGGACGGGGTAAGCACCGATATGCCTCGGGTAGCCGCAAACTGGCTTTGATCCGAGGAATTCCGAATGGGGCAACCCAGTGCAGGTTATACTGCATTATTCCGCTTGTGAATAAAATAACGAGTGGAAAGCGATACCAGGAGAACTGAAACATCTAAGTACCCTGAGGAAGAGAAATCACAGAGATTCCCTTAGTAGTGGCGAGCGAAGAGGGAGGAGTCTAAACCTGTTTTCCGCAAGGAAAGCAGGGGTTGCGGGACCTCAATGTGGGATTGTTTAGGAATAGCAGAAATATCTGGAAAGATATGCCAAAGAGAGTGAAAGCCTCGTAAGCGAAATTTTTTAAACACCCTAGAGGTATCCCAAGTAACACGGGACACGGGAAATCCTGTGTGAATCTGGGCCGACCACGGTCTAAGACTAAAAACTACACCTAAACCGATAGTGCACAAGTACCGTGAGGGAAAGTTGAAA
>Ga0265297_10001512_pt1 | contig 53979 bp, 47 predicted proteins | sample Munlanlwell13791_FD_192502 | JGI IMG/M metagenome (GOLD analysis project Ga0265297, IMG submission 192502) | Leachate microbial communities from a municipal landfill in Southern Ontario, Canada - Leachate well 137-91 | ecosystem: Engineered > Solid waste > Landfill > Unclassified | place...
CGGTGCACCCGTTTTCATTCTTCAATCATCCCCTCTTTTTCCAAGCGGTGTTTCAGCCGTTCTTCAATCCGCCGGTTTAGAATCTCCCGCGGCAAAGTTATGCCAAGTAGTAAAAAGCCATAAGGCGGTTTTTGCTTCTTCAGTTGCTCGGATTTAGTCTTGCCGGTTTGGTAATAAATTTCCAGCGCCCGCTGGACCCGCCGCCGATTGTTTTTATCAATGACTTTGTAGGTTCGTGGGTCAATCTTATTTAATTGTGCCAATAATTGTTTTAGGGTTAACCTGTTTAGACGGTTTCTAATAGCTTGTAGCTTGTAGGACGTAGCTTGTAGGACGTAGCCTTCGACTAGAGCTGAAATATACAAACCCGTCCCGCCGCAAACAATCGGCGTTTTCCCTCGCGCTAAAATCTCATCAATCGCTTTGTAAGCCAGCCGCTGAAATTCCGCCACGGTAAACTGCTTTTTTGGATCAATAATATCAATAAGGTGGTACGGAATTCTGGCTGTTTCGGATTTCGGATTTCGGATTTCAGATTTAATGACATACTCCGCCAAATCCTTGCCCGTCCCAACATCCATGCCCCGATAAACCTGCCGCGAATCAGCGGAAATTATCTCACCATCGAATTTTTTAGCCAAGCTAACCGCCAGCTTGGTTTTCCCCGCCGAGGTCGGGCCTAAAATTACAATGACTTTATTTTTATTCATAATGCTTGTAATTTTAACGTAAACTGAATGAAATATCAAATACTTAAAGCTGAAATTAAGCTCTATGCAACCTCTTTCTTATCCAAAAATATTAGGCGTGTCGCCTCTTGACAAAATAAATTTTCAGGAATATGATAAATTATATTCCTTTACAACTATTTAAAATCAATGACTGAGAGTAGTAAGTTGTAACCTTTACTTATAGAGAGCCGAGGCTGGTGGAAGCTTGGCATTAAACTACGACCCAACGAGCTCAGGAGATGGCTTGAAGAATACTTTAGTACTCAAGTTCGGCGCCGTCCGTAACCATGCGGCTGGATATATCCTTAGTAGGGAGTATCAATGAGCTTACAGCTTTTTGCTGTAAAAAGAAAGGTGGCACCACGGTGCAATCCCGTCCTTTCAACATATTTTTGTGTTGAAAGGACGGGATTTTTTGTTTCCCGCAACCAGCTCTTTAAAAAAGGAGAACGGCGATGGATAAAGGAAAGAAAAAACGTAAGTACAACTGTAGGACCTGCGGCGATACAGGGGTTGTACCAGTTGGCCGTAACCTGTGTGACGTTTGCCCAGACTGCAAACAAAGGATTGACCCGGATATACCTCGTGAGTATCTGGATGAGGAGGCCGCTCAACTAAGAATGAGAAAGAGTGCCTAAGCGCACAACCAGGCCGCCGAGAGCTTGAATCTCAACTCTCGGCGGCCTCTCTTTTATATTAAAAAAATCCGGCTATCAGCTGATAGCTCGGAGTAATGACGGAGAGTAAGCCCAAAGAACAAGCGGCTTAGGCAGCAACCTACTATCTGATTGCCAAAAAGTTGCCAAGAACAGACTGCGCACCATCTGGCAACTCCCTAAAGTTGAGCGGAATCGAACAGTCGGCCAAGTAGCTTTCCAATTCTTCCGCCGCGGCGGTGAGGTCTGGGGATGTACCTCCCTCCGCCATTTTTTCCGCCAGATCCGCACAAACCTTCCGATAGGTGCAAAACACTGCCCCAACACTTGCCTTTGGCCCTTTATCTTGATCTGCCATGGGTTTCACCTATTTTCCCTTTCCTTTGGATTTTACCACTGGTATATTATCATTATCACATTCGGTTAAAAATGTCAATAAAACCGAGGGGTAATGCCTCGGCTTTATTTCAGTACTCCCTCTCCTCTGGCGGGAGAGGGTTGGGGTGAGGGGGTGATTACTCATCCAACCATTGATCTATTTTATCAAACACTCCTTCTATATTTTTATCTATATCATTATTCCAAAACCTTAAAATTTTATAGCCTCGATTCTTTAAAAATCTCTCCCTTTCTTTATCTATCTCTATCTGTTTTTCTTCACTGTGTTGACCGCCGTCTAACTCAATAACTAATCTTTTCTCGGGGCAACAAATATCTACGATGTAATTTCCGATCGGATACTGACGACGAAATTTAAAATCTTTAAAACTTTTTCTGCGTACTAAAGCCCAAAGTTTTGCTTCTTGAGGCGTTTGCTCCTTTCTTAATTTTCTGGCAAATTTAGTTAATTGGTGTCTCATGGTTTTTTCTCCCCTCTCCCGGTCGCCTTAGGCGACCACCCTCTCCCACACTGGGGAGAGGGTTGCTTATGCTATTCCTTCTCTTCAATCTCTTTTCTAATCTGCCCAATAAACTTCTCCAATTTCTGCGCGCCTAAATCCCCTTGGCCGCGTTTGCGGACGGCCACGGTTTTATCTTTTTCTTCCTTTTCACCCACCACCAAAATATACGGCGCTTTTTGTTTTTCGGCATTGCGGATTCGTTTGCCTAAACTCTCACTACTGTCATCAAGCTGAACTCGGATATTTGACTGAGATAATTCGGCTTTAACTTTCTGGGCATAGTCATTGAATTTTTCTGAGATTGGAATGACCGTTGCCTGGACCGGCGAAAGCCAAAGCGGAAACGCGCCGGCGTAATGTTCCACCAAAACCCCCAAGAATCTTTCCAGCGAGCCGTAAATCACCCGGTGCAGCATATAAGGCGTGTGCTCTTTGGCATCCGGTCCGACATAAGTGATGTCAAACCGTTTGGGCAAATTGAAGTCCAGCTGAATCGTGCTGCATTGCCATTCACGGCCCAACGCGTCTTTAATCTGCACGTCCAGACTTGGACCGTAGAACTTGGCCTCGCCGGCCACCAATTCTGATTTGAGATTTAATCTTTTTAAGGCGGCCAAAATGGCATTTTGCGCCCAGTCCCACTCTTTATCCGTGCCTAAATATTTATCCTTTTTCTTTTCGCTTCGAATAGACAAAGTAAATTTATAATCCTGAAAGCCAAAAACGGAAAACATTTCCTGAATCAACTTAACAATATCAATGATTTCTCCTTCCAGCTGTTCCGGTGTGCAGAAAACATGGGCGTCGTCCTGGGTGAAGGTCCTGACCCGAAATAAACCGTTGAGTACGCCGGACAACTCGTGGCGGTGAACCAAGCCCAATTCCCCCACCCGCAGAGGCAACTCCCGATAAGAATGTTTGCCTTCTTTATAAATCAATATGCCGCCCGGACAATTCATCGGCTTGATGACGTAATCAATGTCATCAATTTTAGTTGAGTACATATTTTCTTTATACAGATTCCAATGGCCCGATCGTTCCCAAAGGTCGCGGCATAAAATAATCGGCGTTTTGACTTCCAAGTACCCGCGCTGGCGGTGTTTGAACCGCCAAAAATTAATCAGTTCCTCCAGGATAATCATGCCTTTATTGTGAAAAAATACCGACCCCGGGGCCTCCGGATGAAAAGAATATAGATCCAATTCCTGGCCCAGCCGTTTATGATCCCGCTTTTCCGCTTCTTCCAGCATTTTCAAGTATTGATTTAGTTCCTGCTCGCTGGCAAACGCCGTGCCATAAATCCGCTGCAGCATTTTATTTTTCTCGTCACCTCGCCAATAGGCACCGGCAGTTTTCAAAAGTTTAACCGCGCCAATCTCGTGAGTCGCTTTGAGGTGAGGCCCCAGGCATAAATCAACGAACTTAGGTTTACCGTCTTGCATTTCCATTCGGTAAAAACTCAATTTTTTCTCCCCTTCCTTCTTAAGTTCCTGGGCCATTTCCACTTTGTAGGGCTGCTTTTTTGTCTTGAGATATTTTATTGCTTCATCGGTGTCAACCTCATAGTGCTCAAACTTCTGATTTTGTTTGATAATCTGGCGCATTAGCTTTTCAATCTTAACTAGATCTTCTGGCGAAAAAGTTTTGCCCTCTAAATCAAAATCATAGTAAAAACCGGTTTCAATTGCCGGGCCTATAGCTAACTTTGCCTCCGGATAAAATTCCAAAACCGCCTGAGCTAAAACGTGACTAGCGGAATGTCTGATGGTTTCTAATTTTTTGTCCATATTTTTTGAATTATGAATCAAGAATCAAGGGAAAAAACCTTAATTCTTAACTCTTGATTCTTTATTATTTTTAAGGTATTCCTCGCGCAATAATCCCATCAGAATCCTGTCATGCCAAAAACCGTCACGAAAGTAGTGGTCGCGTTGCCGGCCCTCGAATTTAAAACCAATACGCTCATATGACTTCCGGCCCCGGACATTATAAGCGATCAAATAAAGATACATTCGGTGGAGTTTCATTTTTTTAAAACCATATTCTACCATCAATTTGCCAGCCTCCGTCCCACAGCCTTGACCCCAATATTTTTTGTCGCCGATGAAAATACTGTATTCAGCCCGTTGGTTAATTTCATCAATATTATCAAAAATAGCTACACCAATATGTTGACCATCAATTGCATCAATAGCAAAGCCCTGCTTTGTCTTATCCTTTTGGACTTTTTTAATCCATTCTTGTTCTTCTTTGAGTGTTGGCGGTTGTTCATAGTAAACGGCTAAAAATTTAGTCACTTCTTTATCCGCCAGCCATCGATAAAACCGCGGCGCGTCTTTGAGAGACAGCGGCCGTAAAACTACTTTTTTGCCTTTGAGAATCATAGTTATAAAAGTAAATTAAGCTAGTAAGTGAATCAAGTAAATCAAGCGGCTTGCTAGCTTAATTTACTTGATTCACTTACTTTACTAAAAAAATAATCCAACCAGAAAAAATTATCTGCTTGGGGTCCTGATTTTTCGTCAGGGCGGTTCCACCCAAATTCTCAACGAAGACAAAACGCTGAGCCCTTGATTATTGAATTGGCCCAAGGTTTAGCCCGAAATAACAGGAGTCCCGCCTGAGCAGGGTGCGTAGTTGGTTGCTACGCCAATCACCTTTAGGTAAATTTATTATATAAAATTGACAAAACAATGTCAAATTCATCGCCTTGAATTTTATTCTACATTTGGATAAAATAATAGTAACTTAGATAATTTTTCTAAATAAAACCGTATGGACAATAAGGGCTATATCGCCATAAAAAATTTAATAACAAAATACCAGCTTAAACCTACCACCCAAAGGAACCTCCCCCTACTGACTCAGAGCATCATCACGCTTGGCTATACTATTTATTTGAAACAAAGACTGGGCTATTCTTATGAAGCACTGGCCTTTATAGGCAAGAAAAATTGGTTTCACTCTATGATGGGAGAAGAAATCATTAACCATAAAATCAGAAAATACCTAGAGAAAAATTACAAAAACCTTGATAAATTATTTTTAACCTTACTTTCAGAATTCAAAAAAATCAAAGGGAAAATACTGGCGGCCGAAAAAATGAAAAACAAAAACCAGTCTATTAAAATTATTTTGGAAAACTATCTTCAGTTTATGATGGTTATTAGCGTCTATAATTGTTTTTGGCGATACCTGGGTAATAAAGAACAGGATGAATTTATTTCCGAGCAACAAATAAAAAGGCTCTCGTGGGAAAGAGACTTGGTGGCAAAATTTTATCCGGCAGTGGAAAAAATAATATTAGTAACGGTTAAAGAAATCGGCAAAGCCAAACATTTTGACGGAACTCTATTGCAATATCTGTCTTACCTTGAATTTAAAAAATACCTGAAAGAAGAGATAACTAAGGAAAAATTAATGGAGCTTAAAAAAAGAAAAGCTGGATATTTTTATACTTTTGAAGAAAAAAAGCAAAAAGAAATTATTATCACTGACCAAAAAATTATCGGCCGAATAAAAAAAGAATTTTACGACATCAATAAAAAAGTAACAAAAATAAAAGGTTTTCCGGCTTATAAGGGTTTAGTTCAAGGAAAAGTTTTCAATATTTCAGAATCAAAAAAACCGGCGACAAAAAAATACATTCTAGTTGCGCCGTCAACTCATCCTAAGGATATAAAACTAATAAAAGACGCATTGGCGATTGTCGCCGACGAGGGTGGAATCCTAAGCCACGCTGCAGTTATATCCCGGGAATTTAAAATCCCCTGCCTAATTGGCACGAAATTTGCCACTAAATTATTAAAAAATGGCAGCTGGGTAGAGGTGGATGCCAATAAAGGCGAGGTGAAAACAATTAAAAAATAAAATAAAAAACAGAGGCAAAATTACCCCCTATTTTTTATTGTTTTATTGTTTTCTTGATTTTTTGATTTATTGGCCTATCTGAATCGCAATCTTTTCCTTTATCCGCGGGGTTTTCTTTAGCCAAGCCGGGGAGAACTTAACCTCAACTGACTTGACAGCAGAATACTGGGAAAAATATGCCTTGATTTCCTCCTCGGTCTTGCCGGCCAAATTATCTTTATTCAGTAACTGGCTGCCTTCGGTGATAGTTGAATTTGCCTTGATCATTGCCTTAACGGTTGCTTCTTTAGCACCAGGATTATAATCCATGATTGAATAGGAAAAATCTTTGGGATTTAAGGAGGCGAGTTTTTTATCCGAAGCCAAGGCGGATTTGATCTTATTCCTGGCTAAAGTATTAACTTGGCTTTCGTCAAAAACCACCAGCAGAGCTTTGAATTTCATCATTGCCGAAAATTCGGCAATCTCTTGACCGGCCTTGGCGGTAAAATTAACCTCGCTGCTTTGCTCATCCACCAACCGCGGCCAAAGCGTCTCGGCCGGCTCAAGATATTTATTGGCTTCCGCCACAATTTGTTGGTACAGATTATCTTTCAAAGTTTTTTCAGCGACTTTCAGATCTTCTTCCGTTACCATCGCAATTTCTCCTCGCTCACCCAAAGTCTCGCTATTTTCGGCATAAATCTTATCCTGCAACGGTCCCCATAAACCCGGGATAATAAACCGCATTGGCTTGATTGGTTTAAAATCTGCGGTGTTTTCCACGTAGACCTGAACCTTAACCTGACTGCCGGCCGGAACCGTAACGGTATTTTTTAACCGGACTAAAACGGTTTTGGAATCGTCCGGCGCCGTCAACCGGGTAGTGGCAATCAACGCCTGCTCTTTACTATAATTATTAATAATTGTCACTTCTCCGACTGTTCCTGAATCAGCGGGTTTGGACCCGGTGGCTGGAAAAACTTGAGTACTTTCGACCTCCACTTCCTGGATTCGGCCATTCACTGTGTCGGAATCAACCAAAACGTCAACGCCGCCTTCTTTAACCTTAAAACTAAATTCCTGATTGATTTCTTCCGTCGCGGGGATAATGATGATAGTAACCTTAGCCCAAATTAAATAAAAAACAAAAATCAATAAAACCAAGGCCAGGCTCAAAAAAAGCCAGGCAAAATTACGATAGAATTTCGGCAGAGTAAAACTTGGTATTGCCATAATGGTTACTTCTAGCTTAAATAATACAACAAAACCGGTCGGATCACAAATATTCTAATCCAGCAGTTCCGGCCGAAAACTATCCTTCCCCAGCAGGGTTTCTATTTCTTCTTTAAATTTGGAAGAATCAGAGACCAAAAAGTTAGTGACAATTTTTTTTGCGCCAGCCGGATCATTAACCACCAGACAAGCTTTATACTTACCGGGATTGTTCTTGAACAGCTCTTTTAATCTTTCATTCAAATCGGAATCAAACTGCGGCGGTAAAATAATATAAGCGTTACCGACAACCAAAAGTTCATGCGAACGCACCGGCACCGGTCTGCTGAACGATCTGCGATATTCCCGACTGCCATTACCCGCTTCCGATTCCAGATTCTCCAGTTCTGCCATTACCCGCTCAATGTTATGGATATCCAGCTCCCGAACGTGATTGCAAATCAGCTTAACCTCACCGTCTTTATCTGATAGACGACAATTCATCAAAATCACCCGATCTTCTTGCCAGATTTCCGGGTTGTTTTTTAAAGTACTGGGGAAGACCAGCGCTTCAATGCCGTTAGTCGCGTCTTCAATACGGACAAACAACATCGGTTCGCCGGCCTTAGTGATAATCTTTTTTATCTTGGTTACGACTCCGGCAACCTTCAATAAACGATTTTTATGACTTTCATTATCATTAACAATGTCATTAACCGGCACTACCTGGCCTGACAGCTTACCGGAAAATTCCTGCAGCGGATGGGCTGAAACATACAGACCCAAAAATTCTTTTTCCCAATTCAACTTCTGTTTATCAGTTGCGACGTCAATAGGATCAAGGTTAAGCTTGGGTAAAACTGCAACGCTAGCCATCAAACCGAATAAGCTGGATTGCTGAGTTTCCGCTTCCTGATTAATGTTCTTGATAAAAATCAAAAGCTTATCCATGTTGTAGAGCAATTGATTTCTCTCCGCCAGGTTATCCATGGCACCGGATTTTATCAAGGCTTCCAAAGATTTTTTATTTAAGTCTTTGGTTCTAACCCGGCTGAGAAAATCCGCCAGATTTTGATAAGGACCATTGACTCGGCGTTCTTTAATAATTTCGCTGATTATATTTTCACCTAAATTTTTCACCGCACTTAAACCAAAACGAATCTTGTTGCTTTCTTTGTCCGCCCGGACTTCCAATGAATCGTAAACGACGGTGAAGGTCCGGAAGCTCTCATTTATGTCCGGCGGTAAAATTTCCAAACCGATTTGCCGGCACTCATCAACCTCAATGGCGATTCGGTCCAGGTTGCCATGGTCAGCGGTTAAAAGTGAAGCCATGAATTCCGAGGGATAGCGCGCTTTAAGGTAAGCGGTCTGATAAGCGATCATGGCATAACAGGCGGCGTGAGAACGATTAAAGCCGTAGCGGGCAAACGGCAAGATGTAATCCCAAATTTGTTTTGCCACTTTCGACGATAGACCATTGCGAATCATGCCGGAAATCATTTTCTCTTCCTGCTCGTGCAACAAACTTAAAATCTTTTTACCGACCGCTTTACGTAAAACATCCGCTTCACTGTAAGAAAACCCCGCTAATTTTCGGGCGATTTCCATCACCTGCTCCTGATAAACCGCAATGCCGTAAGTTTTTTCTAAAATCGGTTCCAGACGCGGATCCAGATAATAAACCTTCCTTAATCCATGTTTACCGGCAATATAATCAGGGATCAGCTCCATCGGACCAGGCCGATAAAGCGCCACCATGGCAATAATATCTTCCAGCTCAGTTGGCTTGAGCTGTTTTAAATAACGGCGCATACCCGAACTTTCCAACTGGAACACGCCGGTGGTTTCCGCCCGTTGCAAGAGTTTGAAAGTCTCAGTGTCGCCCAAAGGAATTTGATCAATGTTAATGTCAACTCCCCGGGCTTTTTTCAAAATCTCTAAAGTATTTTCAATAATTGTTAGATTCTTTAGACCTAAAAAATCAATTTTGAGTAAACCCAAATCTTCAATCGCGTGCATCTCATATTGGGTGACCACTTCATTTTCGTTTTGATTTGAACGCTGGCGCGGAATAAAATTATTCATTGAGTCCGGTGTCACCACTACGCCGCAAGCGTGAGTTGAGGCATGACGCGCGCAGCCTTCCAACTTTTTAGCAATCTCAATCAAACGCTTGCCATCTGGCTCCACCAACACCGCCTGCAATTCCGGAACAGTCAGACAGGCCTGATCTAAAGTCATAAACATCGGGATCATTTTTGCCACCTTGTCACAGTAGGTGTAAGGCAAATCCATCGCCCGGCCGACGTCACGGATTGCCGCCCGCGCCGCCATGGTGCCGAAAGTTATAATCTGAGCGACATGATCACGGCCATACTTTTGCGCTACATAATCCAGAACTTCGTTGCGTCGCGTATCAGTAAAATCAGTATCAATATCCGGCATCGAAATTCTTTCCGGATTTAAAAATCGCTCAAAAATCAAATCATACTTGAGCGGATCAATATTGGTGATATTCAACAAATAGGAAACCAAACTGCCGGCGGCCGAACCGCGGCCCGGACCGACAACGATTTTATTATTTTTTGCCCAATTGATAAAATCCGCCACAATCAAAAAATACGAAGCAAATCCGGTTTTTAAAATGACATCAAGCTCATAGTCAAGCCGATCTTTTATCACTTGGTCGACTTCGGCGCTGCCATAGCGGCGGATCAAGCCGGCTTGACATTGCTCAATCAGATATTGCTGGGGCGTTTTGCCATTCGGCACGGTAAAGCTGGGCAGAATGGTTTTGCCGAATTCCAGCTTAACCTGGCACTTTTCCGCCACCGCTAAAGTGTTAGTGATTACTTCCGGATGATCGGCAAAATCTTGCCTCATCTGCTCCGGCGAACGGAAAGAAAAATCCTCACCCATATACGACATCCGGTCCTTATCCGCCACCGTCTTTTTGATTTGGATACAAAGCAGAACATCTTGGGCGTAATCATCATCGCGATTAATATAATGAGAGTCAGTAGTCGCGACAATCGGAATATCTAACTTTTTGCCCAAAGTAAAAATTTTATCATTAGCGATTTTTTGCTTCGGCAGACTGGGATGATGCTGGACCTCAAGATAAAAGTTACCCGGGCCGAATGTTTCCAATAAATTTTTAGCCATCTGCTCTGCCTCATCGTCCTGGCCGGCAACAAACTTTGAGGCCACCGGGCCCTGGAGACAAGCGCTTAATCCAATCAAACCTTCGCTATGCTCCTTCAATAACTCAAAGTCAATTCTCGGCTTATAATAAAAACCATCAAGGTGAGCGATGGTTGTCAGTTTGATTAGATTTCGGTAACCGGCCTCGTTTTTCGCCAATAGCACCAGATGATAAGGCCGAATATCAATGCCAGAACGTTTATCCTTATGTCCGGCGCGGGCAACATAGGCTTCAACACCCAAAATCGGTTTAATCCCCGCCTTAGTCGCTTTCTGATAAAACTCAATCAGACCGTACATTACCCCATGGTCCGTTAAGGCCAAGGCCGGCATTTTATACTCAACCGCTTTTCTGACTAAATCATCGATTTTCGACAAACCGTCAAGCAAAGAATAATGCGAGTGGACGTGCAAGTGGACAAAAGACATAAAAAAATATTTATTTAGGCAGTCTGAATAAATCTTGACGGCCAAGGAAGACAAGTCTCCCTGTTATAAATTTATCAACGACGAGGACCTACACTATTGCTACCTCTTTTTCTTTTTGTCGGCACCCTTCTTCTGCTTGTCCATAATGAATCCAACTAGCTTTATTGCCGAATCGGCTAAAACCGCCATATGATTGGTGCCTTGCTCCAATTTTTCTTTCACCAATTTTAAAATCTTATCAACCAATTCCAGCTTCTCTCGAACGCTGATGGTAATTTTGCTGGCATTACGCAGCATGGAAATTATGTAATACATTGACCAGCAGACAAAAACCGTAAACCACAAAATGCAAAAAGCAATAACGACTAGCAGTAAATCTTTTGAAGTTTCCAACATAAATTTTGTTTTAATTATTTTTTAAATTTTATCTTAGTTTGGCACCAAAATTTTTTTCTAAATCATTAATTACCTTTTTAACAATAGCATCCACTTCTTCTGATTTCAAGGTCCGCTCGGTCGAACGAAACCCCAGCCGAAACGCCAGACTCTTTTTGTTTTCACCAAAAGACTGATCAGTAAAAGTGTTTAAATAGTCAACCGCCACAATCAATTTATCTACACCCTTGGTACTGGCTGAAATTTTTTGCCAAGTTAAATTTTTCTCCACCACCATGGCTAAATCTCTTTCCACACCGGGAAATTCCGGTAAGGGCTGGAACTTTTTGGTCGTGGCCGCAAATGTAATCAAAGCGGAAAAATCAAAATCAAAAACGGTGACCGGTTTTTTAATATCAAATTGACTCAAAATTTTACGACTAGCCAAGCCAAACTGGCCGATGAATTTTTTGTCTACCAGAATATCCAAAGCCTGCCCAGATTGCCAGAGAGGACATTTTTGGTCGGTAAGCTTAAACTCATAATCAGCGACTAACAATTTTTTTAGTAGAAACTCTATGACGCCTTTGACTTGGAAAAAGGCATTTTCACCAACCACCGCGCCGGTTAATTTCGGTAATTCATCGGGCAAATCAGTGACCTTTTGGACCAAATAAATATTACTGAGTTCAAAAATTTTAATTTCTGAAAAATTGTTTAAATTGTCGGCCACATTCTGCAAAATCTGCGACAGCTGGGTGGTCCGCATATACTCCATGGTTTCATTCAATGGATTGTAAATTTTAACGGCCTGCTCGGTAGAAAAATCAACTTTTTTTAACAATTCGGGGGACAGCATTGAATAATTGTAAACTTCGGTAAAGCCTAAGCCGGCTAAAATATCTTTGACTTGATTTTCCCAAAAGAAAAGCTGATTTTTCGGCCTAAGCGGAATTTGGCCGCTAGGTAATTCCGTGGGCAGGTTATGATAGCCGTAAATCCTGGCGACTTCTTCGATCACGTCATGCTCGGCAACTACGTCGCCCTGCCGCCACCACGGTATGGTAAGGCTTAATTTTTTACCGCCGGAAACAGCAAAACCTAAACTGACCAATATCTTTTTGATCATCAGCACTGGGATTTCTACGCCCAAATGGCGCGGGATGCTGGCAACGTCAAAACTAATTTTGGCGACTTGATATTTATCATAACGGACATCAACAATTTCTGAAGCCACTTTGCCGCCGGCCAGCTGCTGAGTTAACTCAATTGCCCGCAAAATCGCCGGCTCAACTGATTGGCTATTAATGCCTTTCTCAAATAGATCAGAGGAGTCGGAGTGCAGATTAAGTTCTCGGCTGGTCTTGCGAATCGCCACCGGATCAAAAGTCGCTGATTCAAAAACAATGGTCGTGGTGCTTTCCGTCGCTGCAGAATCTTGACCACCCATAATGCCAGCAACTGCCACCGGAATTTTTTGGTCGGCAATGACTAAATGGTTTGGCTTAAGTTCATAAGTTTTACCGTCTAAAGCTAAAATTTTTTCGCCGGGTTTGGCTTTACGGACGATAATCTGACCGCCGGTCAATTTATGGTAGTCAAAAACGTGGATCGGTTTACCCAGTTCAAGCAAAACGTAGTTGGTAATATCCACCACGTTATTAATTGGCCGCAGTCCAGCCTGGATCAACCGCAGTTGCAGCCAGAGCGGCGAAGGACCGACTTTAACGCCGGTCATCACCACGCCTTGATAACGTGAACAAAATTTTGGTTCTTGAATTTTAACCGATAACGGCAATTTTTCTTTTATAACTAATGACGGCTTTGGCGGCTGATAAGTAAACTTGGCGCCAAAAACCGCGGCCGCTTCCCGAGCCAACCCAACTACTGACATAACGTCCGGCCGGTTTGACGTAATTTCAATCTCAAAAATTTTATCATCCAAAGATAAGACGGCTGCCAGTGGCTTACCCACGGCTGTGCCGGGCGGTAAAATCATGATACCAGCGTGATCTTCACCGATTCCTAATTCTTTCTGCGAACACAACATACCGTTACTTTCCACGTTTCTGATTTTCGCTTTGGTGACTTGCCATTGATTACCGTCAGGATCCAAAACCTTAGCCCCAACCGGTGCCAGCGGCACTATTTGGCCCGCGGCGATATTGGGCGCGCCGCAAACCACCGTCATTTTTTCTTTGCCCGTGTCAACGGTGGCCAAGCGCAGCTTGTCAGCATTGGGGTGTTTGGTCACTTCTAAAATCTTAGCGGTAATCACGCCGGAAAACTGAGGTGATAAATCGGTAATGCGGTCAATCGTCTGGCTCTTTAAAGAAAATTCACGGGCAAAAACCTCAGCGGAAATGCTAAGTTTAACGTATTCCTTGAGCCAGTTGTAAGAATATTGACGATCCATGAAAAAAGTAAGAATTACGAATTTAGAATTAAGGAATTTAGAAAATCACTCACCTTCTTTTTTATTCTTAATTCTTGATTCTTTAATTAAAATTGCTGCAAAAATCTCAAATCATTCTGATACAAAATTCGGATGTCCGGCACGCTTAAACCCGACTTCATCATAAAGGTCCGTTCTACACCCCAACCGAAAGCAAAACCGGAATATTTTTTGGGATCCAAACCGCCGGCTTTCAAAACATTGGGATGGACCATGCCCGCCCCGCCCAATTCCAGCCAGCCGCTTTTACACATCTTACAGCCTTTGCCACCGCACAAACCGCAGGAGACATCCACTTCAAAACTGGGTTCGGTAAATTGAAAATGGTAAGGCCGAATCCGGGCCTTTCTTTCCGGACCAAAAAATTGTTTGACAAAATAATCCAAGGTACCTTTTAAATTAGCGATGGTCACGTTTTTATCAATCAACAAACCGTCAAACTGGTGAAACATCGGCACATGCGAAACGTCAATTTGCCGGCGATAGCACTTGGTGATATTGATCACCCGAATCGGCAGCTGTTTTTTTTCCATTTCCCGGACATCACCGGAAGTTGAGTGCGGCGTTAAAATCCTCTGCCCCTTCGGCCCGACCGGGCTTTTATCAATAAAAAAAGTTTCCCATTCGTCTCTAGCCGGATGATCGGGCGGCATATTCAATGCTTCAAAAGCGTAATAATCCCATTCCACTTCCGGATAGCGGACGCGGGTAAAACCAATCTGGGAAAAAATTTCGGTGATCTCGCGGATTGCCTGAGTCACCAGATGAAGATGCCCTTCCGGCATTTTTATTCCCGGCAAAGTAACGTCTAAATCCGGCAGACTAGCGTTGTTGCCCTCAAAAGAATTTTTAACCTGGGCGATTTTTTCTTCAATTTCTTGTTTCAGCTGATTAGACAATTGACCCGCCTCGCGCTTTTCGGCCACACTTAAATCTTTAAGCCCGCGCAAAACACGCGTCAACTCCCCGGCTTTGCGGCCTAAATATTTGATTTCTAAATCAGCCAGCTGTTTTAGATCGCTGATTTTTTCGACATCTTGAGTGAACTGTTTTTTAAGTTGTGTAATCTGTTCTTTCATTGTTTAATGCTGGTTGTTTTTGAGTGGTGACAAAGAAAAATTCTAACGAGGTTAAGACTAGAATCAAAAGAATAACGTTCCAGATGTGGGCCAAGCCATAGCTTTGCAGGAATGCCCAGCCAATCAGTAGCAGCGCGAAAAGTACGGCCTGGCGCAAAGAAGTGTTTAAACGAATGTAAATAATCTGTTTGCGAAAAATTTTAGTTCTAAGCCATTGGCCGACTAAAAAAATCAGGCCCAATAAAGTCAGGAACAAGCTGAGATAAAAGACGGAAAAACCGATAAAACCGGCTTGGCCCGGGTCAACAGAAAAAATAATCACCAGCCAGCTAACCAGGGATAAAATCGACCCCAAACCAATTAAAAATAAAAAGGTTTTTATTCTCATAAACACTTTTTATTATACCAGGAATTTTGCCCGGCGGCAATGTCATTAATTTTCGCTAAAAACAATCACTTGATAAGAAGAAAATTTGGTTTTTTTGTCTTGATAACAATCCTGGCCCAGGTCCGCCTTGAGACAAAGCGAGCCGAAAAACTCGTCCGGATTAGTTACCGCTTCCCAAACCTGCGGCAAATAAGTCGCACCCCGATTTCCCTGCTCTAAAACCACACCAGCCCGATTCTTAATTATATTTTCCATGGTATCGGGCTGGGGCAAAGTCAAAATGGAAATTTCAATTTTGATATCTTTGAGTTCTTCAGCTGTCACTGGCATAAAGCGATTATCTTCCACGGCCGCGGCGATGGCGTTGTCTCTGACCGCCTCAATCAGCGGCTTAATTGGCTGAATATAACCAATACAACCGCGCAGCTTGCCTACTTTATTTAAAGTTACAAACACTCCCCCTTTTTTCAGTAGTTTTGGGTTATCAGTTTTGGGTTGATAAGTTTGACCGGCCTGAAAATATTTTTCCAAAGCGGTGCGGGCGGTTTTGAGTAACTCCTGTTTTTCCGCTTCGCTATATTGATCAGCTGAATGAAAACTGCCGATAACAGCCTCGGATCTAATAATTTTTCCTTCCGCCATACCGTTATTATTTAAGTCATGATTCCTTAGCTTACCCTGCCCGAAATTCGCAGATCTCGCGGAAATCACAGAATTTACAAAGCGGACCCGGCTTGGGCATAAACTGCCCTTTCTTGATTTCTTTGATGACTTTGATCGCCTTCTCCCTCGTCTTGGCCAGTTCTTTATCCGTACCCAAAAAAGTCACCTTGTGGTCGTCTTCAACGTAATGAAAAGTTAAACCAGAAATTTTGGAACCAAACACTTCCCGCGCCGCCAGTTGATAAATCAACAACTGCTCTTTGTCTTCGGCGGTCATTTTCTCCTCATACTTGGCCGCACCGGTTTTGTAATCAATAATTTCCACTTTGCCGTCTGGACCTTCATCAATCCGGTCAATCCGGCCGGCTAAAGTGTAGACTTGGCCGTCATCAACCAGCTTGAGATTAAACCATTCTTCCAGCGACCGCGGGATGGGCAAATCTTTTTCCCAGCTCTTGTACAAATTTTTCAAAACTAATGCCCCTTTTTTATAATATTCTTCTTTCTGTTTCTTTGATTCGTACCAATCATTGATCCATGACTCTTCATAAATCCGCAATAATTCATCCAAAGCCACCACGTCCTTAGCCTTAAACTTCTCCCCTTTTTTAGTTGTAACTTTTTGACCAAACAAATCTTGCTGTTTAACCGCGGTTCGATCAATGATGGCTTGAAAAAATTTCTGCAGAGTAGAATGAATGGTTTGACCAAAAGAAAAAACCGCTTTGCCCTTGATCGGGATTGACAGAACAAAAGCATAACGATACTGCCAGGGACAGCTCTCAAAAGCCCGCAGCTGAGAAAAAGAAAACTTTTGGGGAATGGCATAGCTAATGTCGGACTTACTTTCAGCGATTTTTTCGGCCGAAGATTTAATCCGGGCCTGGGCGCCCTGGGCCAGCTTGAATTTGAAAGCCGCTAGTTCAGTCAAAAACCGGGATAACTTTTTTTCGGCCGCGCCGCCGTAGTCTTTGGCGGAAGTCAGATATAATCCTCGCTTGGCCCGGGTCAGGGCAACATAAAACAGCCGGCGCTCTTCCTGCAGATGGATATCGCCTTCCGGCACAATTTCTTTAACCAAGGCATCGGGAATTTCAATTGGGTCTTTACGCTCAGTCGTCGGAAACCGGCGGTCAACCAGATTGGCGACAAAAACATAACCAAACTCTAAGCCTTTAGCCGCGTGAACCGTCATAATCTTTACCGCTTCCGGACCCTCTTCCAAATTAGGCGCCAAAGAGCCCAGTTCGCCAGACTCAAGTTCCAAATTTAAATGGGCCAAGAAAGATTTGACCGATTTATCATCATTGCCCTGTTCAAACTCCTTGACTTTTTTATAAAACTGATTTAAAAAATTAACCTGCTGGCGCAAAAACGGATCATCAGTATCGGTTAAATATTTCAGATAGCCGGAATCAACTAAAAAACTATAAATCACTTCTGAACTGTTTTTATCGCTGGTCAAAGCCGAATGCCGCTCAATCAGGCTTAAAAGCTTACGAATCGCCTCAGCGGCTTCGGCGGAAATATTAGTCACGGCCGCGATTCGCTGCAAAGTTTCATAAAGTGACCAGCTCTTACGCTTGGCCCAATAGTTAAAATTGATGATTTGTTTAAAATCAAAATTAAAAATCGGCATCGACATCACCCGGTACAAAGCGCTAGACTCGTGATAATCGTCCAGGAGTTTAAGATAGTTGATGATGTCTAAAACCACGGTTTTAGTGTAAAGTCCGCGCGAAGACACAAACTGGTTGGGGATACCAAACCCTGACAGCCCGGCAATAAACGGGTTAGCCGCCTCATTGGCGCGAACCAAAATGGCAAAATCATTCCAGGTCAAAGCCGGATTCTGTTTTTTAAGGGTCATAATTTTTTCAATCACCAGTTTAACTTCATCGTCGCTGGTTTCCGCGTGCAGATGCAAAATTTCACCCAAATCTTCAGTCTGAGCCCGCAATTCCTTGGAAATCTTTTTGGTTAACCCCGGCGCGCAGACTTTGGTTGATTTGGATTTCTTGCCGGTGGTTTTTTGCTTTTGATTATTACCATGACAAAGCTGATACTCCAACCGGTTGGGATCGTTTTGCTTGATAAATTTGTATGACAAATCCAAAATATTTTGGGCCGAACGGTAATTTTCGGTCAGAACCACTTCGGCAGAATCGGAAAAATCACTTTTGAATTCCAAAATGTTAGAAACCGAAGCGCCCCGAAATTTATAAATTGACTGGTCATCATCGCCGACAACCGTAATATTATTTTGCGGCGCGGCTAAAAGTTTAACCAATTCGTACTGCGACCAATTGGTGTCCTGGAACTCATCAACCAAAATATATTTGAACTGAGCGCGGTACTTGGCTAAAATCCCCGGCCGGTCTTTAAATAATTTCAAACAATAGATAATCAGGTCACCGAAGTCCAACGCATTATTCTCCAGCAATAATTGCTGATAAACATGGTAGGCGTTAGCCAACTCGTTAATTTTTTTGATTTCCTGAGTCGCGACCTCCTTTAATTCTTTCTTGCTAAACTGCTTTCGCGTTTCTTCGTCCAATAAATTTTGAACGAATTCCGCACTATCGGAATTAAGCCTCAGTCCCTCAGCGTATTTTAGATATTCGGCCGGCGAGATATCCTCATCTTTGCAGCGGGAAAAATGTTTGATCAGCGCCGAAATAAATTTAGTCGGGTTTCCCAATGGCCGATAATAATCTAAATCAAACCGGTCAAAATTTTCTCTGATTAAAATCCATTGCTGGGTTTGATTGAGTAATTTAAAATTGTTCGGCAAACCAACCTCAAGGGCATGCTGTTCCAGAATCCTCTGACCAAAACTATGGAAGGTAGAGATCCATAAATCCAAATAGCCATAAGGCAAAAGTTTATCCACCCTTTCCTCCATCTCCTGAGCGGCCTTATCAGTAAAAGTCAAAGCTAAAATTTCGTTGCCCTTGGCCAGCTTCTGCTCAATCAGCCAAGCCAACCGCTGAGTAATCACCGTGGTTTTGCCGGTGCCGGCGCCAGCGACAATCAAAAGAGGCCCTTCTTTGTGAGTGACCGCTTGTTTTTGCTCCGGGTTTAGTTTAGCCAGATTTAAATCCATAAGGTTATTTTAGCAAAATCAGGACTAAGGGACAAATAAGAATTAAACTTAAGGCAACCCCTCCTATCCTCCCCTTGGTAAGGGGAGGAATACTTTAGATTAGCTTTCCCCTCCTTGAAAAGGAGGGGCTAGTGGTGGTTGCCAAAAATAGGAGAACAAAAAAAGATCCGCCCCCCAAACAGTGATTACTTCCACTATTCGGAAAACGGATTTGTTGGTTCAGTACCATGAGCAACTCAGACTTGCCAGGCCGTGCAGTTCGGGCAAAGCATGCAGCCATTCGCCCGCCTTTTTTCGCAGGCTCGGCTCTTGGGTGCGACGTCACATTTGCGGGGCCGGCCGTAATACTTCGTATTCTTGCCGTTACTGCCGTTTTTCGGTTTCCTCATAACGTCGATTCTCCTTCCTGAATGACAGGTGTGGGGTCAGGCGGCGAGGGCCAGTTGCTCATTGATCTGGTCGCGTAGGATTTCGGCGGTTCTTGCGGCAACCTCCGCGAAATCCTCACCCGAGGAGCCATATAGGATCTCTCGCGAAGAGTTGACCACAAAAGACCACGGCTTCGCATTCTTCACGGTTGCCGCTAGGTCTCCACCCTGTATGCCGATTCCCGGGATCACTAGCGGATGACGAACAGGCACAATACCCTGCAGTCCCTTTATCTGTTCAGGCGAAGTAGCGCCCATCACCAATCCGACGGTAGCTGAGGCATCAGTCTGCTGAGCGATCATCTGCCTGGCCATCCAGAGGTAGTAGGGCATTGGCTCACCGCCGTCCGGTGGAGTATACATCCCGTCTTGCATTGCTGCAGCGTCCTTGTTCGAGGTCCGAGCCAGGGCAAAGACACCGTAGTCTGGACCATACTTCAAGAACGGTTCAAGGCTGCTGGGGCCGAGATAGCCATTGAACGTGCAGGCATGAAATTGGTAGCGTTGGAAGAGTTTCTTGGCATATTTCTTCGCGGTGTTACCGATATCACCGGGCTTGCCATCTCCGATGATGACGAGGTCGGGATACTTCCGGCGAAATTCCTGAACCAGTTCCGCCAAGACACCTTCAGCTCCCTCCGCTTCCGAAAAGGCCAGGTTAGTCTTCAAGACAGCGGCGAACTTGTGAGTCGCTCCAACGATAGCAAGAGCGAAATCTCTCATCCCTTCCGGTGTCTTCGAAAAAGCCGGCGGCATCTTTGCTGGGTCAATATCAAGGCCAACGCAGACCCGGGTCCCCGGTCCTTTCTGACACGCTTGCGCGAGTCTACTCGTGAAATCCATAATTCTTTCTCCCTTCCTTCCGTAGTTTGGTACTTCTGTTTTTCTTTCCACTTCTTACTGCTGGCTCGGAGCGCTCTACTTTCCTGCAGCCTTCTTGGCGGCGGCTTCGGCGTCAGCAGCAGCAGCTTGCGCCAGTATTTGCTGGACACCTAGCAGATACTCCATCACGCGGTCATGCTGGTACTTCGAGATCTTGTTCTCGGCCAACAGGATACCGAGAATTTCCGGCAGAGTGATAGCCGCCCAGGCTTTGTACCCGGCTGCTTGCAGTTGCTGAAGACCACCTTGCTCTCGGTCAACGAAGATGAAAACACCATTAATCATCAACCCAGCGGCTTCAAGGATCTTGGCGGCTTCCAGCTTGGAAGCGGCGGTAGTCACCACATCGTCAAAGAGGGCGACATTCATACCAGACCTCCAAACACCGTCAATCGCTTGTCCGCTGCCGTGATCTTTTTTCTCGATTCGAGGGGTAATCATGGGGATACCATACTTTACAGCCATCACTGCCACTATTGGCGTAATGGCTGTAGGAACGTCTGCTAGCCGATTCGGTAGCTGACCGCCGCAAGCATCGAAGAGCATTGCGTAGAAGATGTCAGCCACTATCCCCATTGCTCCAGGGAAGGAACGCAAGAGCCGCAAGTTGACATAGACTGGCGATGTTGCCCCGCTCTTCAGGGTAAAACCTTTCTCGAAATCGAACTGGATTGCCCCAACCTCAAAAAGAGTCAGGGCCAGTTTTTCCTTATCCAACCTTGGACTACCACATGCGCATGCCATTTTCTTTCACCTCTTTTCTGTAGATATAGTACTGACTAAATTGTCAAAAGAGCGGCCAAAAATGGTCCCTCCAGACTTGCTAATACCTTACAAATTCTTGGCTAAAATGTCAAGAATATTCATTTGTCATTGCGAGGACACCAAGCAGAGTGAGAGGGACGAAACAATCCCTTACGGCAAATGGATTCCTCCTTAGCTAAGGAGGACGGACTATCAGTCCGTCCAGGTATCGGCAGACTGATAGTCTGCCTTCCGTTAAAAAGAGGTCGGCAATTCCAAAATCGCCTGACTTATCCCCCGGACCTAATTTAGGTGTGGGGATAAAAAAAGACCGTTTTCCAAACAGTGAATTGCTTCCACTAGTCTGGAAAACGGGCTTGCTAATCCCTCACAGAACGACTACGCCCCTTCGGCACTCCTTGCCTCAAGCTGGCGCGCTTGCTTATCAGCCGCCGCCAACTGCTCGGCGTAACCTCCGAGCTCAAGATAGCGTTCATACATGGCCTTGTACGCTGCCGCCCGGCCCTTGTTCGGGTGGTACGTTTTCTGGATCGGGCTTCTCATCGCTTTCATCGCCGCAGGCACGTTGGGATAGACACCCGCGACTGTGGCGGCAAACATCGCCGCGCCCAAGGCACAGAGTTGCTCTGCCTTTGGCACCTGGATCGGCATGCCCAGCACATCGGCGACGGTTTGCATGACGAAAGGCGATTTCTTGGCGATGCCGCCAACGGCAATCACGCTTCCGATATCCACCCCCTCCTCCTCGAAACGGCGGCGAATGGCCAGAGAGCCGAACGCCGTTGCCTCAACCAGCGCCCGAAAAATCAACGGCGCATCCGTGCCAAGCGTCAGACCGGCGATTGCACCTTTCAGGAGCTGGTTTGCGTCAGGCGTGCGCCGGCCGTTATGCCAGTCCAGTGCCAGAGCGCCGCTTTCGTCAAGGGGCAGCTCCGCCGCTTCCTTGGAGAGTCCCTCGATGATGGCGTCAATGGTTTCTTGAACAACCCTCCTTCTCTGCCTGGCCGGAATGGCCTTGTTCTTTGCCAGAATCTTCATCAATGGCCACGCCAACAAGTCGCGAAACCACGCATACACGTCGCCGAAAGCGGATTGACCTGCTTCCAGTCCGATCAGACCGGGAACGATAGACCCATCCACCTGACCGCAGATACCTTTCACGAGTCGGCCACTGATTTCTTCCGGCGTCGCAACGGCCATGTCGCACGTAGAAGTACCCATGATCTTGAGCAGAACTCCAGACGTGATCCCGCCGCCGACCGCTCCGATGTGGGCGTCAAACGCGCCGACTCCCACCTTGACGGTTTCGGGCAGTCCGAGTTTATTCGCCCATTCGGGACACATAACTCCGGCCACGGTGTCGCTGGTGTAGGTCTCCTCGTAGAGTCGCTCACGCAGCCCTTTGAGGCACGGATCGAGCTTGGCCAGGAATTCCTCTGCCGGCAGACCGCCGAAAGACGGGTGCCACATCGCCTTGTGTCCAGCGGCGCAACGGCTTCGCTTCAGTTTCAGCGGGTCGGTGTTGCCAGTCAAAAGCGCGGTAACCCAGTCGCAGTGTTCCACCCAGGAAAACGCCTTTTTCGCCACCGCAGCGTCGGCACGAAGAGCGTGCAGAATCTTCGCCCAGAACCATTCCGCGGAATAGGTCTCGCCAGAATAGCAGGTGAAGTCGGTGCCGCCCCAGCTCTTCGCCAGAGCGTTGATCTCGCCGGCTTCCTTGACCCCCGCATGGTCCTTCCAGAGAACGAACATGGCGTTGGGGTTGTCTTGGAACTCCGGCAGGAGTGCGAGCGGCGTACCATGAATATCCACGGCGACTGGCGTGGAGCCAGTCGTGGCCACAGAAAGACCGACAACCCTTGCCGCCGTACCCTTCGGCGCTTTCTTCAGCGCCTGCTTGATCGTGTACTCCAGCCCTTCCAGGTAGTCCAGCGGATGCTGGCGGAACTGGTTACAGCTGGGATCACAGAACTGACCCTTCTTCCAACGCGGGTATTTAAACACCGCGCTGGATACTTCTTGGCCATTCCTTACATTCACAACTACGGTCCGGACCGAATCCGTACCGTAGTCCACTCCGATGACGGACTGATTCATCTTGCTCATGTTTTCTCTCCTTTTCTTCCGTAGTCTGTATTTCTTATTTCACTAATCCTGCCTGCTGTCGGTTGCTAGATTTTTCTCCTCTCTCTATCTATTAGTAATTTTCAAAAGAGCGGACTAAAAAGTCCCCTCCTGAATTATTAATACCTTACCAAGGTATTGGCTAAATTGTCAACGCTTTGGCAACCATCCCCTTGGTAAGTGGAGGAATACTTTAGATTGGCTTTCCCCTCCTTTCCAAGGAGAGGCTAGGGGTGGTTGCCAAAATCGCCGGATAAAAAAACCAGGACTTTCGTCCCGGATGGTACTAATGTCTATCTTAACGAACTGGCTTAATGGTTAAGTTGCCGCGGGCCGTACCCTCAATAGTATAGGTTTCGACCCCCTTCAAAGCGGGAAACTTAGTCTTGATCAAAGCGACGATCTTCCGCAAATCCTCAAGCTGGGCTTGCCGTTCCTCAGCTTGATTGGCGATAGCATAAGCACCACAATCATCGTGAAACAAGATCACAACTTTTGTGATGCCATGAAGTTTCACCGATATCCCTACCTGCAACAGCATGAAACCTGAGATAATGATCTGTTTGAACCAGCGAAATAAATTCCACTGGAACGGGCCCAAAAAACTCTTGCCCGACCCGGCCACGGAGACCAGGTCGAATGAACCTGCTGGCAAACCGATTGTGGCTAACAGCTGGAAAAGTTTCGGCCAAAGCCGAAAATCCATACAGGCGACAACTAGTGCTTGGCATCCGTGAGACATGATTTGCTCCTCAAATGAGATGTGATGCAAAGAACCAAAGCTACATATTATCACTATTCAAGAAAAAGTCAAGAGGGTTTTTTAGTTAAAAAACAAAAATCGGCCCTTTAAAGACCAGCTTTTTGAATAAGATAAGCTAATTTTAGCTACTATATACTGACTTTTTCCAACTGCAATTCACCCTCAGGCACGCCTTTGATAATGTAAGCCTGAATTTTGAGTGACGGAAATTTTTGGCTGGCCAGATCAGCAATCTTTTTCAAATCTTCAACCTGCACCTGATGCTCTTCGGCCGGATCGGCAATACCATAAGCACCGCAGTTGTCATGATAAAAAATAACGACTTCGCTGGTATGATGCAATTTTTCTGATAACTCAATCTGCTTTAACACCATGGCCGCTTCGGCCGCTACGTCGGATAAGCAGGCTTTAGCTGAGCCAGCCAGCGAAACCAAATCGTAATCGCCGTCATTATAGCCCAAGCTACTTAAAAGCGCCGAGAATTTACTGGCAGTAATGCGAAAATCCATGCAACGAAAAACCAGGGCTTTACATTGATGTGACATAAGTCGTTTCTTTAATTCTTAATTCTTTATTGCGACTGAATATTGGGCTGATTGGTATGTTTGCGTTTCCGTACCACCTTAAGCCGGGCCAGTTCCTTCTCAAGCTTAGCGGCCAGGCCGGCATATTCCACCGCATCTTTATTCTTAATCTCTTTCATCAGTTGCTCGGCGCGCTCTTTGGCCTGTAGGGCCTTGGCTTCGTCAATTTCTGCCGCGTGTTCAGCCGTTTGAGTCAGAACCAAGACTTCATTCTTTCGGACTTCAACAAATCCGCTGGAAATCGCCATCGGAGTTTCCGTGTCGCCCTCTTTAACCACCAGTTCTCCAGCCTGCAAAATGGAGACTAAAGGGATATGGTTTGGCAAAACCGTAATTTCTCCTTTTTGCGTCGGCAAAGTCACCTGGTCAACTTCTTTTTCGTAGACTACTTTTTCCGGCGTCACAATTTTGAATTTTATTTTTGGCATGGTGTTAATAACTAATTTATTTTTTTACCTCATCAATACTGCCTTTCATGTAGAAGTCGCCTTCTTGGATATCATCATATTCCCCGGCTAAAATGCCTTTAAAACTTTTGACCGTATCCGCCAATGAAACGTACTTACCCGATCGGCCGGTGAAAGTCTCGGCCACAAAGAATGGCTGCGACAAGAATCGCTGAATCTTCCGAGCACGAGAAACCGTCAATTTATCTTCCGGTGAGAGCTCTTCCATGCCCAAAATAGCGATGATATCCTGTAAATCTTTGTAGCGCTGTAAAACTTTCTGAACGCCCCGAGCCACAGCATAATGCTCCTCTCCGACAATTCGAGGATCTAAAATCGTGGAAGAAGAATCCAACGGGTCCACCGCCGGATAAATACCCAATTCCGACAAACCGCGGGACAGCACGACGGTTGAATCCAAGTGAGCGAAAGTGGTCGCCGGCGCCGGATCGGTTAAGTCATCGGCTGGGACGTACACGGCTTGAACTGAAGTAATGGAGCCGGCCTGGGTGGTGGTAATGCGTTCCTGCAGTTCACCCATTTCTGTCGCCAAAGTCGGCTGATACCCGACGGCTGAAGGAATCCGACCAAGCAAAGCGGAAACTTCCGAACCGGCTTGGGTAAAACGAAAAATATTATCGATAAAAAGCAACATATCTTTACCTTCAACGTCACGGAAATATTCCGCCATAGTTAAAGCGGATAAACCGACTCGCAGACGAGAGCCCGGCGGTTCGTTCATCTGACCGAAAACCATGGTGGTATTTTTGATTACTCCGGATTCGCACATATCCCGATACAGATCATTACCTTCACGAGTTCGTTCACCGACACCGGCAAAAACGGAATAACCACCGTGTTCGGAAGCGATGTTTCTGATCAATTCCTGAATAATTACGGTTTTGCCCACACCCGCCCCGCCGAATAAACCAACTTTACCGCCTTTGGCAAACGGGCAGATCAAATCAATAACCTTAATGCCGGTTTCAAAAATTTCTACCTTATTGGATTGTTCGGCAAAAGTCGGAGCCAAGCGATGAATCGGCCAACGCTCTTTGGTTTTAACTTCTTCCTTATCATCCAATGGCGCGCCCAGTACGTTAAACATCCGGCCCAAGGTTTGCGGACCGACCGGCACGGAAATCGGCTGACCGGTGTCTTTAACGGCCAGGCCCCTCGCCAAGCCATCAGTTGGGCCCATCGCGACGCTGCGAACAAAATTACTGCCCAAGTGCTGCTGGACTTCTAAAACTAAAGTTTCGGCGCCGTTTTTAACTTCCAAGGCATTATAGATTGCTGGCAAATTTTCCGGAAAGTGAACGTCAACTACCGGACCGATGATCTTTTTAATTGTTCCTAAATTTGACATAAGAATTTACGGATTATGAATTACGAACCAAGAATCACGAACAGGTGGTTAGAGCCGTAAAATCCATCCCTTAATTCTTGATTCCTAATTCTTAATTCTAATCGACTTCCAGCGCCGCTTTGCCGCCACAAATTTCCGCGATCTCCCGGGTAATTGCCGCCTGCCGGGCCTGATTAAAAGCCAAAGTCAGATCATCAATCATATCCTCCGCGGCGCCGGAAGCGTTTTTCATCGCCATCATTCGGGCGGAGTGTTCCGAGGCAGTTGATTCTAAAAACGCCTGATACAGCTGAACTTCCACTAAGTGCGGCAATAATTGATCCAATACCTGATCTGGCCGCGGCTCAAACAAATACTCAAATTTTTCCTGAACCGATTCCGCCGGTTCAGCCGGTTTACCGATGCTGCCCAGCTCCGTTTCCGTTGTCATTTCAAAGGGCAACAGCTGTTTAATCCTGGGCTTTTGAATCATGGGCGAATAAAAATCAGTATAGGCAATAAAAATTTTATGATAAACCTGTTTGCTGTAACTGGCGATAATCAATTTAGCTAAAGCGGAAACTTCACTGGCATTTAGAACCACATCCGGTTTCTCGAACTGAGCCACTACTTGATGGCCATTGCGGGCCAAGAACTCCGCGCCCCACTCGCCGACCGCCAACCATTCCACAATCACGTCTTTACCCCCGGCCATCTGTTCCGCGGCCGAGCGCAAGGCCTTATTTACAATCTGGCTGTTAAAACCGCCGCAAAGTCCGCGGTTAGAAGAAATTAAAATTATCGCGATTTTTTTTACTTCTTTTGACCGCTTAAGCAGAGGGTGCTTTTGGGTATTAATCCGGCTGACCAAATCAATCACTAGTTCCCAAGCCGCCACCGCGTAAGCCCGGGAAGATAAAACCGCGTTGACCGCTTTCCGCATCTTCGTTGCCGCCACCATTTCCATCGCTTTGGTAATTTTTCTGGTGTTACCAATTGACCGGATGCGTTTTTTAATTATTTTGGTTGAAACCGCCATGAATAGTAAATCTTAAATCTTAAATCCTTGCCGGACCGAAGCCCGATCGACTTGTCCCCTGAAACCCAGGGAACACAGACAAAAGCGAGGGCGTAGGCAGGTCAAAACTGATTAATTATTAATAAACGTGGTTTTAAAGTCGCTGATCAATTGCTTCAATTCTTTTTCAATCAGTTCAGTCAACTGTTTTTCTTTGACAATTTCCGCCAGCAGTTTAGAGCCATGGGTGGAACAATAAGCCAACAATCTGGCTTCAAAAACTTTTACTTTTTCGACCGGTACGTCATCGATATAACCGTTAGTCGCAGCATACAGAATTACCACTTGGTTTTCTACCGACATCGGTTCGTATTGACCTTGCTTTAAAACTTCCGTCAGGCATTGACCGCGGCTAATCTGTTTTTTGGTCGCTTCATCCAAATCCGAACCGAACTGAGCAAAAGCGGCCAGCTCGCGGAATTGCGCCATTTCTAGTTTTAACCGGCCGGCCACCTGTTTCATCGCCTTAATCTGGGCGGCCGAACCAACTCGGGAAACCGAAAGTCCAGTGTTAATTGCCGGCCGAACACCTTGATAGAATAAATCACTTTCCAAAAATATCTGGCCATCGGTAATGGAAATCACATTAGTCGGGATATAAGCGGAAATATCACCGGCTTGAGTTTCGATAATCGGCAACGCGGTTAAAGAACCACCGCCATAATTTTTGTTCAACCGAGCAGCGCGCTCTAAAAGTCTTGAATGCAAATAGAAAATGTCGCCCGGATAAGCTTCGCGGCCCGGTGGTCGCTTTAACAGCAGAGAAACTTGCCGGTAAGCCACTGCTTGCTTAGATAAATCATCGTAAACCACCAAAACGTCTTTGCCTTTATCCATGAAATATTCACCAATGGAACAGCCAGCGAACGGCGCCAGATACAATAAAGCTGCCGGGTCAGCCGCGCCGGCCAGCACTACCGTGGTGTAATCCATTGCGCCCCGGCTTTCCAGTTCCGCGACGATTCGGGCGATCTTGGACTCTTTTTGACCAATGGCGACGTAAATGCAAATCATATCCTGGCCTTTTTGATTGATAATCGCGTCAATCACCAAAGCGGTTTTACCGGTCTGCCGGTCACCGATGATCAATTCCCGCTGGCCCCGGCCGATTGGAATCATCGCATCAATGGCCTTAATACCGGTTTGGACCGGCGTATTAACCGGCTGCCGCGTAATAACGCGCGGCGCAATTTTTTCCACCGGATAAAAATCTTTAGTTTTGATCTCACCTTTACCGTCTAAAGGTTGGCCCAACGGATTAACCACCCGGCCGATCATTGTTTCACCCACCGGCACCTGCAAAATTCGGCCCGTACTTTTGACCGTGTCGCCTTCTTTAATATCTTTAGTGTCGCCTAAAATCATCGCACCGACGGAGTCCTCTTCCAGGTTCAAAGCGACGCCAAAGGTGTCATGGCCAAAGTCGAGCATTTCCGAAGCCATAGTGTCGGCCAACCCGGAAATTTTAGCAATGCCGTCACCGACTTCTGTCACGGTACCGACCTTAGCCACCTTAACTTCGGATTGGTAATCATTAATTTGTTGTTTGATAATTTCGATAATTTGATCTTTATTCATACTTGTTGGTTATTCTATTATTCTATTTTTATAATTTAAAGTTAATTTTATCTATGACCGGAAATTCTTTCGCCCAGTTCCGCCAGCTGCTGCTTCAAACTGCCGTCAACCAAATAATCGCCGAAGCGAAAAATTGCGCCGGCGGTTAAAGTGGCATCTACCCGGCTGGTCAGTTCTACTTTCTTGCCCAGTTTAGCCGCCAGCTGCTGACTAAAATTTTTAGTTTCGGCGTCACTAAGCTCCCGGGCGGTAACCAATTCCACCGCTACAATTCCTTCTTGCTCATTGTAATAATTTTTAAAATCACTAATAATCCGGTCCGCCCGGTTAAGCAAACTTTTATCAATTAAAATTTTGACAAAATTTTTTAAAGCCACCGTAAGCTGAGCCCCACTGGTTTCTTTTATCGTCTCATATAAAGCGACGGCGTATTTTTTAGTTCCGACGGCCATAATTTTAACGTTTTCTGATTGACAATTTACTTTTTAACTTTTTTTAAAACTTCTTCGGCCAGTTTCTGATCGATTTTTTTATCAACCACCTGGCTTAAAACTTTCTGGGTCGCGGTCACCACCAGCCCGGCGACTTCTTGGCGAACGGCGGAGATCATCTTTTCTTTCTCGCTATTCAACTGAAGCTTGCCGGCTTCTATCACTTTTTTAACTTCCGCTTTGGCGGTAGATAAACTTTTCTCCCGCTCCTGCTCCGCTAACTGCCTGGCTTCATTGATCAATCTTTCCGCCTGAGTTCTGGCGTCTTTGACAATTGCTGCTTTATCCGACTCGGATTGTTTTAAATTCTCAGCGATGGTTTTGGCTTCAGCCAAACTTTTTTCAATCGTTTTGGTCCGTTCGGTCATTTTGCTGCCTAACGGTTTAAAAACAAAAAGCCAAAGCACCCCTACTACGATGCCAAAATTAATCAGCTGGGCAACCATCAATCGCCAATCAATGTGAAAAGTTGAAATAATTGATTCCATCTTAAATAAGAATTAACGCCCCAGACGGTTTCAGCAAAACCAGTATCGGCAGAAAATCTCGGGCGAATTTAATTAATCACCAGATTCCCCCGCCGAAGCGGGGGAATAACCAAGTGTTAAATAGAAAACGCAATAACGAGAGCGTAAATCGCTACCGCTTCGGCGAAAGCTGAGGCCAAAAGCATCGGCACCAAAATTTTACTGGCCGATTCCGGGTTGCGACCGATGGCTTCCATCGCTTTGGCACCAATTTTACCAATGGCTAAAGCCGGAGCAATTGAACCAATACCAATCGCTAAAGCTTTGGCTAAGGTTGTTAAATCCATAAATAATCTCCTTCTATTCGTCGCGGGATTAAACGGGACGAATAATTAATTAGTTACTAAGCCGGTGCTCCTTCATGATGTTCTTCATCATGACCAGTTGTCATCACCGTCAAAAAGACCAGGGTCAGCATGGCAAAAATCAAAGCCTGGATAATGCCCACGATTACCTCTAAAAACATAAAAGGAATCGGCAAAATATAAGCGAAGATCGCCGCCATGGCGGCCAAAAGCACTTCGCCGGCAAAGACATTGCCGAAAAGCCGGAACGACAGCGAAGCGATTTTAGCCAGTTCACCCACGACCTCAATTAAACCGACAAAAAATTTTATCGGATTAACTAAAATCGCAGTATATTCTTTTTCTTTAAAAACTTTCCGGGGAATTTCCAACAGCAAATCCACACCGATGAAACGATTCAAATGACTCCAGGCGCTGGTCATAATCACACCGAAAATGTGAGTCAGCACTACCGCCATAATCGCCAAGGCTAAAGTTGTATTCAAATCGGCCGTGCCGCCCCGCAAAAGCGGAACGAAGACTTGATGCCCCTCCAAGCGTTCAATAAAACCGATCGAACCCACACCCGGCAGCATTCCCAGCCAATTATTCAGTAAGATGAAAATAAAAAGCGGCAAGATCACCGGCATAAACTTCATTGATTTTTGATGTGAACCGGTGACGCTATCCGCTAAATTCACCGCGCCGTCATAGACCACTTCAACGTAATTTTGAATCCCGGTCGGTATCCGACTGATTTTTTTTCGGATGACCAGAGCACCAACGATGATTATAAAAATTGCCAGCCAAGAATTTAGTAAAGAGTTAGTAACGGTAAAGTGGCCGACGTGAAAGATCGGTTCGGCGAATAAAGTTGATTCATGGCTGATTTCCGAGCCAGTCTCTTCTTCAACGGCCGGACTATTGGTCCCGGCGAATTCGGCAACTTCATTTAAATTATTGACTTCTTGGGCTTCGGTCATTGTGATCTTGGCTATCGATCGATTTATTAATATTAGGCTTGGCTTGTCGTTCTAATTCCTTAATATATTTGACAGCCTGAAAACTGATACCAAAAATTGTAATTATGAAAGCAACAGCGGTGGTCGAAAGGAACAACCACGGTTTGGTGCCGAACCGGCCGTCAAGCCATCGGCCTAAAAATAAGGCGATTAGAAGCGGACTAACCAGCCAACCGGACAACTGAATAAAGAGTTCCAAGCCCTGCTGCCAACCACCTGATTGATTATTTTGATGTTCCATTTTATTAAAGTAATGAAATCGGCGATCGCTGAAAACAAAAAAATCCCGACAACATCGTAAATTTTAGCTAAAATGAAATAAATTTTTAGCTTAAAATTATATAGCTTTAGTATAAGAAAAAAAATCAAATTGTCAAGGGTTTTGGTTTTGGCTGCTAGGTGAAATAAAAAATGGCTTAACAAAGAGGAAATGAACTGGAATAAAGGTCTTGGGGCGAATCGGCCCAACAAAAAACCCGATTCTCACCGAGGAACAACAATTTGCCCAAAAAAACTGAGGGTCTTTTACCGGTTTACCAAGACCCGGATTAACCAACCACAGGGCCGAAGAATTTCTAAAAAATTAGTAACAGCACTCACCGGCCGGCAGGCCTGAACCACAATCGCATGGTTCAGCCGCGCCACAGCATTCGCCGTAGGGCCGACCTGAGCCACAAGGACACTCGTCGTCCAAATGGGGCATATTAATCTAAATTAAACAATTTAATTGCATTCTTAGCGGAATGCTCTACTACTTTATTATAGTCGATTTGCTTAATTTCCGCAATTTTTTCCGCTACAAATTTAACGTATTGGGGCTGATTGCGCTCGCCCCGATGAGGCTCCGGTGCCAGATACGGACAATCGGTCTCAATTAAAATACTATCCAGCGGCAGCTCCCGGGCAATCGCCGCCAAATTTTTTGCCGAGTTGAAAGTGACAACCCCGGTAAAACCAATATAAAAGCCAAGGTCTAAAAATGCCTTGGCCTGACCTAGGCTGCCACCATAGCAATGGATCACTCCCTGAAGATTGTCACCCTGAGCTTGTCGAAGGGTTAGGATCTTTAAAATTTTATCATAAGCGTCTTGATTACCCACACCTCCCGCGAAGCGAGGTGAGTCGTCTTTGCGGTTACGGCCGTGGATGATTACCGGCAAATTAAAATCTTTGGCCAGGTTCAAATGCTGGATAAAAATTTCTTTTTGCTTAGTAGAATTTTTTTCGGAATGGAAAAAATCTAACCCCGTCTCCCCGATCGCTACAACTTTTTTTGAGGATTGGATTAAATTTTTATAATCAACCGGGTTGAATTCTTCGGAACGGAAATCACTTCCGGGGACGTGAATCGGATGGAGACCAACCGCCGCATAAACACCCCGACCGGATTGCTCGGCAATCTCAACCGCCCGCCGGCTGGTGGCTAGCTGCGAACCGACATTAATCAGCCAGATATCATTTTTTTTACAGTCGTCAATAATATCCTGATAGTCAGAACTAAAGTCTTCAAAATTCAGATGGGCATGAGAATCAATTAGCATGGCTTTGATTCAAATGAGTGTCTTTATAATAGCTGGAAGCAAAGATTAAATAAAGCATGCTGACATTCTCCGTAATCGACTTTAATAAAAACTCCTGATGTTGAGTAAGCGACTTGACCGGCACCACGCAGAAAGCTCTGATATTAAAATTCTCCGCCGTTGATCCGACGACCGAACAACCTTCAATTTTTTCTCCGTTGGCGAGCAGCTTATTGCTAATCTCACTTTTAAACAAAACGGCCTTGCCCCTGGCCTTAGAATATTCCGTTAAGGTTTTTAGGGTAAGCAACTCAATCACTCGGAAAAAAACCCAATCACCATTGGTTATGCCTAGAACCTTATCTGCCAAGCTATCTAATATATACTTCAAATCGCTTTTATTCTCCGGATACTTATTAATATCGCTAAATACGCTATGTAAATTTTCAATCTGGACATTAATTTTACCCAGATAATTAACCACCTCATCAAATTGCTTCTTGTTTCTGGTTAACTCTCGCCGGTAAAGCCAATAAACAATAAAGGTGACAATTGAAAGAATAACCAAAGTTAATACCTCAACTGTTTCTTCCTCAAATACTGAGAATCCATCTTTAATCAAAACTGGGGTAAAAAAAATAAAAATAAATAAAATTATCAAAATTACAAAATACAAATTTTGGAAAAAATTGATGCGGTAGTTAAACATATAACCCTGTTCTGCTAAATAACTGCTACATTACGGATTTAAGCTGACGTAACAGTTCCGGCAGTAACGGCGTCAGGATCGAAGCCATGGCGATCAGCCAATGGGCAACATTAGAAGCAGTTAAAACGCCGCTAAACCAATCGGAAAAAGAAAAACGCGAGATGAAGTAAAGAATTAATCCTAAAATTAACACCCCCTCCAGCAGCCCGAACAAAGCGCCAAGAAGTCGATTCAAACTTTTAGTGAAAGGAATAATTGAAATGATATTGAAAATTTTATTAACGATATAAAAAATCAAACCGACCAGCTGCGTTACGACCACAAAAATTATAATAAAAGACATAACTCGGGCGGTGTTGATATTACCCAAAAAAAATGGCTCTAGCCAAGCGCTGAATGGTTCATAAAAGAGACCGGCCAAATAACCGCCAATCACCACGCCAAGCAAAGCACCGATAGTCCGAACTAAACCCAAAGCAAAACCGAACGCGATGAACAAAAAAAGAATTAGAATTAAGACAAGATCAAAGATGGTGAGAAACATAAAGTTAGATATTAAGAAATAAGGGGTAAATTATTTTTGACTATTACTTTTAATCCAGCCGCGAAGTGTTCTACCAACCTCTTGAGCTTTGCTATTTATTTCATTAAATTGTTCTTGCGCTATAAACCCTAAATCTAAACTTAATATTAATTGATATTTTAATTCTTCCAAAGAGCTTTCCGCTATATTGTAAAAATTTAAACTATCTTTTATGGTTCTCCGACGGAAACCTTCCACAATATTAGAAGCAACTGAAATTGCCGCTCTTTTAATCTGTGAAGCTAAAATAAACTTTTCTTCCTGCGGAAAATCTTTGGTAACATGATAAATACCTAAAGCCAACTCATATGATTTTTGCCAAACTATTAAATCTCTAAATGTTCTTATTTGCGCCATACTATTCCCTTGATAAATAATTAATGGCGCTATGTTGATTTTTGAGTTCTTATCTCTTATTTCTTTTTCTTATCTCTTTCTTGCTATTTATTTGCCAAGTCTTGGAAACAACGGCTCACCTTTGACAATCTTTTTAGCTGTAAAAATCTTTTTAATCTTTTCCGCGGTTTGAGGCAAAAATGGCCCTAAAAGGTAAGTCACTTCCATAATACCTTGAACGGCGAAATTCAAAACTTTTTCTAATTCTTTGGTTTTGCCTTCTTTGGCCAGAGCCCAAGGCTTAGTTTCGGAGATATAGCCATCAAGCCGGCTGATCTTATCCCAAATGTACTTTAAAGCCTGGTCAAAATAAAATCCAGCCATTAATCTGTCTATCTCTTTGTCCTGACTTGATTTCTTGATTTCTTGATTTCTTGATTTAATCTCAATATCATTCTGCTCAATAAGTCCGGCAACCCGACTGACTAAATTACCCAAACCATTAGATAAATCGGCGGTATAGGCCGCTTCAAACTTTTCAATTGTAAAATCACTATCTTCTACCGGATGAACACAGCGTAAAAAATAATATCTAACCGGATCAACCTCATACTGATTAACCAAATCGAAAGGATCAATAACGTTGCCCAAAGATTTGGACATTTTGGTTCCGCCAATATTGATATAGCCATGAACAAACAAAGTTGTCGGCAGCGGCAAACCGGCGGACAAGAGCATCGCCGGCCAATAAACAGCGTGAAATCGGATGATGCCTTTGCCCACAACGTGGACGATATTCTTATTATTAGCCCAATAATTCTTATAGCGCTCACCGTCGGTGGCAAAATCCAAACCCGTGATATAGTTACTCAAAGCATCAAACCAAACATACATCACCTGCGATTCGTCGCCGGGCACGGGCACGCCCCAATTTTTCGCCCGGGCCTGGGAGCGGGAAATGGAAAAATCTTCCAGCCCCATCCGGATAAAACTTAGAACCTCATTCTTTTTGGTTTCTGGAACAATTTTATATTTATCTGAGACAATTAATTCTTCAAGCTGTTTCTGATAATTAGAAAGTTTAAAAAAGTAATTCTCTTCTTCTACCACTTCCGGTTCTTTTTGGTGCTCCGGGCATTTGCCGTCAATCAATTCTTTTTCCGTGTAGAATTGTTCGCAGCCGACACAATAAAGACCTCGGTACTTTCTCTTATAAATATCTTCCGGCCGACACTTGGACCAAAGTTTTTGCGCTCCGGCGAAATGCTTTTTATTGATTGTGCGAATAAAATCATCATTAGAGATATTTAAAGCCTTGGCTAGATCAATAAAAATCTGGGTGTTGCGATCAACCAGTTGTTTGGTACTGATATTTTCTTTTTCCGCCGCCTGAACATTCTTTAAACTATTTTCATCAGCGCCGGTTAAAAAGAAAGTGTCGTCGCCTTTTTGCCGATGATACCGAGCCAAAACATCGGTTTGAATAAATTCCAATGCATGGCCAATGTGCGGCTTGGCGTTGACATACGGTATGGCGGTAGTAATGTAGAATTTTTTCATAAATTATTTACCCGACTTTAGTCGGCTATCAATTTTTCAAAATTAGATCTTGTTTCTAGGTTTAAAGCCTCAACTGATACAATTAAATCATCGATTTCCAGTTTACCATATTGGCCAATTGCTTTTTTATAATTAGAAAATTGGTATATCTGCAATTCTTTAAAATCTTTTACTTCACCATGTTTTAAAGGATTGCCTAAAATATAGCCTAAAACCTTCCTCAATCCTTTCTCGTTTTCTATTATTTGTGCCCAGTAATTATCCCAAACCCGACGCTCAACTCTATCAAATTTGTTTAATTCATAAGAACTGCCTCCAGCTATAAATTTTTCTATTAAGGACAAATCTTTTCCTTGTTTTAAGTAAGTTAAATAATGATAATGATTAGAAATGATACTGAAAGCATAAAGCGAAAAATCAAATTTTTTCTGGGCTAAGATAAATCGATCTAAAATGATCTTCTTTCTTTCATTGCTATTGAAATACCTCTCTTTAGTAAAAGTAGATCTGGTGACAAAGTAATAGCTATTATCCAAATATAACCGCGCCATCATTTTATAGTAATTTATACCCGACTTCAGTCGGCTATTATTATCACCCACTAAAGTAGGGTAATTATTATTTACCGACTTCAGTCGGCTATTATTTTTTAAAAACCAACAACTAAACCCACTAAAGTGGGGTAATTTTATTTTCCTTCAATCACCACCACAAACTCCCCTTTTACTTTATCATTTTTCAACCGTTCTAAAACTTCACTGACGCTGCCGCGATAAATCGTTTCAAATTTTTTAGTCAGCTCACGACAAACGACAATTGGCCGATCAAGCCCGGATAACTCATTTAGCAACTTTTCAATCCGATGGACTGACTCATAAACTATTACTGTGCATTCTGAATCTTGAATTTTTTTGATTAAGGTCTGCCGGCCTTTCTTATGAGGCAAAAAACCCAGAAACAAAAACTTGTCGGCCGAAAATCCGCAAACCGATAGAGCCGTGGCCACGGCCGACGGTCCGGGAATCGGCTCAACTTTAATTCCTTCTTTGATTGCCGCTTGGACTAACAAACCACCGGGATCGGAAATTCCCGGCGTACCGGCATCAGAAACCAAAGCCAAATTTTTACCCTGCCGGAGATGGTCAATTAAAAAATCGATTTTGCCAACCTGACTGTGCTGATGATAACTAATGGTTGGCGTAGTGATTTGGTAATGATCCAGCAAATGTTTAGTCACCCGAGTATCCTCACAAGCAATCAAGTCAACCGATTTTAAGGTATCCAAGGCCCGCAAAGTGATATCGGCCAAATTACCGATTGGTGTCGCGACAATATAAAGTGTAGCCATAATACTAAAATTATAATACAATTTTCCTTATTTTTCAAGCCTTTTCCCTCTCAGCAGCCGATGATAAGAAATGGCAAACCGATGGGCTTCGTCACGGATTTTTTGGACCAGTTTTAAACCGGCCGATTTCTTTGACAATCTGATTGAATTTTTTTGACCACCGATGAACAGCTCCTCGTCTCTTTTGGCTAAGGCGGCAATGGGTAACTGCAAACCCAGTCTTTTTAGAGCTAAGCGGGCCGCGGTTAATTGGGGTTTACCGCCGTCAACCAAAATTAAATTGGGTAACGGCTCATTATTAACTTTGAGGTGATAATAACGCCGGAAAATAATTTCACCCATAGCGGCGAAGTCTGACTGGCCCCTGACCCATTTGATTTTGAACCGGCGATAATAATTTTTATCCGGCTGACCGTCTTTAAAATGAACCATTGAGCCGACGATATCACTACTACCTAAGTTGGAAATATCAAAACATTCAATTACTGACGGCAAGGCCGGCAGACTTAATGTCTCTTGAAGTTCAATCAAAGCGCCGCTACCACCCTTAAGCGAACTATAAATATTTTTTTTAACCAAATCCAACAAAGCCAACTTGTCACCTTTCTGCGGCACGATTATTTTGGTTTTCCGGCCGGCCAGCTGACTCAAATATTTTTCTACTGCCGGTTGATTATCAATTTTTTGCGGCAGCACTATCTCCTGTGGTATCTCGTTGCGGTAATAATACTGACTGATAAAATCCGCCAAGGCGGTTGGCAGTGCGGCTGAAGCTTTGGCTAAAGAAAATTTAAATTCTTTGCGGCCGGAAACTACCCCCTTGGTGATGTTGAACAGCTGAACAACAAACTTGTTCGCAGTAAATAGGCAGTTAATAACATCCTGGTCATAAGCCTTGCGCAGCTCAATTCTTTGTTTCTCACTCAACTGAACCAGCGCCCGAATTTGGTCGCGCCGAATTTTTGCCGTCTCAAAATCCTGCTGATCAGAATATTGTTTCATTTCGGCTTGTAAATCTTTGATCAAAAAATTCATTTTGCCGGCTAGTAACATTTCCGCTTTCTTTATGTCGGCCTGATACTCATCAAAACCGACCGATCTCAGCCACGGTGGCACCGAACAGCGGATCCGGTATTTATCACCGACTTTAACTACCCGCTCTTTGCTCGTTCTGAGTTTGAATAACTCATTGGCCAAAGAAATTAAATTGCGTCGGGTTTCGCTAATAGCAAACGGCCCAAAAATTTTGTCGTGGGAACCAAAAATCCTGACCGTTTCCAGCCGCGGAAAATCTTCATTGGTAATTTTGATGTAGGCATAGCGCACGCCGCCTTTGAGTTCCAAATTATACTTCGGCTGATTCTCTTTAATCAATTTTGCCTCCAGCAATAATGCTTCAACCTCGGTATCGGTGATGATGAAATCAAAATCGGCGATTTCAGCGACAAGATTTTGTGTTTTGTAATCTAAATTTTTTCCGAAGTACGAGCTGACGCGTTTTTTTAAATCCTTAGCTTTACCAATATAAATAATCTTACCTGGCTGATTTTTGAATAAATAACAGCCGGAGTCATGAGGCAAAGTACTCAATTTTTCGCTTACTCTTGACATAAATTAAAAAATATTATATAACACTACCAAGGAACTCAATTCCTTGCTGTTACCCAACGCTCTTTAGGAGGAAAGCTATGTACTATCTCGGTGACGACCCGCTCAACTGTCACATACTGCAGATGATTATGGAGACGTACGGTCCGATTTTCTTCGGCCATGCCGGCCGCAGTTTCTACTACTAGAGGAAGGAGAGAAACCATGAACGTCAACACTCCAGAAACCAACACAGCAGAACACTGTTCCACCATGAACCATCTGCGTTGCGGCTGTGGGTCATTGGTCCATGCTTCGTTTTCTAATACCAGAGCCGGGCGCTGTCGCTGCAGCGACAAGCTGGTCTGGGACAGGAACGTGCCGCCGATTGGCGAAATAACCCAAGAGGCGAGAGGTATGTTCACTATTACTTTGTGACATGGGGAACAACTCCCTTACTGTCACACACCCGGGTGCATCGGTTTCCCTGACTGACGCACCTCTTTTTTTACCCCATTAGCTTAATTCACTTACCCACTTACTTCGCTTGATTTACTTATCTCGCTTAACTAAAACCTCCCTCAGATACTTCCCAGTATAACTCCACTTATAACATTTGGCGATTTTTTCCGGGCTGCCTTCGGCAATTATCCGACCGCCTTTTTCGCCGCCCTCCGGCCCCAGATCAATCACCCAATCAGCAGACTTAATCACGTCCAGATTATGTTCAATGACTAAGATGCTGTTGCCTTTGTCCACCAGACGATTCAACACCAGCAAAAGTTTGCTGACGTCATCAAAGTGCAAGCCGGTAGTCGGTTCATCTAAAATATATAAAGCATCGCCGCCCTTGCGGGCTAATTCCGAAGTCAGCTTAACCCGCTGAGCTTCGCCACCGGATAAAGTCGTGGCCGGTTGTCCCAGCTTGATATACCCCAGACCGACATCATAGAGCGTCTGGAGTTTATTTTTTATCGCCGGAATATTTTGAAAAAAATCTAACGCTTCCTCCACGGTCATAGCCAAAACTTCGGCGATGTTCCTATTTTTATATTTCACTGACAAAGTCTCCTGATTGTAACGCGTTCCCTTGCATTGCTGACACTCAACGTAAACATCGGGCAAAAAATGCATCTCAATTTTTTTGACGCCGTCACCTTCACACTCTTCGCAGCGGCCGCCGGGTACGTTAAAACTAAACCGGCCGACTTTATAGCCCCGCGCCTTGGCTTCGGGAGTTGAGACGAACAATTCACGAATATGATTAAAAACGCCAATATAAGTGGCCGGGTTGGACCGCGGCGTGCGGCCGATTGGTGACTGATCAACCATAATCACTTTTTCCAGCTGGCCATGGCCGCGCAAAGCTTTATACTGACCCACCGGCTCGGTAGCGGAATTGAACATCTTGGCCAGGGCTTTATATAAAATGTCATCAATTAAACTTGATTTGCCCGAACCGGAAACACCGGTAACGCAGGTAAAAACCTTCAGCGGAATTTTAACGTCAATGTTTTTCAGGTTATGCTCTTTGGCGCCGATAATTTCCAAAAAATCAAAAGCCTTACGCCGCCTGGCCGGTACGGCAATAGTTTTCTCACCGGTCAGATACTGGCCGGTAATTGATTTTTTATTTTTCTTAATCTCCGCTGGCGTGCCGGCCGCCACCACTTCCCCGCCATGGATGCCCGCGCCCGGTCCCAAATCAATGACATAATCGGCCGCCATGATAGTTTCTTCGTCGTGCTCAACCACTAAAACCGTATTGCCTAAATCGCGCAGCCGCCTCAAAGTCGTAATCAATCGCTGATTATCTCGCTGGTGCAGACCGATTGATGGCTCGTCCAAAATGTACATCACGCCCCGGAGTTCGGAACCGACTTGCGTTGCCAACCGGATCCGCTGGGCTTCACCGCCGGCCAAAGTGCCGGCTTCACGATTTAAATTCAAATAATCCAAGCCGACATCGATCAAAAATGTCAGCCGGCTTTGGACCTCTTTAAGGATCAGGCGAGCGATTTCGCTTTCTTCTTTATTCAGCTCCAGCTGGCTAAAAAATTCCAGCGCCTTAGCAATAGCAAGTTCAGAAACCGACCAGATATTTTTGTCGTTGATAGTCACAGCCAAGGTTTCGGGCTTCAGTCGTTTGCCCTGGCAAGCCGGACAAAGACCAGCCGTCATATATTTAGCCAGTTCCTGCCGCCGGTATTCCGATTCCGTTTGTTTATAAAGACGCTCAATCTGCGGAATCACACCTTCAAACTGCCCCGTCCAAGAATAACTGGAATCCCGTTCCCAGGAATGCATATCAAACTTAATTTTATCTTCTGAACCATGCAAAATAATATCTTGAATTTTGTTGGGCAATTTTTTCCAGGGCAGCCATAAATCAAAATGATAGTGCTCGGCCAGACTTTCCAGCATTTTTTTCCGCCAGCCTTCGCCGTGAACCTGCCAGGGTTTAACGGCGCCGTCGGCTAGAGACAAATTCTTATCTGGAACGACCAGGTCCACATCCACCTGCTGTAAAAATCCCAAGCCGTGGCAGCTGGGGCAGGCGCCGAAAGGCGAATTAAAAGAAAACATCCGCGGCTGAAGTTCCTCAAACGAAATACCGCAGTCAGTACAGGCATTATGTTGGGAAAAAAGTTTTTCCTGATCGGCCAAAATGACTAGGACTAAACCGTCGGCTTCAGCCACGGCCGTCTCTAACGCCTCAGTTAAACGCGATTCAACCCCTTTTTTGACGACCAAGCGGTCAATAATAATTTCAATATTATGCTTGTTCTGCTTGTTTAATTTAATTTCTGACCACTCGGCTAAATCATAAATTTTACCGTCAACGCGCACTTGATGATAACCTTGTTCAAATGAATCTTTGAACAGCTGCTCGTAAGTCCCCTTCTTACTCCGGACGACTGGCGCCAAAATCTGAATCTTTGTGCCGATTTTTTCCTTAAGAATCAGCCGGCTGATTGATTCCACCGACTGCGGCGTAATTTTTTTACCACACTGCGGACAATGAGGACGACCAACCCGAGCGAAAAGCAGCCGGAGATAATCGCTGATTTCGGTAATCGTGCCAACGGTTGACCGCGGGTTTTTGGAAACGGATTTTTGTTCAATCGAAATGGCCGGCGACAAACCGGAAATGTGATCCACGTCCGGCTTATTCATCAAACCTAAAAACTGCCGAGCATAAGCCGAGAGTGATTCAACATAACGGCGCTGGCCCTCGGCGTACAGAGTGTCAAACGCCAAGGTGGATTTGCCCGAACCGGATAAACCGGTAATAACCGTCAGTTTGTCAATGGGAATATCCACGTTGATATTTTTTAGGTTATGTTCCCTAGCCCCACGAATTTTGATAAATTGTTCCGACATATTTTTATAATTAAACCTCTAAATCCGAAGCACGAAATCCTAAACGCCTTTTTATGCTGTTTTGAATTTTAAAAATTTGAATTTTGATATTGTTTCGGATTTAGGATTTAGATATTAGAATTTAAAGTTATATTTTTAAAACCAATTTTTAGTTTATCTATTTTGTCACGAAGTTCAATCGCTTTTTCAAATTCCAAAGTTTCGGCCGCCAATCTCATCTGGCCTTCAAGATCAATGATCAGTTTATCCAGATCCAGTTCTTTACCTTTTTCTTTCGGTTCAATTACTACTTCTTCTTCGGCAATCGCCTTGATGATACTTTTCGGCGTAATACCGTGTTTTTTATTGTAAGCCAATTGAATTTTCCGGCGCCGGTCGGTTTCGCGAATCGCTTCTTTCATACTCTCGGTCATTTTATCGCCGTACATAATTACCTTGGAATTGAGATTACGGGCCGCCCGGCCGATTGTCTGAATCAAACTTTTGGCGTTGCGCAAAAATCCTTCTTTATCCGCATCCAAAATCGCCACCAGCGCCACTTCGGGCAAATCCAGTCCCTCGCGCAATAAATTAATACCAACGATGATGTCAAATTTGCCAATTCGCAAGTCCCGGATAATCTTAGTCCGCTCCAAGGTATCAATATCGGAATGCAGATATTGGACCTTGATTCCCTGGTTCAGAAGATGAGCGGTTAAATCTTCCGCCATTCTCTTGGTTAAAGTCGTCACCAATCCGCGATAACCTTTTTTAATGATTGCTCTAATTTCCTCAATCAAGTCCGGCACTTGACCTTCGGCGGGTTTAACTTCAATTATCGGATCAACCAGGCCGGTGGGTCGAATGATTTGCTCCACTGTCTGAGAACTTTGATCTAATTCATATTGACTTGGCGTGGCCGAGGCGTAAATCACGTGTTTCAATTTTTTTTCAAACTCAGCAAACTTCAACGGTCGGTTGTCGTAGGCTGACGGCAGACGAAAACCGTAATCAATCAGATTTTGCTTTCTGGCCCGATCACCCTCATACATTCCGTTGATTTGCGGGATAGTCACATGGCTCTCGTCAATCACCATTAACCAGTCTTTGGCAACGTAATCAAAAAAATCGACCAGGGTAAAAGGCGGCTGACCCGGCTGACGCTGATCAAAATGTCGCGAGTAATTTTCAATCCCCTTGCAGTAACCCAGTTGCTCAATCATTTCCAGATCATAGTTGGTCCGCTGATTTAGACGATAGGCTTCCAGCGGTCCGAGCTGGGGCAAGCGCTGCTGCAGCTCCTGGCGAATTGATTCCAGCGCCGGTTTGATTCTTTCGGCCGGAACGATAAACGGCTTAGCCGGATAAATCATTACTTCAGACAGATCATTTATTTTTTTTCCGGTCAGACGATGGACATCGGCAATCGCCTCAATGCCATCAGCCGATAATGAAATTCTGATGATATTACTGTTGGCTGAACCTTGGATCAAATCAACTGAACCGCCGCGAGCGCGAAAACGGCCAGGCCGTAACTCAAGATCATTTCGTTCATACTGAATTTTGACTAACGCTTTTAACAAATCCTGCCGCTCGAGTTTTTGACCGACCATCAAATGAAAACTCTCGCCTTCAAAATCAGCCGCCTGACCAAAACCGTAGATACAAGAAACCGAGGAAACGATAATCGTGTCGTTTCGGCTGAGCAGCGAAGTCGCCGCCTCTAGCCGCAGCCGTTCAATTTGTTCATTGATCATCGCATCTTTTTCGATATAAGTATCCGAAATCGGCAAATAACTTTCCGGCTGATAATAATCATAATAAGAAACAAAATAGCAGACCTTATTTTCCGGAAAAAAAGTTTGAAACTCTTGATAAAGCTGGGCGGCTAAAGTTTTATTATGGGATAAAACCAAAGTCGGCCGTTGAATTTTTTCGATAATGTTAGCAACGGTAAAAGTTTTACCCGAACCAGTCACGCCCAAAAGCGTCTGCTGCGGATATTTATTATAGCCGGAAACCAATTTTTTAATCGCCTTAGGTTGATCGCCTTTAGGGGAGTAGGAGGATTTTAGTTTAAATTTTGGCATAGCAAGCTAAAGGAACGACTAAGTTCCTTAAAAAATTCTGATTAATTGTCTAGACACTATAACCCAAGCCGGACAAAAGATCAAGATACACCGTGATTAGACCGCCAGCAGAAACGCAATCTGTTCACCAAATTCCTTGGCCACTTCCGGTCCCCTGGCAGTAATAATATTACCGTCGGTTTCAAGCGGCATACCGGTATAGTTAGCGCCTTTAGACCTAAGATTATTTTCTTCCGTCGGAAAAGCCGTAGCAGTTTTACTGATCAAGGCTCCGGCATTGGCCAAAATTGAAGGGGCGATACAAATTGCCGCCAAAATCTTGCCCGCGGCTTTAAAACCCATAATCAACTTAAGAACCGTCTCATCACCAAAGTATTCTGTCGCGCCGCTGCCACCGATAAGAATAATCGCATCAAAATCGGCCGGTTTAATCTCCGCTACCGCTAAATCCGGTTCAATTTCCGTTCCCAGTTTCCCCATGGCCTTTTTTCTGGTTTTACTGGCAACTTTGGTCTGAACGCCACGGCTATCCAAAACCGCTTTCGAATCCAAGAGTTCTTCATCCCGAAAACGATTTTGGGCGATGATAAATACGACTTTCTTTGACATATATTTCTGACTAAGATTCAACTACTTAATTATACTACGAACCGCCGGCAAACAAAACTGGCCCGAAAATCGGGCCAGCTCAATTTATTTTTAATTTTTTTACCTCGCCACATTGATTGACGGCGTCGTGCCACCAATTTCATCCGGGTCGCAGGAACCAATAGTGATTCGGCCGTTAGCGCTCTTGCGAATAAAGTAACCGGTCTCGGCGCTATCCCAAACGGCATCATCTGGATCAATCGGGATTGAAGATATATATTGATCAACCAAATCCGCCAAACTAACGCAATCGTTAGACTTGGTTGGCGCGGGATTCAAAACCGTAACTCCCGGACAGGCCGTGGAGCAATTGCCGGCGGCTCCGGTGCCAATAGTATAGGCGTCAGAGCTGCTTAAAGCCGATACCGTTGCTGGCAGCGTACCATTATTATCTACCGTATATTTCAATATGGCATTTAAGATTGAATTGGCGGAACTCCAGCGTTCGGCATTTTTTGCCTCACCTAATCGCCGGGCCGGGTCAACCGCGACAAAAATAATCGCTGCCAGAATCGAAATGATACCAATGACGATTAAAAGCTCAATGAGAGTGAACCCCTTCTTTTTCATATTTTCATCTCCCTTAGTGACACTTGTCTTAATTTTTAAATTATTAGCTTAATTATACCACAAATTCAGCAAAATGATTATTCAACCTTATCCACATAAGCCGCCGACAACCAGCCTTCGGTTTCCTTGTCTGCCACTTTAAATTTAATCTCATACCAACCATCCTGCTCAACTATAACCTCCAGAGTGGTGCCGGAATTAACAGAACCAACCTTTGGATAATTAACTCCCGGACCTTGGCGAACATTCAAATAGCCAAGTGTAGTTTTTTTAACGACGATATCAAATTTTGACCCAGCCTCGGCAATGGTTGGCGTACTGGTCGGCGTACTGGTTGACACGGGCAAAAGAAATTGCGCTCGCAAGGCGTCCAGGGCCTCATAATTAATTTCCGGCGAAACACTAATTTTATACTCCGGGATTGGATAAATTTTTTGATAGGGATCAATCCCCTGACTCTTTAAAATCATTAAACCGCCAAAAACGATTGCTGCCACCGCCAAAACTGCCAGCCGGACATAAATTAACCGCCAAGCCTTTTTATCGGCCGAGGCCGGCTTGAAGCGGAAGGTGGCGCGCTGTAAAGGCAGAAAATTGATATCATCGCCGGCCGGATTATTCGCTACTCCGCGCAGGCCCAAGCCGATCGCATTGGCAAAAATGACCGATTTATTTTTGGCTTTGACTAAATTTTCCGGGTCAGCGACTTTAGCTAAAATGTTGCCAATCTGAACCGTCAACCCGAAACTATCGCTAAAATATTTATCCAAACCCGGCAAAAGGCTGGAACCGCCGGCTAGAATAATTAGGCCAACCCGCCGGCCGGATTCCTCTTCATAATAACTGATCAAATTTTTAGTTTCTTTAACCAGCCGATCCAATTCTTTCTGCAAGGTCAAAACCAATTGACCGGCTTTTTGCGCCGGATCAAGACCGAATTTTATTTTTAATTCATTCGCTTCTTTTTCGGTAATTTTTAATTTTGTCACCAGACTCTTGGTAAAACGGTTACCCGCGATCTTGACTGAAATATTCTGACGAATGCCATTCCGGTCAAAAATATTTAAATTAGTCACCCGGGCGCCGATATCCATCAAAAGGATGGCTGAATCTAATTTTTTACCGGTCGGTGGCAGGCTTTTCTTTGCCTCTCCAATCAAGGAGGGGTTAATCAAAGCCCGGGCCAAACTGATTGACTCTAAATCAAAAGCCACCGGTACTAAACCGGCGCCATGCAAAACTTCAATATAACCATCAATGGTTTTGGTCGGCACCGCGGCGTAAAAAACTTCCTGCGTTGATCCGACTTTAGCGATTGTCTTAAAATCGAAGTAAACCTCCGCTGACCGGAATGGAATAACTTCTTCCGCCTGATAAGGGATGGTATTTTTTATCTCCTGATGACTTAAGCCGGCTGGCAATTTAAAAACAGTCGTAAAAACCTGGGAATCAGGCAAAGACAAGATGCAATATGGGCCTCGAATTGGCCTTGGTTGAGCCGAGGCCAAAACCCTTTTGATGCTTTCGGCCAACCGCACCGGATTTTTAATCACTCCGTCTTTGACAATATCGCCCCGCAAGACGGTGCGGGCGTAAGAAGCGACTTTGGCCCGGCCAAAAGTTTTTTTAATCAAAATCGCTTCAATTGAATGATCCGATATATCTAAACCAAAAATATTACTTTTTGACATTTTGTTTTACCCTCCACCCCAACGTGACCACAAATAGATTGTAGACACTTAATTTAATATTTGAGATTGATTCACCTCACGCTAATCTGAATGATTGGTGTGAGGGTTTATTCCTCCTGCCAGTTGATGACATCAAGATTGTTATCAACTTGAATTTGAATTTTTTGATTATAAATATCAATGGTGCCGATTGCTACCAAGGTGGCATTGCTGCCGGCAATCACCGTGTTTATTATACAAGATTCTGAACCAATTGACAACGAACCGGAATAGTCGCTCCAGTTTTGCCGTAAGCGCTCTAAACCGTCTTCCAGACAAGCCTGGGCAGCACTTCCGGCTCTGGCCGCTTGAGTACCGGCAAAACTCAGCTGAACCTGCTCGATGCTAGCCAGACTAGTGGAAATGGCAATCGTTAAACCGGCAGCGGCGATAATCAATAATGACATCAAGGCGATATAACCGCCGCGGCCATTTTTTAATTTTTGATCTTGTTTAAACATTATCTTCTCCCCCGAAGCTCAACGGAAAAATTAACCGTTGTGCTGGCATTATACTCCGGCAAGTTATCCGGATTTTTATAATTCAAAATTAAATTGATACCAACGTTTTCCACTCGCGGCGGAAATGATCGGTCCGTAAAACTACCGGTAACTTCCAGACTGTCGCTAAGCAGATCAATGGCCGGTTCAGTACCGGCTTGTCGAGTCAACCTTTTGCTATCGCCATCGAAAACATAAGTAATGTCATCACCGGCCATGTCTAACACCAGAGAATCAGCCGCAAGGCCATTGATTGCCCGAGCCGATCTGATGTCTTTGAATAATTTATTTTGAGCAAACCGAAAATTATAAATTACTTCCTGTTTGGCAATACCGGTAGTCTGCCCGCCGACCAAGTCAATGATCAAGTAGGACATGCTAACCAAAAGCATACTGACAATCGCCAAATAAATTATCAACTCGATTAGAGTAAACCCGGAATTTTGAACTCTTGATTTTGGATTTTGGCTTACCATTACGGTGTATAATTAATTTTCATTTCCTGCAAAATTGGCGTGCTTAAACCGTCACCGCTTAACTCCGCCCGATATTTAATCCAGCGATTATCATTATGGTTATTAGCCAATGGAATCAGGGTCTGGTCGCCGCTTTGATAGTAGGTACCCGCACCAGTCAGGCCATACCAGTCCCAAGGGCCGGCGGCAGTCGGTGCGGTGGCGATTTGGACTTTGATGTCATCGCTAGCCGAAGGTAAACTTTCAGACCAAGAGATAAAATTGAAAGCGCTAACACCGCCGGTATCAAAAGCCGAAGACTCAAACCAGCCGGATAAAGTATAACCGCTGCTTCCCGGCTCGCCCCAGCCAATCCGGACCTGATCCAACTTTACTTGCTGAATTCCGTTACCGGATAAAAAAGCACGGAAAGAAATTTGACTGGCAGAAATAGGGAAGGCGGCGATGTTAGCGTTAACTATGGCAGCGGTATTATATTGTCCGATTCCAGCATCGACCCAAGCCATGCCATCCCAATAGCGCCAATTGACGCCATCTTCGGAGAGTTGATAGTAAATCTCACCCCCATTTTTAGTGGCTGTTTCGGTAAAAGAACTCCATTGTTCAATCCCGGTGACGTGGTAAGGCGCCGTTGGATTAATTGAAGGGCGGTCGGTTGGATAACCAGCAGCACCGCTTGACCAATTTAAATTGACGTTGTCAAAACCGATGATATAACCAGCGCTGGGACTGCCATTGGGGTAGTCAACATAAGCGACAATTTTTAAATAATAAGTCCCCGGCCCGGTGATTTTGTTTAAAACATCAATACTGCTGACACTGGTCCAGGGCTGAAGAGCGGTTTGATTGCCGGAAGTCCAAACTTCCTGACCGACAGTTGGTTGGCCGGGAACCGTGTCAACAAAAGCGTACAGAGTTAGATTATCAGCCGCTCGCGTATGCAGACTGATGTTCCAATCAAAATTTAAAGTGGCGGATAAGACCGTTTGGGCCGAGACAGTAAAAGCTTGCTCAAAATAACCCCCGGCGACTTTGTTTTTGGTACTGGGAAATATGATTCGAGCATAAGCCCCGGGATTGCCGCCGGAGCTGGAACGGGAGCCGGTTGGCGTAGCCGTACCCCAGGAACCAAAAGTCCAGGGCGTAAGGGCGGTGGAAAAATTTGGATTAACCGTCTGGTCGATTATTGGCGTACCCGGCCCGGGTTTAAGTTGGGCGACAGCACCGGTCACTTCAATTTTATCTGGATCATAAGTATAGTCCGAGGGAGTGTCAAAGGGCCAAATATTGACTCCACAACCACCGCCAGCGGAACCAACCAACTTGACCTCGCCTAATATTGAATAATTGATATTGCCATCGTCACTGTTATAACGCGTTGCATCTGACCAGATCGTCTGACCGGCTCCGCCCGACCAATCCGTCTGAACCCAGTCTTTAGTCTGCCAAGTAGTCAGGTAAGAAGTCAGCTCAATATTGATCGCCATTAAGGTAATGGCCGTATAGCTGACTTTGGAAACTACTTTTTTAGTATTCAAATCAGTTGTCGCGCCGGAGTCCGAACAGCTGACGATAACGCCGAATCCGTCACGGCAAGCGGGGCTGACGGTGATAATCCGGGTATACTTGCCATCAGCTAAAAAATCACTCTGACCGCTAAACTCCCAGTAGCCACTGGCCTGACTGAGACCATGATCGCCGTCAACCAATAAATTCCAGGCCTGACGGCGGATTGAAGACACCGCGTCTAGACCTTCTTGGGCGTAGGCTGCCGCCCGATCCCTTTCTGCCGCCTGATAGTTGCTGCCATAAGAAGCAACAATCAAACCGATTAAGGCCACGGCGAACAAAGAAAACAAAGCAATCGCCAAAATCACTTCAACCAAAGAAAACCCCCTTGCGACTTGCGGCTTGTAGTTTATGACTTTCGGCATCTTAGCTTTGGCTTTTATATTTTAACTTCTGACTTGGATTAATCCTAAACTGTTGATGAAAATTTTCTTTGTCCCATCATTCCGGCTGGTGATAGTGACGGTACTGCTCGCCGAAGGTTCACCGGAAAAAATGGCGAAACTAATCTCACTACCAAAATCGGTGCCCAAAGAAAAAATTTCCGGGTAGCTGGTTACCTGGTCGTAAGTCTGATCACGGCCGGCGAAACTATCACCCCGGAACAATATGAATTGGCGGCTGGAGTTATCAAAATAAACTCCCCAGCTGGAGTCATCCTGCCCGGCCATTGCTTGCTGCTGGGCTCGCTGAAGAGTTAAAGCTATATTGGCGCTGTAAGTGGTTAAATCGGCAGAAACCTGAAAAGATTGGACAAAAGGGATGGTCAAAGCCGATACTATCGCCACCAAGGCCAAAACTAAAATTAATTCGATTAGAGAAAAACCTTTCATTTTTGAAAATAAAAATTTTAAATTCTACCGAGTCAATTGTCGCCAAAATTAAATGCTTCCGCCTAATTGACCGGTGATTTGATAAATCGGCGAGATGACCGAAACAGCGACGAACCCAACAACCAAGCCGATAAAAACCAGCAACAGCGGCTCTAAAATGGTGGTTAAATTTTTAGTCGTGTTATCGACTTCTTTGGAAAAGTACTCCGCTAGATAAGCAAGGGATTCATCCAGCCGGCCGCTCCGCTCGCCAACGTCAATCATTTTAATCATCAATAAAGGAAACAAAGGATTGCTTTTTGACCCCTTAAAACTGGCCAGGGCGTCAGAAAATTTCTTGCCCCTTTGAACTTGGAGCAAGGATTGGCTTAAATACTTCTGGTAAACCATATTATTGGTTGTCTGAGAAGCGACCAGAATTGACCGGTCAATGGTTAAACCGCTTTTTAACGTAATGCCCAAAGTCCGGTTCATCAAAGTCAAATTATAATTAATCACGATGCTGCTAATAACCGGCAATTTTAAAACCAGACGATGCCAAAACGGTTTAACAAATTTTCTGGTGACAATAATCCTAAAAGCAATAACACCTAAAACAATAATTGAGACAACCAAACCGCCATGCTTGTCCATTAATTCTGCTACCCAGAGCAGGATTTTGGTACTAAGAGGCAGTTCAAATTTTAAAGTCTTAAATAACCGGGTAATTTTTGGCAGAACAAAATAGGCCAGCACTAAAATCAAAACGCCGGTCGCACCCAAAATAATTGCCGGGTAGAAAGAAGCTTCCTTAATTTTCCGGCGTAAGTCGAGTTGATCGGAAACCTCATGGGCCAAATATTCCAAGTTACTTTCCAAGGTACCGCTCTCTTCACCAATCCGGATGATATTAACGAATAAGGGATCAAAGACCTTTGGAAATTTTTCCAGCGAATTAGATAGATTCTGACCGGTTTTTACCCGAGCCAAAATATTTAAAATAATCTCTTTGAATTTTCGGGAAGTCGTCTGACCAGCCACAACTTCCAAAGCCTCATTCAACGTAATCCCGGACTTAAGCATTGTAGCCAGGTGTTTGGTAAACAAGACTTTATCAATCAATGAAACCCGACCGATGTTAAAACCGCCAAGACTGAATCTGCCTTGGCCGTGGGGTCTAATTTTTTTGATGAACCAGCCCTGGCTAATTAAAAGCTGAGTCGCCTCCCGCAAACTAGCCGCCTGGGTGGTGCCTTTTTTAACCTGATTATTGCGGTCAAAAATGATGTAATCAAATTTCATAAAGTATTTATTCCCGGGTCGCCCGGAACACTTCTTCCAGCGTAGTTAAACCAGCCAAAGCCTTTTTGACTCCATCTTCAATCATAGTGGTCATCCCATCCTTGATCGCCTGGGTGCGGATTTGATCCGCGTCCGCCCGTTTCATAATTAACTCCCGGACCGGTTCCGTTATATCCAAAACTTCAAAAACGCCGACTCGGCCATGGTAACCAGTCTGGCCGCAGACCGGACAGCCTTTGCCATGATACAATCGAATCGTTTTTTCTTCCTGGCTAAAAAGTTTATCCACTAAACCGGCGGAAAATTTTTTCCGGAGTTCGTCGAGACTGACGGACTGGCTGACAACGCACTGGGTGCAATTTTTCCGGACTAGCCGCTGAGCAATAATAATATTGACGGTTGAGGCGATCAAGAAAGGTTCAATCCCCATTTCCATAAAGCGCGGCAAAGCCGTCGGCGCGTCATTAGTATGCAAGGTAGACAAAACCAAATGACCGGTCATAGCGGAATTGATGGCGATACCGGCAGTTTCTTCGTCCCGAATTTCTCCCACCATAATAATATCCGGATCTTGGCGCAAAATTGACCGCAAACCCGAAGCAAAAGTCAGGTTGGTCTTGGGGTTGACCTGAATCTGATTGATATTATCAATATCATATTCCACCGGGTCTTCAATGGTAGAAATGTTAACTTCCCGCCGGTTTAAAATTTTGATAATTGCATACAAAGTCGTAGTTTTACCCGACCCGGTCGGGCCGGTAACCAAGAGCATACCGTAAGGTTTTGCATATTCCTTCTTTACCCGGACTAAATCCGAGCTGGACATACCTAAATCTTCCAGGCTGAACTGCCGGCTTTTTGCCGAAAGTAAACGCATAACGATTTTTTCGCCGTCAACAATCGGGATGATTGAGACTCGGACATCTAATTTTTCATCCTCCAGCTCAAGCTGAAGTTTACCATCTTGAGCGCTCTGGTGTTCGTCCGTCCTGAGCTTGGACAATATTTTAACCCGGGTAACCACCAAATCATGAACCGGGCGCGGTAACTCAATAATGTCATGGAGCATACCGTCAATTCGAAACCGAACCAGGGTTCTGTCTTCGCTCGGTTCAATGTGGATATCGGAAGCTTTGTTCTGATAAGCGTACTCAATCAGCGTGTCGACGATTTTGATTATCGGCAAGTCTTCAGCTTTTGCCCCCTTCTTGGCTTCAGAAATATTTTCCTGGATAATCATCGCAAATTCTTTCTGAATCTCTTTTTGATATTTAACCAAAGCGCTGTTGACGTTATCAATGGTGGTGTAATAAGGCATCACCGTTTGACCGGTTTTTTTCTCAATCAAATGGATGATCTCCAAATTGCCGGGGTTAACCATAGCCAGTTTGATGCCGTCTTTGTCGCGCGCAAAAGTCACCACTTTCTGTTTCTTCGCCATTACTTCCGGAATGATATTCAAAACTTCTTCGCTGATTGGCGTGTTATCCAAATCGACAAAATCATACCCAAGATAATCCGAGATAACTTGACCGATCTGGTCATCGGAAATCAAATCTTTTTCCACCAGCAAATTAGCCAGCGGCCGGTTATGTTTTTCCGCTTCATTAAAAATTTCTTCCAGGCGAGCCTGAGGAATCAAATCCAGGTCTTGAATAAGTAATTTGACTTTTTGATTCGAAATTTCCATTTCGGTTGAGAATAAAAGTTGATTTATTTAGCTGGCAGGTATTTTCTGACTTTTTCCAACACCTGATCCAGACTCAAATCGCTCTTAACCAAATAATCTTTTGCTCCCAGCGACCGGCCCTGTTGGATGTCTTCCGGCTGACCCAGGTTTGACATAATAATGACCGGTACATTATTTGTCTTATTGTCATTTTTGATTGTCTGGAGCAAAT